>JAABUP010002401.1_pt1 | contig 36277 bp, 44 predicted proteins | sample 5559201 | NCBI WGS metagenome assembly JAABUP01 (sample SAMN10711887, study PRJNA513373) | rock metagenome | isolation source: Antarctica rocks | place: Antarctica
GCTGTTTGTCAGCACAACACGCTTGCCAGAAATGCACATGAAGTTGCACTGTTTTGGGATGCCAAGGAGAACCATCCGCTGTCACCAGACCAAGTGACTGTCTCCAGCAACATGCAAGCCCATTGGAGATGCAGCGTTTGTTTGTACGAATGGCAGGCTTCAGTGGAGCATAAGGCGAGACTGGGTGCCCCATTTGTGCCAAGGCAAACGCTGGCAAGAGTGCAGATGGCACTCGGCAGAAGCACCCTACTTTTGCAGGAGCAAAGCATGCCTTGCTGGAGCAATGGGACCATGACAGGAATGGAGAAAACGGAAATCTTCCTGACAACACAACATCATGAAGCAACAAGCTCATTTGGTGGTGCTGCCATAAATGTCCCAAGGGCAAGGTGCACAGCTGGCAGGCTCGTGCTTTCTCGGACCATGAGCAAAAATCCAACAGGATGCCCTTGTTAAGTTGGGCAGAAGCTTTGTGAGTGCAACTCTTGCCAAGGAGCGCTCTGTGCATCAGTGCACAAGCTACATAGCGAAACAGCTTACCACTGATGCTAGGCACTCCTGACAATGCAGCAAGCAGCAATGCTTTTTATGTGTGCAGACTTCTGGGTGGTTTGGTACACTTGCAAATGGCTTGTTGTGTTGTGTTCATGACTGTGCTGTCAAGGATGCTATCTCTTGCGAGGCACAAAAGGACAAAGTTCCATCCCTTGTAGTGTAAGCCCTGCTGCGCAATGGCCTAGCTATTAGTAAGCTCTCCACGTCTCCTTTGTTTAGATATGTTGAGACCTGCTGCATCTCTGATTTGTCATTGCAAACCTCAGTATGGCCTGTTCAGACACTTGACCATGTCTTTTTTTAAGAGTACACAGAGAACATGTCAAGAACATAGCATGACTGTAATGATGACGACATTGCCAGTTGTTTTCTTAGCATGTGCTGATAGTTTCGTTTTTAAACGCTGAATGCATGCGCAGCCACGCTGTGAGTCAACAAAGCATGCATGTCTGCCTGGGTGTCACAAGTTTGTCTGTACATGAGTTTGTGACCCCTGAGCTTTTTATGACTCAAGGTGACTGAAGGCCAAGGCACATGTAGTCATTGTAAAGACAGATTTCACTGCGACCACGCTAAAATCTTGTACACGTACCTCTCACATCCCTAACACGTTTACACGTCCCTTATACGTCTCTTCGTTACATTTGCGTGGAGTAAAGCTGAGCCAGAACTTCTACAGTTGCACACGTGGTGCACAGGCAGATGATGCATCAACAGCACAATGCACTTAGAGCAGACCTGAATGAACTATTATCACTGCATTCACGTCTGCTCTTAGCAATACTGTGCACATCTAAGCTTTGGTAGAAGTGAACAATTACATATTATTGTTGAAGGTAACTGTAGCAGAGGATAAGAGGTAGACAGAACAGCAATCATAGCAGGCATTGCTAGCACCAGAAACTGAGCTAGTAAAGCTGCATCAGAAGCCCAAGCCTAAAAGAAAAGAAAATTCAGCTGCATAGGACAAGCATGCGCAATAACAATTTGGATGAGTTTGCATTCATTCCATAGATAAGTGATCGTTCTGAGCTGCATTGAAAATCAACACCTTGCTCAACTGTAGTCACATGAACACTCAAAGCTAAAACAATGCTGTACAAGCTAGTCACCACAAGGGCAACCTACATATGCCTGCCCACGAGAGATATAAGCACTCAAGCTCATCACAAACATCACTCTCGCTCACTCCTCACAGCATCAGTACCAAATACACTCCTTGCACACTCGCAGCACCGCCCTCAGTAACAACATCACCACTGCATAGTGACATATATTCTTGCCACGTTCTCCAGCCACCAGATCATCTCTGCATCTTGTACATCAGATCAAATCATCTATGCCATCATCCAGGTGTAGTCACCTCCTGGGGTGCCAACCTGGACAGTGGAGGTGTTGGCGCTGTTTGGGGTGCCGTTGGGGGTGTAGACCAGACCCCTGGTGGCAGCTGTGCCGTTGTCAGCAGGGCCGGTCAAGGACTGAGTGAGGTCCAGCTCACCCACGACTGTGGCAGGGCCAGCAGCAGTCAAAGGGTCCATGATGCTGCCAAGCTCCTCAACACTCTCCTGTACAGAAGCAGGGAGCAGCTGTGAGTGACCGTACAAAGCGTACCACAGAACACCTCATCCATACAGGGCAGTGTTTGGAGATCAGTCACAACACAAGAAACAAAGCTGACATGCAAAGCAGCCATGCATGTGCATAGCGCATGTGCACCAATACAGCACAGTTTTGCAATCTCAGGGAAAGCAGGGGTTTCGCAAAGTGAAAGTGAACTGCAACTGCAACCAACAGAAGCAGAGGAATCACAACCACAACTGCAGCTGCAAAAACGAAGCTGCAACCAACAAAAGCAGAACTGACCCTGAAAGCAACCACGAAAGGCAGACTAACCTGGCAGGCAACCAGCAAAAGCAGAACTGACCTGGAAGGCAACCATGGGGCTGCTGGGGAAGTCGTCAGTGCCAGCAGCAGTGACGTTGTAGCCAGTGGGCTTGCTGATGGCACCAATCAGGCCATTGGGGAAGAAGGCACCCACACCGTCGGGGTTACCCAGGGTCAGGATGTTGATGTTCATCTGAGGGGTACGGGAGAAGGTGATTCCGCGCACATCAGTGGGGATGATGTTGACGTAGCTGTCTGGGACTGCAATGGTACGGGCATCAGTGTTGACCAGACCCTGGTCATCAAACTGCGGCAAGAAAACAGAAGAATATCAGCAACACTGCATTATGCATTATGCAGACGTGTGTGCAAAGGCATCTTATGGACCAGGTTTGCACCTTGTATGCTGCACACTGTGTCGCTGGTGCAGCAGCATGTGAGAGCAGCTGATTGGTGTGTATGCCACCATCCAAAAATGTACAAGCAGATTGAGAGGAGACTGACTCACCCGAAGGTACCCCAGGTGTCGAACTGGCCCTCCAGGCACTCCACGTTGGTCAGGAAGTGAACGATGTCGAGGTCAGAGTAGTTCTGCTTGGCGGCAATGCCAGCTGCAGATAATATGACACATTAAGCTTTGGGTCAAAAACGAGAACCCGCCAAAGTGCTGTTGAGGTATGGACTATATGCTTACCCTTGATCTCGTTGTACTGAGTGTCCAACAGAGAAATGTTGTATGGGCCATCGAAGTCGCTGGTCCGAAGGTTTCCTGTGCACGCGCAGACGACACTCAGATCTTAGGTAGTCAATCCAGCCGTCTAAGTAGCCTATCACCACGTTGCAGGCAACTGAGTGTGTCTAGCAGCAAAGACGGGATGAGCGACTACCTGAAGGAAGGAAGCCCTGACCAGGGGCGAAAGGCTGGGCGGTAGCAACACCCAGGCAGACGGCCAAAACCGCTGCGAGACAAAGAGCCTGCAGATAACACGGACGCATTGAGGTGGCGCATTAAGGTGCGCGGATGAACAATGACAACAATTCAAAGCCGCACTAGTGAGCATATAAGGCCGATGCCGGCTGTGCAGGGCATGAGCAAGTAGTGAAAAGTGTCGCCAATGCACCGGGCGGACACAACAGACGCACCGCGTCAGAAAGCAGGCAATATGAAACGAGTCCTACCTTCTTGAGTTGAAATTTCCCATCCCAGCCATCGTTGGCCAAGGGGAATCAAAATTGACTATTCTTCTGCTTCTACACAGGCATAGCTCCTGTTCCAAATGCTGCAATAGCAGGCTTGTTTTGCAGGAGTAACTGAACGCATTTGATCTGCAAACAGTGAGCAACGCAGACGCCGCATAGTATGCAAGATATGCAACATGTTAAGCTCATTTGGGCTGCAGTGACAAAGTCAAAGTGTTTTGCTTCAACAGCTCAGATTACAATCATATCATGTCTAAAGTGACAACTTGACGACGCTATGCCTGCCAGACTGATCAGAAGCATGCATCACGCACATCAATTGCACAAAGCAGGCCATGTAGTCAGTGGGACCATCATGACCCTACTGATCGGCTCAACTCTGCAAGCTTGCAAACTCCAGAAAACGGATGAAACTCGAGTCTGGAACATCTGATGAGAGCAGCAACAACCACAAGCACTAAATCCAGACAGTCTGCCGCATCTCTCGTACTGGTTGCTTGCATAGCTACAATTGTTTTCTGGTGTTGAGCTGAGGGACAGAGACTGCATGACATACAACAGGACACCCATCATACAGCCAGCAGTCTGTGCTGTGTCATTTAGCAGCTTCAGCTAGGGTGGGGGCTGCAGCTCGAAGCGCGCCATGCATCTGAGCCACAAAGACCTGCACAGACTATGCCACCTAAGCTGACATGCACCAATTGCATATATACACTATCCATACACTGCTATCAAACAGCTTGCCTCGCATCCCAGTGTCTTATCAGGACGCAGCGTTGGATCCTTGCTCTGCAAGTCAGCATCCTGCCCAACCAGTGTCTTGAGCGCCTATGCCACATGCTGGTTCGTACATTCTGTCATCACAAGCTCGCAGGGATACCAAACTGTTACCAAACTGTTGTTTGGGGTCACCTGGTTGGCCTGTGCAACTGAAACAGTACCCTTCTCGGTCACATCAAACATGCCAAACATGATGCGCAACTCTTCTCTGGTTAGGGCAGGCTGCGCTCCTTGGTTTTGTAGGCCTGCCAAGTATTCAGCTAAGAACTTGCAAGGCTCTGCAGGCTTGTGCAGCAGCAAGGCGGCTGTCATGCCCTGCAGTGTGAACCTCGACTGTTGACAGCTGCAAAGAAGGAAGGCACAAGGTCCAGCGTGCCCGGCCAATACCTCAAACAGCGGCCCCAGGCCGTGGTGCCTCAGGTAGTCGTCCACCTTCTGCTTCATTGTCTCTCCTGACTGCAGATCAGTGCGCATGAAACACGCAAGGCAGTAAATGTCAACCGAAGGCAGAAGGAAGAAGAGGTCTGCAACTTGCGTGATGAGTACCTCAGGCTCCCAGGCCACGGAGGTTACGTTTACAATACGCTCGTTCACCCTTTGACATTGTCTCAGCTATCGCATATTGACAATAACAAGTTTACTTGGCATCTCGCTAGTCGAGCGAACCTCTATCAGCGCCGCAAGCGCGACAGTCGCATACGAAACGTTGCAACACGGCATCGATCTCTGGCCGTTGTAACTGACGCCAAAAGCGGCAATGTTAAGGCAGGTTGTGCGCAAGGCCGCAGCCTGTGGGCAAGTCCCTAGTCAACAGGTACGTTGGCATCTGCTCGCAGACGAAGTGCAAAGGCGCTCGCAGTCTCAACTGCACTCAGATCACTGGGCAGCCCTTGAGAGCATTTGTGTCTCATCAGCATCACGACAAGCTTGTTGGTGCAGGCACATTTTGCTGAAAGTCTGACCTCTGCAGTGAATGCATGCCTGCTACGCTCACGCCTTTTCAGCAGCTCCAGCTTAGGCACAAACGAGATTGTTGTTCAGCCAAGCCCGAGCACAAGCTACTTGGCAAGCGACGATGGGGTAAGCAATTTGCATCAATGCACAGATCCCAATCGTTCAAAGGAAGGCCAGTAGCCACAGCATGATCTGATTGGTCTGAGTCATTGTGTTGCTCAACTACGGCTCGTTACACAGGCCGACCTGTCTGACATCAACATGACGCCAAGGGAGGTTGTGGAGAGGCTGGACAAATACATTGTGGGGCAGGCAAGCTTTTGACACCTGTAGTGCACTGCCAGCCTGCCTGCATGCATGCATGCTGCTATTTTTGCAGCCAACCTGAATTGCGGCTGCAGCCTGCGTGCAACTTGTACATTCAATCAACCATGCTGATGCTGCAGCCTGAAGCCAAGCGTGCAGTTGCAAATGCTTTGCGAAATAGATGGAGGCGCCATAAGATAGCAAGCCCCATGAAGGTGAACAGCTGTTCTCACCTGAGGTTGTGTTGCAGCTTTAATGACCTCTTGTTCTTGTTGGGCAGCTTCTTCAGAATTGAACATGCAGTGTTGCAGTCATGCACTGTGCAATACCTGGTAGCATCAGTGGTAACGCCATGCTGAGCATGCACAAGTTTTCTCGTTTTGCATTGCTGCTCAGAAGTAAGACATGCTGTGCAAAAGCAGCATGTCAGCAGATTTTGCAACAACGCACTTGCATGCGTGACAGTCGCGTGGTTGTCTGTTTCTCCATTTCAATGTCCAGTACACTTCATCATGGTGCTGCACTGCTCCACCTGGTGCCCAGAAGTCCCTGTCTTGTTCTCAGGAAGAGATCGTGCCCAAGAACATTCTCATGATTGGCCCAACTGGATGTGGCAAAACAGAAATTGCCCGGCGGCTGGCGAAGCTGGCAGATGCCCCCTTTGTCAAGGTGCGTCCCAGCGCTTCATGCAGGCTCACTTACATCTGCCTGATGTCTTGGTTCTTTTGCAACATGAAACGATCATGCTGCTCAGTTGCTGTTCACACATGCCTGACTACTCAACTCAGCAACATTGCAATCTGCCTGGCACACCGTAAGTGCACCTTGCCTGTGGCAATGATAGCAGCACAGCAAGCTGTCAAACAGCATACATATGTTGCAAAACCATGAGTGTCGGAGGCAATCTGACTGCACATACTCAGCTGCAGAGCACAGAGCTCCTGCCAGAACCTAGGAGCAACGACAACGCAATAATCCTTTCGAGCATCTGTTGCTGTGCATTTCAAACCTATCTTGCACCGCCCATCGTGTTACATTCTTGTCTGTCTCATTATTGCTTGCTGTCATCCTCAGACGCAAGCCTTAACACGCGGAGAGTGGACCCACAGCTGACCTGTGAAGCCTGTCTGTGTTGAGTGTGTATGAACAATGGTAGCTGAGTCCGGATGCTAGATCTGAGCCAAGCGCTGCTGGCCACAAGTCATTAGGCACAAGCAAATGTTTGTGGTGTGATGATGGTCTCATAATTGCTTGCACATGGAGCAGCTGCATGTAATCCTCGGTGACAATGTGATTGTGTGGATGATGCTCTTGCTGCAGGTTGAAGCAACCAAGTTCACCGAGGTGGGCTTCCATGGCAGGGATGTGGACCAAATCATCAGGGACCTTGTGGATAATGCCCTCATCATGACTAAGGCAAAGCTGCAGCGGAAACTAAAGGTGATACTGAGCCAAATGCTGCAGTATCTGTCATGCTTGCTGCTGTGCTGCGTGGGCTGTGTTACATGATGCAGAGCACAATCTTGTTTCGAAAGGCACTTTGCCTGTTGCATGTTGTCCCGTCTGTGCTATGCACCCGGCCACATTCTGAATGTGCATGGGCTCACTGTAATGCATAGCACCACTTGTCTTGCAGCTGCGACTGGTGTCTGGTTCTTTGTTTGAGCATTTGGCCTGTCAGACTGCTGCTACAAAGCAGAATTGCCAAAATCGCACTTGTCAAGCACAGAGTAGCTGAAAACAATGTTGTCAGAAACAGGATTTTCAAAGCTGGGGGCTCAGAGCCATGACGAGTACTGTGGTGTGCAGGAACAAATAGATGCCGTTGTCGAGGAAAAGATCCTGGAGGCTCTGTGTGGTGCTGAGAGCAGCGAGATGGTCAAGGTACCTTCATGCTCCTGTTTCTCAAAAGCTTTCATTTATGCATCAGCTGGCAGCAATACATGTTTCAACTGATGCCATTAGGCAGACACACCTGACAAGGAAAAATGAGTGTATGCCTTTTGGCGTTCATAACAGGAGCCTCTATAGGCGGCAGCCTGCAGCTGCAGACTTATTTGATGTTGCCTGTCATGGGAAGAGCAGCTTTAGCAGCATGTGTACAATGTGATTCCTAGCCTGCTAGCCAGTGGATGAATCAGATTGTGTACATGCTGCTAAAGCTGCTGTTCCCATGACAGGCAACATCACATGTGTCTGCAGCTTCAGGGTTCATAAAGTCTCGGGCAACATCATATGTATCTCCAGCTCCGGGCTATCTCATCAATTGGCTTAGCAAGCCATCTGTGAAGTTTCTGCACGTTGTGGATCTATGTCATGAACTATGTGTGGCGCACAACAGTGAAACAGTGCACATTGTGACACCAGTAGATTGACTCGACTTGTAAGCCCTCCTTCAGCTACGTTTGCTGTCATTTGCTACGGCTTGAATGATGTTCTGATTTATGCGTCTGCTTCTCTGAGTCAGGACTAAGACCAGCAATTATCCTCAACTGGCGTAGCGGTTTCATCCGTACAAACATTGACACAAAGCTGACATGTTTGGCACAAGCATCAGATCTTTGAAACGATGATTTGATGGATTTCAAATTGGAAGGCTCTACCAAATGTCATCATGCAGGAAGGATGCATATCAAGCTTTTTGGCCTTGCTCTGATTTCAAATTCCATGTCAACAGACCGCAGCATCATGGTGTAACACACAAGGGCTGTCTGTGCAGGCGTCCTTCAGAGGGCTGTTGAAGGAAGGGCAGTTGGAGGACAGGCAGGCCACCTTTGAGCTGCCAGCTTCAGCCTCCCGAGTGCAGCCTTATGACGGCATGGGTGGCATTGCTGTGCATGAGCTCATCAGTGGGTAAGTGCTCTTCATGACAGCTGCAATGATGTTGCGATTTGTGACTGTTGGAACTGTTTTATGGAGAGACAAGACTTGCCCTGCATATACCTAGCTCATCATCAGCCGGAAGACATAACTAGTATTGTTATCATCATGACAGCTGCGTGGTCCACTGATCTATGCAGAAGTTGGGCGCAGCTTATTTTGTTGGTACTTTCACGGCAGCTCCCCTGGCACAGCCCTTCAACGGCATGGGTGACACTAGACATAAGCTTGTGAGCTCCTCACTATGCAAGTGCTCACACTGTGTGACGGTCGCTGAGGACATCGTCTGCAAAAGCTCAGTTGGCTGTCCAGGGACACATGGTGTCAGATGCTTAAGGGATCAAAATAAATCAGCAGCCTTCCTAGACAAGGGCGTGTCCAAATACAAGGCTACTTTGCTGTGCTTGCTATTCACGCAGCAACAGGAGGGCCACAAGTGTGTCTTGTGTCTGTGTCGTAGCATCTGCACTTTCTAGGGTGGGTACTACAAACGATGAAGGGCATCTGCCATGTTCAGCAGGGGGGCGTCTCTTAATATATGACTGGTATGTGCAATGTTCAGGGTGAACAAGGCAATTAGTGGAGGCAGAACCAAGACCGAAAAGCGGCAGATCAAGGTGTCAGAGGCCCGACCACTTCTGGAAGAGGGAGAGTCAGAGCGTCTCATCAACCAAGATACTGTAAGCTTTTGCTTGTCATCCTCAACTCCTGGTTGCAATGCTGTGTTTGTGTTTTGGCAGCTTCTGTCACTGGCATCGAGTATGTACACCATCCATGTTATGCAGCCATGATGATCGTCAGCTTTGAGCAGCATCATGCACCATCTGTAGCATCCAGGGACAAGGCTTATCTGTGTGTTTTGTGTACCACCCGCACAGCGTGCAGAAACTGTGTGTCAGATCTATCGTTGTCCAGGTGTGTGTGCATGCATTGTCTCAGACTCAGTGACTTTCCAAACCACCTGCACAGCATGCAGAATCTGTGTGTCAGATCTATCCGTTTACAGGTGTTTGTGCACGCACTGTCTCACACTCAGTGACTTTGCGCACCACCAGCACGGCATGCAAAACCTGTGTGCTCCATCTATTGATGCCCAAGTGTTTGCGCATGCGTTGTCTCAGACTCAGTGACTTTATATACCACCGGCACGGCATGCAGAACCTGTGCCTCCGATCTTTTGATGTCCAGATATTTGTCCATGCAACGTCTGACACTTGATGCTGCTAAGTAAAACAGACTCAGTTGCTGAGCAACAGCTTTAGTGACTTTGCAGGAGAGTATGGATGCAGGAGAGTATAGATGCAATTTTGCCGAACAGTGGTAGTAACTGTGCTGAACAATGCTCCAGGTGCAAAAGGAGGCAGTGCAGTCTGTTGAGCAGGACGGCATGGTCTTCATTGATGAGATTGACAAGATTGTTGTTGGTTCTGAGATGCGATATGGTAAGCAGTTGCCTCCCCTCTGACTCCCCCTGTCTTTGCGATCTGAACATGCCCTACCTGCCATCCACTGGCAGGTATCCCATATGCTGCTTCAGAAGGCACAGCCAAATTATTTTATGACTACAACTATGTTCCTAAAAGCTTTCGGTTCCAAATTGCAATGCAGAGGCTGCTGATAAGAAAGTTTTGTTTTTTATCCATGTTTTTTGGTCCATGTTTTTTGGTCCATGTTTTTTGGTCCAAGAATGTGATCCTAATATGGCACTTGATGGGACGCAACAATTTGCGGTGCATGCATGAGTTTTTGATCTGCCAAAGGTCAGCACATGACAAAGCAAGCGCACAGGGGAGTTGGCTCACAGCGCAAAAAAAAACTCATCCTGAAGTAGATCACCACTGTCAATCATCCCATCCTAACGAATGTTCAGGTAAACATGATTTTAACCATTCTATATTGATATCACAGCTATCACATGCACGTCTTGTGTCCACAGGGGCCGATGCCAGTTCAGAGGGGGTTCAAAGGGACCTGCTGCCCATCATAGAGGGCTCAGTGGTGTCCACCAAGTACGGCAATGTCAACACAGACCACATCCTGTTCATCTGCAGCGGTGCCTTCCACTCGTGCAAGCCATCAGACATGCTGGCAGAGCTTCAAGGCAGACTCCCTATCAGAGTAGAGCTCAAGGGACTCACGTAAGCTGCTACTTCACATTGTCATGGTCTATCTAATACTGTGATTGCTTTGCGTTGACCAAAACACATCTGGCACAGCTTCACGGCAGATTTTCTATCAGACAAATGCTCAAGGGACTCATTTAAAATGGTATAGTCTGGCCTCAGAGCAAGGTGCAAGTCACACTATCCAACTTGTGCACCAGTCATAACTTGGCAATCGTCAAGTGCAAGCTGCTAACTCTGTCACCTGTTAGCCTTGCCTTTGCTGCTTCTTCTAGTGTGACCCTGTTTTGTAGGTGTGGTTGTGTCTGATGTCATCCAGGAGATGCAGAGCTGAAAATGCTATGCAAGGCATGCTAGGCACGGCACGCTATGCACGGCCCGCTATGCATGGCACGCTATGCACGGCATGCTATGCTTGGCATGCTATGCACAGCATGCTATGCACAGCATGCTATGCACGGCATACTATGCATGGCATGCTATCTGCGTCCATCAGCTACTGTCTGGTCATGACAACAAATTGAGTCCATACCATATACACTGATACCAACAATCGCAGCTGAGGTAGAGGCCTTGTTGCATGCAGGTCACATGACTTCTACCGGATACTGACAGAGCCAGAGAACAATATGATAAAGCAGCAACAGGCGCTGCTTGAGACAGAAGGTGTGCAGATGGAGTTCACAGACGCTGCCATCAGGGAAATCTCACGAGTAGCTGAGGAGGTCAGTCTCGCCCTGCCCATAGAAAGCTGCAAACCTTTCCTCAACTGAATTCTGTGCCTTCCATGTTTCTGGATGCCTGTATGCTTATCAACCATTCGGAGATGTCAGCGAGAGATGGAGCAAGGAGCACAGCTGGACATGAAGCATTGATCCAAGTTGCAGCGGTTGCCTGGTGCACAGGCTCACAGTGTGTAACTTCACTGTTATTGTGCGTGCTGACCGATTGTCTGTCAAGCTGCACACACAACTGGCACCACAGGTCACACCTGTGGGTTGCAACCACTGAGCCAGTTTCCACTTTGCACAACGGCCGGACAAAGTATCAGCATGACAACACCTGCTTGTCATTCAGCATGCTATATGCCTCATCGACAGCATCAACCTGGAGAGGCTGTTACCTGCCTGTTGCAGGTGAACACATCTGTTGACAACATTGGTGCAAGGAGGCTGCACACGGTATTGGAGCGCATAGTGGAGGATATCAGCTTTGATGCACCAGAAAAGGTGAGTCATACACCATGACAGCATATGCATGAATGCTTCAATGTGGTAGGCAGCACGAGTCAATCACAATGCAAAGAGAGACAGGCTTGTCCTGCACATACCTAGCTCATCATGAGCTGGAAAGCGTTTTAATTATTATTGTTGAAGCTGCCGTCCCATATGCAGAGCTGTCGCATGCTGCAGCAGTTGTGCTTCAGTGATGCCCACTCTTGCTGTTGTGATCACTACAGCTGCAATGTTTTGTGACCATGTGGACTCTGCAGGCCAAGGAGCATCAGCAAGCAGGACAGCCCTTCCAGTACATTGTTGACAAGAAGGATGTCAAGGAGCGAGTTGGCGAGCTGTTGAAACGTCAAGACCTGTCCAAATATGTATTATAAGCAAAGTGATGCTGCGCAAGTAATAAGTTCAGTTTGTACACTTCTGCTGCAGTACATAAAGTCAGCTGCTGCCTCTGCTAGTGCTCAGAGCGTAAATGAGCATTCCAAGAGCATCGTCATTTTGCTTACCTGGACCTGCTATTATGGCAAGAAAACTAGCGGCAAATCCTATGGCTTAGTCTCTTACGTTGAAGGAAAGCTGCGCTGCAGTCCAAGTGAAGTTGCAGGCTGCTGGTTAGCATACATGTGCAAGGTTGTGCAGCACAACTTCGAGATAAGAGGAGATGCCATTGCCGAAGCACTGCTTGGCAGACATACTGCCAACAGTCTTGAGTGCCTCAACCCAAGAGGCACTCAAATACACAAAATCGCAATTCCTTGCAATCGAGTTGGCTACACTAGTTTTCACTCACTATCTTGAAACATAATAACGCTTCTTTAAGCGGTCTACGCTAATGATGTTTATACTGCTACCCTGCAAAGGAAGCCCAACAAGAAGCAGGTCAGTATAGCTGCAGAAGTATATCATCATATGAAGTATATCCTCAAAGCCTTGTTGCAGCCCAGAGAGAGAAAGTGCGAGAAATGATATGAAGGAAGCAAGCTTTCAGGCCTAGCAGCCAGAAACCATCAAAGCCCTGTTGCAGCCTATGCAGAGTGGGGCCAGACAGACTGTGTGTGCATGGAAGGCCCTGCACGCTGCAAATGGAAGGGTAGCAAGTGGGAGGGCAGCAAAAAAAGGGCAGCAATACCGGCTACTTGGCCCCATTGTGTGGCTTGTGCTTAAACACTACAGCACTCAAGGTTCCTGGGTGATCCCTCAGCCGAGTTCTGATTGAGCCCAATCCAGCTTGACTTCCTTGACCGGACGAGAAGGGGTACTTTCTGGATGGTGTGGCCGTAGCATGTTGCTGAGCTTGTTCCAACACAATATATGAGCTTTCACAAGATGTCACAGCCCTCAGGCATCACAGCCCACCATGCAGGCAAACACTGCAGGAGGTGCACCTGTGCGAGCCACACCCGTGTGTCATGCAAAGCAAGCCCACCAAGAAGCAGGCCAGTATAGCTGCAGAAGTATATTATCATACGAAGTATATCATCAAAGACTTGTTGCAGCCCACACACACTGAACACGAGCATATTTGACTAGCACATTGTCAGGAGCCATGTGTCAGCAGCATGAGCTGATTCGCTTGCTGCCTCCTGGTGTCAAGTCATACCGACAGATCAGGACAAAACTTTCAGCATCACACTATGAAAATCAGCGCAACATCATTCTCAGAGAATCAAATCAATTTACATGTGCCATGACTAAGCGGCAACTGTACATGGCCTCATTGGTGCAGAACAAAAATAAAGATTGATAACCTGACGGACTAAATCAAATTCGGCTACAAGCTTGATCTGCGCTTTTAACGTTGACATACAGGGCAGCATGTCATTGGACGCCTTGACAAAATGCCTGGCAGACCTCAGCCCCCCAGAAACAGACGCTGACGCCGCACAATCTCCTTCCTACAGACTGGGCAGCGCTGCAGTCTGCGGCTGCAGCGCCTACACATGCATGCATGTCCACAAGGAATGGCAACAACCTGCACACATATCAGACAGAGTCAGCGACCTTATGCATAACCATGTCTTTGTGCATTCTCTGGACCACGCCTGTCTTCGGACAGCAGTATGGCTTGTTCAGATATTTGTGCAGGCAAATGCAGCAGATCAGCCAAGGCAACATGTACACCAGGGGCACCAGACGCAATGCTGCAGTTCATGGAGGCTGAAGACAACCAAGCCAAGGCTTGCACAACGTAGGGGATAACAGCAGGAAGCACAGTTTGATGGAATAAAAACGCAAACAATTAGTTGTGGCCCAGATGTTTGCTGCAAGGTATGCAAACTGAGTGCAGCCGCTACCTGAACAGGCCTGTTCATGCACACATTGCACTCTGCTCCCCGCAGGAGGCCGGCTGTGGGGTCTTCCTCACTCTGTTGTGATCCAACAACCATATCCTGCAGCAGTCTTGATTGTCAGACCGTTCTACAATGCTGATATGTCAGACCGTCGACAGATCAAACCAAAACCAAACCATGAACATCTGGAGCTCACCCAAGTCTTTAGATTATCATTGAGCAGGCATAAAGAAGCAAGAACAGGTATGATGTACACATGCTGCATACAGCAGCACATCCATGTGGAAGGGGCATGTCACAGACTCTTAGCTCACGTTTGCGCAATCAGCACAATGGTGCACCGCTGCAAAGGGCTTGTATACCTTCTTAGCACCCTTCACGGTGTCATCATCATTGTCAACAACATCCTCGGTAGGTGCCTCATGCACAGATGCACTGTCAGGCGTCTCCTGCATCATGCCCACCACTACAGCTCAGCATTGTATGCTGCCAGTTGCCTCATGGACATTACCATTGATGTTGAATGAGACCATTCTCTGGGCGCAAAAAGGCAGGCCAACACCCTTGCCCTTGACATGCCTGCTGATGTTTTGAGGCTGTGAAGTCAAATCACTCTCATGTCTTTGGCAGCAACAACAGACAGGAGGTCTACGTACAGGAAGCATCCAGGACTGTATGTACCTGACCCTAGGGGAACACATGTAACAAACAAACAAAGGAATGAATGGATGGATGGTTTGATAAATGGATGGATGAGTGAATGAATGACAGTCTGACATGCAGACATCCTGCACAAGTCATAAATGTGCGCACCCTGCCCACAAAGGAGGTCCACGCCAAATTGTTCAAGCTGTGCAGCACACTGGGTTTGTGCAATGTTGACTGCACAATCTTGTCTACATAGCCGAGCACCCAACAGAAGCATCACGTGTCATCAGTGAAAGCAACATGCAGAAAGGCTGACCTGGATTTCATCCTGCAGCTGAGCCACAGGTGACTGTGGCAGGCGTTGATTGATGGCAGCAGCCGCAGCTTCGATGCGCTCTAGGTCTTCAGCTGTTTCAGCTTCGTCCTCGCTGTCTGTGACACCCACCTAGGGACAGACAATGTGCATGGTGAAAGTTGCATCGCCATTGCTGCCACATACTGATCATTGATCCCATTGCATTGATTTCACGAGCATGGCTGTTGAGTAACAGACAAAATTTTCAGAGAAGCTACCTCAGAACGGAAGTTGCCAGCTGTTGCCATCAGCATGTATGCGACACACTGTAAATTGTGGTGCTGTCAGGGCAGTATACATTCAAACTAGAGCACAGCCAACTGTCTACCTGATGCCAGTTGCACACACTCACAGCTGTAGCAGACATACACAGCAGTAGCAGACACCACAGCAGTAGCAGACATTCACAGCAACATGAATATCTGTGAAACACAGCGACGCCTGTGAAATACGGTAAATCTAGGCAGGTCGCATTTGGGGTCTTACGTCCTGAGCAGCATGTGTGGGCTGCTGCCTGGTGCGGCGGCGAGTTTCCAGCTGAATGCCATTGGCTACGGGCACCACGAAAGACTGCACCTCTGCCTCCTCGGAATCATCCCTGTTGCTTTCAGGAATCAGCACGCCGCCGCCCACAGCCTCTGCAGTGTGACCATTGCTGTGAGGCCCAATGTGCAATGACTGGCACAGCCATTTTGGAGCCGATTGACAGAAGTTATGGTTGTTTGTACATTATTGGAAGATGACATTGCAAATGCTATACAGTTGGCAAGTCAGACAGAGCAGGACCTGTATGTTGCAACCCATACAGACATTGCCGTTGACGTGCATGCCTGTGGTAATTCTCAGAATGACATTTGAGCTGAGTTTATAGAGCCGTGGCAAAATGCAGCCTCAACAGCAGGAGCATCGGTTTGTGACTTGTCGAGCGGTTTGGCACACTTCTGCTCAGCAGCAATTGTGCAGCATCACAAAGGTCCAGACAAACATGATCAGGTGTTACTGTGTGCACACTTGTGCACAGAGCTGACAGCGCATGTGCTACATCTGCACAAGAGGATCAGCGGGTCTCAGAAGAGCAGGTCAGCTCATCAGGTTTAGCCTGCATGCATCCCAGCTTCCAGCAACAAGGTGTAAATGAGACACTGTTGACACAGGGTTGAGCACAGCTGTACCTGCTTGCCCTGCACGTCCCTAGCTCATCATAAGCCGGAAAGCAGTATTGTTATAATGAGTGTTATTTAATATTTTTACTATTTTTTGTTGTTACTGTAGTTGTTATTTTTATTATGTTAGTATTGTGATTACTTCTGATTATTGTTATTGATATTAATACCAAACATCAGTACCTGCTTCTACAGGTGGCATGTCATCATCTGAATCAAATCCTGTGGTATCCTCAGATCCCACACTGCCTTGATCATCATGATCTATACGCAGGATCAGTGGCTCTCCCAAACCCTCCTCATCCTCTTCGTCTCCTGCAAAGAGTCAAGCATACATGCTGAGACATGCGCGCCAAAAAAGTGCAGAGCAGCATGGTGTAGTAGCTATCAATAGCACCGAGCATCTCTATGCAGATTGCTTTGTTTCAGGGAAGATTGACTGAGATTTGACTCAGCAGGACTTGAGGAACTCATGAGAGCTGATGGGGGTAGGGCCTTAGCCTTGGCAGGAATGTATCTTTATGCCATCAACCATTGGGTACACTATGCTGATCATGACTACTCTAAGCACGCAGTAATGTTACCTAGCACACATGCATATCAACACTGCTATGCTGCTCAAGATACTGGCCCCAATCTGCAGTGCATGTTTGCAACTTTGCAAACAACTCTCTTGTTCAGCGTCTCATTTACTGCTGCAGGCTAGCCCAAAACATGCAAACCCACCACCATTGTGTGTACAACCATGCCAGACTCAGGTGCTTGAATGATGAGCAGCACAACAAGGCAGAAGATTGATAGCAGCAGCAGCAGCAGCAGCAACAGCAGCAGCAACAGCAGCAGTGTCACCTGCATGGCGGTCAGCAAAGTGGTGCACCAGCCTTCCAGCCACCAGCACTAGAGTGGTGACAAGAACGCAGCTGCCAAAAATGATGAGTGAGGTAGCCCACTGGGGTAACTGCCCTCCGGCCCCTCCAATCTGCAACAGCATTGAACAAAGTCACACCTGAGTGCTGGAAATGCTATTGGATGGAGACAACATCAGTGCTTGCATTTGCAGAACTGATCATATGATTGATGGTGATGAGTGCGGCACAGGAAAATCCAATGACGACTGCTCTTGTCCCCAGCCAGATTTTTGCTGTACCAAGTTGCGCAAACTGAGTACACCCGTAAACAAGGATACAGGTAGACATATTGGCCGGCCACCGCTGCTTTACAACTGCAAAGTGCCACCAGTAAGCTTCACAATCTGTGCTGAACGTCCCTTTGCATGAAAGCAGCCCACATACATCATGCCAATGATTACTTTGACAATACATATCTGGATGCTCCCGCCAGAATCTGCAACAAGCCTTATGCATGCTTGCATAGTTTTCAGACAGATTGACAAAGGTCACAACAGCAACAGCTCCTGCAGCAGTCTGACGAAAAAAGCTTTAGCAGCAGTCTGCAAACAACAGCTCTAGCAGCAGTTTCACAACAACAGCTCCAGCAGCAGTCTGATGACATAAGCTCTAGCAGCAGTCTGACAACAAATGCTCTAGCAACAGTCTGACAACAAAAGCTCTAGCAGCAGCCTGACAAAGCTGACCTGGCTGCTGCAGTCAGGCCCTCCAAAGCCGTCCAGGCAGTCACAGCTGCCCAAGTTGCACACTCCGTGGCCAGAACAGAAATTGAGATCTGAGCAGGAGTCCAAGGGGTGGATTGTCTTGGACAGGCATGTCTTGCAGCACTGTGCTGGAGCTATTGGCACAAGACCCAATGCTGTGATCCTGCAATTGCAGTTGCACATCTGGTGGCCATGTGTGATTTGATGAGAATTGTGTTCATCTGCTGTTATCAAGTCTCTGCAATGGAAGCAGCAGCTACTGTATGCTGTGCTGTGGGGTAGCAAAGCTTTCACAGTACAACTTGGCAGTGACCAAGGTCTACCAAAGCTTTCAAAAGCACAACTTGCATGCCACTGATCACGGTAATCAAGTCTAGGACTGCCAGGTGGAAATGAGCTAAGGGGTGACCTCCAGCGCTCGAAGCCCTGCAGCAGCCTGTTGTTGTCTGTCTCGCCGCAGTTGATGTCAACGCTGAACTCGCAATCACAGCGTTCCAGCTCCCATGCCTCGCCTGTGCTGAGCAAGACTGAAGGTGTGCAACAATCCACTGCCCCAACAGGGTAATAGTAATTGGCTGCATTTGACACTCTGATTGCTTGTCCAAAACCAGTCACAAAGCTGCTGCCTTGAGGCTCGCATTTCAGGGCATCACTGCCTTGGCCTGACGACTTGTGACAGCCAATTGAAACTACAGCCACTGGCTTGGCGCCTGGGCTGAGCTGGCCTTGTGAATCTGGTAGCTCGGCTGGGAGGCAAGGGCGACAGCATCTGGCCCTTGACAAAGGCACTAGGCCTCCCCCGGTCAGCTGCAGCAGCACAGGTAACATTGCTGAGTGCAGATTTCGACAGTCTGCAAAAAAGTACAAGAGAGTGGTATGGGTGCTGCGCACCCAAGACCCTTCTCTCTCAAAGCTGGAAACAAACCACCCCTCCTTCTCACAGGAAAGACCATTCGGGGGGCCGGTGGCAACTTCGCAATCGCACAGTGCCAATTCACCAGGGTCTGTGCCTACATATCCTGCAGATAGCGCTAAAGTATAGCACCATATGTGAAGCTTGCGCAAGGCACACAAGGGCTGATCTGATGCCACCCACCTGTGAAGTTGCTTGTAGCTGGTAATTGTTCAACAGCTTGAGATGATGTCGAAAAAAAGCAGGTGCTAAGTGTCAAAGCGCACAATACGATCCAGCTCAGATGCAGCATGAACGCTGAGCACTGCTGTGATCGGCCCCGCAAGACGTATTTGACAGTGCAGCTATTCGTGCCGGTACTTTGAGCTCACAGACGCATGCAGGAGTCCTCTTGTCTAAACACGCGGATTTGTTGACCTGTCACCTGATAGCATTTCGTGGATGCATGTGATGCATGTTTGCAATTGGGAAGAAGAAGGATGTGTATGCAAGCAAGGCTCTGCAAGTTGCAAGCACCGCGCGAAGTTGTTCAGACTTTGTTGAGGCTTGTAAATCAACATCGTGTCCGCTGTGTTTGCCATTGCGCCTGCTCCTGTGCATCTTGAGCCGTGTTCTGCTGCTCTCTCTGCATGGTTGCCATGGAAGACGCTGCCTCAGATGCCATGACTCATCTCTGTCATGGACTGGATGCTGCTTTGGGCAAGACTGCACAGCTCATGAACCAGTGATGAAGTATGTGCTGCTGCAGATGCTGCTTATTTGGCACTTGCTGCGCTCGTTGGCATGTGCAGTTCAGTGCTCCTCTGCAGCCCACATATCTTTGTCCCTTTTGCACACGCTGCGCTGGTTGCCCATAGGCTGGGTGGTGTGGATGATGCTGCAGTGGATTTGTGCATCACTGTTTTGAGTGATCTGCAGTGAGGCCTTAAGTGCTCACTGCAGATCGCTCCGCTCACTGCAGATCACTCAAAACGTGAGGCCTAAAGTGTGCTGTGTGTTTGCCTGCGGCTCAATGCATCACTCACCACAATGATGGTCTGGGTGCTGACGTGGGCAGACTGCACAGCTCATGAATGAGTGATGAAGTATGTGCTGCTGCTGCAGCTGCTGCTGCTTATTTGGCACTTGCTGCTGCTTATTTGGCACTTGCTGCGCTCATTCTGTCATCCTGTTCAGCCCATTAATCTGCTTGAGTCTCACTGCACACGCTGCGCTGGTTGCTCACAGGCTGGGTTGTGTGGATGATGCTGTAGTGGGTCTGTTGATCACTGCCATGAATGATCTGCAGTGAGGCATAGACACTCATGGGTGAGGTGAAATATGTGCTGCTGCAGCTGATTATATGGCACTTGCTGCGCTCGTTGGCAAGTGCAACTCAGTGATTTCCTGCAGCCCACACATCTGCTTTGTCCCTTTTGCACACGCTGCGCTGGTTGCCCGCATGCTGGGTGGTGTGGATGATGCTGCAATGGGTTTGTGCATCATTGTTTTCAAGTGATCTGCAATGAGGCCTAATGTGCTGTGTGCTTGCCTGCGGCTCAGGTCATCACTCATCTCAGTGATGGACTGGTGCTGCAGTGGTTAGACTGCATGGCTCATGAGTGATGAAGCATGTGCTGTTGCAGCTGCTGCTCAAGTGGCACTTGCTGCGCTTGTTGACAAATGCAACACAGTGCTCCTGTGCAGCCCATGCATCTGCTTGGTCTCTGTGCACACGCTGCGCTGGTTGCCCACATGCTGGCTGGTGTGGATGACGCTGCAGTGGGTTTGTGCATCACTGTTTTGAGTGATCTGCAGGGAGTCCTGAGGTGACGTGTGTTTGCCTGCGGCTCAGGCCATCACTCACCACAATGAAGGACTGGGTGCTGATGTGGGCCTGACTGCACAGCTCAGGAGTGGCGTGAGGTCTGTGCTGCTGCAGCTGCTGCTTGTATGGCACTTGCTGCGCTCGATAGCATGGGCAGCTCAGCGCTGACGTTCAGCCCATGTATCTTTTTTTGTTGTTTCTCACTGCACACGCTGCGCTGGTTGCCCACAGGCTGAGTGGTGTACATCATTTTTTGGAGTGATCTGCAGTGAGGCCTGGAGTGATGTGTGCTTGCCTACGGCTCAGGCCATCACTCATCACAGTGATGGACTGGGTGTCGTTGTGGGCAGACTGCACAGCTCATGAATGAGTGATGAAGTATGTGCTGCTGCAGCTGCTGCTGCGCTCGTTGGCATGTGCAGCTCAGTGCTGCTCTGCAGCCCACATGCCGCAAGATGATGCTGCACTGGATGTGTGCACTGCTGCAGGCAGACATGAGTGAGCTGACAGCGCTTTTGCGCCTGAGTGACTGTTGTCTCTGGGCTCAGTGATGCAGCATGAGTGATGGAGTTGACAATGACACTGGCTGCAACTTGCCCTACAGCGCTGGGGATAGGTGCAGATGTTTTGTTTTTGGTTTGTTTTTTGCGGTGAGTGATCACCAGCCTGTATCTTGCAGTCCCCATCTCAGTGATCAAGCCTGATCATATGGCACTTGCTGCCCCAGGAACCAAAAGGTTTTTAATGTTTTGGTTGTGCTTTTGGTCGCTGACGCTCGTGCGTTTGTTGCTCATGCTTTTGCTGCTGCTGATGAGTGATCCGCAGCATGGCTGTATCAGTCCAGTGATCTGACAGTGGATTGCCTTTGGTCTTGCAACACCAAAAAGTTGACAATTGGTTTTTGCTCGCTGTCGCTCGTGCTTTTTGTCCTTCTCCCGCGTGGCACTTTTGGTTCTTGGGGCAGCAAGTGCCATATGATCAGGCTTGATCACTGAGATGGGGACTACAAGAAACAGGCTGGTGATCACTCACCGCCTTGCTGAGAAAAAAAAATCCAAAAACATCTGCACCTGTCCACATTGGTGTAGGGCAAATTGCATCCTGTGTCATTGTCAACTCCATCACTCATGCTGCATCACTGAGCCAGAGATAACAGTCACCCAGGCGGAAAGCGCTGCCAGCTCATTCATGTCTGCCTGCAGCAGTGCACAAATCCAGTGCAGTATCATCTTGTGGCAACCAGCGCAGTATGTGGGCTGCAGAGCTGCACTTGCCAACGAGCGCAGCAAGTAAGCAGCATCAGCTGCAGCGGCACATACTTCACCTCATTCGGATCGAAGTTCTGGGTGATGCACAAACCCACTGCAGCATCATCCAGACCACCCAGCATGTGGGCAACCAGCGCAGCGTGTGCAAAAGGGACAGAGCAGATATGTGGGTACCAATGCCAACGAGCGCAGCAAGTGTGCCATATGAGCAGCTGCAGCAGCACATGCTTCATCACTAATGAGCCATGCAGTCTGCCCACAGCAGCACATGCTTCATCACTAATGAGCCATGCAGTCTGCCCACAGCAGCACCCAGTCCATCATTGTTATGAGTGATGGCCTGAGCCGCAGGCAAACATGCAACTAGTACTACAACCCAAACAACACGAACTTCGGCGCCCTTAGGGTTGTCAATGACAATTACATCAAGGGACCCTCTGGTTTCGGCAAGCATCCACAGAGAGACGCTTTGATCTTCATCTACATTGTCGAGGGTCACCTCAGACTTCGTCACTCATCACTCAGACGCTGCAAACAACAAGAGGGACTTTAAGCACACGAAACCCGCGCCTCAGCAGTCGAGTTGGCACACACAAATGGTTCAGCAGTCAGGCAGACACAGCGAAGACCCGTCAACCAGAGCAGCACGTCTTCGGGCTCTTAGAGAGGCAGCAGGACTAGACACGGGTGAACAAGAGTTGAACGGTGCTGCAACAGACACTACAGATCAGCCCGTTCTCAAGTTCAGGAATTACACGGTTAGAGACGACAAGATCACTCACGAGAAAACGGCTGTTGCAAACCCTCCAAAGTACGAGCAGCCAGCCGTAGAGGCCGATGTTGACGTCGAGGGAGAGGTGACCGATGCTTGCCTTTTAAAATAGCAGTCAAACAAGTTTTGTTCGGTCTTTATCAGTTGTTTTGCATACAGGAACTGCTGTTAAGTGTTGCGCCAAAGAAGCCAAACTGGGATTTGCGAAGAGACGTTGAACCAAAGCTTGAAAAGCTGGAACGGAGGACGCAAAGAGCAATGATTCAGTTAATGCAAAGTCAGCAGCAGCACGCCAGCGAAGAGCCCACATGACAGTTTGAGTGCTGCAGCCCCTTAACAGGCTCCTGACATGATGGAGGCTTGCAGCATGATGCAAAACAGATGGTCCCCATGAATACACCCTGTTTTATCAATGCTGCCAAAAGTTGCTTGTGAACTGTGCTACTCCATGTGAACTTTCTACCCAGTACGCAATCTGCCTTTTGTCTTCCCAGGAAAGGTGCGCAGCGTATTTGTGTCAATGACTGATCAAATATGTCTGGTGCACACCACACCATTTACATGCAAGACTTCACGTTTTTTTGTCTTCATGTTTCTCATTGTCCTGGAACACTGCTTGCTCATTTGCAGCTTGTGTATGGCCACTAGTGGTACTGTGGATGTTTGGCCTATTCTCGCACTCGTTACATAAGGCCTTCCACGCATAGTGACTCTCCAAGTTGTTATCTGTAAGAGGGTGGGCAACACGCACCTTGACACTCTAGCATCGGACTTCTAGCATCCGCCTTGCAGCATCATGACAGCTGTCCAGTTTCAGGCAGCATTTTGACGGCCGTGCCCTTCTTATATGCTGTCAAAGTCATCAGGCTTTTGAAACAGCAACACCATGTGCTGCTGATCGACGTGTGCGCACATCTTTCATTGCAGCTGGCGAATGGTCCCAAAATGTGCAACTGGCAGGCAACCCCTGATATGCAGCATGCAGGAGGCAACTTGCCACGGCCAATGGTTTACTTGGTTGCTGAAAGCGCTGTATGTATGCACGTGAGTTGATTCAGGCATGGACTGGCATCATACCATGCTAAATCAGATGTTACAAGATGAAGTAGAACTGACAAAAGTAACAGTTCTGGACAGAGTCTGGGTGGTCCACCATATGGGATGCATCTGAAAAGCTGGCCAAACTGAGAACTCTGCCACCTGATTGCGCTGCTGCCACCTAAGGGCGCTGCTACAACAGGTTCCCTCACACAGTTCCAACATGTCTAATCACACCCTGTTCAAAGGCAGGGAACCACATGATGGCATCAACCAGCGGTACCCACGCGGCCAGCGTAGATCAGCTTCACCCACATTTGCGATTGCATTGTGCTGACAGCCCATCAGAATGCAACGCCCACCTAATGCTGCAGACAATATCACCACTACAGTGCCTGGCTCCCCCGGGGGCCCCACGGGGGCATCTGTGCGCTGCTGTCACACAGATGTCGCTGCTGCTGCTCATCTGCTGCGCTGCTAAAACCTATGATCCCATACCACTGAGACTCCATGACTCCAGGAGTACACTGATGCGTTTACCAGAACGCACTCCAGGCCAGGTCTGCTGGGATCACAAGCAACAGGTACACACTTATTAGCTGCTTTATGGTCAATCCTACCGGCCTCAACAATAAATCGCCGCCCGTGCAAACAGCCTACTCAGCACCACATAGGTGAGCAACACAAATTCTGTGTACAAGCAAACATGAAGCTTGGGCTGATGGCCGTTGTATGCCTGCTAGGGCCATTGGCAAGACAGCCAAATTCCAGCAAAGGAAATGTCACTCGGCTGTTGCTGACACTGTATGGGATACATTGTTGGCTGCTGCAGCATTGCGGGGTGAGATGACATGGAGTGGCTTTGCACTCGAGGGGGCTATGATTTGCAGAGTTGCCAGCCTGGTTGGTCGACCCAGATACAACACAGATGGTCTCTGGCAGACTTTGGCACAGAAAGACACTGCATGCCTGTGCCATGACCCTACAGGCAACAAACGACATTTTCAAATTTAAGATGCTACTGATAGTTTCAGCATTTCTGTACATCAACAGCAATGACCACAGCTTGTTGCCCATGTTCTAGTAAATCTTTGGGTGAGATCACAGAGGTCGTGGCAGGCTTTTGACAGCCTGACCATGCGGCAAGCTGCTGCACAACGCAGTGACCAAGGTGAGACAGAAGTGCTTACCATTGACAGTAAGATGCAGTCAATATCCACAGACAAAGCTGCTGAGGGACCACCAGGGCTCAGCAGTTGCAGCATGTCTGCCCAACATACATCTGATTCCAGCGGCCTGCAGCATTGACTAATCCTGAAGACTGACTGAGAAGGGACACAACAAGGTGCAGCAGCATGACGCAATTTCAAAAAGGCTGAAAAGGGATAAGACAAAGAGCAAGCTTGATGAAGTGGAGTCATTTGTCTTCAGGACAAAAGCATCAGCAACAAGGTGTCAATTTCACGTTTGACATCTGGGCTTTCAAAGGCCTGCCTTGTGTACAGTATCAAGTCACGCACTCAAGCGCCTTGCCCATCGACTTGCAACTCAAGTGACAAGCTTTCCCACGCAAGCTGAGCATGCAGATGTTCAAAGCCGCAAACAACACAGTTCATTGGCATGAGCCAGTCAAACCTGCTGGGTGAGAAAGCGGCGCTTGAATACCTCCCCTGCAAGGCAGGTCATGCTGACTTGGTGCAACCAGCAGAGCACTGTTGGCAGACATAGAGGAAGGGCAGACATGCTGCCCCCATTAAGTATGCTGAAATGAGGCTTTTCGATCCAGCATGGCGCCAACCCTGTGACCACCTTGCAAGACCACTGGTGAGAAGAATGCTGGAAAACCCCGCCAGCAGGGTGAAGTTGTCCAAGCATGGCTCTGTGCAGATCTGCAACCAGTGAGTGCATAGGTCACATGCTGCGTCACCTGAAGAGATGCCAAGAGCGCAGGATTGTTAAGACAAGGGCCTGACATTGCAGCAGCAGAGGGTAGGCAGCATATCAGGTGCAGCACAGTGTATATTGTGTACAGTGTATTCTTGTCTTTTGCATACATTGTGGTGGCAAAGATCAAGCCCCAGCTCTGCTACCTGCTTAGCAGCTGCCAGCACCTGTTGCAGTGCACGAGCTGAAGGTCAACAGTCTCTAATGCATCTCATACAATGGTGGCGCAATACATATCGAGTGTAATCCTTGCATGGTGTGCAGAAGTAATGCACAACAGGACAACAAAGCACCTGGCTCATGGCTGCTTGATGTGTGGCTAGTGGCCCAATGAGCTGAGAATTTGCAGAAGGAGGCTTGCAGCAAGACCGGCTGAAGTAGTCAGTGCTGAGCTTTCCTCAATGCTGCTGTTTGGGGGACACTTCCTTTTCGGGGCAGACTTGCCTTGAAATGGCCTTCTTGAGGTGGCCTTCTCTAGAGTCAAGATCTGCCTGTATATCTGCCTGCACAACATATCACAACCACATCCGGCACAAATGTCAGCAGCGCGAGCATCAATCTGTTGATATAGCATCATCATGCACATCTAGTTCTCCTGTGTGCTGCCATGGCACTATTGACAGGGCAGACAGGCCAGCTGGAAGGCTTCATCCTTAAGCACATCATGTCAAAAAATCATGAGGCAGTAGCAGTATGCATGGACAGGTCATGCAGCATGCACTATGCGTAGAGACCGTTGTACCTGAGGCAGTGCTTCGTTGCTCCCACACACGACAGATCACTGTCTAGATATGAGGCCTAGCCTGCCATCCATAGGGGTCAGTGCAGGGCCTGCTGGGCATCTGGGTTGAGGTCGGCTGAGAGAAAAGCCTTGCCTTGCAAACCACTGATGCAATGGCCCAATGCTTGTCTGCACCAAGAGAAGGCAGAATGTGGCAAGCATTGACATACAGAGAGAAGAGAGAATGCCACATGAAAACAAGTGCAAGCCAAAAAAGCCGCTGGAAACGCTGAAGTGTTCATTGAACCTGGTCTCAATACCCCAAGCTGGAGTTTGGTCAGCAAGTCTACAAATGCACGGTCAATGCAATCATGAGTGGCACCACTGTCAAACAGAGAGTACAGAGCGTATGTCCTTCCACAAAGCTGTCACCCTGAGAATGGGATTCTCATGGACGTGCGGGTGTGTGTAAGAAATGCAGCAATGATGTACATGGATGCCTGCCATAACCCTGCAGGGGAAGGCATCGCTATCATTTTCATCAGCAATTCTTACACAGACCTGTATACCTGGGGGCATTCCACTCTTGGAGTGACACAAAGTGGGGGTCAATTTGACTGTTACCTCTGCCACTGAGCCATACTTTTCTCAACCTCATGCGTCTCACCATCAACCAACAGGAGCAGAATTTAATCAAAGCCATCAGCAGAACAAGTGTGACAAACCCATGCACTGCACTCCGTATCCCTCTGTGATACAGACAACAAGACATACCTTGCCAATGTCATTGCTCTGCTTTGCGCCCATTGGCTGCGCTCTGCTGTGCCCCAAGCTCTGCTTTGACTCAATGGCAAAGCAGGCTGGCTGCTTGAAAGTCGCACCGGGCGTCGCGCAAAGGCTGCAGCTTGGTGAGCTGAGCAACTGTCCAAGCAAGAAGGGGCCTGTTGGGTGGGTCCACGCCGCTGCTCCAAACAGACGCTGCTCATGCCTGGGGGTTTCTGTAAGCAAGTCAGCAACTCTGGTGTGCATGATGGCAAAGCATATGACTGGCGCAGAGCCAGACATACAAGCCCATCATGAGCAGCCAAAACAGATAGAAGATTGCTCGCCTGGAATCTCAAACTGCAAGGCATGCAAGCAAAACTAGAGCACAGCCTCAGCTGCCGGTCACGCACATCAAAATACATCATGACAAGACGTGAATCGGCAGAGAGTGAAACAATGTGCAAAGGCCCATCCGCCTACCCTGCCAGAAACTTGAAAGACAGTTCAATTAGCACAGTGAAAGTACTTACCATCCAGGCCAGAAGCCCGTGCCCACTAAGTATCTTCAAGCGGGGCCTTTCACACTGAGTGTCGGTCAATGACCACCCACCCCATCACTGGATTTCTACCCTCCAGCACGGGTACACAACCCCAAAACCAAGGCAACCCTCGTATCTACACCAGGCAAAATCACAGCATAAGGCATGACGTGATCAGAAGCTCATCTTGAAGAACCAGCCCAGATCTGTTCACAGAAGGATAATCACATATGAAGAATGAAGAAGCACTGTCTGTGTGCGAAACAACTTATGCACAATTGACAAATGTGAGAGCAGTTGAGATCAGGACCATTGCTTCACAAAAGACTTGCAAACCATACATACGTACCCGCACCAAATTTGTGCCTGTCATCTGTTGACAGCATACAATGAAGAGCAGAACAGCCACTGCTGTTCTCCATAAACAACGCCACAGACAGGTACGCCTCTGCAGGGGCTGTTCCGTCATGAAGCAGACCCTGCAAGGCAGATGTCAATCTGTTCTCTCAGCAGCAGAAGCAGGGCCTGCTGTCGTACATGCTGATGCAATTTTGCACATCTACAAAACTTGCACCGCATCATTAATGCCATGATTGGAAGACACATATATGCAAATGTAGAGCTTCATGCCCTGCAACTCTATGCAGCTGCACGTCAGCATACAATGCATTGCGTGACACAAGAAGCATGGCTCAGAATGCTCATTGCTGACTGCGGCTCTGTCTGCAAAAGGGCAATGAGCAAGAGCCGTGTCAATGCATGCAGCAAGGTCTGCAAAAGGTACAGCTGGCAACGGTGAGGCTGGGCAAATACCTGAGTACCACACCACAAGACCCAATGCAGATAAGATTGGACAAACAAGTGCTGAACCAGATGCCAACTCGGGGGGCCCCTCACAATGACCAAGGCTGTGCGAGATGGTGGCATGTGCCTCACCGCCTGCTTCTGCAGGGCCTGCGTCTGCAGGCAGCGTACGCACTAGCCTCCTGGCTGTGTCTGTGTACTTGACACTGCAGCATGGACTGCTGCCTACCAGAATTTGATGGGCCAGAACACACTACTGAACACAGCCGTCCCTTGGAGACGCAAGGGACCTGGACACACAGGCTTTGGCCTCTAAGCAAAAAGCTATAGCCTGTCCCACTAAGTATTTTCAAGCAGGAAGTTTTGACTGAAACCCTCAGCGGAACACGCTAAAGGGCTCGTAGCCATTGGCGGAAGACCCCGCCAGCAAAGGTTCAAATGCCCAAACATGGGCTGGTGCGCACCTGTGCAGACAATACACATTGGTAAAGCATGATCTTCTACTGCACGACAAACAACCTGCACAACAAGTTGCATGAACTTGCAAACTCCAGATAGTCTAGGGGTTTGTTGATGCTAGCCCCAACTGCGCAAGTGCACTTACAACCTGTGCCTGCAGGGTGTATGCAAGTACTTTGTGTTTGATAAAATCTTGCATCTATCACTAGATACTTGTAAACAAAACTGAAGGCCAGCAGGATGAAGTACCTGAGTGCTGACCGCAGCAAACTGATGCCTGCATGCAGTCATGAAGGCAGCAGCTAAGCTGCTTGCACTCCACACCATGTGCTACAGCCCCAAAGGAGCTGGAACACCACAGGCAGGACCAAGACTTGCCATTGGCAAGCACAGGGTCTCAATCCTGCTACTTGAGATGGGACTTTCTTTGAAAGCCCACCTTTGCCATCAACCCTGCATTTACATCACTTGCAGTGAGTGAAGAGGACTGAGCATAGGTGCAATGATCAAGCAACGAAGGGGCAATGCAAACGTGCTGCAAAATGGTTAAGCAGATAGCAACAAGTCCAACAACCTCTGTACAGGTCACCAAGCTAGCTGTAAACCCCTAAATGTGAAAGACCGTCACTATTTCTGAGCACACCCAGATGGCAGATACAAAACGCTATGTCACCATGAACGAACACCCACCTGGGAACTATACGCCACGACACCCAATTGTTGAGAGGCAGACGGACTAGTTCAATCCAAATGCCATCTTGGGGAGCCCCACATATCAAGGACCAAGGCTGTGCAAGATGGTGGTTTCAGGCGCACACTGCCTGCAGTCATTGACTGCTTGGCAGTGTACTTGACGCTGCTGATGCTGGTTGCTCTGCTGCATGCCAAAGCCCAGAGAGTGATGCACTCTACTGAGCATGTTTGCTCCTCCAGTGAGGTAGAGGAGCAGAGGTGCCCTTGCTACTGCGGGGGCCTGAGGCCTCCCAGTGCTGCAGGGGCCTAGGGCAATGCTTCTGACTGAAGCACTGCTGAAGCGCTCTGGACGCCTGCCCAAAGCTTCCTTATGGTCCTTGTAAATCAGGACAGCCGTGCAGCAGCGGCTCAACACTAGCCAAAGTTGCACAGCCATGACCTGCTCGCACACCACACTTCCAAGCCATTGCTGTGGAAGGGTCCAGAAATCCACTGGCAATTTTGACTCAAAGCACGCCTGCGGTTTTTGTGAGGTCACAAGGCATTGACTGGAAACGCTGCACATGGCCACTGACAACGTCACAACAGAGCAGCTATCAAAACTTTACAGCATGCCAATGCACGTTTGTCAGTTCTGCTCTACTATTGCAGGGAGATTGCATATGATGCCACCACACCATACCACACCATTACAATACAATGAGACTCAGGCAAAGCAGAAGAAAGCCGCATCAGCAGTTCCAACATAATCTCATCATCTTAGCAAGTTTACGATGCTCACCATCCACTTGAAAAAGCACTCCTTGCTGTCCATGCTGTGCTTTCCACACTCCCAGACCAGGTACCTGGGAGTTTCTGCTAAGTCTCTTCAAGCAGATTTCGACGCTTTCACAAAACTGAAAGGCCACTGGCATACAAGCCCCACCAGCAGGGCAAAGTGTGTCAGGGTGAGCGCTCACACCTGTGAATATGCTACAGAATGTTACGCTTGAGTGACAGCAGACAAGACAATATAGAGATCAAACGTCAGATCCAGCCTCACCCGGACACTTGTCGTTGCACCTCATCTTTGCCTCTCCGTAGAGTGATCAGTTGTCAGTCCTTGTAGTTCGCCCTGAGCGTGTCGGCGAGTTTGGGAGCAGCCTTGAGCATGACCAGAGCGCCAATAAAGCGTACAGCCTCAGCACAGTGGTGGCACACCACGTGCCTGCGCAATGGCGGGCTGCCAAGGGGGTTGCACAGCAATTTGCAGGCCAGGTCGAAGCGTGCGTCAGGTCCCGCGCTCTTAGCAAAGCGCACCGCTTTTTGGATTTTGTACGGCAAAGTTGGAGGACAACAGGAACCGCAGCGGAGTGCAAGAGCCATGGAGTACATGTGTTCAGACAGCACAGGAGTCAACTGAACAGCTGCACAGGTCACATCGGTTGTAGCAACTTCAAAGCTTTGCTCTAGAGCTAGAGCTGAGGATCGTAGCGCTCTTCTTCTGCTTCAACAGTTTATACGAGGTTCAAATTTTTCAATAAATTTGGCTTCATTGCCGACACAGACACACAAGCTTGCCTGAAGGCACAACTGTGGTATGGTCATGACAATGACAAATGTAGTGATCTAAGCAACCGCTTGGTATCAGCAGCATGTCGCCGTGCTACTTGGGCTAAAATGCATTGAACCTTACAGTAAAAATCACTATGGGAACGAAGCGCGGCTGAACGCCTGTCTGAACGCTTTCAGCCTTGTCTGATAGTAGCTGAAAGTGATGAGAGTATGTCTAAACGCTTTCAGCCTTGTCTTATACTAGCTGAAACTGACTAGAGTATGATCAGCAACTTTCAGCTTACATGTCTGATGTTATCTAACACATGGCTGAACGGTTTCAGCCTTGTCTAGAGGATCTGATGCTTGCTGAAGGTGGCTAGAGTGCGATCAGCAAGGTCTAGCTTGCAGTGTCTGATCATATCCACCAAAGGCTCAAAGTGCTGGAATACCTGTTGTGCTCTGAAGCTATCTCATGCACATCAGGAAGCAAAACACTGTTAAAGTCTAGCTATGAAACAAAATGCCCTGCAGAGCTACTGCACTGTACGACCATTGAACTAACTAAGTTGACCTAAACAGGCATACTTTAGTAACTACGTATACATGCTAACACTAGTACTGGTGTTGCACCTTATGTGATGGGCCCGGGTTGCAGTGTGAACACACTGAGCTCGCATCTCGAGGTCATGCCATGCCAGACGTATTCTTGTAGACCAGCCCAAACAGCTTGTTTCCCTCCGTGGCTGTGACCAGCTTTGTGTCCAGCTCTGAGATGTCAACAGCCAACACTTGCTGTGTGCAGCTGCTCAGGCTGGCTGTCATGACATCTTCAGCTCTGCCATACCTAGCAGGGTATAACTTGCACACTAGTGTACTGCCAACCTGAGCACTTCTGATGACCCGCAAGAACTGCTGGAGTGAACAGGCTCTTTGTGTCTGGCTGACAAAGCGCAGCTTGGCGTAGAAGGACACCCTGCAGTGAGAGCGTGCACGATGTGTGTGCTGCACTTTGACTGAAACAGGGTACAGGCATCAACACAATTGAGCCCTGATGAGACTGTGCTGACACGAGTGCATCTGACTGCTTCCAAAGAACAATTGCCAGCTGGCATCATCAAACGCGCGACTGTGGTGTGTGCATGCCAGCTTGCTTTGTGAGGCAGACCTACATTGTGTTCACACTACTTAGTAGCCATCATGCTGCTAAACAAAAATCACGAAGACAACAGGACCCCACCTGGCTTTGCTGTTGTTGTGCACAATAGACCACATCAGCTCATCGCCACACTTGCATGCCAGAGTGTAAGAGCAAAGCTCTACAATCCTCAGCTTCTTGCATGCCTACCAGCAGCCTACCAGTGATGTGCAGGTCCACCATCAGCAACCAGCATGCACATGCACAAAGCCTGCACAATGAAATGCTGCACACGTGTTGGCAATCAATATCAAAATTCACGACTATGGAAAAGAAGAGATGGACGCGTATATGTTCCAGTAACAGATGCTTAGCATGGCAGTCTCTAGCCACTGCAGAGCTGATTCAGCATGTGGTCTTACTCATTTGGCAGGCACTGCTGGATGCCATCTGTGATCACACAGTAAAACCAACACATGCTGGTGATGACAACTCTGTTTTGTATGCTGCTGATCCAACTTGACCTGGGGATTGCGTATGTGCATTCAGTCCAGAGACTGGCCACGTCATTTGCAGTCATGCACGATTTCAGATTATCCAGGACTCATGCAGGCCTTGCAGTGTATGCAGCAAAGGAAACAGCAAGATTGCTGCAGAAAGCGTTATACCTAAAGCAGAGGTGGTGTACTCTGTAATCGGTAGGTGCACATCATTTGCCCCAGCACCAGAACAGAACAGGAAGCTACAAGCCCAGAAGCCAGCATCTTGCTCAGGGTCTTTCCAATCCTAGTGCTCTGCTGTGTGGACCTCTGACAGTCTTGACTGACAGATAGATGGCATGATGTTGCCATGGCTCACACCACTTGCAGGTAATCTTCACTGCAAGTAAAATAGATGTTGTTGCTGCAGCAGCTGCCCACCAACATGAGTTGCAGCATTTGCTGATATTGACAGAGCAGCATGTGATGTACGTATTCTTACATTGGAAGAGGTGCAACTGTCAGCAGACTTTTGCAACAAATACTCCAGGAGGGTCAGCAAGCAATTCAAAAATGCCTGTGCTCATGGCCTACACTTGTCTCTCTATGTCATGCACACTGAGTGAAGTTTTTAAAAGTGTGCTCAAGCTGCGTACTTGGTGAACAGCACCAATATGCTTCAGATAACCCCAGTACCAACCCAACCCCAGAGCCAGCAATGGATGGCAAGAAGCTGGGTAGTGGGACAAGCGGGTGTTCACTATCGGATGTTCGTGTCTGCCCCGAAACCAGGAGCTGAACCAGGAGGTACGGCAATGGGCGTCAAAAACAAGCCTACAGACGTGATCACTTTTCGGCTGCGTGCAGCACCGACTTTACAACAGCATATAACCCTCATGTGGTGCAAGCTGCTGCGAGACTCTTATATTACACAAGCGAGCAGGACAACGGCCATGGCCCAGTAACGGTCGCGCAGATGTAAAGGCAGCGAGCTAGGATTACACTTCGGTCGTTAGGTTTTCGCCTTTTTTGCTAACGCCAACTTGACAAGTTGTGTAGGTCGCATGTCAAACCGCACCTTTACGCCCGTTTATGTCATGACACACGCTTTTTGCGTGTGCGCACAGTGCGTGCAGCAAACTGCCAAAGGACACTTCTGATCAGAGGGCAATTTCAAATTACAGTACTTGCTGTTTCTTTCTACTAGTAAGTCTGCACGAGCAGGCGCAGAAACCTGTCATCTCAAGTTCCTGTGCTGTTGTCTTGCAGCTTCGGTCTTGGCTGATACTTCTTTGTCCTGCAGAGTATATCAATGCCGGTCTCCATGTATTATATGGCTGTTCTACAGGTGCAGCGGACTTGTGAGCAGTTTTTGAGTATGTCCATATATACGCTCTTTCCCTGACTTGTTTGTGTCTGCAACCGTTCTGCCAAAGTGTCTTTCTGTCTTGAACATGGGCCGCTTGCTGCAGCCCGGTGTTGATTATGCGCCACATTTCTGGCTGATTTGCAGTGCTTTCCTCTGAAGCTGATACAGTATACTCATTTCCAGGTGGATCTTCCAGGTTCCGGCTTCCAGCATTTGATGTGTCAGCTTTTAACAGTGTCCTGATGGACATCAGACATGGCAGAAAGATCTAACCAGACAGTAGCATCACGTCCTGTTGTCGCTGCAGATCATATGATATGTTTTGACGACAGGGCAGCCAATGCTCACTTGAGACTTTGTGATGCATGTTAGCAGGTAACAAAATTCTAGCTGTGCTAGAGCAAGTTTGCATGTGACTGTGAGGCAAGTTGAGTCACCTTCTGAGACATGTCAATTGTACATTTTTGTTAGCTCACTGTTGCTGCAGCCTCTTCACAGCATGTTTCAATGCAGCAACTCACCAGATCAGCAGAAACATTGTTGCCTGTAAGCAGCATATCAAAGCTGCCATGTTGATAGGAGGTGGTGCTTTGTCTGTCAAGACGATTCGATCAGGGCACAACATGCTGCAGCTGAACTTACTGCTTCAGCATGCTCATTTGTGCTGCTGCTGCAGGCTGACCACAGATGCCAGGATGATGAGACACCTGTGGGGGATGGCACCACACCAGACTCAGCCATGTCTAAGGTCAAGCCAAGCCTTCTTAAAACAATGCATGGGTGCTTGTTCATGATACATGTGACTATAGGATGAAATAAAATGTTTGGCATGTGCAGTGTGTCCAAAACTTGTGGTCTTACAAAATCTTGACATGTAGTTGCTAACATATACGTCACAGGGTGCATATATAGCACCGGATACTTGCAGCTCAATGCTAGCGTATTACACTAAGCATGCTGTGCAACTAGCAGTGTGTGCATGCACAAGTTCATATGCATGATGAAGAAAAGCATCTTCCCCTGTTGAACAGCCTTGCTGTGCAGGAGTAAGCACCAGTTCTGTGGTGCAACTTGATGCATTCACACTGACTTGCATCTATCCTCGCTGCAAAGCATGGGTGTACATACAGGGTGGGTTGCAGGCCAAGCAATTTGTGACTCCTGCAGAGGGCAGCAGTGCGGCAGGCGGAGCAGCAGCTGCTCTGCTTGCAATGCAAGCCTCCTCCAATGAGCACCATGTAAGTGACTCCTTCAGCTTTTATTGTTGGTGGAAATTGCACATATCCTGCACCTTAGCAGCTTTCACATTTACTGCCACAGCTGCACAATAGCCTTCTGCTTTGCCATAGCTTTAGAAGGTATGCAGCAGCATATACAACAACCAAAAATGACCCTTCAGCTGCATGACCGCACACAGGCGCACAAGCACAGCCAATGTTGCGCATGAGATGTACAACTGATGCAGCAGCTCTGTCAGCTTCAGAATTGCAGTCTTTTGGTGCACACCTGCTTCGACCAAGTGTCAACTGCCTGCTGAAGATATCTTTGTGGCCAAGTAACAGCTCAACTCCGTGAATACTTATTCACTAAGCATGTTGTTTGCATGCCAGCATTGTTGCATATGCAGCGGTTGACTGCTGTAGTATCATCATGCACTACATTTGTGACAAGTATACCATCAAGAAGCAAATGATAACTGCTAGTATATATAAGTTTGCCAGTGGTTTGCATGAAGAGAGTTTTTGCCGCCCTGCAGTTACTGCAGATGATGCAGCAGCCAAATAGGTATGAGGGTAGAGGCAACCGTGCAAAGGCCCATCGTCCAGAGCGTGGTGATGAGCCTGCAAAGAAGTGCACGAAGCAGCCAGCCAAGGAAAAAGCTAAGCCTAGCTCAGCAGGGAGAAGGGGCTCCAAGGCTCCTTCATCATCAGCCCAAGGCACAGGCTAGCAAAGCTGGCAGACCAAGGAAGGGCACAACCAAAGCAGCCAGGACAAGGAGGCAGCAGACAGGCAAAAAGGGTGCCAGGAAGAAGGCTGAGATCAATGAGTCAG
>JAABUP010002402.1_pt1 | contig 36276 bp, 47 predicted proteins | sample 5559201 | NCBI WGS metagenome assembly JAABUP01 (sample SAMN10711887, study PRJNA513373) | rock metagenome | isolation source: Antarctica rocks | place: Antarctica
GTATGCTCTAGCAGTGCTGATTGAAGAAAAAGGGAGACATTTTGAGGGCATATCGGTCAAGGAGATTGAATACGAAATTGTTACATAATGTTGAGACATCCTCCGCATGGGCTTCGGCTAGTTCTTGCCCAATTCTGTGACTGCTCCCAGAAGAGCTCGCTGATCAGTAGGGGATCAAGTTTCCTGGTAATTCTCTTCACCCGTACGCAGAAGAACTTGCTTGATCCAGCCAGTGCGCTCTCTTAAGTGAGGAGCTTTTGTGCCGGTGCAGATTTAACATACCATTCGTCCAGCTCACCCTCAAGTTATCCAGTTCCGCATCCTTTTTGTCATCCTTTACCCATTGCTGTCCAACAATTTCATATTTATGACCGTATCTGTGCATCTGAGCCGCAAATTGGATATTGAGACACTGTTGAGATGCTGAGTGGTGGCTCTTAGCCCACGAGATCCCATAGAACCGGACTTAGAGACAGTGTCTACTCCAATCAAGTATTCAGATTCGTAGTGACTATTTACACCCGCCTTGTTGATTTCACAGAATAACAAACTGAGCCTCATCAAATAGTCTTCTTGCTCATGTTCGGTAGATCTTTTCTCTTCAAGACTCTGCAGAGTATTTGTGATCTGTTCATGTAGTAGGCGGAAAGCGGCCTTGAAGTGGGAAGGAGCTCATAACTCAACGTTAGATATGAATGTCAGTTTCCGCGGTTCACCATAGTGCCCGGCACTGTGGGCCGGTGGTGCTTAGTGAGCATTTTGTTCCGCAGGTGTCCACCTTCTTTTCCTCAGCATAAAATCTCCTAAAGTGATTCCAGGCACCTTCTTATTCTTGGCTGATTAAACTGCTGACCAATGTCGCCTCATTGTACGTAGGAGTCATGCCTGCTTGGGATGCAAAAGCCCGCTTCAAGCCTCGGGGTTCGGGGTTTCCTAAAGGCCGTTTTGCTTTCATCAGTGCGCGCTCTTACTCAGCTCATTGACCAGTCTCTCCTGTTAACGAAGAAGTCGAGGTATCTAATGACCAATGCACCCTCATCATGGTGACTACAAAAGGTCAATGCGATGTGGACACGTTTGAGACCGTCATCTATTTTTCACCGGCACTGTCGACCTTTCCATCTCGAACATTGCCCAAGTACCCAACCTCATACACCTATCTTGTCTGTGTTTACTACTAGAGCTTCGAACCGCTACTATTATTGCGCTGGGCAAACTACAATCGCAATGACTTCCGCAACTGCGTTCCGTCTTGAGCCGTCTTTATTCAATGCAAATCTTTACGCCAACATCAACACCTTTTGGTTTGCAGACTTACCCGCAGACGCCACAGCACCAACACAAGGATTGATATCTCGGTGGTATGGTATGGGCAGCAAGGACGAAAAGGACGCGTTTGACGAGAGCTGCGGGTTAGTCATACCTTTAGTTAACGCGCTCTACTTGACGCACTCTTGTTTTCTAAATTCATCGTTTCTGTACACATCAAACAGACTGTGTCAGAAACGTTCTCACTCAGAGATCCAGGCGGCATTTCAAAATCATGCTCGACTCTATTGGACCTGATAAACTGTTGCTTCCCCCATTCACAACATACGAGGACGACCGCGAGAAAGCGAGTATCATCGCTGCACCCTTTCTATCCGAGCTTCGACCATTCACAGAGGCTCACAAAACGACGAGATGGGCACTAGAACGGCGCTTAGTTTGATTCTCCTGCTGGACCAGTTGCCCCGCAATATCTACCGCACAGCAAATAAGCGTTTGATCTTCGAACACTATGACCGCCTGGCCCTTGCCCTGCTACTGAGTCTTCTAGATGACCACACTATGGCTGTCCGGGATACCGAGCCCTGGGTTCGCCGATTCGACCTACATCCAAGGTTCATCCATCACCCGGTCTACCGCGCCTGGTTCTACATGCCTCTAGTGCATTCGGAACACCTTCCATATCATTCGCTGGTTTCAACGTTCATATCATCCCTTCTGACTGATAGTCAGCAAGCCAAGGACGAAGCCGCAACGAAGTATATGCAGGCTATGAGAGATATCGAACTCCAACATGCTGAGATAATTGAGAGATTTGGAAGGTACCCTTATAGGAATACAGTGCTCGGCAGGGAATGGACGGAACAGGAACGCGCGTGGTTAGAGGCTGGAGGAAACACGTTTGGGTCTTAGGATAAGGGAATGCGTGCAAATTACCAGCGTGGGGGACAAAGGAAATCATTCGGATTGAGTTTATAATTCCTCGAGTTCTACCCTTCGTCTTGGAATAAATGTCAAGAGGTACGATGAGGGGGGCCTCATCAGCTTTGGATGTTACATCCACGCAATCTGTAATCAAGCATATCAAACTACCTTAATGGGTGCTACCTTGTGCTTACCAATTGTGCGACTGAGATGTTGCAAATGCATGTTGACTCTATTAGAAATACTCACAGATCTTCGAGATAATTTCTCTCAGCCTCATGGCTCCTCCCCGATTAGCACCACCCTTTATGCCACTCTCCGCCGTCTCGATCCGTTCCTTCAAACGCCATCCTTCGTTGTCATATGGGCATCTCCTTTATCCCAAACCTCTTTGGCGGTACTCTCAGCTCTCCTCCCACCTTTGCCAACTCCACAACCTTCCTCGGCCTATGGCGGGTACACGACCTGGCGGAGCGGATTCGCAGTGGCGGCTGTCGGAGGGCTAGCTGTGGCGGCGTGATTCTTCTATGATTTTGCGGCGCGTGGGGTGCCGGTGCTGGATAGGTACTGCCAAACAAGGGTGAGTCAGAAGGCGATCCTGTATATGGTGCTGTGCTGCGAAAAGCTGATGTGAAGACCTCTAGTATGGCGATGCATGGACGGACATTAGGGTTGGGATGCCGCATGTGCTTTTCCTTGGGATCTATCAGCACTTTGACGTGCATCTATAGGGATTCTGACGCTTTCTTTATAGATGAAGTCACAATGACTGTCTTGATATTCTCAGAAGTAAGTGAATATCATAGAAATGTTCTTTAATTGTCTGATTTTAGTTAACGTTGTCAAGCAGAGATATGTTCAGGCTTAATTATAGCTTCGCTCCCAACGTACAGTATCGTATACCAAGATCCGCATTTCCTTGGTAAAGTAACCTCCGTCTGACTATGCGGACGGCTTCCGTCTGACACTTGGAAGGACATACTTGGTCAATGGCTCTGTCACCAAAAGCTCACCAGTGAACGCGATTTCAAAAGCTACCAGTGATTCACAGTGAAACCTAAGCAACATGAACCAAGCCCACCAGCCCTTTCACATTGCTGATGGCGTGATATTCACAGTGACACTACACACATGTATGTACAGGAGTTCATTTAATACGGTACAAGTACGAGTAACCGTGCAAGTAAAGTGTCTGACTTTCGGGGCCGCATTTAATCTGCCCGCACTACTGTCTGCAGCTAAGCAATAGTATGAAGTCCGTACACACGCTATGCTCAATTTGTATGGCGTGTTAGTAGAATCAAAACACAACGCGTCACTTGCTAGCATGTTGTTGATTTTGTATAGTAATTCATTATATTCATATAGTAGTATGGTGGGTAGGTAGCTCCCTGTCATCTCTAGACTAGATTTTAGACTATGCCACCTCACTGTCATCACTACTATGTCATCTTGTTGTTGTCATCAACACCTTCAATTGCTCAGTACTCTGTCATAAGGTTCTCTGCATTTTTTCTGTTCATTATAGACATGACTTCTGTCAGTCCTTGTATTTACAGTCTTTAAAAGTTGCACATAGGGTGAAAGCCTGCTTTCAGTGACTCAATCATTCAGATTGACTGTCTTTCTTGCTTGTTCTGCATTGTAAACATTCATTTAAGTTAAAAATGCACTCTCTGCATCTTCTATATTGATTTTTACATGACCTTCATGCAGGGCCTTTGTAATAGTGACAGCTGAGTAGTTTTTACTCATTTCAGAGACAGCAATTTCACAGAGCATGAAGTTTCATTTTAAAGCATCAGCTTTCTTCAGAGTATGATTATGCTCTGTTCAGCCTTTAATGTGTTTCTGTATAATGATGAAGGCTTTATTGTACTGTGTTGTCTTGAATGTGACTGCACATTGCTTGCTTTATTATATAAACCTTTGCTGGTTTGTAAACTTGTCTTTTAAGACAGGTGTTCATTTCTTTTGACCTCAGTGACAGTGATAGTAAAAGTGAGTGTGATCTGAATAGGTGTGTACTTCACAGCAACATCAGATGTTGTTTATGTATGATTATATGACCTCAAAATTAGTAATTAACATCTTCATAGAGTGCTTAGTGTTATGGTCAAACTGTAACCAACTAGTATGTCCTAGGGAATACGCAAGGAAAGGGTATACCTGAACATAGGCTCACACAGCTCTATATGCTCATGGCGAGCTCAGTGAGGCGATAGACCCTTAGCAGGTCTATCAGCTCTATTGCTCTATAGCAAGCAGTGTGAGCATGACAATCCTATAGTATATAGTAGAACCATTTCCTCTATGGAAATGGGTTGTGTTCAACTCAATACAAGTTACCAACTACTGATTTACCTTACACTGCGCACTGAGACCCTCATATCAACAAGCACAAATCTTTAGCCCTTATATTCAAGGCATCTTAAATCAGAATGTAACACTTTGAACACCCTTATGATATAAGAATGACAATCAGTGCACAGAAGTCAGCTTTGACAAGTCAAGTCAACCTTCAAGGCCTTCAGCAAATGATCAATGTATCAAAGGTATCGGCACTCAATGTGTTCACAGATGAGAGAGGGAAGCTGCGAGCCTTCTTGATCAAGCTTGAGTTATATATTGAATTCAATCAGGCAAAGTTTAGATTCAAGATGAACAAAGGCCTGTTTACTGTATTGTACCTCAAGAATGCAGCATTTGATTGAGTTGACCTCAAACTGCATGAGTTTCTTGACAAGACACCAAAGAAACAAATGAACAATAAGAAATTCATATTTGACAACTATAAGAAGTTCAAGAATGAGCTTCAGAGAGCCTTCAAGGTAGTTGATGAGAAACAAGCAGCAGAAAGACGACTTCACATCCTGAAGATGAATAAGTTGACAGTCAAGTATGCGGCAGAGTTTCAGCAGATTGCGGCCCTAATGGATTGAGATGACAATGCTTTAGTATCACAATACTATTGAGGACTCAATGAGACTATCAAAGATGAGATAGCCAGAATGGATCAACCTGAAGAGCTTCAGAATATGATCAATATCTTCATCAACATCAACAGTTGTCAATGAAAACAACAGATGAAGCATACAGGGCACTACACATCAAAGATGTGAAGAAAACATAATATTCTCAGAAGAGGTGACCCTATGAACCTTGACGCAATTGAGAAGCACTGTGAGCAGCAACCACAAGTGAAGCAAGGACGGTGCATGAGCAAGCCCTATAAGCCTCAATCTTGATGAGCAGAGACTCACAAATGTTATAACTGTGAAAAGCCTGAACACCTTGCAAGAACCTGCAAGAAACCTCAATGAGAGAGAAAAGAAGTTGCAGCAATGAATACACATGTAGTGCACAACGCTCTGAGCTGAACAGTCTGCTACAACAACATGTGCTGAACACATATGAGCAGCAAAGACAGAGCCAAATGATACCCACAAAGGCTCAAGAAGAGACAAAACGGTTACAACACAACAGGTTGACCAAAAGAATTAGCTATTTTAAAGAAAGCCGAGATCAAAGAAACCAATACTCACAAAACCCAGGTGAAAGAAGACTACAGCAATAGCACCTGAATAGCCCTGAATTTGAACGCAAACTCAGAGGATGTTGACAGCTGAAAAGTCAACATGGGACTCAAAACAAGATATGAGCACCCTGAGAATCAGCGCTGAGAGATGCACCAACAACTGCTAGAAAGACAGCAGAAAGAGCTCAAGAAGAAAGTTGATGACCTTAAGAAGCAACAGAAAGAAACAAAAGAAGCAAAAGCATGCTTAAAACTCAACAAGTTGATGAAAGAAGTATGAACAGTGATCAACCCAGTATCAAAACAACTTGTGTGAAAAACTAAGAGCCACAAAATCAAGATCCGTTTACCCACAGAGTATTCAACATCAGGTGGTGATCAATGGACCTTTTCAGAAGGCTACATGTCACCTGAGTTCCTGAGTAAAGTGAAAGCACTTCAGATCCAGATTCAGTGGGAATATGATCAGTACAAACTGCGCCTACACTCAGAACGATATATTGAGAAAGACAGCGATGAATACATACAACTAATCACATGAGAGGTAGAGCCTAAGTGGTTTCAGAACCTCTGAAGAAGAGCAAGTGACGCAGTACAGTCAAAAAACTGCAAGCTCTCTCAAAGAGACTAGAGAACAAGAAGCTTCTAATGTCTCAGAAGAACAACAAAGACCACAAGATATGAGTTGACGTTCAGGTTGAATGGGATAGACTTCTTCAAGCAATGGTAGACTCAGAAGCAACCAACAACTATATTTCGCAGCAAGCGATAAGAATGCTAGAACTGACGCCGCAGCGAGCGCCGAAGCCTATGCAGGTATATATGGTCAATGAAGAGTTTGAGTGAATAACAGACCAGGTTCACATCAAAGCCATAATACTAGAAGATTCACAAGAGTTGATGTTTGATGTCCTCAATTCAATCAAGTATGACGCCATACTAGGGATGCCCTGATTACGCGAAAAGAACTCAAGAATTGATTGAATCAGCAAAGAATTATACACCACGGAAGATGCATATAAGATTCTCAAACAATCAGAAATGAGCTTATCAGAGCATAAGTCATGAGATCATGAAATATCGCTATTGAATGACAAGCAACCAAAGTGAATGCCACTGTACTCAATGAGCAAAGATCAACTCAAGAAAGTAAAGACTTACCTTGACGAGAATCTCAAAAGAGGATTCATCAGACCATCAAAGTCACTGACAGGATACCTGATCCTGTTTGTATCAAAGAAGAATGGCACAAAGCAACTATGTGTCAACTATAGACAACTCAACAAGATAACTAAACAAGACAGTTATCCCTTACCGTTAATCAGAGAGTTGCAAGACCGATTAGGCAGAGTCAAGTGATTCACAAGTCTAGACTTGAAAGAAGCCTATTATCAAGTACAAATAAAGAAAGGCGAAGAATGAAAAACAGCGTTTCAAACAAGATACAAACACTACAAATACACTGTTATGCTGTTTGAGCTCAAGAACGTCCCTGCCACCTTTCAAAGATTAATCAATGACACATTGAGAGAGTACCTCGATGATTTTGCAATCACATACCTTGATGACATTTTGATATACTCAGATGACCTTGAGATGCACCGCAGCCATGTGCACAAGGTATTAGAAAAGCTCAATGAGAGGGCTTTGTATGTAAAAAAGTCAAAGAGCAGGTTCAAAACAAAGGAAATCAAGTTCCTTGATTATGTTATTCAATCTGGGCAAATTGAGAAGAACTCAAAAAAGACAGACGCAGTCAAGAACTGGCCTCCGCCAAAACAAGTCAAGAAAGTACAAGCCTTTCTGAGATTGATGAACTACTATTGAAAGTTTGTACCTAATTATGCAAAGATTGCAGAACCCCTCACACAACTAATGCACAAGAACAAAAGATGACATTGGGATAAAGAGCAGAAGAATGCATTTCACACATTAAAGAGAAGCCTTAGTGGAACGGCACACCTGAGAATACTCAATTCAACATGCAAAAAGGTACTGAAAACTGACGCATCAAATTTCACAGTAGGTGCATGCTTGTACCAGATTGAGAATGAACAACAAAGACTCATAGTCTATTGATCAAGAAAACTATCAGAACCTGAGGAAAGGTATGAGGTTCACGACAAAGAACTTCTTGTGATAGTGAAAGCACTGCAAGATTGAAGACCTTACCTCACAGGTACTGAGAAGCCTATTCAGATCTACACAGATCACAAGAATTTGAGGAACTTTGCAACAATGAAACAGTTGAATCAACAACAGGTTTGCTGGGCCGAACAGTTAGCTGATTACAAATTCCAAATCCATTACAAAAAGGGTAATGAGAATGGTGAAGCAGACGCTTTGAGTAGACAGCCTGACCATGAAGGAGTGAAAAAGATTCACACCAAAATTCTGAGTGAAGATGAAAAGAAAATCCTCACAAAAGGCTTAGCAGCAACGTACAAGGTGAAGCAAGCTCCCTTGACAAATGAAGAGTTAATATGAGTATGTCACAACAGCAGAACTAATGAACACCTTGAAGTCAAAAGAACTGAGAACCTTGTACAAAGAAGACACAGTATCAGTGACCTTAGAAATCAGATCATCAAGTACATCATCAAATGCAATTCATGCTGCAGGAACAAGATTCAGAGAGATAAAAGATATGACAGAGTAACACAACTGAACACATCAAATGCGTCATGAGAATCAATTACCATGAACTTCATAACAAAGTTACCAACATTGAAGGATTCAGCATGAGGAGTGAAATTTGACAGTATATTGACTATAGTTGATAGAATGACCAAGTACACCATGTTCATTTCATTCAAGAAAACCACAACAGCATCAGTATTGATGTACACCATACTGCAAGAATTGATTAACAATCACGGCCTATCAAAGAAATTTATCATCAACAGAGACAAGCTGTTTACAAGCAAGTTTTGAGAAACGCTCACAGCAGAACTCAGAATAAATCATAAGATGTCAACGGCATACCACCCACAAATGAATGGGCAGAGTGAACAAATGAACCAGACGGTCAAAATGTACTTGAGACACTATGTCAATAAGAACCAGAACAACTGAGTACAACTGTTGTTGATGACACAGTTTGTGTACAATAACACACAAAATGAAACCACAGAAGAAACACCATTTCAAGCAAATTATGAATATAACCCAAAGGTATGACAAGAACCACAAGCACACAAATCACAAAGTCAAAAAGCAATGTTAAATATTGCAGAGATCAAGAAGTTGCATAAGGATCTGGCAAACAGAATTCAACAGCAAACAGAAAGAACAACAGAGGTAAAACCTTTTGTGATTGAAGAAAGAGTTTATCTAAGGACAAACAACATTCATGTAAAGCAAAGAAGCAGGAAATTGAACAACAAAAGCATAAAACCGTTTGAAATCAAGAGGAACATCAAGGGGTTAAGCTATGAGCTAGACTTACCCAAGAAAATGCAGATACACTCAGTGTTTCATGCATTCATGCTTCAGTGTTGCAACCAGTTCATACCACTTCAAACCATCAAAACATTTGTCAAACTCAATGAGGAGTATCAAGTCAAGAACATTTTAAAACAACGAATGATTAGTGGGAAAACCCACTATCTCGTCAAATGAAAAGAATACAATACCTCAGAAAACACGTGAGAGCTCAAAGAGAACCTACTCAACTGTGCAAAAACACTACAACAGTTTGAGAGAGAAGCTCAGAGTCAATAAAGAAGCTAGAACTCATTGACTTCAGTAAGAAACCAAGGTTAAAAGGATCAGAGGAGTTTTCCTCATCCTCAGTTTCATTGTTATCATTGCTCAGTTTGAAAGCAACACAGTGAACTTTGATGACTGCATGAGACTCATTCTGTTTCAAAGTCTTGAAAAGGTGAAGAACCTTCACATCCAGCTTGAAAAGGTGCTCAGCCTGTTTCACACACTCATTCATAGCCACCTTGAGTTCAGATTTCAGCTGAAGGTGAGCACAATTCAGAGAATCTAATGATATCAGCACACACAAACAACCATGACGGGTGCACTCAGAACACTTTGCGTGATCTGTCATAATAATACAGAAAGAAAGAACAGTCAAACAATGATCACAAGCAATAAAAGAAGTGAAGCTGAAGGTTGCAATGGTTTTCACAAGGCAAAGACAATTGTGCTGCTTATGAGAAGGCATGACAGTAGAAAAGCTATCTGTCTTTATACTCTCACTTATATAGACACTAGAGAACTAGTGCTTAGAAGAGAAGGGATCGTGTTACGGCCAAACCGTAACCAACTAGTATGTCCTAGGGAATACGCAAGAAAAGGGTATACCTGAACATAGGCTCACACAGCTCTATATGCCCGTGGCGAGCTCGGTGAGGTGATAGACCCTTAGCAGGTCTATCAGCTCTATTGCTCTATAGCAAGCAGTGCGAGCACAGCGATCCTATAGTATATAGTAGGACCATTTCCCCTATGGAAATGGGTTGTGTTCAACTCAATACAAGTTACCAACTACTGGTTTACCCTACACCGCGCACTGAGACCCTCATATCAACAAGCACAAACCTTTAGCCCTTATATTCAAGGCATCTCAGATCAGGACGTAACACTTAGTCAAGTTAAATAGCCTTTCTCTTGAGGCTTTTATATCAGAAATCATAGAAATAAGAGTGGTTGACAATGACAACATACTGATGATGATATGTGAAAGAACATAGGAGTAATGGACGTGTTGTGTTTTGTTTACTATTAGAACGCCATACAAATCGAGCATAGCGTATGCATTGACCATATGCATACTACTACTTAGCTGCAGATTTTAGTGCGGACAGTTCAAACATCTCCGACTTTCGGGTGCCGCTGACGCTAGTACCCTTCTAAGTCTTCAGCGTCAAGGGCGGATGATGGAGGAGAACTCCAAGGCGGCAATGGTCCACGATGAGATGCCTCATGAAACGGTACTGAAGGCAGCAGACTTCAAACGCCAATAGACGTACTGATGTTATGAGGGAAAGAAACACAGCAAGCATAAGGTACTCTACTGGGTAGTAATATGATACTGATACGTTTCCCCGCAATTCGGGTTGAGAACACTTGCGTCCCGCACAACCGTCCATCCTTCCTCCTCCCCCTGCCAATAGGGATCTTTCGAAACTGAGGCCTTAAGTTAAGGAAGTTGAAACAAATTGGTCTGGGCCCAGGAAACAGAAGCAGAGAGAGGGGCCCACAGCCTGCATACGCGGTATCCTAAAGGCTTCACGCGGCGAGCCCAATAAGGTAGCAGGCCGCTACAACCGCCTGCGTCGATCCTGTACTAGCCTCAACAAGCTATTCCCGATTTCTGGACAGCTTCTCCTAGCAGAAGCAGATCTTTGACTTCTACTTTGGTTTGAGATCCCGATCTTATCTCGAGTAAGCTGCATGAGCTCCTTTACTTGGGAGGTCTCCCAGCATCTAAGAAGTGCAGAACATCTTCTTGGGGAATGATCCGGACTCGACTAATGTCGAGCTTCCCTAGAGACTTTGGACCCTCAACTTTTGTGACCACGAAAAACGACCACAAGGGGCTTTAATGCGGGGTATCTCTCTACATTAGTTAGCCGTGGACCGTGGACGCCTTTCCCCGTGTCACCAGAGGGGCAAGCCATCGTGTCCAGGTCCATTGACTGCCAAGCTTCTGATTGGTCTCCCACACGCTCCTGCTGCAATACAATTGCAATGCAACGATTTGAGAGCCTTTCCTTTCAAGTTCATCCTTTGGAGCCAGGATCTCCGGCCGTCACCAATAAGATCCAGATCCGTATATTTAGGGGCGGGGTTCACGTATGTTGGTCAACATCTGAATACCATGTATGTATCTAATCCTAATCTATTACCTTTGGATCTGCAAAGCACGTAGTTCCGCAGTCCGATCGACGACCACCCTGCTGTCCTGGAACTCTTTCAGATTACCTCCGTTATACCGAGTCCTGGAGATGCGGGGTTAAGGTGGCTATATCAGAGAAATTGTCATCTGCTACGGCCAACGAAAGAATATAAAGTCTGCTCGAGGATATCTTCTCGAAGATCACTCTACACTTCCCTTGACAAGCAGAGTAACATTGACAAAATGACTATTCCCGACGAGGTTGATATTATTGTGTGCGGCGGAGGATCATGCGGGTGCGTCGTTGCCGGCCGATTGGCCAACCTCGACCACAACCTCCAGGTGCTCTTGATCGAAGGAGGCGAGGACAACCTGAACAACCCAATGTGAGAACAAAGGCTATCTACATGCTGCTCGAGATCGTCAGCTAACACTCGATAAGGGTCTTTCATCCGGGTGTCTATCCACGTAACATGAAGCTCGACTCCAAGACTGCTTCTTTCTATTACTCTCGACCATCAGAATGGCTTGGAGGGCGTCGAGCTATAGTGCCTTGTGCTCATGTCCTTGGTGGGGGATCATCCATAAACTTCATGGTGGGCTAATCTCCTTCAATCTGTTCCGACGTTATTCCTGAGTATGATTTCAGATGTACACAAGGGCCTCCGCGTCTGACTACGATGACTTCCAAGCCAAAGGATGGACCACGAAGGAGCTGATCCCCTTGATGAAGAAGCATGAGACTTACCAGCGTGCTTGCAACAATCGGGAGCTTCACGGGTTCGAGGGTCCTATCAAGGTTTCTTTCGGCAATTATACCTACCCGGTCATGCATGACTTCCTCAGGGCTGTTGAGTCTCAGGGAATCCCAATTACCGATGACCTGCAGGACTTGGAGACTGCCCATGGTGCCGAGCAGTGGCTGAAATGGATCAATCGGTACGTGTTATTCGGCCTAAGGGGTCTCACATAGCATCAGCCGGTGCTGACTTGAACAGTGATACCGGACGACGGTCGGACTCGGCTCATGCATATATCCACAGCACTAGGGCCCACTATGGAAACCTCCACTTGAAGTGTAACACCAAGGTTGACAAGGTCATTCTCGAGGGTGGTCGCGCTGTGGGCGTCCAGACCGTCGCCACGAAACCTCTCTCTCAGGAGCAGCAGCAACCACGGATTTTCAAAGCTCGCAAGCAGATCATCATCAGTGGAGGGACACTCAGCTCTCCGCTTATACTCCAGCGTTCTGGAATCGGTGATCCGGAGAAGCTCCGCAAGGTCGGCGTTAAGCCCTTAGTGGACCTCCCAGGTGTTGGTCTGAACTTCCAGGATCACTACCTTACCTTCTCCGTCTTCCGTGCTAAGCCTGATTTTGACTCCTTCGATGACTTTCTTCGAGGCGACCCCGTGGTTCAAAAAGCGCTTTACGACCAGTGGAACATGAACGGCACCGGCCGTTTGGCGACCAATGGAATCGAGGCTGGTGTGAAGGTTCGACCCAATGAGAAGGAGCTTGAGGAGATGAGAACATGGCCAACCCCAGAATTCCAAAGCGGATGGGATGATTACTTCAAGAACAAGCCTGACAAGCCTGTCATGCACTACTCAGTCCTCGCTGGGTGAGTCTCGCGACTTGTATATCATTCGACCACGAAGTTGATGTTGTGTGTAGATGGTTCGGGGACCACATGCTTCTCCCACCCGGCAAATTTTTCACTATGTTCCATTTCCTCGAGGTTTGTTAGTCAAAGCATTCGGAGAGATCAGAGAGTTAACGGCGCCGTAGTACCCTTTCTCTCGTGGTTCAACCATGATCTCGTCACCGAATCCATATGAAGCACCAGACTTCGACGCGGGCTTTATGAATGACAAGCGCGACATGGCTCCCATGGTCTGGGGCTATATCAAGTCGCGTGAGACTGCACGTCGCATGTCAGCGTACGCTGGTGAAGTCACTGGCATGCACCCATTCTATGCCTTCGACTCGAAAGCTCGTGCCCTTGATATGGATCTTGCCACAACTAATGCTTATGCTGGTCCCAACCACTTCTCAGCCGGCATTCAGCATGGTAGGTGCACGATGTTGCCGATTTTTTGTCAGTGCTGATTGACGAGTAGGTTCGTGGTCCATGCCCCTTCAAGCTGGACGCACCCCAGAACCCAGCATGATTAATACCAGCCAACAAGCAATCCGGGAAGACCTCAAGTACAGCAGACAAGACGTTGAGCACGTCGAAGAATGGGTCAAGAGACACGTCGAGACTACATGGCACTCCCTTGGGACCTGCTCTATGGCTCCCAAGGAAGGCAACTCCGTTGTCAAACACGGCGTCCTCGACGAACGGCTGAACGTACACGGCGTTCAGGGCCTCAAGGTCGCTGACTTGTCGATCTGCCCTGACAATGTCGGATGCAACACTTACTCTACGGCGCTGCTCATCGGCGAGAAGTGCGCTATGCTCACGGCGGAAGACCTCGGGTACAGCGGAAGCTCTTTGGACATGAAAGTGCCGAACTATCACGCACCGCGTGAGATTGCTGGATTGTCTCGTTTGTAAGCTGTTGATGACGTGAGAAGGTATTTCTGAATATACTCGTCAAAGTCGATTGTTGCGACGTTGGAGGTCATTCCTTGTACCTAGCGGCAGTACAACGAGTGGGCTGTCGAACGTATCAAGACACTGGACTCGCAAATTGCTATCATCATGCCATGTTGGACTTTGAATACTGCTCTGCGCCACCCGGTGTTAGCGTAGTTGTAATTGATGACGAATTTCCGGCCTACGTTAGATGGCAGACCCCAACTCAGAAGCCCACTTACCTGTACTCTGCGGAACTCATAGTCAACCACATGGGCGTACACATTAAGCACAGTGAATCCAAGGTCTCAGGCATTATCACAGATTGACACGTACCACGTGGAGCAACACCTCCACCGGTCTCTCAAGATGGTGTATCTTTAAGACACATGGACCTGACCTAGATGTTCATATGATACGCCAGCTGTTGTAGGTTAGATACGGTGTGCCGTTGCGCCGCCAGATGAGTCTTCTCTAGTTCTTTGATGATGATAACATCAACTCTGTTATGGGTCTTGGTATTGATATGGATCACAATTACGGGAAAAAGGATAAGGAAACGCGGTGCTTATTATTGAGCACATCAGACCATGGTGGCCGGCACCGTGGATCGATGGTGAGAACTCCATTAGGAATTCTATCACCCTCCGGTAAGTGTAGATACCTGTGGAGGGCCAGGCCTTAGGTGGTGGCCGAGGGGCAAATAGTGATAAATTTAGAACGCCAGGCTCGCATTACCCGCTACGCACTCCAGAGCACTTCCTCTGAGTTTGAGAACTTATTATCTCGATCTGGTGTAGAAAGGCATACAAGTACGGATCAAATGCACTGTTCCATAGATAGCCATCGGCGGCGATGATGGTGGTTGGAAAGAGGAGGCATCGTTAACCGAGCTCAGGAACACACTGGCTGCTGTCAAACATTTTACCGCGATACTTGGCGGTTCAAGAATGGAAACTCCTCCGCCTTACACAACAATAATCAAAGTAATTACAAGGCGATCCCCTGGAGTAAACCGCGATCTCTGTGTGTTTGAGACTGTTACTTTATAGTAACTTTCTTCCCGCACCTTTGGCGATTGGTCGAAGCTATGGTTCTAATGAATCTAATCTGGTTCTCGCCACTCAGAAGTCCTCCTCATTTGTCTTTCTCATCCCCTTTCATCCATGCCAAACCGCTAGCTTACTTTCTACCACTTTGTCGTCATAACGCCTTGATTGCCGGTCGCAATAACGTTTGACGGCTCTTGAGCCGAACAATCTTCTTCTTCATCTATCATATCAATTATTGTCGATTGCTACCCTAATTCCCCTTTGTGCCTTGCCTCGAGGCTCAGTTGAATAGCCTTACCGTCCTACAACTGGATCCAATCATTTCCGTTGTCGCCGTGTTTTGATGTTAACCTTGCTTGAGAATAGTACCAGAGTTAGCCGTCATGTCGACCGACTGCTCTGATCGTGCGTGCACGGAAGACCAAACACCGCAATCAGCGCCAGATTTACCGCGAACACGAGCTAGAAGAGCTGCATTGGAGACGCCGTCATTGCTTGGATCGCCTTCGACCACTCCTGATCGCGCAAAGCGTCGGCGGACATCTGTGTTCAAAGAGATCGGTCTTGACGATGATTATGAAGATAATTCAGCTCCTGCATCATTACGGAACATGAGACCTCGACAGCAAGTGCACTGTCGTAGCAGGCCGGCCCTACACGATGCGCCTGTTCTTCGTGAGCAAGATCGCTCGAATGCTGAAGACTCTGCCCCTCGGTTTGCAAAATCAGACTCCGCAGCTTCACGAACGAAATTTCCATCGATGACGCGAGTTTACATCCTGGCACTCATACTGGCTATCGCGTTGCCTGTACTACATAATTCACCTTTTGTTGGAGGGGCAGAAAACAGTATCATAGGGGTCGAGGGTCGAGTGATCAAGACATCGGCGGCACAAGAAAGGGCTGCCATTGATGGAGAGCTGGTAAGCAGGGATAATAGTCCTACTGACGTGTGCATACGATGGAGTCATCAAAGTAAGGACGTCTCCAAGTTCCTCTCAAGATGTGATACTGATATTTTTTAGGCGCTGTTGTCAATGGCACACTCTATGTTTACGGAGGGCGGGCATCGACGAGTGCTGGACAGAAAGACAATACCTGGAGTAGGTGCAAAGGGATAGAACTCTAATACTTGGCTGACGAGACATAGATAACAACTTCTTAACCCTTCCCCTTTCAAAGACTTGGCAGATCTCCTCACCAACACTCAACGGCCTTCCTCAACCATCTGGACCTCCCCCCGTGGCGAATGGCTACCTTTGGAATTCTTATACCTCTTTATTCTTATATGGCGGCGAATACTCGGACAAACCTGTGACATCTCCTGCCCCATACGCCCTGTGGGAGTATGATATTGGCTCATCTTCATGGAAAAAACACGACAATCCGCGAACCTCTGCGGGCAACAACAGCGATGGGGGTAACCAACCAGTGCAGCAAGCGGCTGAAGGCGCGGGTATAAGTGTACCAGAACTCGGTCGAGGATGGTACTTTGGTGGGCATTTGGATCCTTATACTACAGCTGGGTGGCAGCAATGGTTTCCGAGAGTCTACCTAAAGTCATTGATCGAGTTCACATTCCCGGGCTTTACAAATGACGGAGTGCAGAGCTTGAGTGGAGGCAAGACGGCCGGTAGTGATGGAGCATGGCGTAACGTAACCCAGGGAGGCTTGCAGGAACAGGCTGGTTTCACAGAAAGAGCGGATGGTGTGTTGGTCTACGTTCCTGGATATGGTAAGGAAGGGATTATCCTAGGTCTGGCTGGCGGGACCAGCACTACCTTTGTGAGTTCAAACTCTTCGCCCATTACTTCACAGCTGGCTAACGATGTCAGACGCAAATGAATGTCATTGATGTTTATGATGTTGCCAATTCGACATGGTACAAACAGGCCACGAGCGGCGCTACGCCAGGGATTCGTGTCAACCCCTGCGCTGTCGCAGCGTCTGCCCCAGAGTGAGCAGCGTCAAAATGCTATCAACGCTAGGGCTGACTTATAGAACAGTGGCTCGAGTATCAATGTTTACCTATACGGGGGACAGAACCTTATTCCGGCTGGCAACCAAGAACAATATGACGATATTTGGATTCTCACCATACCGAGTTTTACCTGGGTCAAAGTTGACACCAGTAATCAGTCTGTGCCTCCAGCACGTGCTGGGCACACTTGTCACATCTGGGATGGTCAGATGATTGTGGTAGGGGGTTACGTTGGTCAAAACATCAGCTGTGATAGTCCTGGCATCTACGTATTTGATGCGTCCCAGCTCAAATGGGCCAATCAATTCACAGCCCTGAATGGTGGAAACACCCAGAATCAACAAGCAGCTCAATCGAAGAACGTGATGGGTCTCAGTGGTAGTTATGGTTACCAGGTCCCGGGCGCGGTGCAATCTGTGATCGGAGGTCACGGTAACGGTGGAGCCACCGTCACTGCTCCCGCTCAGGCCGCCACTCAGGGTCCCCTAGCCACCGGCAAACCTATCGTCTACACCGTGACTGCATCCAATGGAGCGGTCGTCACCGAGACCGCCGGATCGTCGACGAACGGCGGCGGTTCGTCTGCTGGCAGCAACACTGGCGGCGGTCCAAATATCGGCGCCATAGTTGCAGGCGTGATCGCTGGGTGCCTCGCCGTTCTGGCAGGCTACCTTGGTTTTTGCGCCTGGGTCTATCGCCGCCAGCTCGCTCTGTACAAGCACCACGTTGCCATGTCCCAGCGAGCGGCCGCCGGCGGCCCGATAGAGAAGACGGGCTTCATGTTTCCGCGCCCTTCAGGTGGTTCCTCCGATCGGCCTGGGAAGTTCTCCACGGATCGGTCAAGTGGTCCGGTTTCCAGTGCGGCGGGTGCCAGCGGAGGTAGCGGGAGTGGATATACCAGTGTTCCGGTACAGCCGCCTCTGGGAGGAAACAGCACGGCGAATTCTAGCACAGAAGATTTGATGGCAGGGCAGGAGCCAAGCTTCTTGGGCGTCATGCTGAACCCGAGGAGGAGTTTGCGCGTTATCAACAGGGACTAGGGTGTTCATGACCGTAATGACTTTCAGCACTATTTTCTGCGGTAAAAGCAACGATTGTGTACCGAGCGGCGCGGGTTGTACATCTTCGACCAGGACAGGAGCAGGATATATATAAGGAGGCTCCTCTTACTTAATCTAGGTACCATCTTGATATACGGTGCGCGAATGTGTATAGATGGCAAAGGGATAGGCGACAACACGCTTGGAATTGGATTGGGCGACACTACGGCCGTCCCACCGTGAATGTGTCCATGTCATAACAACGTTGTCTGTGCATTTAACGGCTGTGATTTTGGCCAATCAGTCGGGGACAAATCCTTGGAGCAATTAGATATAAGAGTCCCAAGAGATCCGCATAAACAGCTACCGATCAAACCAAGCTTACATCAGCACGTTGATTTTGAAGTTGTGGAGAACGGGAGGGCTGCTCGGCTAAGCGGCAACGTGCTTGAACGGCGCCATTGCAAAAGCCATCCTTTTCCCCACGTCATGACAATCCACGTACTGTACGCGTATTGTAATTGACCCGTTTCACTTAGAGTATTGGATTGAGAGTCCCCATAGGTCCCAGACGAAGACAACATCAGCATGAGTCATCCGAGGAGGACCACCACTGCTTGGCACTAGCGTCGGACAGGAGAATGATGTGCGGAATTAAGAACCCTTACAAGCAGGACTGCCCCACCCCACGTACATACGAGTATGTGGCCGCGGTAAGGGGATTATCAAGTTGATGATGTGCTAGCAATCGGCTCCAGTGGCAGACCTCGGACTACTACCTTAGTTATTATGTCGTTTCTGCTCCTCATATTGTCACCTCTGACCGCTGTTTCTCAATTGTCTACATGTCGTTTCGTTGACTACTCTTTGTTTCTCACTTCCTTGAGTGTGGAGTAATCGACGTTGTGAAGCCTGCCATGAATCGATGGAGAAGCTTTATTCTCGTACCTAGTTTCTACTGAGCAGATGGTACTTATTGAATCATAAACTCTCTGGGAACAAGAAGACTTCCTTTCGACTGACAGGCTCGGGCGAGCATCTCCTAGAGGGGACTGTCACTGTCACCTGTAACTAAAGCATCCAACATGTCTTTCCCCAACCCAGAAAAGGGTCCGCCACAGACAGCACATTCCGTCCAGTCCTCCCACTCCGAAGAATCCATAGCAGAGACAATCTCAATCCAGAACCACTTCGAGGAACGTGAGAAAGCACTCACGCCGCAGATATCCCGAGTCACCAGCAGACCTCCCCTCTCTGGAAAAGCAACATCCATCGGTACGACAGGGACAACAGACGCCAGTTTCGAAATAGACTGGGAAGATGAGACCGACACCATGAACCCGAGGAACTGGCCCTTGTGGTACAAAGGTCTGACCATCGGCTTCATATCTTGGTCTACCTGGGTTGTGTATATCCCCTTAACCCCTTCCTTCTCCTAATATGACCAGCCCCAGCTAATCGCATATCACAACCAAAGAGTCCTCTACTCTACATCATACACGACCGGCCTTCCCGACATGATGCACGACTTCAACATCGCTTCGGAACCTGTCGTCACCCTCGGCGTAACAACCTACCTTCTTGGCCTTGCTGTCGGTTCCGTAATCCTAGCCCCCGTCTCCGAGATCTACGGTCGTCGCCCTGTCTATATCGTCAGCATGGGCCTCTTCATGCTCCTCGTCATTCCGTGCGGTCTTGCCACCTCTATGGCAGAAGTGCTAGTCGTGCGCTTCTTCGGCGCCATGGCCGGCAGCGCCATGATCGCCAATTCGCCTGGAAGTGTCTCAGATATCGTCAATGACGAGTACCGGGCGCTGGCGTTTAGTATATGGAGTATTGGGCCATTGAATGGACCCGTCTTTGGACCGATAATCGGCGGGTTCGTGACGCAGTATATGGGGTGGCGCTGGACGAATTGGCTCGTGATGATACTGTCGGGTGTGGCGTGGGCTTTTGTGTGTATACTCAAAGAGACTTATGGGCCGGCCCTATTGCAGAAGAAGGCGAGAAAGAGAAGGAAGGAAACGGGGAATGAGAGGTGGTGGAGTCGGTATGATCATAAGGTTGACTTCTGGGAGAGGTTGAGGGTGAATTTGAGTCGCCCGTTTGTTATGACTTTTACTGAACCGATATGGTGAGCAACGCACACCTCCAACACATTGGTAGTGCCAACTTATTGACTTCGTGGTACGAGTTCAGCATTTTTTGGGATCTCTATATTGCGGCCATCTATGGAATCCTCTATCTTTGCTTTGTCGCCTACCCAATTGTCTTCTCCCAAATCCGCGGCTGGTCCCCCGGTATCTCTGGCCTCGCCTTCACCGGCATAGGCGTCGGTTCGTTCCTCGTCATCGGCGCCGAGCCCCTGATCCGCCGTATGATCAACGCCCACAAAGTCGATCCGGAGACAGGGAAGGTCCCCCCTGAAGCAATGGTCAGCGTGGTATGTATTGCCGCGGTACTAGTGCCGCTCGGTGAACTCTGGTTTGCCTGGACGTGTGTGCCGGTCACGACCCACTGGATCTGGCCGATACTAGCAGGTATACCTTTCGGTGCAGGCAACACCACCGTTTTCATCTACGCCAACAATTACCTCACGCACAGCTACGGCATCTACGCTGCCAGCGCCATGGCTGGAAATTCCGTGGTACGGTCTCTGATTGGCGGCACGCTTCCTTTAGCCGGGCCGGCCATGTACGCGAATCTAGGCCCTCATTGGGCTGGCACGTTGTTGGGACTGGTGCAGGTGGCGATTATCCCGATCCCGGTGGTCTTTTACAAGTATGGGGCGAGAATCCGCATGAAGAGTGCTTTGATCAGTAGTATGCAGGCGGATAAGGCGCGGTTGGAGGGAAAGAGGGAGAAAGCGAATAAGGCAGAAAATGAAAAGATAGAAGCATGACTTTTAAAGTGGCGACGCTTGGTTGATATGGCCCAGCTGACAGGCATTTCGGTGTCTTTGATATTGATGCCTCGGACCATCAGGATTGTCGTTTTTACACATCCTTCGAACCAGTCTAATGGTCGAATAAAGCCGATACCCACCCGGCTGTTCGCTCCCTAATCAAGACAGGTAGCCCACACTGCGGCCCTCTTCTATGGCATCAACCAGCAAGAAATGGAACGAAACGTCGGCAACGAGCCTAGCAGGGCTCTTCTCCTTGATACACCCGCAAAAGAACCAATCTGATACTTTCGTGCATAACCACTTTCAAACCAGTCCCCCTAACCTCCGATGCCACAACGACCGAAGGGGAAGACCATAACCACCACTCTTCGCCACCGGTCCCGCTCCCAGCAAGCTTCGGAGTAGGATCTGAACTGTCTGCGCACCCATTGCCGCAGACCGCAAATGGAAGTCCGCTGCATCATCTGGGATATTTATCATGTTTTATGAACATGACGAATCCATCCACCAACTCGATTCGCCAGCGTCCACCATCTCAAACAACCACGACAACACCATCTCATCCATTCTTTCGACACGTCTGCGAGGTTTGCATCTCCCGGCTTCACGCTTACAATATCACGATCGCTGCGCTCAGTCGATTGTGTCAGGGATGTGTGCGTCTATACTGAACATCGCACGGGGAACAGGCAGGTAAGGAAGTCGGTGGTGATGGCGATTACTGTCCTGACCATGTACCGGTGCTGATCATGTCATGTACATGAGTGTGGTGTTGAGGAGCGTGACGGAACGGAGTACTAGAGGTGGAGGGACGGCTATGGCTATCGCTCGGTGGGGTATGGGGCCCCTTCTTGTCTGACAATTCGGGGGAAAGGGTTTTGGTGGGAGTGGTTCTCCTGGCGATGAATGTTCTTCTCCGAGAGCTGCTAAGCGGCTTGATTGTTAGACGCTCCTGAAAGCGGTGGGGTCCTGAGTCGTGGGTCACGAGGCGAATCTTGCGTATCTAGCATTCTGGCACTGGTGCGAGTCTGACAAGACTCCCCTGTGACGCCTTAGCTACGTGAGGAGAGAAAGAGAAAAGTCAACACCTTAGCTAGCTGGGGGGTTGATATCAAGACTCTGCTCGCTTTCGAATGTATATCTTCATCTTCTAGTATGTACGGGTCCAATAGCCCGAAACCCATCAATGTTCTAGATAAGACATCCACCAAAAGGCAAACGCCAATACCTACCCTACCCGAGCGCTGAAAACTCGAAGAAACACCAAAGCTATCCAGACACAGGTTACTACTGCTGCCTTCCCCATCCGTGCCCACGAACATGCCTTTCTAGAAAGACGCTGCACTCGACCGACAAACCCGTCAAGAAAGAACGGTTTACGCTTCGATAGTCTCGTACCCGCTCTTCCGCCTAATCCGCTTCCCGAACCCGAACAGCACCCACGGCACAGGCAAAAGCGCCACGGCGACGAAGCCGAGCAGACTAGTGGCCCAGGCGATGCCGAGCTTGTGATACACTATGCGATTCAAAACACGTTAGGAAAGTGAGAGTGAGGTGGTGAACAGGGTGATGAGAGGGTTTGAGAGACGTACTTTGGACGGTGAACAAGGGAAAGGCGGCGCCCATCACGTAGCGGACGAGGCCGTTCGCAGCGAGGGCGGAGGCGCCGTTTAGAGGGCCGTAGGTGTCGACTAGGTAGAGGGCTGCTGAGCACTGCGTGCCGGGGTTTATGTTAGTAGACGTCCGTTCTGGGTAAGGCGTGCAACTGCGTTGTCGATCAACGAGGACGTACGAAGATGAGATAGTTTCCCCACGCAAAAGGTACGGAAGCGATGACTGGGCTGATCCAATGGACGTCGCTGCGTGCGGTCCACGCGAACCAGAAAAGACCGATGGGTAAGCCTACGCTGCCCAGCATGGCGGGGTAGAGACGGTGTTCAGGTGCTACGACTCCCAGGCGGTTTTCCGCGAGGCTGGACTGGTGTTGTTTCCGGAAGGTGAGTCTGTCGATGACGACGAAAGTGGGAACGCCGAGCATGACTCCGATACCGATGCCGAGGAATGTCAATCCGGTCATTCCGCTGTCGAATTCGTATACGCCTTGGAAGACGAGAGGGTAGGCTGCGAAGAAAGCGAAGACGACGGCGAAGTTGAAGCCTGTGTATAGACTGAAGAAGCCGACGATAGGCTCCGTCAGTATCATGTGTAGTGGCCTGGTCAGCGTTACTGTTAGGAGAATCTTCACGGCTGCAAGACCGGACGGCCCGGTTTTCGGTTCGAGAGGGAGGCCGAGACGCTTGGCACGGCGCTGCAGGATGACTTTCTTGTAGGTCTCCTTCATGCAGAGGGAGAATGTGTAGGCCACCACGGCCGCAAAGAGGATGGGCCATTGTGTCCAACGCCAGCCTTTGTTTTCTGCCGCGAAGCCACCGACAGCTGGGCCCAGGGCAGGGCCAAGGAATGGCGCGAGGAGGAAAGAGCTGGTAGCTATGGCGCGGTACACAGGTGGCCAAACATCTGCGTTCGTGCCCCCTCCGATTGCTAGGCATGGAGAACCGAAGAACCCGGCGAAGAAGCGGCAGATGGCAAGGGTGGCGAAGTTGTTTGCGAAGCCCGCGCCGAGGATGAAGATTGCTGAGAGGGGGAGAGAGATCAAATAGACTGCTTTTCGGCCGTGTAGTTCGGACAGTGGAGCGGCCAGAACGGGCCCAAATCCTAGGCCAAGGACATACAGAGAAAGGCCGAGTAGGGCCACGGTTGAGGAGACATGGAATTGTTCCATCACATCGGGAATGCCGGGAGTGTAAACTGAGGAAGCGAAAGTACTAAGGCTTTCTTAGGAGCTGTGCAGTTAAGAGGATTGGTGGTGAAAGTTTAGGCTTACACAACGAAGGAAAACAATGCCGGCATGATCGTATGATAGATGCGGTTTGCCAAGGTCCAATTGTGAGGGTTATCTGGGTCATCTTGACCGTTCCAGTCATTCCCTTTGATCGTCCAGGGCATGTCACCTTTGTTAGGACTGCTCACTCGCTGAAGACTAGGGTCCACCACGGCTTTCTCTGGGTCCCCAACACCGTCAATGGGGATGGAGGAAGGTGAAGTCATCCCACCAAGAGCTGTTGATACCTTCTCAGTCCTCACGGATGATGATGATAATGAGGCTGAGTCCCTCGACCTTGATGACGGCATATTCGATGAGTGTAGATCCAATGCTTCTGTAACTTCGTCCGTTGTGGGAGGCTGCATTTGCTATATAGATAGAGTCCACAGTCTATCAATGAACAGGGTCGTAGGCAATGCTTGAATAATCATGTAAGAAACACTGACAAATAAGGGAAGACACCGCCAACAAGCATCAGGAAGGACGAAGAAGGTAATGCAAGAACCACAACAGCCTTAATAAGCTCCATCAAGAACATCGGAAATCGAGTGAACCCAGAGCGAAACACTATAGTTGAGATCGTATCGAACGCCGAGCAGATTACTATACCCAAGAAGCTGCTTCTCGTCCTCGGATGCATCTAGCTGTATTTCACAGCAAGACTGGCGTGGACGGTTGACAGAACGACAGCCTCGGTAAATATGTGTTGTTCAGTCATCATGGCACTACCATGCACTTCGGCACGGTTATCCAGCTGCTCCATCCGTCCGGCCAGAGCATGGCACATAGATGGTAGCCCTGCTGTAGTCTTCGGGGTTTCCTTTGAATGAAGCCTCCAACTAGGTGTGGAGTGGCGGCTCGCGGCTTCGTTGTTGCAATGCTCACTGTGTCCTAGGTATCGTGAAAGTCCAGCGCACAAGTTCGGAAGGTCTTTTGCCCTGGGCTATGTTTTCGTGAGTCGTTGATTATACTATTCGTGATATGGCCGTTGTTACTGCTGTGCTACGTACCTCCATACAGAAGGAAGGAGAAGGAAGTACGAAGGCGAATAACAAAATCCTCCGCCAGTAGTAACAGCAGTAGTTAGTACTTACGTATCTTATCACTGTCTTATTATTTTAAGATATAAACGATCAAACATAAACTTCCTAATTGAGTTACTGTTATGTTTTCGCTAAAGACTAATTATTCTATTCTAAGATAAGATTATACTCATACAGCCAGCTGTCTGACTTATGGAAACATTAACTTTACAGTGTAAATGACAAGATTGCTTATAACATCTTTAAGTGAAACATGTTGAAGTTAGATTAAAAGACTGTAGATACATGGCTAATGACTCACTCAGTATAAACAGTCACAAAAAAATTTCATTTGATCATTTCTTCAGTAATGTCACAGTCACATGATGAAAAGTTTAGACATGAAGTTAAATCAAAATCGCTTCATTGTCTGAGTTGACCAAGTTTGAGTGAGAGAATAGGAACGATGAATTCATGGTTCCACTTCTGGCACCCACCGGTTAGACCAAAGCAATTCCGCGACATTGCGGCCCATGTATGCGCTCAATTCGAGCGAGCTACCCAGTACTGACTCGGCGCCTGATGTGTAGTACAAGTTGGGCGCAAGCTCAATAGGGATGTCGTCGACATCAGAGTTCTTTTGTGGTTTAAGAAGAGGATAAGCATGTGGCCAAACTTCGCGATGGATCCAGCGAATGGGTCCGTACTCTGGGTTGGGATACCCTATCTCAATGGGCGGCGTTGGACGGTATGGGAAAGTGTCGACAGATAGGTCTAGCAGCTGCGTGATTGCTGCATCGCTGATGCGCTTCGAAGATACAAGCGTGTACGTATATTCACCATAGACTACACAGCCTTCCCGATTCTCGGTTTCGCGTTTTGTGAGGCCAGAAAATGGCAGTGGCTGAGTACCGAACCCTGGCGTGGTCCAGATCGTGTCGGGGACGGCGGTGTTGGGCGGAAGGCTAAGACTGCTCGCAGACAAAGGGTGTGGAGTTGTAAAGACTGTGATGTGCTGAGCGCGATAGCTGGTAAGGGGTGGTGTACGGTGGAGTGGGGGAGAGATGGTGATGTCTGCTTGGTGGAAGGGCGCGGCAATGATAACAATGTCAAAGAGTTCTGTTTGTGATTGAGCATTGCCATCCGTAGCGGCCGAGGAAGCTGCTGCCCATGAGAGCGAGAACGTGCCGTTATCATGACGGGTAATAGTCGTGACTTTGGTATTGAGCCGTTTGCGCGACTCGGAGAGCTTGATCATGCGGTCAAACAAGCGCCAGTTGGCCATGGCACTAATAGCAGCGAAGCCATGTACAGCGTCGAGGTCTTGCACGTAGATGGCCTGTGTGGCTGCTTGGATAATATCGATAGTGAAAGGCCGCGAAATACCGTGCTGCTGTAGATATGGCTCTGCCAATGTCGTCGTCGTGACATTCAAAGTGTTTCGTCCTACAAACTCGGCAACCGACTTGTAAGTGTGAAAGCCGCGCTCGAGATCGGATCGCAAACCCTCCATCGTCCGGTCGACCAGTCTCTGAGTGTACAGAGGCGCCGAGCCGTACTCCCATGCCAATTTCACAAAGCTCCACCAGGCCGACTCGCCTCCCTTTTGCGAGTATCGAAATGCAGACCCATTCCATACGCCGAGAGCCCCGCTAAGTGCTGCCTCGGTGTACTGTGGCTGCAAGCCCACGTCTCTCATGAGCGAGTTGAGGATACTGTCGTCGTCGGAGAAGTCACTCGTACCAACTTCGACAGCGTTAAACCGATCGCCGTCACCGGGTACCGTTTTGGCTCGGCCACCAATGTGGGAAAAACGCTCGAATATGACGACTTCAGTTGGAATGCTGTACTCGGTGCGCTCCTGCAGGAAGTACGCAGCAGATGCACCTGCCGCTCCAGCTCCTGCGAGGTGTGTCAGTCCGTTTTTGTCACAGACGGGCAAAATGGAAAAGAGGAAAGAAGAGAAGGGGGAAGGGTGAAGGAGAGAGGAGAGAGGAGAGAGGAGAGAGGAGAAAGAAGATATACAAGGGCGCGGAATAAAAAAGGTTGGTATCATTCCTTACCAACTACGGCAACCCTCTGCGGGCTGTCACCACTTTGCAGCACCCCGAGTGGGCTCTGGCTTGCGGTTGCTTGCATCAGAAGTGAAGGTGCAGCGAGCAGGAGCACGGCAACGGCCACGCTCACGCCCACACCCACACTCACGTGCATCGCGGGTAGAGCCACGGTGGGTCAACGAGTGAATGAGTGGTGGGTTCGAAGGAACGAAAGTAGCTCGACTAATGCTGCAGAACCATAGCTCATTGCCTCTGATGCTGAAGCTGTTTCAAAGAAGAAATCAAGTCGAACAAATTGCACAGAATAAAAGATTCATCCTTTAGTAATCATTTCCATTTCCGTGTTCCTCTGTGGTAAGTGTTTCGAACACTGTGGCACAGCAATGTCTCCGCACTCTCAATTCAACTTCGGACAAAGTTCATACTTCAATCACCGCACCAATCTGAGCTACCATTATTCCATGTAGCCCTCGTCATGTCATCACTAATCATGGATCTTGAGTTTCCACCGGGTAGCACGTTCGAAGACAAGTCAACACGTGCGGGGAGAATATGGTTTCGCACACTCAAAACAATCATGCAGCAGCCAGGCTGTGATAACATCAATCACTGGGGCCGCTGGATTGATTCGCGGGACAAAGTGCAGGTCATCATAAGTAGCAGCAGCCCGCCCCAATCTCATAGTCTCCGCATCTCGAAGGATGTATGTTGACCTCCTGCGGACTAGGTTGGCTACCCGAGGATCAAGCCAAAGCTTTTCTCGCGAATTACGTTCACTGCCAGCCTCCAACTCGTTTCTTGAAAGAGCTCTGCTCGATCCTTATAGATGCTCCTGCATTCAACCGTGCGAACCTAGGAAGACCACGAACAAGGCCCCTAGAATCACACACGACCGAGGTATTGACTTTTTACTTCCCCTCCACAACGCCAACGCCGGTATGCGGCTCAGATATCTCCAGAAGGATGGGCTTGATCTATGAAGCAGGATCGCCCATCATAGATAACTTCGGATGGAGTACAGCCGCGATTCACATGTTCTCCGACGCGTGGCTCGAGGAAGAGGTTCAACATAAGGGACAGCTGGCAAAAACATTTGTTGTTTACACAGATTGGCGGAACGCGGAAGCGGAAAAGGACTTCAAGTATGAGTCAGGTCGTGACTTTACGAAGTTCTTCCGAGCTCCAGGGACTAGTACGGAAGGGCTGCAATGGGAGGATACGGCTACGTACGAGGATTTCTTAAAACATCTTAGTCCACTTGGGTATGAACGACATTATGTCGCTTTTGAGCGAATTCGCGGAGACGATTTCAAAGATAAGGGATGTTGGTGTTGCATGATACAATGAAGTGCCTTCTATGACGAAGTATAATCCTATCGTATCCATTCAAGTGTCAGCGTTGATTGAGTGAGCGCTTTCATCTTACAAAAACTCCATCATCGGTGGCCCAACGCCAACATGCCATATAGGGTGAGAGAGAGTCGATCACATCTGTGCATTCCGGCTGAGTACCCGAAAGTCTGTAGTATACTACGGGTACAAGGCTATCTCCGCAAAGCACGCATCGATCCAGTGGACAGCGGACATGATTGTGTATTAAGCAGTCCCCTCTACAATCTTAGGTGAAAACATGACACGTCGGATTTTCGGACATCCCGCCACGTGGTATGGGATTGAGTCTCGAGGCCGTCTGGGCATCACTGCAGAAGAGTGAACACCAACTGTCGCTGCTTATGACTCGCACTGTTATGCTGCTAACGTTATACTATTGAACTATCTAGCCCTTTCAACATCGATCACCGCACATTGCTAGAACGGAAGGACTCCACAATCAATCAGCGCTACGCTTCTGCTCATCCAGCCTGTAGGATCTCCAGCAACATCGACCGAGATAAGTGCGACCACGACTTAGGCTGGCCTTTCGGCTTTACCAGTGTGCCAATCCCACGCACTTAGAAACATCGCCGTTGCGAAGAGGCGGTAGTTGTCAGCGTTATTTTCCGCACCTGTCGGCTGGTTCTTTGCTAGATTCCTGCAGTTCTCCCAAAGATAGCTTGCCTCTCCTGACTGTTTGGGTTGGCCAGCTTCAGTCAAGGCCGGGATATCATCTATTGGTGATTTAATTGGGTTGTTCAAGCTTCAGTAATAGGCATGAGAGACTGTACCTGACCCGAAAACCCAATGTGTTAACTCATGCAATAACACACCTGACACAGAATAGTAGCTGTCAAGATAGTCACCTGCAGTTACAACGTTCTGAAAGTTGCGCAGGTTTTGCTTTAACGTTATTGGAGTCTGGCTAGGCTTGTCTCCCTGTGGAAAGCTGCCGAAACTGTTTGGGCAGAGCGTGATAATCTCATGGGAACGCAAGACAAAGCCTGGCAAGCGCGGATTCGAGGCGCACTTTCCTTCTTTGGGTACTGGACCTTTCGGGGGCAGGATTCTTGTTTGATCGAAATAACCGCCTCCCGGTTGATACCTCGGCCAGTCCTCATCCCAGAATATCCAATCGAGTCGGGGATTATGGCCAAGGAAGGCTGGGCAAATGGGTCAACCTTGTATCCGAAGGACAGAGGCAGGACTCTTACTCATGCTTTCCATAAGAGGCACACCTCCACCACTGGGATCTGTTGGTATAGTTTTCTCTACTGGCTTAAGAAAATCGTCGTTGCAAGCCAAGCGGATGTTCAGATTTTGCTGCGATGTGTGCTTGCTGAATTCAAGGATTTGATCGAATTTTTCTGTCACTGAAGTAAGCAGCCCGCGTTGTTGAAGTACAAGCAATAAAAAGATTGATCTGGACGGGTTGGGAGATAACATTTGCACTTACCCCTGATCCTTTCGATAGCTTCTAAGGAGTTATCGTCCACTTTTAGCAGAGTCTTCGAGATTATCATCTGCGGTATAAACAACTGTTGAAGCATCTTGAGTATACGTCTTCGAGTTACTTTCGCACTGCTCGCAAGTAGAAAATTCGGATTGGATTTTGCAGAGTTGAGAGCGTCAACAGCTGCCTTTGTCATATCGAAAACTTCTTGGAGCAACGGGTCGACTACAGCCCGATGAGCATCACAGCTGCCGCCATGGTCTTGATCGGTCAGAACACGGAAAGCTGTCCTGGTGTTCACTAGCTGGGCTGATGCTGAGGACAAGAGGCCTAGGATAATCGTTGAGATGATCAGAAGATGGAACAAGTGTGGGCCGCCCTTTTGCAAAGACGAGAAACCCATTTGGTGATAACCTTGAAAGGTCTGAAGCGACGAGAACGACGAGTGCAGCGATCCTGTTAGCCCTGAGGATAGGGTTCAAGTTATCAAGGAATAAAGAACTGTCAACGGATAATGCTGTCTAAAGGCTGATTGAAGATAGAGCGATGATGTGAGTACAGTACATTGGGCAAATAAAAGAGGAAGAGAGAACTTCTACATTCCTTTAGAACGAAGACACCTCAAGGAACGCAATCGTGCCGCCAGGATTACGGGGCGGAGCCAACAACGCCAACAATGTCAACAATGCCAACAGAGTCAACAGACTCGTGTGCACTCCGGCCACAATGATTCTTTCCAACACTGCATCCAAGCGGCGAGACTGAGTTTCAGACATTCAGCTGAGCCGCTTTCAACCCATCTTCGTAGCTTGATGCAATCATCACATGCCGTTGGTAGCGGCTGCATAGTACTGGCACAGCAGCGTTGTTGTCCTGACCAGCTTGAGTTGCATTCCTCCATGTCCGCACAGTAGCAACTGCGCCGTATAACGACATATGGTGATTCCATTAGTATATCAACAGCAATATGTTGGTGTTTAGAAGTGAAGTTAGTTCGGTTGCTTGTGTGTTGGACCTCTGTTCAGGGGCTTTTCATTACAAGCCGCTTGCGTACAATGTAGACTAGCTCAGGTACGAGTAACAAAATCGCAACACTTTACAGCTCGTGACTTTGTACACTTCATGGGTATTTTACGGCAAAAACATGGTAGCGTGTTCTTAATAATATATGTTGTCACTTCTGACCTCAGCAAAGCTGCGGCGCAGGTATCAGATGATTCTTGGCAGTGCTCATGTGTTCATGCGGCGTCTTCGTCGACTTCACCTTGCTGTTTCACTATTGGCTGTGCCGTGACAACAGCTTCTGCGCACACTGAATAAGAAGAATGTTATAGGTCATATGTAGAGACATATGGCACAGCAATCGATCTCAAGGGCTGTCTTCAGACTAACACTGAGGTCCGATTCTCTGCCTACAGCAGTACAATTCACTAATGAAGGTCGTTTAAGCTGTGTGATGTTACGGGGATCTGCTCTCCCACACACGGCCGCGAGTCCTTTGCCCTATACCATGCCAACATGGGGCGTAGCAAGACCTACACCATATTGTTTCATGCTTCTGTGCATTGCCTCATTGATGTTATCAGAACACATATGCTGAGGTCTTCAGTTGGTGAGGACCTGTATTGCGCGTCCTTTCATGACGCCATACTTGCTTTGAGTCTTCCCTTTCATGTTATAAATTTTCAATACTTCATACTAATGAATTTGTACTATTTCTTAAATAGCTTGCTGAAAACCTTGCGTCAATCTGCTTCACTACTTATCTTCCTACACCGAGCTCAAGCAAACATACTGAACTATGTTCCTGCTTCCCTTAACGGTTGCTTTCGGCCTCACTGTTGGATGCGGAGCCTCACCCGTAGACACCGTTCTTGCTTCTTCTTTGAACCTTCACGAACGTCTGCCTGCTTACTCCATCTCTTTGTCCGCTTCAGCAGCTTCCGTATCACGCGTCAAGAAAGCTTTATCAGGTCTGCCCTTTGCGTGTCATATGGGGTATGAGTTGAGAACCTGTCTATTGGTATCGAATTTTGATGTTCGACTAACTTCATATCCTTACACACAGGTCACCGAACACTGGGGGCGAAAAGAACGCGTTCAGTTCTTGCACTTGTAATGATGGCTCAACCTACCCTACGGCTTCCAGAACGGTCAGCACCGATAACGCATGCCCCTATACTGCGCCGCCATTGATCACCTCTGGAGGACGTCAAGTTATCATTGGTGGTCAGACTGTCGCGGCAAATCCGTCTGGCTTCGTTGTGTCTGGCGCTACGATCTTACCGGGTGGAAGTCCTGTAACTATAGCCAATTTTCCTGTCTCCCTCGGCTCGTCTGGAGCCCTCGTTATTTCTGGCAGCACCACGAGTCTTGATAAACCGGCAAGCACCTCGAATGGTGCTTCGAGTGTTCCCGGGTCGAGTGCTCATGTTCCCAGTGCATCTTCTGGACTGGATATTCCCGGGTCGACTGTCCCGGGGTCGACTGTCAGTGGGTCAAGTGCTCCTAGTTTGAGCGTTCCTACATCAAGTGTCTCTGGGTCGAGTGTGCCTGGGTCGAGTGTTCCTGGTACGAGTTTCCCTGGTTCGAGTATTCCAAGTTCGAGTGTCCCGGGGTCGACTGTCCGTGGGTCAAGCATCCCTACGTCAAGTGTTTCTGGTTCTACTTTTCTTGGCTCAAGTGTTCGTGGTTCGAGTATTCCAAGTTCGAGTGTTCCTGGGTCTACTGTTCGTGGGTCAAGCATCCCTACGTCAAGTGTTTCTGGTTCTATTGTTCTTGGCTCAAGTGTTCGTGGTTCGAGTATACCTGGATTGAGTGGTCCTAGTTCCAGTGTTACTAGTTCAAGTGTTCCTAGTTCGATTGTTCCTAGTTCGCTTGTTCCTGGGTCTACTGTTCGTGTGTCAAGTGTTCCTACATCAGCCATTTCTGCTTCAAGTGCTCCTAGGTCAAGTGCTCCTGCTCCTGAGGCAAGTGCCCGTAAGTCGGGCGTTCCTGCATCAAGCATTGCTGGGTCGCCAGTCCCTGCGTTGAGTGTTTCTGCGTCAGGTGTTCATGGGTCAAGCGCTTCTGCGTCAACCGTTCTTCCTACATTAAGCGTTTCTGTGTTGACCTTACCTACTTCGAGTGTTCGCGCATCGAGTATCTCTGGATTGAGTGTGATCAAGTCGAGCGCTGGGGCATCTAGCGGTCCTACTGGGTCACCAACCGTCATCGATGGGCACACCTCGTTGTCAATCGGAGGCATTCAACCAACTGGAACTAGTGTTGGTTTCATTACACGAGCCGTCACCACAACACTGACATTGTCAGGCTTGCAGGTCCAGACCACCTCCATATCGGGGGTGACTAAGAATACCAAGATCACTGCATCTGAAGGCGGCCATCACACTTTATTGCCGTTCATATGGTGCCTGACCTGCGGACCGAATCGAAAGGGAGAGGGTTTTATAATCCACCCTCCAGGAGGTATCAAGCCAGGCGGGATTGAATTCGACATTCCAGGTGTCAAATTCCCGTTCATTTTGAGCGAAGATAATGATCCAGAACCTGCCGATCCGGCCCATCCTACAGCAGAGCCAGATTCGAGTCAACCATCACAGTCTCGCGGATCATCCAAATCTAATTTTAAGACATCCAAAGGAGTCAGCAGAGCAAGTACAAGTTCGACAGCTTCGTCGTCCTCCTCCTCATCCTGCTTTACTAGCGGCACTGTCACAAGATGTCCCTGCACCGCATCATGCAGCATTCCGAATGGTCCGGTCACGCCCTACTGGTACGAGACTTTGTTAGGCTTTGATACAGCCGCCATCGACTCTCTTGCGAGAAAGATTCTTGCCGCCGATAGCGCAGCCTCCGCCTCAGATGTGACTGCGACTGCGACTACCTTTGCCACCTCGGTAGCATTGCCAGGCTCTTCGCCTAGTTCTTCAAAAGTCGCCATCACCACCAGCGGCAGTGCTAAGACGTCGGCAGCAACAAGCACCGCGCCCCTTCCAAGGCTTCCCTCCCAAGCGTGTAGCACGACAACCGATAGTTCCGGGCATGAAATACTCAACAGCTGCGTCACCGCTCCAAGCTCTGCTAAGGATTCAAGCGGCTCAGCGCCAGCAAGCACTAAGTCTAGTTCTAGCTCTCACTCAGCCACAAGTCCCTATCCTTCACCGTCCTGCAGCCCTGAGGCTAGCCTTGGCTGGTCCACTAACTCCTTTAAGAATGCTCTTCCGGACTTTTGCGGCAAAAAGGCGACGGCTAGCGCATCGGACAAGTGTCCAGTGAGTTCAAGGTACCACGACTCTGGATCCAATGTCTTTTTTGACTTCACACTGGCCTATGTGGCGGGGCCGAACTGCCCGAAGTCTATATCACCAAGCATGAACGGTGGAAAAGACTGTATCGCTATTTATAGTATGTTCATGGATCGTAAGATCTGCACGGAAGTCGATTCTGATAGCAGATTTGCGGGCGGTAGCTTGACGTGGGGCTGTGGGACTTGGACTTTGGGTTCTGACATCATTAAAGCTGGCTGCTTACCAAAATCTTGATGCGAGGGTGCTCCGTGACAGTAACAACTTTCCTGAGAATCCCAAGTAGGGTCAGCAACGTTCCTGGAAGCTTTTGCAAGGTCTTTTGCGATTGTGCTTTGGATATAGGCGCTTAGGGTGTTTGGCAGCTACTTAAGGCTTTCCGATCTTCAAAACGTTCAGCCTACCAGGTCATGTCTTGAAACCTTCTGGGTTGTCCAGCTTTCAATACTTTTATCTAATGCAGACACGTTTGTGATGATCACGTCACCGTCGAGCTAAGTCAGCAATGTCTACGCCCTAGCAATGCCGTAGGATGCATTTGTCTGCAAAACGGATATGATATTAGTGGTTGCCTCACTCACACGAGTCCGTACTGAAGTCTAACTCCGGTAGGGCTTTTGCTCTCTCCGGGGCTTTTATTCCTTATGCCCTATAATGTTCTATTCTGTAAGGCAGCTCTCTTTTGTCAATAATACCTGTTAAGTAGCGACATTACGTACATTTCTAACTACATTTTCGCTAATACATCACGTTCTGAGTTGTGTCTCTCCATCACTGGAAACCCCTGCCCTTGCGGGACCAGCTGTCGCGTAGTCCGTGCCGCGGCCTTTTCTAGATCGTCTTCTCTTTGCAGCATCCTCATAATTATTTCTATGATTTTTGCAAGGCTAGCGCGGAGAGTGCTGAAGCCGTTGCCTTGATCATGAAAACCCGCCTGTCTCGAATCGTCGAGCGCTGCACCCATCGAACTGTCACACAGCACAAGAAGAGCGTTGTCCTCTTTCCAATTCACACCGTCGACAATGATCAAGATGTCGCGAAACATGGGCAGAAACTCATACCGGTCGTGCTTCTCGGGGTAATCCTCAAAGCTAAAGTCCCAAGAGTCAGGGTCGACCTTCTCCCTCTGAAGACCGCTTACTTGGGCGCTTAGAGCCTGATGTGCTTGAATGATCCCCGCGAGGTCCTTCGGACTTGTACTGTACCAGCAGGCGATGCACTTGGCGGCGTAGGGCCCGTAGTCGAGGTTCGAAGGGGCAAACGGGTACCATGTTTTGTAGACATGGTCGTAGAGGTCGGCCTGCGGCTGGCCGTCGATGTCGGTCGTGCAGTAGATGGCGCACGCTTTGCCGCAGAAGTCGTGGCTTTCTTTGAGGGAGAACCGGTGGTTTTGCGGGGTGGTGGGATCGGTGAGCTCGAAGGGGTGTATATACCCCAGCCGCTGCTCCCTTGTAATGGTAGTCCTCATCGCCGGCGCGGATAGTGGTCGCTTCATCCGGGACGCCAGGAATGTTGTGGTTCTCACGCTGGTATATCATGATCAGAGAGCAAGCGAGGAGACGATGGATTGCGAGGGGAGAATGGAAAAGTGGGGAAGAAAACAGTATGAAAGGACAGAATATGTGAAGAAGACGCTGACGTTGCCAGGTCTGGGATCAGTAATTGCTACGCCGTAGAGATGAGTTTGCCAACAAAACAGTTTGATGTCAGTGGGCGGCTCAGCCACAAGAGCTGGGTGAAAGGACTCCAAGATACGGCCTTTGAAACCTCCAGATGACTCAAGAGTACCTCATACAGGGCGACACTCGCACCAACAGTAGATTCGAACAATCCAGGAAGTGCTTTTGTCAGTCCATAAAGTGTAGTTATGACTGTCTACTACCTACAGAGCTTCCTGTATGAAAAGCTCAAAATGTTGTACGAAGGCTATAAACAAAATTCTCCGCCACCCCACAACTTGATGCTAGCTATTACAAGAGCAACAACAACGCCAACAATTGAGATCCTTTTGGAAAATCAGAAAGCTCAGAG
>JAABUP010002403.1_pt1 | contig 36275 bp, 36 predicted proteins | sample 5559201 | NCBI WGS metagenome assembly JAABUP01 (sample SAMN10711887, study PRJNA513373) | rock metagenome | isolation source: Antarctica rocks | place: Antarctica
CCGCAGATTGCCCTGTTGTTGGCCAAGGAGAGGCGTCAAGCTGTCCTATTCCCGAAGATCAAAGGAACATTGCTGTGTACAACGTGTACAATCAACGCATAGACAGCGGCAATGCCGCCAGCACCAGCAGTCCTCAGAGAGACGTTGACCCTAGGAACAATATGCCTAGAGAAGCAAACCAGCAACCCTGCGCTGGTCAGCGGCAGCTGATCTCCACTTCCCGGCTTGTCTCTAACATTCCTAAGGGCGGAACGCAAGGCACTTGGGTGTATCCCTCTCCACAGATGTTTTACAACTGTGAGTCGCACACACCACATACAGACACACCAACAGTGCCTGCACTTTTGCAGAGTGAATGCCACAACCTGTTTGTGTAAACCAGGTTTGGACGTCTGAGCATGTGCATTGCAGCATTGAAGCGGAAGGGAAAAGGCAGCGATGTGGAAGAGGCTGATATGGAGGCGGTTGTTCACGCACACAACAGTGAGCAGCAGAAAAGCTAACGTGCTTGCTTACTGACTGCTTATGGCATTGATGCCTGTCATTCCAATGCTATGTCAAGGATCACATCTTCTTCTGGCACTTGCACATCTATTCATGTTTGGGTTCATAGATGCTTCCGGTATACGGGCATTGCCTGTGTGGTGTTCAAACTCTAGCTTCATTGCTTAACTTGAGTAATTACATTTGCAGCAATGAATGAGCTGACATGGCGGCGAGTCCTTGAGTGGGAAGCCTTGCATCATGACACATGTGGTGACCCGAAGCTATTGCGCTTTATGGGCAAACCGCATGACCTCAGGTGTGTTTGGTGACACATGCAGACTTGCTGCCACTGTGTCACTCTTGCCTTTCGCTGCCTTGCAAAAGCCTGGTCAGCTAAAGCAGGACCTTGCACAGCGAGCAACTCAGGACTCTGTGTGCCGAAAGAATTTGTTTGCTGAGTGGATTGATTGAGTCATGTATGATCAGGACTCTTCACCCAGCCTGTTGCTCAGACTATTGCCCTGTCAAGCATTGAACATAGCTGCTGCTATGCCAGCATTGACGTTTTGCCTAGTTGGCGCAGTTGCGTGCCGCATCTGACTTAGCCTACACAAATACATTGCTTTAGCTTCAGTGCTGACACATATTTTGCGTCGCAGTCCGATGGCAAGGCTCATGGGCTGGATCGGCGGTCCCATGCCCTTTGACAGGCATGACTGGTTTGTAGATCGCTGTGGTGAAGAAGTGCGGTATGTCATAGATTTCTACTTTGATGACGACAAGGCTGGGAGCCCTGAGGTAGGTCACTGTCACCATAAGCTGGGATTGAAAAGAACAAAAAAGAAAAAGAAAAAGAATACGCCTTTTGGCGTCAGTTTAATGAGAAGCCAAGTATTATACCAGGCTGCCCAGGGATAAACCTGGCATTGCCATTTGACAGGCGGTTCCAGCACACTTTCACGCCTTAGCTATGCCTTGTCCCCAACATGCTCTCAAAACAAGCGCTGATGCTCTTGCTCTCTGCAGGCATTCACTTTGCGTGTGCGACCAGCAGTGGATACGCCAACAGCAGCTCTGGATCGGGTCAAGATGAACATCTACACCACGTTTGCCAAGTATGGCCTGCCTTGTCCCATCACAGGCCATGCAAGTGGTCAGTTCAAGCAACCAAATGCTGAAGTCAGGACGAACTCATGATGACTTGTCCGGGAAACAAACGTCTGTGTGCCTGTTCGTTGTGCTGATACTGACTGCTATCTGTGTTGACTGGTCCTGCATGTGAGCTGTTGCTGGTGTGTTGTGTATTTAGTGTTGTTCATCAGAACTTGTCATTGCGTCAGCTGTATCACTGCCACCGTGATGTTCAGCTTGCTAGGTTGTTCTTGTTGAAATTCCATTGATGTATGATGCAGCGTAACCTGCTTTGACGGCGGGTATTTGCCAATTGGATGACAGACATGTGCTCATCTTGATCTTGACAAGGGGGTGTTGACAATGTCTTGTGCTGCTGTCTTTTTGTTCGTGGCCATTCAACCAGTACACAAGTCTGCCCTGCAGCATCACTGCTTGGCATATGCAACCATGTGGTCATCAAATATATGTTACCATGGTCATGCATACGTATTGCATAATTGTAATGCATTTGCTTAGTCACGTACATAGTAGACAGACCCGCTCAAGCTCTCTGGATCAAAGATATGATGCAATGAGCGCTGTTGTCAGCACCACACAGATAGGCTTCACAGTCAAGGCTTGATGGGTCAGCTCAGCTTGTTCGTGTTTTGCTCAGTTGAGTCTGAGTAGCCGAGCCGGCGTTTAAACACATGCATTGCTTTTGCCCGCACTCGAGCTCCGTTGCGGCAGTACTGATCACACAGACAGCAAGCTAGTAGTATCACAAATTATCTGCATTCCGCTGCAGATACATCTAAGAAAGACCTGAGGTGCTGCTCGCTCCTTAACCTCCTGAGCGTGTCATGCTGTGCTCCTCAAGCCTGTTTTTGCTTTGAGACGTGCTCTTGTGGTTGAGCGTTGTACAACATGGTCGGCCGCGAGGAAGAAGACTATCCTGACGAGATGGAGGAGCGCTTAGTGAACGAAGAGTACAAGATCTGGAAGAAGAACACGCCTTTTCTTTACGGTAACGCTCTTGGCAGTCCTGATCACCGGTGTTGCCTGGTCACCACCTCAAACGAACACTGTGTGTCACTGCAGATCTTGTCATCACACATGCCCTGGAATGGCCCAGCCTGACGGTACAGTGGCTACCGGTAAGCTGGTTGCACCACCAAGGGTGCTGGGGTACTGGACCTTACTTACTGGAAATATTTGCAAGTGGTCACACTGGGGTAGAAGAGTGTAATTTGGTGTTTGCAGGAGAAGGTAGAGGTCCCAGACAAAAACTACTACAAGCAGAAGATGCTATTGGGAACCCACACCAGCGAAGAGGAGCAGAATCACTTGTTACTGGCAGAGGTGCATTTGCCAACAGAGGACTCTGAACTGTCTTCAGCTCAGTATGATGAGGAGCAGTCAGAGACTGGTGGTTATGGGGCTTCACCAGGTGCCATTGCCTGATCATGACTTTGCTGTATTGAAAACGCCATCATCCTTACTGACACATGGCTTCTATCATGTGACAGCTGCTACCATGCAACAGGCTGCTCGCATGCTGCATTGCACAGGCTTGCATCTGTACAAGTCTCAGTGTCAAGTTTGCCCTTCTGCATAGTGCTCAAAATGTAGCCTCTGTTATCCAGCTGCCTCACACACGGTTTGTGCCAGCAGGCAAGATTCATGTCATCCAGCAGATCAATCATGAGGGCGAAGTCAACCGAGCTCGCTACATGCCTCAGAACTCCTTCATGATCGCCACAAAGACCATCAGTGCAGAGGTGTATGTCTTTGACTACAGCAAACATCCTAGCAAGCCACAGGACACCAACTGCACTCCTGACTTGCGGCTCATTGGTCACAAGACTGAGGGCTATGGACTTGCCTGGAGTCCGTTCATGGAGGGTCACCTGATCAGTGGATCTGATGACGCCACCATCTGCCTTTGGGATATTTCTGCACGACCTGTGCAAGGCAAGGTAGGGTTTCAACGCTCAGAGCGCATGACACACGTCGACATGCAACATACTTTTGCTGATCTTGATAACGTTGCATCTACCTCTGCGTCTTGCCCTTCATGTATGCTGAGTGCAAAGCTGTTGATGCAAGTCACACTGTGGTTTCATTTGACATGCAAAGTAATGTAATGTACTTATTGTCAACCCAGGGCAGCAAGTGTGTCAACAAGTTTTTGTGTTTGTACAAGCTGGCAAAAGTGCTGATGTGATTGCAGAGAATTGATGCCAAGTCAACCTTCTCAGAGCATGCTGGAGTAGTTGAAGTGAGCCAACCGTTCTCTGCAGATGTCATGCTCATACATGCAATCATGTCATCTGCATGCATGCATGCAACCTATTCACCAGCTTTTCTTCCTGCGTGTCTGAAAGGAGCTGCCTGCTTTGACCTGAGATGCAGTTGCCTGCCTAGCATCATGTTCTGTCTCATGTTTGAGGCATTGAGAGTCCTTGTATGTTGCAAGTGTAATCACAGCACAAGAGACTGGCTACGCTTGTGCTGGTGATGAAGTATGCTTGTCAGCTAGTGCAAAAATTGGCCTGCAATTGATTTTTTGTTCTAGCCTGGGCATGACATATATATCTGTGTTGCATGACATGACATGCCATTTGCTTGTCCGTGTGGCTTGCTGCAATGTGGCAACTAATGACCTATCATGAGGCATGCCCTTTTGCCACAATCCTGCACATGATTGCAGGATGTGGCGTGGCATACCAAGCATGAGCACATGTTTGGCAGCGTGGGAGATGACAAGCAGCTCATCATCTGGGACACCAGACAGTCAGGTGAGGCTGCCATCTGCTGGTGGGCCTGCACGCACATTCATGCTGACAATTGAGGTGCTTGATGAGAGGCCATGTGCTTGCTGGCATGGTCATGTGCTTGTTGAAGAGCTCATGTGCTTATTGAGACAACAATGTGCATTTTGGGATGGTCCTGTAGTTGTTGGGATAGCAATGGCTCGTTGGAATGGCGATGTGCTTGTTGGCATGACTGCTTTTTACAATTGTGCTGTGCTGTAGGATTTGCTGCATCTGATTTCATCTACTGTGCCTTTTGCCTCTGACATGCATCAAAACAGCAGCAGGCTTTAAATTACAGTTCATGCAGCATCTGCTCAACTGAGCTGTATCATTGTGTCTGTTCCCCTCCTATTTTAGTGTTTTGCATGCATGTACTGCTCTGCAAACAGTGCGTGTCACACAAGGAGTGCAAACCTCCCTAACACAGTCCATGTTTGCAAGAAAGCTGAGGTTCACCCAGATACCGACCCTGATAGAAAAGAAAAGACTAATTCTTTCGGCGTCAATTGAATGAAAAGCCAAGTCTTATAACGGGCTGCTCAGGACCTACCCTGATACGGGTACAAGCCAGGGGTGTTGCCCAACACTGCATAAAGAAGCTGTTTGACTGCTGTGTAGGGGTTGTGCAGCAGCATGAAGCACACAATGCTGAGGTCAACTGCCTGGCTTTCAACCCATACAGCGAATACATCCTGGCCACCGGCAGTGCTGACAAGACGGTGAGTCAGATCATGATCTCCCTTGCATGACTAGCGTCGTTTGCAACCATACTTCATACTCCTCAGCTTTCACTTCCAGCAGCCTAACATTCATTGCCACTTGCATTCCCCTGTTGGTCGGGCCCTATTTGCGTACTGCATCAAGTGTGCGGCGCTCAGATGAAGCAGGCTGGTTCTGCATGTGGTATTCATGGTTGGCCTCATTGTGCAACCTGCTGCCTCCTGTCGGTCTTGCATTGTTGCTGTAGCCGGCATCAGGCTGAAATTTGTCTCTGTCACCAATGCATGGTGTGACTAGCAACCTGCAGGGCAGCAGAGCTGTGCTGACTGCCTGAGGCGACAACCCTCCTTTCATAGAACTGCCCAGCAGCAACGTCTTTTCTATCTCCCTCTGTCTGCAAAGGCAACAAACCCAGCTTTGTCCCCCCAGAATTGTGTCCCTCTCTGCAAGCTGCAGCAATGCTGCACTGTGACAAGCACTGTGCACAGGGAACACTTCTCAGGATGTTGTTGCTGTGGTGTTCAGGTCAGCCTACATGATCTGCGAAATCTGAGGAAGGAGTTGCATCAATTTGAGCATCACAATGATGAGGTCTTTCAGGTATCCTGCCTGCACAAACGTACACATCTGCTTGCATAAAGATACACATCTGCCTTGCAGTCCACTGAGTTAGTACTGCTGTTGTGTTTTGTGACAGGCCACTCACAATGCCAAACTTGCCATACTTGCCGTACATTGCGGCACAGCTTGCTTTCCACAGTTGCCAATGCAAATCCGGATGCTTCAAACGAGAGCACAGCTTGCTCATTGTTTGACAGAGGCGTCTCTTATGTGACTTTCACCCATGAACTCATAAACAGAGCACTACATCAGTGCACCCTCTGATGCACTCCACCTGTCAGTGTATCATGACCACTACAATCATGAAGCACTTTGTATCTGCATGAAAGGTGTGGTGGTGTCAGCAACCAGAGCATACTCCAACACCATGACACTTTTTACATGTGTGTCCTTGTCTTTGCAATCAGTAGAAGCCCAACAGACAACGTCCAAGACAGTGAAACAGAAGCGCAATGGATAAACTCATCATGCTGCTGGACAGCTGGCTTCTCTTCATGTGTATGAACACACCATTTGACCTTTGCAGACATGGGTCCTGTTTGTTGAGGGTGCATGGATTGCAGATTGGGTGGAGTCGTGAGAATGAGACTGTGATGGCAAGCTGTGGCGCTGACAGGCGAGTCATGGTCTGGGATCTGTCCAAGATTGGAGATGAGCAGGTGCGCTGCTGCAGTCTAATCGCACAGCCCAGTCATTCCCTTGTTTACATCGTTCAATGTGGGGTTGCTTGGCCTTTACATGGGGATGCTTGGCCTTGGCATGGGGATGCTTGGCCTTTACATGGGGATGCTTGGCCTTTACATGGGGATGTTTGGCCTTTACATGGGGGTGCTTGGCCTTGACATGGGGGTGCTTGGCCTTTACATAGGGTGACATGGGCATGCTTGGCACCTCTTTTCAAATTTGACAGCAACACAGCAGAGGTCTTGAAGCCAGCTGGGCACCTGCATGACCAAGCAGCCATTCAGTATCCTGAATGCTTGCAGTGTTCACTCAGTGTCTGTGTACATGTGCAACTGGCTGCCTAGTCTGCAAGAGTGTCTGCGGGCGCCTTCTGTTTTTAAGATCAAGGGAAATGCAAGGACTTGAGTCTCTGCGTGCTTGTATGGCGTGTCTTGACATGTCGTGTACTATCGATGTCTGTGCATGCACCTGTTGGGACTTTTGGGATGTCGTTCTGGTGCACAAAGCGCGCCTTTGCTGTCTGCAGTGGCACCAAGTAAAAGTCTCTGCAGAAAACACATTCCTTCACGCTTCAGACATGTGACTTAAACAGAGGCTCATACCATCATGTCTGTTGCAAACATGAACACTGCTGATAATGTTCAAATGCAAACTGCACCAAGAGACAAAATGTTCAGTCATAGAACGCGTGGATGCTCTTACACCGATACATGAAACAGCTGCTTTGCTTTCACACATCAACACTACTGAAGATCTTGAACGCAAACTTTGCCGCATTTGAGAATGCTCAGCCTTCCCAGGAAGACGTGAAATGCCTTTTTACAGAGACACAAACCAGCTGCTTTGCTTTCAGTCGTGAAGCACTACTAAGAGTCTTGACCACATAAAAGAATGCCTAAATATGGAAGATATGAAGGCTGTTGTACAGAGAAATGAAACAACTGCTTTGCTTTCGGGCATGAACTTGACCAAAGATCTTCCACACAAACTTGGTCACACGGAAGAATGCCTAGACATGGCAGGCATGAATGCTGTTGTACAGAGACCTGAAACAGCTGGTTTGCTTTCAGACGTGAAGCACTACTGAGGGTCTTGAATGCAAACTTGACCACATGAAAGAATGCTTCAACATGGAAGGGATAAGGCTGTTGTACAGAGGTATGAAAAAACTTGGTTTGCTTTCAGACTCCTGAGGATGCAGAGGACGGCCCTCCAGAGCTGCTCTTCATCCATGGGGGCCACACCAGCAAGGTGTCAGACTTTGCCTGGAACCCCAGTGATGACTGGGTCATTGCATCTGTGGCAGAGGACAACATTCTTCAGGTGAGAGGCAGCTTCTGGTCCTGCCCAGTAGCACGTGACTTCTTGAGCTTTATGTGTGCAACTACCCTTGAGTGAAGAGCGACTTGAGCTGATGGTACAAGCATTGCTAACAGACTTGTTGTCTGCCCACAGCTTGTGATATATTTCTCCTCCTCCTCCTTCTTCTTCTTCTTCTTCTCTCTCTCCTTTTTCTTCTTCCTCTTGCTTGACAAGACCGGCAAACTATTGGTGTTCTAGGGAGGCCATGCATGTTGGCACACTAGCAAAGGGACTGGTTTGCTAGGCTGATTGTTGTCATTAAGTAGTGTTGCCAGTGCACTCAAACGTCTGTTGCTGCTGCAAGAGTGCCTATGTTAGTCATCATTTTCACCAATCAAGATGCACAGCCTCAGGCGGCTTTGTTTCAATGCTCGAATGTCTGTCCAAACCCTATTTTTGCATATGCATCCTATAGTGCTGGTCATACGCGCGATGGAGGCTCTGAAGCGCATGAAATGCCAACAAGCTGATGTCTGCACTGCATGCTGCTGCAGATATGGCAAATGTCAGAGCACATCTATGAGGATGACTTCAAAGCAGATGCCATGCAGCCATGAGACTGTCTAAGCAACCAGCAAAGTATCACTGTTGTGTGATTATTCAGGCAGCAACATGCTGTCGATTTCCTGCCTAAAAGCTGCAAGCACAAGCTTGATGGTCATATGTCCCCTGCCAGCAAAGCTTCAACCCTTCTGATGTTGTTTCTGCAGACTTCACGTCTCAACTGCTTGCTTCTCTTTGATTGTGTTAATTTTGAGCTGCTACTGTGTTCTGTGGATTGAGCAATTGAACGCCCTTCTCAACTGTATGAATGCAGTAGAAATGCAATGTGATAGTGCTTTGCAAATTTGCAATCATCGCAGTGCAGTTTCAGCTGTGACAAAGTGCTGACGGGTGAATCTCACCATGTCTGCTGCAGAGTTGTACGTGCACGTGCTGTATGGTTTAAGTTAAACTTAAACCATACAGAAACTTTCCAACATCTTGAACTACCTGTGTGCTACTGTGTTAGCGTGCTCATCATGCAAATCCAGTGTATTTTCACTCCGTTGCAATCAACTTCACACGGTAGCTGCAGCTGTCACTTTCCCGGCGTCCTGCTGCCATGGTTATTGTATCAGCTGAGCTTGCACTCAATGGCGCTGCCTCAACAGCAGTCTGTATTGAGAAGGACAAGCCTCTGCCTTATGACCTGTAACAGACTGCAAGGCCATGCAACTTCCCACTTTTGAATGCTGGCGTGGCTTGACGCCAAAATATGCTGAGTATATGCTGTCTGGACACCCTGGCGCCTGTCCTGACAGGCTGGCATGCTGTGAACCATTGCTACTGCTATTGAATGCACCGCTGGCAAACATTCCCGCCTCATGGCTGTGGTTTTGTCATGCAAGCCTGCATTTCTGAGTCAGCTTGCATTACGCTGGCGGTGTCGACATTCCTGTACAGACTCTGTGACTCACTGAAGTTCAAACTCGATCAACGGTGGCTACAGTGCCATGATTATTCAGGAATTCCTGAGTAATTCGAATTACTCATCAGCTGTCGTCTTCAGGTTTCGAAAAGTAAAAGCCATAGCAAACGCGAGAACAGGCAACCTCTGCAACACGGCTTGCCGACAAAGCTCCTCGCTGATCGTTTGCAAGTGCTCACCACATATTTCGGACTTCTGCCTTTTCTCCAACTTGTCACCTCCCAATACAAACTTCAGGTAGTTTTCGCTGCTTTGGACCCCTGGACCTCTCACATCTGCACTTGTGAATTCAACGCCGTTCTCCGCTTACCGTGCAATTACGAGCACTGTGAACAGCCCTTGGCTTTCTTTCCCATCTTCCATTGTCTTGTGTTATTCCGTGTGCTGGCCGAATGAGCACTGAAGTGTGGGTGGTGTGATCTGCAGACCTCAGCCATGGCTGCACTATCAACCAGACAAATGTCCGCCCTCCAGATCATCTTCGCCGCACTTCTCACATGCCGGACTGCTATTATTGACGCACGTAAGCTCCCCGCAAGACCCCAAGTCTGTACTCAGACAGCACACGTCCGATCTCCCCTCACGGCCGCTTTTGCCGAAACGTCAGCTGCAGATGCTTTATTAGCCTTTCGTGCCAACAGGCGTGCCTATCTGTGCCTCTAGTGCTGCTGTTTCTGTAGCTCTCCTTGCCTGCATGTCTGTGGCACTACTTGTCTTTCCCTATGAAGTGTTTCTCAGGAAATTCAAACGTTGTGTGCTGCAGGTCGGTCTTCATCACTGGAGAAACATGCTGTGCTGAGCACCAGCAGATCATTGCTGTCATATGCACCACAGTCAGCTCCAGCCCCTATTGGTCTCCCATATCATGCAACTGCACCTGGCCCTGGATCAGTCACAGAAACCCCCAGAACTGCCCCTGCAGCTGCTGCTGCACCTTCCCACAGCGGTAGAAGGTCTCTTCTCACATACAGCAGTCCTGCCCCTGTGCCATACACTGCTCATGCTCCTGCACCCGCACCCGGCCCTGGGTCAGTCACAGAAGCCCCGAGAACTGCCCCTGCAGCTGCTGCTGCACCTTCCCACAGCGGTAGAAGGTCTCTTCTCACATACAGCAGTCCTGCCCCTGTGCCATACACTGCTCATGCACCCGCACCTGGGTCAAGCACAGAAGCCCCCACAACTGCCCCTGCAGCTGCTGCTGCCCCTTCCCATAGCGGCAGGAGATCCCTTTTTACCACTACCAGCCCTGTCTCTACGCCATACGCTGCTCATGCTCCTGCACCCGCACCCGGGCCTGGGTCAGTCACAGAAACCTCCAGAACTGCCCCTGCAGCTGCTGCCGCACCTTCCCACAGCGGCAGAAGGTCTCTTCTCACATACAGCAGTCCTGCTGCAATTCCATATGCTGCTCATGCTCCTGCACCTGCCCCTGGGTCAAGCACAGAAGCCCCTAGAATTGCCCCTGCAGCTGCTGCTGCACCTTCCCACGGTGGCAGGAGATCCCTTCTGTCATATGCTTCTCTTCCTGCACCGGCACCATATGGTCTGCCAGCTTCACATAATGCAACAGCCCCTGCCCCAGGGTCACACACAGAAGCCCCCACAACTGCTCCTGCTGGCAAGGGTGCTCCCAGCATGTGACTGCTCTTGTGAAGATCACAAAAGCACACGCTATCTTGCAACTAGGTTTGATAAGTAGGGATTGCTGTTCAAGGGGCAGGCTGGCTTTTGCAGGGTGTTTTATAGGGCCTTCTGTTGCTTGGCTTCTAGTCATAGGGTCTAGGGTTTCAAGATGCACAGGCAGTGCTCTGCCGTGTACAGCTGGGTGCAATTGCACAGAGCAGCAACTTTGACTGTGTATAGGGATTGATGATCAGCTACAATGAAGTGACAAGATCTTGCTTTGCTTTGAATTCTTCCAGCCTGCTTGCTTTCATTTGATGCTGTAGGGAGTGGCTTGATAAACCAAACTCTTTGGATCAGGCTTGCATTTGTGTGAGTTGTGCCTTGGGCGCAAGTGATTGCCTTAGCACTCAGTGCACTGGGATGTGCAGAGCTGTGCAAATGTTCAGTTTCACAGCGTAAAAACCAGAGCGTGATTCAATCCCATGACTGCCTACTTGTTCCTTACACTACTGATTGACACATGCATCAGCTGTATTGCCCATGGCATTGAGAGAAAGGCCTTGTGCTTCTGTTGAAACTGGCATGCTTCACCGGAAATAGTACTTTGAATCAGTGTCCATTAACATCATGTTGTATCTTCATCAAACCAAAAGAACAAATACAATGTGTAGGCAACGACCAGCACTGCACAGGTAAAGCTACTGTCTCTAGTGCTGGGTGCAGGATCTTGCTTGTGTGTGCGTCTTGAAAGCTGGAAATCTCACTGATAGGTGATCAAACTAGCGCAGCAGATGTCTAGCACGGCAGTCAGCCAAGGCCTGATGCCAAAATACTGCACATAAGCTTGTTGCTTGCCAGTCAGCAACCTGCTATGGTGCATTTGGTAGCACTTGTATCCCAATTATTTCATGTCATCACAGCTCGTGCGGATGCGTGCTGTTGCATTGTAGTCTCACTCCCTTGAATTGAGCCGTTGACTGTGGGTGGCAGTTGACTAGCGCCCAGACTCATCAAGTCCTTTTCTTAGTAAGCCAAGCCGATTTTGCTGCACGTGACCATGTCGGGCACGAGCGGGTGACCTGTCCCAGCTGTCAAATCATGTCAAACCCCTGAATATTCTTGTATCCGAAAATGGATATGACAATTCCCGAGCAATTTGCACCGTCTGTCGAGTCCCTTTACGTGAATCAGCCCGCTGGGGCGAGAACTCTAAATACGCATTTGACGCCGGTCCTACTTGCCGCCCTGTCTCGAAGTCACAAACCTTTCGTGCAGCACTCTCACCTGTCAAGCCTTCTCGCCGACCGCCTGCTGCTGTCACAAGCCGGTCTGAGGCGATCGTAGTGCTCCACTACTGTCAGGAGCCAACGTTTGTCCTCGGCCAGCGGCTTTTTCTCGTTTCCACTCAGGTAGGCCTACGGTCCTGCAGCTCAGCGATCGCCCCCCTACTTGCGGCAGCCTCATTTGACAGCATGCCAACGTTTAATTCGTGCTTGATCCTTGCAAATAGCAGCCCGCGATTGTTTTTTACGCGCAGTCTGCCTTGTCTCGTTTATGCTGGTGTTTGCTGTTGTTTCACCTAAGTGACGTCGACGTAGCGCTGTCCTGTGACATGGTCCACCATCTCTCAGCTTGATCAGATCATGCAATCAGCGCAATATGTTGACCTGTGCTGTTCAATGGCAGCACTGATACGATTCTGTTGGTTAGCCAGATCTTTGCTTCAGACCTCCGAACTAACAGCTCGTATTCTCTGCTGCAGGCGCGTCTTTGACTTACGACCCGTCGACAATTATGAGCAGATCCGTCTGCATCCTGCTGATTTTGGCAGTCGCAGCATTCTCTGCTGATGCAAGTGAGTATACTACCTGCCTACGATGTTATGTTCAAGCAACTTGGTATCTTTCTATTGCTCTCAAGTCTCTGGTCGCTAGTGTCTGACCGTTTTGTGGTATCTGCAGACCGTGAGTTGTTGGCAGCTGTGCCCGCGCCAGCCCCAGCACCAGGCCCGTCTGCGAGCACGGCAGCTCCCTTGACCGCTCCGTCTGCTGCTGGCGCCCCTGCAGTCGGCCGTCGATCACTTTTGGCAGCAGTCCCTGCACCTGCTCCAGCACCAGGCCCATCAGCCTCCACAACTGCCCCTGCTACGGCACCTGCTGCTGCATCTGCCCCATCTGGCAGGAGATCACTTCTGGCAGTTGTCCCAGCTCCAGCTCCAGCACCTGGACCTTCAGCCTCCACAACTGCCCCCGCCACTGCCCCTGCTGCTGCATCTGCCCCATCTGGCAGGAGATCACTTCTGGCAGTTGTCCCAGCTCCGGCCCCAGCACCTGGACCTTCAGCCTCCACAACTGCCCCTGCTACTGCCCCTGCTGCTGCATCTGCCCCATCTGGCAGGAGATCACTTCTGGCAGCTGTCCCAGCTCCTGCCCCAGCACCAGGACCTTCAGTCTCCACAAGTGCACCAGCAACTGCTCCAGCAGCAGCCTCAGCTCCTTCTGGAAGGCGGCTCTTGGCTGTAACCCCTGCACCAGCCCCAGCACCAGGACCGTCAGCCTCCACAACTGCCCCTGCAACCGCCCCTGCTGCTGCATCTGCCCCATCTGGCAGGAGATCACTTCTGGCAGCAACCCCAGCTCCTGCCCCAGCGCCAGGACCTTCAGCCTCCACAACTGCCCCTGCAACTGCACCTGCAGCTGCATCTGCCCCATCTGGCAGGCGATCACTTCTGGCAGCAGCCCCAGCTCCTGCCCCAGCGCCAGGACCTTCTGCCTCCACAACTGCCCCTGCAACTGCCCCTGCTGCTGCATCTGCCCCATCTGGCAGGAGATCACTTCTGGCAGCTGTCCCAGCTCCTGCTCCAGCACCAGGGCCTTCAGCCTCCACAACCGCCCCTGCATCTGCCCCTGCAGCTGCATCTGCCCCATCTGGCAGGAGACTTTTGGCGGTTGCCCCTGTACCAGCACCTGCGCCTGGTGAGAACTTGGCTCCTCTTTCTCCTTCTGCTGCTGCACCAACTCGGCGTAGTCTCCTTCAAATTGAGCCAGTGTCTACACCTATGCTTGTTGACCCAAGCATTGCCTCCATTACCGTAACTGGTTACTTACCAGCTCCTGCTCTTGCTCCAGGTCCATCCTCTTCTTTGGCGCCAACCACAGCACCTGCTGCTGCCAGCGCACCCAGCAGTTCAGGCTAATCGTCCCAATATCCCATTTTAGGCAATATTCCATTCAGGCAGCATTGAAACGGTGATGATGCCAAAGTGGCCTGCCAACTGTTGATCCCTATCTTCAAAGCATTGAGCAGGATTTGTGGAGACCAACAAGGTCTTCGAAGTAGGAAGACCCAAAACAGTGTAGTAACCTATTGTGACCATTCACATTCCCCTATAGTGCAGTTTATTTTACAGTTACTCCTGATTTCTGCTGATGACTACGCTTGTTGTGATTGTGCTACTTGCTGGACATGGTTAGCACAATGCATTTGCAGTGAACACTGCTAGGTGTTTGTTTCCAGATAGAATTTGTTTGACTTACGTGAATTTGACTTGCTGTATGACCTACTGTTTTTGTTCCAGGGCAGGCGAAATTTTTTCCAGACGTAGCCTGTCTGCAAACACACTGAACCTTCTTACTCTGTTTTGCAAAATGAACCAATTGGAGTATTTAGTGCCTGGTATTGAAGAGCAACCCACATGGTGATTTTATAGGCAGCTTAGGTAACCCCAGCTCTCCTGGCACTACTGCAAGTGACATAGATTGTACAAAGTAGGCATAGCCATTCACTTGTAAGATGGGACGTACCCAAGCTCCTCCTACTCAAGCTCCTACTTTATTTGCAAACTTTGCAGTGTGCAAACCTGCATGACCTACCAGGCAAATGGCTTATGTTGCAACAGCAAGCTGGTGGCATGCCAGTCCTGCCAGCAAAGCAGTATTCAGGCAGACTAAGCATTGCTGGCATGTTGCACGACGCACAGCCTATGCCACACTACTGCTCAACTGAGTGACAGAAATCATAACGAATTCTGAAGAGTGCAGTTTCGGGAACTTGTCATCGGATTCATACCACTAAGAAAATCATAACGATTTCACCCCTGGCAAGGCATGCTGCAGAGCATGAGTGAACAATTCCAGGTGTGCTTTACATTGAGCAGAAGCATTTCCTGCATCCCGGTGGCAACCTTCACAGTATTCCAACAGTCACAATAGCATTTCAGCATGTATCTAATTCATTCTACGAAAGACCCTCCACAAGCCAAACAACTGTGGCGCTGTCTATGTACAGTCAGAAATACAGTTGCAGCTAACAAAGCGGGCACACATTGAAGACATACATGCATACAAAGGTCATGCCTACATCACATGGGCACTGTGCTGTGCTGTTGTACATGGTATTACAGAAACAAAGCCTGCGCTGACAACAAAAACGAGTTCAAGGTCAAGACGACAAACATACATGAGTATACTGCACTTGGAAAGGCTCCTGACAAGGCTCAAACCCTGCCTTTCACCATCACCACGCCTTTTACTGTTACCATGCCTTTTACTGTCACCATGCCCACAAATCCACCTTGACAATGGTCTGTCAGTCAGAACTTTTGCATGTCCATGTTCAGGAGGGCCGTCAGATGTGTCACATGCTACTCAGCAAACATGCCTCCCATAAGGCTTCCTTCATCTTCTTCCTCCTCCTCTTCATCTTCATCTTCATCTTCATCCTCTTCTTCAGACTCAGAGTCACTGAGTTGATTGGCACCCATCACCTGTACTGACAGTGGCGTTGATTAATGCCACAGGACATGTTACATAGAGCCTTGCTGACTGTCTCTGCAGCCCGCCTAGGCATATGACAGGCAACCTGTGAATTGGTGATTGAGCCTCAGCAACAGCTGCAGCCAAATGTTGCATCATGCAAGACCATGCGGGATTGACGCAGCAGTCAGCTGAACACAGTCTGTGTTGCACTGTTTTACTGTTCTTGCAGTTGTGTAACATGTTTCTAGTCAAAGGCACCGCATTGACCTCCCATTGTCTTGCAGGCAACAATTGGATGCAACTGATATTTGCAGGCAAGCAAAGAGAAGACAGAGACGATTCTGCAAACATGCAACAAGCTAAAGGCAACCAAAGGGTGTGACTGATGATGATGATGAGGAGGGAAAACTAACAAACATGAAGTGTACCGTCCAGTGTCACTAGCTTGCCTTGGTAGATTGGATCTCAAATACACATCCCCAAGGATGCACTGATTTGCAGAGCCTGGTGAAGTGCCTGGATCATAGGTGTTGTCATAGAGCAAGTATGCAGTCACTGGGTTGCTCATGCTCTCTGTGTTTGTAAACAAGACCAGTGGTGAATCATCAACATGCATCTATACCTGTGAAGAGCGAACTGTTGAGTGGCTCTCCTCGATGTTGCTGGGCAATGGAGGGGCAATCACAGGGCTCCTGGTAGTGGCCCTGCCCCTGCCTGGCCTCTCCTCCTCGAATTCCTCAGCATCAGCAGCAGCAGCATCAGCAATGGATGCTGTGCCTGCCATCCTAGGCAGCCTGCAAGACACCATGATGTGCGCACTGACCAAATGAACCAAACCAAATGAACCTGAACCTTTTTGTGTGGATGCAGCAATGCAGCATCTCAATGGAATTGGACTGCTGGACCCAACATGAAAGGTCATGCTAAGAAAGTGGATGATGAAACAAAGTTTCCATTTGCTGACACAGTTCACTACATACTGATCACACTCTCACTGTCTCATTACGTCACTGCCATTCTACCAATGCAAAGAGCTTGACAATGTGAACATTTTGGCAGCAATGCCGCAACAGAAGCTAACGTTACTTCCGTGTGTGATGGTGAAGGTTTCACGTGTACAAGCCCACCATGTGCAATGGCGGAGATTCATTGTGTACGATCCCACACAGACTATTGCTGATCCATCCCACGTCTATGTGAAAAGAGCTAAAGCACGTGGAAACACATTTTCACTGTCCCCAGGCATTTCTGAGTTTGAATTTTCAGTGTGGGGATGACATTTCTGCATTAAAACAGACATTTCGGGATTGAAAAAGAGCTTTCATATTGTCAGGAGAGTCACATGGCTGAGGCTGCCACAGAGACTGGCTCCTCTACTTGGTCCATGGGGTCATACAGGGCAGCATGCAGGGCTTTGGCAGCTGCTCAACCCCAAGTGTATGTGAAAAGGGATTGCACATTAGCAGGAGAGTCACCTGGTTGAGGCTGCCACAGAGACTGGCTCCTCCACTCGGTCCATGAGCTCATGCAGGGCTGCATACAGGGCTTTGGCAGCAGTAGGCTGACTGACTATCCCCCCTAGCAGCAGCTGCTTGCCTGTCAGGGCGCGTCCATAGAAGCCCTGGTTGGCTTGGTCCCTGGTGGTGATGATTGTGCCCTCCACTGACACACCTGAAACAGCATGCTGCATGTATAAGGCACGATGAAGATTGTGCTCACTGCTGATACACCTGAAACAGCATGCTGCATGTTTAAGGCATGACAATGATTGTGCCCAGCGCTGATACACTTGAGACAACATGCTGCATGTCAGGCATGATGATTTGGATGCAGAGGTCTGCCAGACTGGCCGTGAATGAAATAGCATGCTGTATGTCAGGTGTGATGGTCTGGGTTTTGCAAAATCAGCACGTGAGCATAGCAAGATTGGCTGCACAGAGTGGAGCATGCTGTATATAAGGCGTGATGGTCTGGTTCTACACCCCTGCCTTGCTAGCTTGGAAAGGACTGTTGTTTCTAGTCGTGAGGCTTGTACTCTCCATTAACAAAGGTCAGCACGTGCTGCACAGCAAGATTGGCTGCACAGAGTGGTGTTTAAACTTCACAGACTTTGGTAGCAGGTGCAACCAAAACATGTATAAAGACAATGGTAGACACCATTTGGCATGAAAAGAAAAGCAAAGACTACAGTTTTCAGCTTCAATTTACTGAAAAGCCAAGTATTCCATTTGGCATGCTCTTTGACATAAATTCAATTGGTAAAACCCAGCGCAAACACAGACATGCGCGACCAGGTTTTTCAATCATTGCACTGACATGCTGCGATGATAACATGAAGCGTCAGCATGCAAAATGGTATCTGCCACCATCTCTGTACATGCGTAAGCCAGACATGAAACACAGGAAGTCATCCCTGAGATGAGCTGTGTGCAACTTTGACTGAGCATCTGTGCCAGCTGCCCTTATTGAACGCAACAACCCGCCTCTGAGACCACCCGGTTGCAACTTTGACCAGGCATCTGTGACAGCTCGCAGCAATGCATCTGTGACAGCTTGCACAAATACATCTGCAACACTTTCACGCCGCAGCAGTGATTACAGTAGTGGTGAGTGTGCCAGTACTGGCTTGCCTGCATAAGCACCCCTGCTGCAGGAGTAAGAGTAGCACACAGCAGCACCGCTCCTGCCTAGGCGCATGTTGGCATCTGCTTGCCTGCCCACCGGCCCCATGGCCAAACTCACGTTGCCCCCCACACCACAGTGAATGCTGCCACAGAAGGCTTGCACTGCAGCCCTGCAGCCATAACAATAATGATAATAGTAATAATGACAAAAATAATGATAATAACAGTGATGGTGATGGTGATGGTGGTAATGATAATGATGATGATAGTAATGATAATAAATAATAATAACGCTTTCCAGCTCATGATGAGCTGGGTACATGCAGGACAAGTCTTGTCTCTCTGACGCAGTCTGTCTTGGCATGCAGCCATGCTAAGCTAGAAGCAATGCAAGGCACGTCAGTAGGCAGGCTGTTGGTGAGGTGACATTATCACAGGCGCAACAAGGGGCAAGCTATGTGTGAGCTGACTCACGCAGGAAAGACTGGCACAGTGCTTGTGTATGTCATGCAAGATTGCATCATTTCGTACATGCAAGAAGACTAGCCTTCATGACACATGGGGCTGAAGCAATTGAAGTCCTGCAGCAGACACATTGCCGGGCACATTGCAGTGCCTCTATTTGTCTGTAGTGCCATCTCACCACAAAGGCCATGAAAGGTGTTGGCTCCTAAGCAGCGTGTGCATTGAAATGATGAGTAATGCATCAAAGCAGCCCTGACATCAAGCGCGCAGGGATAGAACCGATCAGCAACAAGACCCACCTGTTACGCAGCACAATCAGAAGGTCATGCAGGGCTCCCCCGGCCTGCAGCCCCCAGCCCACAGAGGCCATGGCCAATGCAGAGGGGGGTGACCAGTCACCCCGGTCCCCCCTCACCACCACCAGCCCTGACCCCATTGCTGCACTCCACCCCAAACCCACCTGCACAATCAGTATCAAATCAGCTGAGAAGTAGAGGCAAAGAAGGAAAGTGGAGCCAGCCCAGCTGAAAAGGTACAAGGAGTGATAGCCTGCCAAGATCAAATAGAGCGCACAAATGGTTGAACAGGTGGTGTTGCTGCTGAGCATTGCTGTCTCTGTCTGTGCCTACCTCCTCGCTCCAACACATTGCACAATACCAGACTGCTCACATCTTGCATGTGACACTTGTGATGCAACCATTGCTCACCAGCTGCCTGTCATTACATATGTAATACACACTCTTGCCTCATCACAACACCTAGTACTGCTGCTGCTGGCTTCCTGCTGTTCAGTCAGCACTCACCTTGGCAACAGACAGTATGGCAATGCCAGCAGCGCCCTGCAAGACAGCTGCTGGTATGCCCTTCTCGGGCTGCAGATACCCAACTTGGGCAAAGCTGTTGAGTATGTTGGTGGCCTTGTAGATGTCCGACTCCAGGCCACTGCTCAATGGGCTGTTCAGCCAGGACCGCATCACGCTGCCATCTGTGACATCATGAATTGCTGGCCGCACTGCCTGTGCAATGGTGCCTGCAGGGCACATTCATATCATTCAACCAAATGCAAATCCAGAAATGCTTACAGCTCTATTCTTACAACACCAACACAGGCTCTGAAATGCTGTCTAGCTTCCTTGATTGGTGCTGACTGTAGTGTTGGCCCAAGTATAAGATGCTGCCTGCCATGCAAACGAGCTGCATGGCCACGAAATATCTTGTGACATGACAGCATAATGCACTTGTACAATAGCGGTTTCTGAAGACATTCATGTCATACGGCATGTGTCAGCAAAAGGCTGAGCAAGGAGTCAGACCTGCCAGGAAGGGCTGCAAAGGCTCAAGCAGATCAGCACAGGGGTCACAGAGCCTTTGGGGTTGTTGCTGCTGGAACTTGGGAGGCAGCAATAATGCTTTGGAGGAGCAGGTTGCACAAAAGATGCCTCCACACAGTCGGCAATGATGCCGGGAGCGTCTCAGGGCTCTGCACAACATGTCACAAAGTCAGATTTGCTGCCGTCACCGCATTGTGCAGTCTGGCACAACTCGGTGCTGGCAGGGCTTATGCAACAATGCACAGGCAATGTGGACAATGAGAGGGTGGTGCACACTGGGCATGGGATGCCTTTCAGGCAGTGCAGCTTGACGTGGCACTTGGTTTCCTGTGGGATAGTAGGGTGTCCAGCATAGAAGATTCTGGCTGGATCAAAAGCTGCAGCAGGCAAAGATGCCCACCTGAAGGTTTGCTGACAGTTTCCACATTCTTGGGCACGACTGTCAGGCAGCCATGTTGGTGGCTCAAGAGACAGCAGATCGCCTCCACCTTGCAAGACTGTGCTTAATGATACATGTACAGGAGGGGCTGTTGGTACAAGGGTAACATCAGTGCCGTCTGCGTCTGCTTCCAGCTTGCGAGACTTGGTGAGGGCTTTGTTACTGGTGACTGCTTCCCAGCCATCTTGGTCTACAGTATGCAAAGCAGAAGCCAGGGACACAAGGTCGCGCAGTTCTCTGTTGATTACAAGCTCTGTGGTGTCTGGGATGTTTTGTCGGCACAGAGGACATTCAGACTTACTACGGCGCACAATTGCCATACACTGCAAACACCCATTATGTCCTGCAAAACACACCTGCTTTCAAACAACTGAAGCCGTCCAGAGTGGCCAGATCTGCCTGTTATTTTGGTGTTGCCAATAAAAGAGCAGGTTGGGCACTTGTAAGACCAGAGACTGCGCTCACCGCAAGGCAGTGTGACTGGCCCACCGTACTTTCCCAGCGTGTCGCAGCAAACGGAGCATAAAGGTGTGGCGTTGCCGTTCATGTTGACACTGTGAAGGAAAAAGAACTGGTTCTTGTTCTGATGGAACACGTCAACAGAAGTGCATGTACAGTGAGTTCGTCGAGTTGTCTGTATGCTAAATTGAAAAGTCACAGACGTGTGAGGAGACAGTGGTGACTGAAAGTGCCGAAAAATACCCTCCAGCCCAAGGGAGAGTCACGCCTCACGTTTGACAGGCATTTCGTGGCGCGTTACAGCATGAGAAGCGGGCTTTGCTGAAGCACGTACCGCACGTCAGCAGAGATGCTACCCTCAGCGTTCTATCCCACGAGGCATCCTGCGAAGCTTGTGTGGCAGAAACCCTAAGCAACTAACTAGGCTTTGGCAGAACCAAAACAGGATCTGCCAAAACTTGCAGGCGAAAACATCTGGATGCACATGCATCAACTGTATGATCATACCTTACAAGCAGCACAGGCGTGTAAATATCCCTATATAGATATCCATCTTGCATCTTGTAAGGTTGAGCTTGTGGCGGGAGCAATCAGTGCTGCGTACCCATATATACCTGATCAATCAGTCCTTCTGTGACTGGGCCTGTTGCGGGGAAGGCAATTGCACATTTGCGCATTTGAGCGCAAGAACAGCAAGCTCTTACTGCCTTATCTCTGTCCAGCTGCTTTTGTGTACTATCACGACTCCACAGCCGCACAAACATGGCCCCTCAGCAAGTAGACATCAGCACCTTAGACCCGCGTCAGCTCCAGTCTATTCACGAGCAGATCGAGAACGAGATCAATAATCTTGTGCAAAGCAGTGTTGCTCTGCAAAGAGCCGCAGGAGAATATGGCAACTCAGGCCGAGCACTGCAGCAGCTGTCTGAACAGAAGGAAGGTATGCTACCAGGCTTGACCGAACTCTGTGCCAATAACTCCATTGCTGCAGCTTCTACAAAAGGACTGCCTTGCAGATCAGCCAATGCTGCTCCCTCTCACATCAGCTGTTTACGTCAGCGGCAAGCTAGCAAGCCATGACTCAATTTTGCTAGACATTGGGACAGGATACTATGCCGAGGTAACAATCTTGCTATTGTTTTGATGCCCGTTGAAACCAATGCAGGTGCTTACGAAACGCAAAATTCCACATTGACTCAGCCAGGTTGTTGATTGCAGAGGTCGCCAGAAGAAGGTGTAGACTACTGCAAACGTAAGGTCAACATGCTGAAAGAGAATCTAGACAAAATTGGACAGGTATGGTTCCTTTATGCAAGTATGTCAGAATACACCTGCAAAGCTCTTGACCCACCCAGCTCTTTGTAATTCCAGATGGTCAAGGACAAGCAGCAACAGCTCACCATGATAGGGCAAATGGTGCAAAGCAAGATACAAGCAGCTCAGTCTCCAGCTAGTCAGTCTCAGTAGTGCACGCTGTGCTTGGTCTCAAGCACGTGGCAACACATATGTGTTCAGTAGGCGCTATATACTTATATTTGCAGCTGAACTTCGAGCCCAGCCTGGACAATTCTGAACACAGCTCCCGGATGCTAGATCCTAAAGTCAAACGCTGTACTGATTGACAGGACTTGTGATATTCTCACAAAAGCTTACTCACAGCATCATGCGCAGCACTTCTGCAAAGCATGTGAAAGGTAGCCAGAAATGATGTGTGGCTGGCAGGCAAATTCATTAGCATGTTTGGACACCTGTGCTGAGTGCTGACTGCATGCCTTTTTTTCCAGGATGTGCTTTATGCTTTCTGCTTATATTCAGAAAGCATTTCGGCGAAATGATTTCGCACACATCCGCTGACGTGCTAACGGTGCATATTCTTACATAGCCTCCAAAGTGCGTTCCAATGCATTGCGCAGCCTAACACAACTTCAAAATTTGCTTGACTGCATACTGTATCTGACACAATGTTTCCATGATCCAGGCACTTTACCAAGCTCTGCAAAGTAGTGTATTCATGGGAGATCCAATCTCAACCTGGGTGCAAGGTAATGGCGCATACTCTTTGAAATGCTCAGGCTTGTCAAGTTCATCACTGGGACCTGGCTTTTAAATTTTTGCTAGGCCCTGCAATACCCAGCCCCAGATGTGCCCAGACTGCAAACGTGAAACCGATGCATCGGCAATGCGTACTCGCCAATCTGGTTGCATACCTGCAGAGTATTATGCAGGATGTTCCCGACAGTTGATCAAAGCGAGCTTCTTCGCTCCTGTGGTGCTGAGTCGCCATTGTGAGATCAATAGGTCACGGGTACAGAAGCGAGTGATGGCAGGCGATCTGAAGCAGGCAAGCTGCTTCTATGCCACACCTTGTCAGCATCCTGACCGACCTCGTACTGTCCATTCCTGATTGCTGTTGCCAGGTCTTATTTGTAGAGTCGGGCTTTGGATGCGATCAGCATGGTCAAAACGCCACGGTGGGGCCCGTGCTGGACGAACGGTTCTATGCCAAACTTGTTTGCATGCAATCACTGCGCTGACGAAGCTGTGCGTTGCGCAGAAGGCAGTCGTCCGCGCCTGCCGGAACGCAATTGAGTTCAATAGTATACCAAGCGTTGAACGCCTTGTACCCGGTGGGCGGAATGGCCTCAAGCTTAAGATCAAGATAGGAACACCTTTCCCAGTGCGTGACATCCTGCTTGCAAGGAACACGAAGGCTTCTGTCGTATACAAACATGGTCTACCTGCCCATGAGTGGATACTATACCAACACTTGCCAGTACGCAGGACACCGTCGATCTTCAAGAGGTCAAAAAGGTGTTTCCTTATGGGGAAACCTTTTTTGAGGTATTGCATCTCTGAACTGATCACTGCCGGCATACCTTCAGCAGTTGCTGCTTGTATGCCTAAGCAATTTCTGGCGCTCAGAGTCCAATGCGCATGTGTTACAGCTGGTGGACGGAGGCTTATGCTGCAATAGTGGGATTGCAATCCCAGAGCTTGGGGACAAAAATGATGACATGCTCATAGCTGTTGCAGCAGTGACTGTTGGATACTAGCAGCTGCAACAGGAATGTTCACTATTGGAACAGATGAGCTGCCAGCAAATGAGCTTGCTTTTGGGCCATGACAAGCCAACTTCACATTCTAGGAGGCTTGTATCGCTGACCAAAGTGGTGTCGGGCATACCCATAAGGCATAATAATGTGAGCTCAGGCCTGCAGATTCAGTTCCAGATCTTGACCTGGATAACGATGGCTCAGGATATGTTTAGAGGCTGTTGCGTAAACCAAATCCCTCTGCACTTGGAGGCAATATCTCCCGTTTGCCTCACGGCTTTATGTTTCCATGCAGATATCTTGCAGACTCTGGGACTGCTTTTCAGTGCTTGGTAGGTGTACACGCTGCACATTCATTCAGTCACTCATCACACACTGTCTTCCCTACGGTTAGGTATATATAGCGCTTAGTATCATCGTCAACGAGGTCCTGTTTCAGCAAGCAGCATAGCAGCAGTTAGTTGTTTGACGTGGTTTGCACATGTACATGGTACTGCCTTTGCACAGCTCATCATATTTCGATGTAAAACCACACAATTCACTCACAATATAAATCACATGCTGCACTTCCGTCACCTTTTGTGAGATGCATGTTGTCCAACTTTGCTGACAGGTTGCTGCAAAAGCTCCTGAGATCAAGCATGCAGCGCCGGCATGCCTTGTCACCTTGTGAAAGGACGCATTGTCAGATACCTTTCAGTTACGATTTCATGAGATTAATACAATTGCGATGACAATAATGTTGTCATGATGATCAATGACAAAAAGACATGGGACAGACCAGTGCAAATTTGAATTTTAAAATGAAAGCACCTGAACTGTTGTCTGTGGGCAAAGTCTCATTGCACCTCGCTCATATGATTCACACAGCCAGTAGGTGTGCACTAGGGCACGTGCCTTACAATGCAAGAGCAAGGATGAGTCATGCGCCCACAGACCCCCATCAAGAACCCCACCAGCCCCGTACTTTGCCCAAAATTCCTGTGCCCCCTTCTTGCTCATCAGGGCTGGAAAACTGCTTCTCAAGGGGCTTTTGTGGCTCTGGCTTCTCTGCCACACTGCTTGCAGTACTATCATCTCTGGTGATGGCCTTCTTCCTTTCCGGTGACGCTTGTGGCCCAGGAGGTTTCAACTCAACGTCCACTCCGCCTGCGGTTTTGCCCTTAGGCAGTCCAATTGGGCTGTTGTTGACCTTCACCATGGAGTTCATAGGCTCGTTCTGGTCAAAGTAAACCTCCAAGTTCTGGATTTGGAACTTATCAGAGAGGGTGCAAAAGGCCACGCCAGTCAGGGAGACCACCTCATTAGTTGGCTGGGCAACCATTCGCAAGCCATTGTGCAGGGGGCATGTCAAGGGCCCTGTCATTTTGCCCCAATGCCGCCACTTGAAGGCCACCTTGGGCGGCCTACACAGCGCACATGCAACAGCTGAGAGCTGGGTCACATGCAATGTGCTACTTGTCTGCAGATGCATGTGCAGCCTAGACGCCAACATGATCGTAGCAGCAACATGAACAGGGCTGAAGGCAAAAGGCCATTGTGCATTGTCAGCCTTGTACAATAGCATTTACAGTTCCTGCTCACAGCTGGCTGCGATTGCGCATTTGATCCGGCCAACCTGCGAATTGCAGTGTTTGCAGCAGTTTGCAAACTGCATACATGACAACAGGTAGTTCATCTTCTGGCATGCTGACTCACCCTGACCACACCTCAAGCACTTCCCAGGAGTAGCCTTCTGTCATGGACCTTCTGAAAGTCTTGTGTGACTCCTCAAAGCCTGTACAGCAAACACGGCTCTTGCTTACAAATCTTAGTGCAGCATGACTGACTGCAATGTCACTGTGGGCATTGCAGTGTCACCAATGAGTGGTGAAGTTGGAAAATATGATTGCTGGTGTTGGCAACATGTGTTTTTCTAGGCATGTGGCAGGCGCATGATTGCTTGGGTAGTCATTATAGTGAGCAACCAGGTATAGGGCTCAATCTGTGGTGAGCAAGCATTGATGACACACAAACTTATCAGATCTGACTTGGGCTGCAGAAACCTGGGCCCGGCTTTAGCAAGATCTGAAAACATGCGACGTGCTGTAAGTGTCTGATGAAGTGGGCAAGCTGTGCCTGAGAACTGCTGTTAGGCCCTAACACACATGGACGTCGCAATGGGCACTTAGCAATGGGGAATGCAAGGCACTGGATGAGGAGACAGATGGTAAAGCCTTACTGATCATGCTGGAACAGAAGAGGGCCTGGTCTCCAATCAGCGCACTGTAAGTACCAATCTGCAGGGCATAAGCAATTGTGGTGTACGGTAATATGCATGCTCCTGAACATTGCCTTTGTTGCAAAGATGACCTCTTAACTGCACCAGTTCTATTGCAAAGATGACCGCTTGACTGCACCAGTTCTAGACAGGTTTGTGCGTCACAGGGCATTGAGACTGTTGCTTCATGTAACAAAACAGTGTGGATAAACTGCAGTGCTGACATGCTGGCTCAGAACATCAATCTTTTGGTCAGGAACTGTTGAGTAGACAACAAAGTCGTTCAAACCAGCTGCAAGGCTTGTGAACTTGCAGCCATCTCAATGCATCACCAAGCCGCTTGTGCAATGCAAGCAATGAATACAGTAATGCGTCGTAAAGCCACTTGGGCAATACAAGCAAGGTGTACAGTAATGCAGCTTTATTTATCATGCAAGCGCAGAGTTAGTTAGCTTCAAAATTCATGCAGATGCAAAATGCAGCGAGCTTACCACCAGCATTTCTGTTAGGCCCCTCTTGACTCCCCCATTGACTGAAAATTTGTAGTTCCTGTAGTGCAAACCATTTCAGCTCACAAAGCATGGGCAGTCAGAAGCCACATAGGGCATTGTATGCTGCATCTGGGTTGCTTACTCGAGGTCAATGGTGCGAAAGTCCTCTTCGTGCGTCTTGTATGACACCTCTTTCTCCCAATTTTTGACGAGATTTGACACTATCTCCTCCAGTGAGCCAGGAGCGTGAACAGTGGTTCGCCCTGCAAAAAAGTGTCCAACAGTGATGAAGCAGCTCTTGAAATAGCTCAGGATGATCCTTTAGCAGTAAATGTACCTTTTCAAAAAGCTTGCATTTGCCTTGCTGTAGTCAGGCACCTATGAAGCAAAACAGAAGTCGCCAAGCAGGCAGCTGGATCCAAGACTGGTCATAGAATTGCCAAACACAAGCGCAAAGATTGCAACCACGTAGCAACAACACAACACCTGTCCATGGCGCCACCGGCAGTTGTCAAGCAGGACTGCATTGGGCTCAAGCAAGTAGTCTGGTAGAGTAACGGGAGCGACAGGAGGCTCTTGGGGACTCTCTGCCTCTGGGACTACTTGCTGTTGAGCGTCTGCCATGTCGCTCACCCGCAGGCGAGGCAACCGTTGTCGGCTAACTTTGAGTGAAGCAAAATCAGTATCTTGAAAGCTGACACTGCTACGAGATACTACAGCCTGCGCCGCCTGCCGCAGCAGCAACGCATAAGGTATGACAAAGCCCTAGCTTAAGCAATGTTGCTTGGGCGCACGGCAGTGTCGAGTAATTTGTGCGAAGTCAGATCGTACACCTCGTCTTTGATGGCATCTGGCGTCCCAGGGATAGGAACCCTGGGAGCAAACTGAGAATTTCGCAATTTCGTTCATGCTAGGTGATGATGCTGTTGCCAATTGCAGAACTTTTAGGTCATATCATGCGTGTGATCTTGCCACCTGACTTAAAAACTTTTCAACAACCGAGATTGTGTCAGACCTTGGGAGCATTCGTGTCCTGCATGCTATTCTAGATTTAATGATGCATGGAAGTAATTTGATTCACTACTCTGCATTGCCCACTGTTAACAAAGATCAGCACAGACCTCATGAGTCAGAAGCTGAAGGTCCTAAATACTCAGCAGGCTCACAGTGTCATTTCTGAGGCAGCATCTGTGGACACAGCATCTAGGAGGCTGTTGGTCCAACCCCTGTGCTGCATGATTCTACCAAGCTGCTTCTGAACATCTGCAGCCGTGGGTCTGACTCTGAACTGCACACTGAGGCAGCTCCTGATGATAACCTTCAATTCCGCATAAGCAGAAATCTCATCATCTGTACCAACAGGCGGCACTGCCCAGGCAATCTGCAGAGCAAGGCCAGACTCGGCAAATGATGGAAGGCATAGTGTGAACCAGGCAAACTGTGCTTCTCTGTGATACACTGCACATCAAACACGCTGCAAAGGTGGGTCTAGCGGAGGCAATGAGGTGCTTGGCTGCACAGAATTACTATGTCCGTTCAATCAACCAGTCAATCAATTCACATGTTGTGTCTCTAGGACTCATCAGGGGAGTCAACAGACAATAACTCTGTAAGTTCTGAAAATGCTGAGGTTGAATGAAACAAGGCACAATGCTGTTTTGCGCCGGGGAAAAGGTCCAAGTTGTGTAGTCAAAGAACCACATGTATGCACCTAACTGCCCAAGAAATCCTAGCACAGCATATTGAGCAAGTTGCAACAGGTTTGTGCTTAGTTCAGCCAGAGGCTGAAAACATACTTGTGTCAGTGCAACAGCGAGCAAGGGCTTGCGGCTGAGGGGTGACACAAGCTGTCATGTCAGCGCTTAAACACATGGCATAATTGGCAAACAGCCAGCATGCAAGTCAACACGACCACACACCTGGTCAGAGTATGCACTATCTGGCACTCCTGCATCGCGTAGGCCAGCCAGGTACTCCAGCTGAGCCTTTTGCCCAGGCACTGCCCTGGGATCTTGCACGCCCTGCCTCAGCTCCTCTACAAACTGGCTGCTGTGGAGGCACTGAAGGTGGGCAGCTGGCCTGTTGCTCTCTGTCAGGTCAAGCAGGAGCAGGCCAAGTTGCCACACATCAGACTGGGGCATGACAAAGTAGAAGCCGTGGTTCAAGAAGCCTCTGGCAGTCTCTGGGGACTCCAGGCCAATTGCACACCTGCAGAGCAGCTGTCACACTCAAGATCCTGCACCACATATGTGCAACTCATCTGCGATCTGGAGAATTGACCCTAATCTGCCATTTTTGGTATACTAGAGAATGCATAGTGATATTTTGGGTATACTAGAGAATGCGTAGTGATAGAGAATGCCTAGTGATGCGGCATCACTTGATGCCCAACTACCTTGTGGCATGCCAGTGACAGTGCACAGCCTAAGCCCTTTACACAGAAGGCTGCACCATGTGGCATTGGAGATCATCTTGACACTGCCAGTTTAGGCTGTTCGGCCAAGTTGAGCAAGTGCAGCAGGTCAGACTTGGTCATGGCTGAAACTGGCAAAATCATGGGTGCAGATGACTCATTGCCCCAGCTGTACAGAAGAGTGGTGGTGGGACTCACGTGCAAGTCTGGGCGCGGTTGACCTTGCCGCCGATGTGGGTGGGTGCTGCGCTGCCAAAATCTGCTACTTTGCAGTGCATGCCGTCAGTGGTGAGCAGGATATTGGCAGGACGAATGTCCTGATGGATGACTCCCCTTGAATGGCATGCTGCCAAGCCTGCTGCTACACTGTGGCACCCAACTACGATCTCCCTCACTGTCAACCTGCACACATTGCCACATGGATACAGATGCCGTGATAAATCTGTGGCTGACACAAATGAGTCATCACACACCACAGTGCATTATTAAGAGCACAGGCAGCCCTGCATGACGTTGTCATTTGCTGCTTGCTAAAGATACCAATATGGCACAGTGTGTGTGCTGTCAACCAAGCAACCCTGAGACAAAATACATAACACCATGCTCAGCTTGCAAAGCAGCCTCATCAATCATGGCCTTGACACGATACTGTAATGTCTGACAGGAACAGCTGCACAACAAAAGACAAGCAGCACACCTTCTGTAATCCATGACCTTGCCAAGGTCATCCCCGAGCTCTTCAATGACCAGATAGTCAGCGTTTGTCTCCTCTCTGTGCACAGTTCAATGGAGCCTGATGACGCATGGGTGCGAGACAAGGCGCATCATCTTTGCCTCGTCAGCAAGCACCAGGCTAGGGCCCTTCTTGAGAACCACACCAGCCAGAGCTGTGCTGTGGCAGGCAAGCACACTGCAGTTGATGCCCTGGCCCAGTTGGTCATCCTCGGTCTGGAAGTCATCCTGCATGCAATAAACTACTGTCATCAGGAATGCAACAGGTCAGACATTTTGAACCTCAAAGTTCCATTCGTGAACACAAGCCTGCAAGCACACTTTAAACTGGCTCGATTGAAGCTGCACCTTGCACCGGCAGACAATCACGCAGTCCTGAACCACGCAAGGGAGTGATGAGCCATCAGACTAAGCGCATGCCAGTCATCCGCGATGCCATGACTATTATACCTTGGGATGCGCATGATCTGCCAGAGCATGCAAGCGCTGCGCAGGGATGTGGTGTCCATGGTTGAGCTTACCCAGTGGTACTGCGTGATCTGGGCCAGAGACAACGCTGCCTGTATTTCCTTCTCCAAGCTGCCGCACATGACACTCTTCTCTTGGCCCTGCCGTTGGTACTGCTCTTGCAAAGAAGCTACGGAGGCTAAGAGAGTGCGCACATGGGACTCCAGGCAGCTCAAGGACAAGCTAGCCAGAGATGGCACTGCGGATGAGGTGATTTGCCTAGGGGACCTGCCCATGGTCTTTGGTGTTTGAGAGGACAAGGAGGCTTTCTATACCAAATCAAGTCAACAGCTTGCAAGTGCTGAGCAGAAAGCCTACAATCTGCCACTTTTGCTGCAGGGACAACAGGATTCTGAATTAAAATAGACGTGTCGGGATTGAGACGAACTGAGAATCCCAGAATTCACAATTGCTGATTTCGTTCACGTCTCGCTTAAAGCGATTCGCTCTCGCAACCGAACCTCGCAGGCTGCGACAATGCCGTATTTCACAACACGGAGCAGTCCTACCTGCACAAGCGAATCGCTCAAATACACCTCCTAACCCTGCTCGAACCTTGACTGCCAGCAAATCCGAGGCTGGCTTGAAAAGACAAGCTGTTGCTGCAGCAATGTGTTCAGTCAGCCTTGCAATTCTAGCTGCAACCCTTGTTTTGCATACAGCTAGTGCCCAACTGGAATTTTGCAACAGTCAGTGCCAACAGTCTCAAAGAGAGTCGCTGCAGCTGCTATACTCTCAAACGTCCGGCCATAAGTGGCAGCATACAGATGGGTGGACTACCTCGCCGTGCGGCTCTGCATGTAACAGCTGGCCTCAGCACTGTAGCTGGAGTGGCGTACACTGCTGCTTGCCTGTGGGTGTGCTAGGATCAGGAACTCCTGCATTTCCAAGCAATGCAGCAGTCAATTGCACCATGGTTGGAGGAGTCGTTGCACTGCTGATGGGCAACCAGCATCTGCACGGAGACATGACAGAGGAAGTCTGGCCTGCCTTGGGTGCCTCTCTGAAGTACCTGGACCTGTCAGGTGTAGATCAGACGATACTTTGCATACTGCTGTTTACAGAAATGCTGCAAACCAAAACACCGCTTCCCACAGAAGGCTGCTGTCCTGTATCTTGACACCTGCATTATGGGTTCCTGAAGGCCGCTGGGTCAATTGAAGTTGTTGCTCTTTCAGCTTATTGATCACATGTTCCGCTTGATCCCAACCACTGCACAGCAAGCATGCGCTGCTCACAGACAAACTCATGCATCAACATCTTTCAGCAGTGTGACTGCTGCATACATGGACTCTTGGTTTCGCATTGTCTGCAGCAGCTTGCAGCCAAATTGCATCCCCTGTTTGCTCCACAGAAAGTCATGCACCCTTCTTTGCTATCGCAATTTGCTTGTACTGCTTATCCTCTTCTGACAAGCAGCTCAAACAGTTGTGTCTGCCAACACAGGGAATGATCTGGAAGGGTCCATACCAACTAGTCTCAGCTTGCTGCCCAAGCTGATCTACGTCAATCTAGCAAACAACACTCTTGTCTCCAGCATACCGCCTGCCATGTTCCACCTACAAAGGCTGACTCATCTCTTGCTGGTATGCACTCCTTTCTCCTTCTGCTAGATCACTGCATTAATCCACAAACTTTTGCCCTCCTACTTGCTGCCCTTCCATCTGCAGCTTGCATGGCCTTCCATGCAGACACAGTCTGTCTGGCTCTTGGCATATGATCATTTCCATGCCTGCAGTGGATGTGATGCAGTGTGCATACAGTGCACGTGGTGCTGCGTCACATAGTTCAATGCATTGGGGGCCATTCTCTGCACCATTCTCTGCACCAAAGCTTTGCTGTAGCAACAGCTTGACTGCAATGCAAGCCGGTCTCTACTGTCATTTGTCACTTGTCTGCAGAATCTCACACCAGCAGCATTTGACACAGAGCTGTAAACCTTAGATTTGATGATCTGTTGGTTTTTCTCTGTCACAGCTTCGGAGCATGATCATGAGCGATTGAGTATATATGATGATGCGGGCAAGTCCTTGACATGCAAACACAGCACCTTCATGCACAGGCGTTTTGCGCTCAGCATTTTCTGCAAGCCTCAGTTGGTGTGGCATAGTCTAATGACATGTAGCTATTGTAGCTTCAGCAGGCACACCTTTTTCTCTCTCCCTCTCCCTGCATCTCACGAGTTCTGCCAATGGCGGATGCAGCACTTGACAAAAGTCGGCAACACCCAGCTTGAAAGGAAAGAAAAGAAAACACTACTCCTTTTGGCATCAGTTTAATGAAAAGCCACGTATTATCCTAGGCTGCCCAGGAATACCACTCACTTCTTGCCACCAGTATGGATGATGGGAACAGCTCTGTGTGCCTGTGCTGCAGTCTCAGAACACACTGCAAGGGGCCCTTCCCCAGGACAGCACATTAGTCAGCCTCAAAGTCCTGGATGTGTCTCGCAACCAGCTGACAGGCGCCGTGCCTGTGCTGCAACACAGCAGCAACCTGCAGGTGGCCCTGTTCAGCCACAATCAGTTCTCTGGCAGCGTCCCGGCGCCTCCCCCCATGAATCAGCTGGGAATGAAGTGTGAGGATTCTGTTCTCGCCTTGCCTCACTCCTGCAGCTTGTCTGTGTCTGTGCTGCTGTGTCTGTGCTGCTGTGTCTGTAAAAGTGCTGCTGTGTCTGTGTTTGTGTCTGTGTCTGAGTCCGTGTCCTTCTCTTGGCACTGTTTGGGCGTAATCTGCATGAGCCAGCTTTGTCTGTACTTTGGCTCAATCACTGCTAGTGACACAGAGGCATTGCCATGCTGCTTCATCATTGGCTGACCACTAGGGGCAGCAATGCAGATGATTGCATCTTAAATGTCTTTTGTAATTCTTCAGTCAACAATCTAGTGACCTCCAAGGAAGAAGTTTTACATGCATGACCACAAATTTGGTTATATCTACATGTTGTGTGGTTCAGATTGTGCATCTGACCTCATGTGGGCTCATCATCAACTTTGTGTTTGGTCAATCTGTGCGCTCGATCATTCTCCCAGTATCATGTCCCTTGCCTCTCCAGTTGAAGCTGCAAGGCCCAGAGACAAGCCCCCAAGCATGTGCTGTCTGTGTGCAGATGTTGCGTTTGAATTGGGCATGAGTAACAACCTGCTGACAGGAACCATACCTGCTGAATACCAATACCTGCCAGTCAGGGTGAGTCATCACTGACTCACCTGTGAGTTTGTCACTACTGCAAAGCCCCATGGGCAACTCATCTACGCAGTGTACAATCCTTTGTTGCATTGCGGACATGTAAGTCCACCATCACCACCAGTTCTCACAGAGCATCTCACATCATTTTTGTGCATTGTTCTGCCACACTGTTCTGCCACACTGTTTTGCCACACTGTTCTGCTACACTGTTCTGCCACAGAGTGCATGTCTGACTTTGTCCTGTGACAAGACTTTTGTCTAGCGGTGGTGGTGTTAAGACACAAGCTGCTGCAGCACCAGCGTACTGTGTTCAGTCTGCTAACAACCCATGTGTTGTGGTGCTGCAGAACCTGGACCTGAGCCAGAACCAGCTGACTGGTGACATCTCAGTCTTGGCTCTCATGCCCTTCCTTGCAAGAGCACGCGTGAGTGAGAACCGCCTGACAGGCTCCCTGCCCTTGCACATGGCCTCCAGCTTCCTGCAGGTAAAGTCATGCCTCAACCCCATCCGAAACCTCTGTTTTAGTTCAGAAATGTCATCCCTACGCTGGAAATATAAACTCAGAAACTTATAGGGACAGCACAAACGCATTTCTGCAATGTGGAGATGTTTTAGAACCCCCACAACGTCAGTTGCAGCAGTCAGAGTAAGTTTGCTTGATGGTGTATCAGCAGAACCCGTGAACGCTGTCACCTCATGCACATTGCATATATGAGCTGTGGTGCATGAGGGCTTTTGTGTTCAGGCAGCTTGATCAATTGCCAACGTCAGGTTCAGCACTGCCCTAAGGCAGATGCAGCACTACTCAAAAGAAGCTTCTGCGCTGCTCAAACGGCAGCTGAATCACCTGCCAAAGGCAACTTCAGCACTGTCCAACGGAAGCTGCAGCACCACTCAAAGGGCAGCTTAAACAGCTTGCCATGGGCAGCTTTTGTGCTGCTTGAAACGCAGCTAGATCATCTGCCACAGGCATCTTCAGCACTGCCCACAGGAAGCTTTAGCACTTCCCAATAGGCAGCTTCACCATTTGCTATAGGCAGCTTCACCGGCTGCCAACCTCCAGCAGCCCATTTGAAGTCAAGCAGTCAGTCGCAAGCTTGACAGGCGCCTCTGACAAAGAGCATGTCATGTACCTTACAAACAGTTTGTACACACAGAACGTGTGTTTTGAGAGATGAATATGCGTCAGCCAACCAGCAAGTCTGACAGCATTCTGAACAGCATAAGGGTCACACTCACAATACTGAGTGCATCACTTGAAATTTGGTTTGACACTGGTGGATGACGTCAGGTCAATGTGCTGAAGCTCTGGCACAATCTATAGCTGACCAAAGCTGCTTCTTCTTCTTCTTCTCATTATTCTTCTTCTTCAACAGGAGCTGGATGTGCATTCCAACAGGCTGACGGGCAAGTTTCCTGCTTCGCTGCTGGACCTGATGGACCTCTCTGAGCTGAGACTCAGCAACAACAGCTTCAGGTACAGCGCCCGTCCCTCAGCAAACACTCATGCTTGACATGACACCCAAATGCACTGTTGTCCCCCCCCCCCCCCTTTTCCTTCTGTCGCAGGGAAGATAGATACTCCTATTTCAGTGGAATGCTGTCAAAGGCGCCAAATTTTGCACTGTCAGTGCAGATGCAGAATGTACTGAGACTTGGTCATACTGTGTGTACATGCGTATGTGTGTGCTCGTCGTGATGAAAGTTGATCGCGAGATGCACATGCAACGCAAAGATGGGTATGAAAGTAGGATTAGGAACACCACATGCTGCCTTGCACTCACTGTCAATCACCCCGTGAGCATGTGCGTTACCGTGAGACCACAACAGCATTGATCGCATGTCATGGCATGCGCCCGGGTTGCTTCCTGTCTTTTACTGATGTATATAATTTGATATGAGTCCTGTTTCAAATGCGCAGCAATGGAATTGAACTAACTGAAGCAAGATTTTCTTACAGGGGTGTGCTTCCAGCAGTGGCAGCGTCATCAAGCCTGACTAATCTGTACGTGAGGTCATCAGGCCTGGGGCCCCCAGCGCTGGGGTCACAGACCCCAGATCAGGACAGACTCCCCAACTTTCTGAAGTTTGACAGGCGAGGAAACCCTAGGAACCCTAGGAAACCCTGGGAACCCTAGTCAGCAGCACCATAGCTTGTCTGTAGCTTGACTGTCCCATATTCCAATCAGTATGTTTGTGTTCCTTCTGAGGGGGTGGTGGCATCTTGGAAACAAAGAAGAAGAAAATAGTATGCCACTTGTGCAGTGATTTTGCATGTCAAAGGCTTTGGCTGATAGACTTTGTCAAGGGACACATGGTCTCAATGTAGTCTGTGTGTTGATGCTTTAGATACCAGCTCCGAAGCATACCAAATGTGCTAGAGTGTACATTTGTTGATGTGGCAGCTTTGCTAGTCAACGCACAGCAGCGCCTGCGCTGCACTGTGAGCAGCAGCAGTGCACATCTGCATCCATGCAATCGTTCACTCAACCATCCATGCATGTATGTAGGAGGCACAGGGTGCGGCCTGTGCCTGACAGCAACTTCAGCTGTTGGAAAGTGGTGGCCAACAGAGCCTTGGCACCTCATCTGGACTACGTGGAGTATGATGCAAGCCTCTTTGGCTGTCAGGTATGTCATATCTTGCCCCGG
>JAABUP010002404.1_pt1 | contig 36268 bp, 23 predicted proteins | sample 5559201 | NCBI WGS metagenome assembly JAABUP01 (sample SAMN10711887, study PRJNA513373) | rock metagenome | isolation source: Antarctica rocks | place: Antarctica
CCTTCACCGAATACCCCACCAAAGCCTCCCACCAAGAACTCCCCCAAATAATCGCCACAGGCTCCGTCATCGGCGGCCACGCAACCCTAGTTGAAAAAGGCAAACTCTGCGAAAGCGGCTTCGAGCCAGATAATTCGGTTACGGAAGCCAAGACGATCAATACGTTGGCGGTGTATGATGGGCATGGAGTGGGGGTGGGGCGCGTGCTGACGGATAGCTCGTTTCATCATTTTTGCGATTTGAATCTTATTGGAGATCCGTGTGCTGTGGGGGAGAAGACGATGGGGTTTGAAGAAGGGGTTTTTGGAGGAGATGGGGGGGTGGTTCGTTAATGTTGTTGGGTGGCTCGCGAGGCCCGAGGTAAAACGGATGTAGGGTGAAGATGCTCGTGACTCTTGATGATAGATCGGAGCATAGGGTTTGATGGCTTACTGGGAGGATATCTCATCCCAATAAAATTCGTAAAAAAGATGCTGTAGACCTACATGGTATCCCGTAACTCCTTCATCGCAAGCTGTATGTTGCCAAGAGCAAGCATCAGATAAAATCAGTCCTACCTTAGATAGACAACTATTGACTATCACGGAGTAATTCTCTCACCCTCCACACTCCTCATCCAACCCGCTGCTTCCATCATGACACGAACACAGCGTCAAAGCCACCAAGCCCCATTGAGTCACTCATGTTGATACCTATCCAAATCGTAAAATCACACTCAATACCCAAGCCGACAGCTTGACAGAAATTGAAAGTTCTCAATAGGATGTTCTTTGCATCCTGCCCGATGCTTTAGACCTTGTGTCACGAGCCATCGCCCTCAGCGACTTACCTCACCGTCAGCATCGTCGAGAAAGAACAAGTCCCGCAATGGTGCTTTAAAGTCGAATATCTGACCGAATTACGAACAGCCAGCAAGATCGCCATTCAAAGAAACATGCGTTCGAAGTCTCGAAATACGAGATTGATGAGGTTGAGGAGGCTTTTGCGAATTAAATAAAAGACTTGTTGGCTGACTAGAAATACATAACATGATAATCAACCCCCATCATTAAAATTTCCCTTTCCTGGCTGATCTGAAATAAAATGCTCGTCCCATCGCACGGTGAGCCCCACAGCGAGGACGTTACACAACATCTCATCTGTCATCCGAGATGCATTCTACTCCGTACTCCCTATTGCCAGGGGTATTCCAACCATATATTCCCGGGCCAAAGACGCGCCAGATCAGCTTAAGTCCCGCCCATAGTTTCGTCAGCATCATCTGCTTTCCCAATCTCTGTGTTCGTTCCGGCAGGAGGTCCATCATGTACCCAATGCTTGAACTCCTCATTTGCCTTCTCAAGTCGATCGCCCTCTCTAGCCGCCATCAACTTTCCCTTCCCGCCAAACAAGTCTTTATACTTCTGGCTCCTCTCATTATGGAGCTCCTCCTGGGCTCCCAGTCCCCGCTTGCGAACAGTGTTGTTGTGGACCCACCATTCGCTCGTCCCGGGATCGTACAGGATGTGGTAGCTCTCTTGGCTGATCCTTATGACTAAGCCTTCGTCATTCCACTGGGGGCTGCCGTACGCGTTGGTGTAGTCGTCTTCGTCCGCGAGCATTGGCGGCATGTTGCGCTTGAGGAACGGCCAATGGATGTCAGAGAGCGGGACTCCTTCAGTACGGTCACGCATCGTAAACGTTGATACGTAGTATGACCAGCGGGCAGCGGCGGCGAGTTCATCAGCTTCGTAGGTCTTGTCATCCTTTTTGAAGATTTTGATGAAGGCGGATTTGGAGGAGCGATTCTATTGGAATGTTAGCTTGGAGCACGATTTACTACACGAGGATGCTCTCACATATCGGATACGATAGATGTCTCCGTCTTTCGACAGCTTCTCCACTTGTTTGCGATAGGTCAATTCGGCCTGGTGCGTCGTCTCGTCTTCCTTGCGGTCCTTATAGAACAAGTTGATAATGTCAAGACTCTTGTCCTTATTGTCGCTGACGAGTATGGCAAGAGCGAATCTTAGTAAGGATGCGAGCATCTTGTCCAACGAAAACAGTAACCAGCCTTTTTGCATATAGAAGCGACGAAGTGTCTCTTCAAGGGTGGCGAGATCCTCTTCCTGCTTTACCACATCTTCACACATAGTAAGGATTTGACGATAGTAATTCGCAGATGGGCTGACGTCCGTGAAGAATTCCGAGGGTTTCTTCTCGATGAGACTCAACTCATGAGCAGCCTTTGATAATTCTGCGTGCTGAACGTCAGCTCTGACCTGTTCCTCATTCAACTTAATATTAAGCAATCTCTCGTAGAGCATCTGGAACACCCTGAAAAAGCAGTAGATATTCAAGCTCGCATAAAGATGAAAGTAGTCGCGCTTAAAGGGTGTGTTGCGGTCAGCAGCTCTATTGCCAGTGGACGGGTGGCTCATCCAGCGAATTTCGGCTTCATCAGCACGAGGTGTGTGCTCACTCGGTGTTCCTATAGAGGCCGGCAAATCGTCGTCGTGCGATTGGTCAGGTGTAGTCTCTTTGCTCTCTAAAACACCATCTTCTTTTTGATCCTGTCGACCACGATCAAGGACTCCGCGTAAGAGATTCGGCTTTCTGCCGTTAACTGCTTTGCGACCTCGTCCAGCGCTAGTATCGTTAATATTCATGGCATCGTCTTCGGCTTCTTCATTTGGAGGCGTGGTATCGTAGATGTCACTCATTCGCTCCTGAAATGTATCGCGATCAATGTCGAAGAAGGTGGGGATGAAGGTTGATATAAATGTCTCTAGTCGGGTCTTATCGACTTCGTTTCCATGGACGTAGTTGAGATGCGTTAAAATAAGATGGCAAGCATCACAGATGACGTTCATATCTTTGAAGTCATATTGCAGCTGGAACTTTAGTGCACCGGTCCGCAAAGTAAGGCGTTGTCGTCGTTGCTCCTCAAATTTGATTTGTAATTCTATCTGTAAGGTTTTTGGCTGGAATTGACGCTTGTCATCCTTTTTGGCCGCAATCCCTTGGTGGTCGAGGCTTTTCCAGAATATCTTATTCGTCTGTTCGCGCCAGACTTTCTCCCACTCTCGCTGACTTGCCTTCCATTCTTCCGCTTTCTGCTTAAGTCGTCCTAAAAGCACGGGAATGACGGCGCTTGGCCGGCTGAACATGTCGTCGATGACCCTACAGCCTTTTTCGCGGTCATAAATCTTTTTAATGACTCGCTGATATATCGTCTCACTCTGCCCACCAATTCCACGCGGTAATACATAAGTAACCTTCTCAGTAGGCGACAACGTCTGCATTTGCTGCACGATCGGCTCTAGGAGTTGAATAGTCCTCAAACAAGCTTCGATATTGATATCGTAGTCATGGCGCTCTTCTTCAATGCGGTGTAATGCTTCTTCGTGGTTGTTCTTGCGATGTGCAATGAATCCTGAATCTTCAGAGGCCCAGGTTGGGTGGGATACCCATTCATCATTGAGCACTTCTCGACACAGGTTGTCGCGTCCCCCACAGGGCCTTAGTCGTTCTCGTTTGGGCAACAAGCGATAGCTAGGGCCCAAGCCACGACAATTGCTCAACACGACCTTGTCACCGGGAATTTTGGGCTTATTCTCGACGATGACATCACGACCGTCATATTTGATAAAATCTTTGAACCAAATTATGAGCGAATTATCACTTCCGATAAACCCATAAGCCTTATGCATCAGAGTGTTCTTATCGATCAGATCCTGCGTGAACAGGTTGCAAAGCTTGAGGAACTCGTTGAGAGTTTTCTTGTCCGGGAGGTGCTTTTTGACCCTGTCGAAGAAGCCCAAGTGTTCGGTAATGCTGCTAGCATCTTTGGATGGAGGCATCGGCGATGGCAGGCGCGGAACCAAAGTTGGCGAGACAGGAGATGCATCAAGTGCCGCTGGTTTGGCTTGTTCTACTCTGGCTCGCTGTGAGACCACATTGTCAGCACCCATCTGTTGAAAGCCCTTGAGATGGTGCAAAGAAAAGAAACATGGTGAGGATGGCAGATCCGGAGTGACGGTGAAGCGCACGGCTCAGAAATGAATGAGTGTCGATGACAGAGCTTTACAGTTTGTCGTGAACGAACATGGGCTGGGCTCCCAGAATAGAGAAAGGGTGTGTTGTGGCTGCAACGAGGCAGTGACTTACCTTACTTGCATTTCCACGACCACCTAGCCTATTGCTCTGGCCACTGGGACCTGCTGCAATTTCAACAGCTGCTGTTCCGCCGGTCACCTGCGCCCCTGGTCCTCCTCGACGCTTCTTGTTCTCCTTCGTTGCTGAAGGTGGCGCGAAGTTGCCGACCGGCGGCATCTTCATCTCAGGCCGAGGCGTGTGTGCCTGAGCATGTTGCGCACCAGGCGCAAAGTCACCTCGAACGTTGCTGAGCATTGCGGCGTCTTCAGTGGCTTGCTTCGCAGCCGCTTGAGCTTTGGCTTGTGCTGCCGACTCTGGTAGAAACTGTTTGAAGTCTTCCAAGAGATCCGGAGCCGAGCTGAAGAGTTGAGTCACTTGGGCGTAGACGTCCTGAATGGGTTTCGACTCTCGTTGATACGTTTGCAGAATTTCTAGAAATTGCTTGTAGATTTCAGGTTGTGTTGCGAAGCGATTCTGAAAGTCGTTAGCCGCTAATAATGTGTTGATAGAGGCTCACACTAGCACAAACCCACTTTGATCTTATTCACATATCCAATAGCATGATTGAACTCTACAGGGCCTCTCTTCTCCAAAAGCTGGGCTCCTGAACTTATGGCTGCATTACTCAGCCCTGCAGCGGCCTGACCTAGAGGAGTGACCTGGCCTCCACTGGGGGAGACTTGAGCTAGAGCATGTCTTCCCTGCGCTCCATTAGTAGCAACTGCTGATACTGCATTGGACAGATGCGAAACACCTCGCTGTTCCTGCTGGTGTGCAATCAACGCAGCCTGAGAGGCTCCGCTCTGATCCTCCCTCTCATAAGGAGCCTGTACCTCGGTGCTTGCATTGTCAAGACCATTGGACATAAAATACGGGTTACGATGAGCATGTGCTAGAAGGGTACCCGATGCGTCCTCATCATTTTGAGCAACTTGCCACTCAATACTTGCCTGTGGAGCTTCTTGGTAGATACCCTGCCGGGGGTTATCAATCGTACTGACACCGTTTGGCAATGCGCTGACACGGTTTTGAGCAGGTGGCATTTGAGACACTGTGGTTCCCATCGGTGTTGTCACTCTAATTGCATTAGGATCATCGGTTGTCCCACATTCAATCCTATACCCGGGGGGTAAGAAGGTATTGAATCCTTGAATGAGCTCTGGGTGACCGGCAAACAACGTGGAAACCCGATCGATCACCCCAGGCGTGTCGATTTCTTGGCTCTTGAACTCCTTCATAATGTCCAGAAATTGATTATACACGTCAGGCTGGTGTACGAAACGAACTTTGACTTGGTCCAAATAGCTTAGAGCGTCGTTCAGAATTGGCTGCTGTCCTTGCGAGAGAGCTGCCACACCGTTGGGCAGCTGCTGAGGCGTCATAGCATTACTAAAGCCTAGAAGCGGTTGGAGCGGGAGAGACTGAGTAGCTTGCTGGGCGAAAGGTCTTAGCGAGTTGTCGTTAGTTGACTGCATCCCATTGCTGAGCATGTTGCCCGGTCCGCTGGGGGCGCCTAGTTGGGCTGGAGGCTGTGGGGGAGCGTTAGCTACGCCGGGATGCTGGTCATTTAAGATGCCATTAGGCCCATGAAGAGTTGCCGGGACTCTAGACGCGATGGGTTGCTGGATGGGAATAGCACCGATGTGGTTCTCCCTGGGCGAAGGCAGCTGTTCCCTTTGCTGTTGCTCACGCTGCTGCTGTTCGCGCTGATTCTGCTCGCGCTGTTGCTGCTCACGTTGTTGATGTAGCATTTCAGTTTCTTGTTCGTACCGTTGCTGTACGAGCATCTCGTGTTGTATCTGGTGCTGCTCCCTGAGTCTCTCTCTTTCAAAATCGCGGCCGCGCTCTGCGTTTGTAGCTGCTGGAGGCGATTGTTGCTGCGGAGGAACGGTCTGGCCTAGAGTCGGTAATGAGTAGCCCGTATGTTGGACTACATGCTGTTGCACCGCCGGAGGCGAATGCTGCTGTTGGACAGGAGGCCCGCGGACTGGCTGCATAGAGGGAGCTTGTGGCAGGCTTGAACGGTTCGGGAGGCTGTGGCCGTTCGACTGGCTTGAAAAGAATGGGCCTGAATGTTGAGGATCAGCGAACCTTATTTTACGTGGTATACTAGACGCATTGCCAACGCCAAAACACTTTCATTGCCAAGAGAACACATACCAGCTTGATTTAGTATGGACGGTCCATTCATTTGCAACGGTAGAGGCTGATGCATGCTTGATGGTTGATTGAGCCTGGAAGATCAGGGTCAGAAAAGCATTCATCTGGCGGACGGTAGGGGATCGTATTTGGGGAGGGTTTATCCACCACATCAGCCCATTTTCAAGCAGAATTACTCACCCAAAAGCTCCAGCCTCTCTTTGTTGCCCGGAAGGATGTTCATTGTCTGAGGGAGGAGCTCCGCTTGTTGGAGCGGGCGGCCAAGCGTTGCTGTTCTGAGGGTTCATGGTGAAGTTTGCGAAATGGGAATCTGTGGTTCACCAGTCAGTATGATAGAACCTAGGTAGGAGCTCAAGAAGAACTGGAGCAGGTAAACATACAAGTACACTTGAGCGATGACTCTTAATCAGTGCCCCATGGGTGAGGCGAAGGATAGAAAGAAAGGTTGAGGAACCAACTTGCACTTCTGGCGCTGCGAATTTTGAACGCGTCTTTTTCTTTATTTGAACCCGACCTATCAGTAGAACGTAGCTGAAGCTTCGCCTACGCCTGAGCGTATCAGGGTTAACTTAAGTTCATTGGTGGTAAGCTGGGGTGTGCTGTACAAGACAGCTGTGCGGAAAACGGAGACGAGCATTTCAGGGAGCGTCATCTGTGACGCTAAAAGCTGGAGTTCCGCCAATCTTCCGCTGTTTCCCCATTCGCTCTAGCGTCCGCATGCCATTTCCCCACTCGAAAGACCAAGCCAAAACTTGATATTATTCCTATGCTCTAAATGCTTATGGAGATTCTTTTGCAAAATTCTCGAGCTCAGCATAGAGTATAGAGAGTCCGAATATGAAGTTTAAAGGCTTTACACCCTTTGTATGACCACTGGGAATTTCATGAAACTTGGGAATCTCACTGGGCATGTATGTATTTGACAATTCTGTTGAGAATAGTATGGTAAGAAATATCTTGATTGAATTGCTTAGAGATCTATCTAGGAATTCTATTTCTGATATATATGACTGTGCTTGCTTACCAGACAAAGGCACAATACCAGCAGTCAGCTGTTTGGATGCCACCAACAAATTCGTTAAATTATTGATCAAATCTCGATAACTCATTGCATACTCGTTCCCAGGGAAGAAACTTCACTGCTAGCCTTCTGCCACCATAAGATTCCTATGAGTTTAGGATAAGGCAAGATTTGTGGCCAACACAGCTAGCATAATAGGAGTCGATCATTTGGCTAATAAATTACATTTTTGCTTGGCTGGGTACTTTAGAAGAGCTCTTTGGGCTCAGTCATGTGGCTTGGTAGCCAGAGAAGCCCGCTTAGGGCAGCTGAGTGCACTGATATACTACACGCCTGATACCTGCCCTGCATCACTCCTGTCCCTACCATTCGTCTGATCATGAAAACTGAGATAATAAAATATCGCTACACTCAGGCGTAATTGAGACATTCCTTCATAATCCAAACTTCACCATTCGAAACCCGACTCGCAACGCTCGAGACTTCAATATCCCCCGGTTGGACCTGCACAAGAAACGACTCAGCACGAGGCAGACTAGACGGTAGGTATGTCCCAGGACTTACTACTTTGTTCCCATCCCTACTCTCCCACCAGACCGTACCTCCTCCCATAGATTGAACTTTCTCCCCCTCTTTCCACGGGCTCACGGGTATTATATGTGCCTCCGCAAATCTCCTTAAATTTCGATGCGCTCGATCCTCCCCGCTCGCGCCTTCGTAGGCCTTCTCGCCCATCGCATTGTAATCTTCTGGATCTTCCCATCTGGAGCAAACAATATTAGCAGCGATTCGCAAGTCCTTGGCACGATCTGGCCAGGAAAGATCCCACGGATACTACGCTTACGGTTTTCGGGGCAAATTCTGCAGCGCTGAATTCAATGGAGCAAGAACAGTAGTATTCTGCGCATTGTCGTTCAAGCGCTTCGAGATACTATCGATATCCCTGGTAAACCCCGCAAATATATTGATCACACGTTCTTTCCCAATAACATCTGATATACTGAGGCCACCATCTGAGCCCCCAGGGGAGCCTTCATTGTCTTTGGAGGGAGGCACGAGGATGTTGGGTATATTCATAATCGGCTGTTGCCGATCGGAGTCGAATCTGGCGGGAGCTTTGCGGAATAGGTTCGGGAAGACGAGCTGGGATAGAGCGGCGGGGACGAGCGCGAGGGAAAGAAGCAGACTTGGTGTTGGCGATTTCATGGCTTAGTGGGGCAACGTATCGTGGTTGTTGTTTGAGGCATCATTGCGGTTGGCAGCAAGTCATCTATGACATCGCATTGTGCGACTGGCCAATCATGACTAGGAAAAGCTTAGTCAGCGTCTCTCCAAGGTGCCAAGGGGCTCCTCAAAGATATCAGGATAGCTAGTGTCTGCGAAGAGCACTCGTCTGGACATGTAAATTCATCAGAGGGACATAGGGGTAGAGAGAAGAAGGTGGAAGATTGAAAGCCATGGCGGTGATGCTTGCTTCATTATTGCTGAAGGTATTGTACGTAATATGTAACTGGTAATAGACAAAGGGACATAAATACATTGCCGATCATCATGAAAGCGACCAAGAGTTGGATGAAAAGATATACACCCTATGTCCTGCCATTAGGATAATCGCCAGGAGCATGCTCCTCCACATAATCCGCAGGGAGTCGTAAACCCAAGCAAGCCTCCCTCAGTCCTAAGAAATGCCGTGGGGAATATTTGAGTCTCCAAGAGAACCGAACGCCTTCCGGATCCACAGAGCCTTTTCGTGATATTGGATATTATTGCTAATGTAGATCATCGCTGGCCTGCTTCAAGCTGACTCGGAGTCGTATTGTTGCCTGTGTTAACTTCTGGTGCTCCACCGCCCACCGCAGCAGCATCGCTACGATTGATGTTCCGCCTGAACGGGTTGCCTAGGTTGATACTCGGTACAAGCGGAGTCCAGCCGCGCATCGTTGATCTCCACGTGCTTGGCTGGCCTGTTTCTGCACCGGCAGTATTGTTTGCAGCTCGGAAACCACGCTGATTATTCGCATTTTGCGGCCTCGACGGTCGCGGTAGCCGCTGACCTCGGACAGGCATCCCATAGCGAGCTCTTGCATTGTTGTCGTCCTGAAAGGGTGGCATAAAACGCCCGGGAAGCAGCATCCTCGGCCTACCATCACGACGACCCATGAAAGCATACTGGGGTGGATGTGGCATGTCTGACCCAGCTCCCACAGGACGACGCCCAGACTGATGTTCAGCCTCTGCCGCAACCTCGCCTTCCGGGCGTGGTTTTGGTACGTAGTAGTCGGCTTTGCAAAGCGGACAGCAGGCGCGCCGACTGGTAAGCCATGGGTCAAGGCAACTGGCATGGAACGCATGACCACAGGAAAGACCGCGCACATCATCGTCGTCTTCTAGCGTATCCAAGCAGATTGCACAAGAGTCACCGGGATTGGCCAGCATTTCTGTAGGGACAGCCATCTGAATTTGATCATCTTCGAGATCATCTTCTGCCTCTCCTTCAGCGGCGGCATGATGGTCCTCATCTGTATTGTTATTCGTTGTCGATTTTTTGTCCTCCGAGTCCTTCTTCGTAATCTGGTCTCCCGTTGCGGCTTTCGATTCTTCTGGTTCTTCGTAGACTTCTGGCGCTTTGATAGATTCTGGGCTATCTTTAATGTCCTCCGAATCTCGGCGATCTGTTGCTGGTGTTTGGGGTCTCTGTGCTTCGATTGATTTCCGTGCCATTGGAATTGCTCCATCTGCATTCCGTAGACTGGCGGCTCGACTGACTGACGGGGCAGCCACTCCCCCAGTTGTCGGGAGACCCTCCTCGGCACGTGTAGTCATCCAAGCCTTGTACTTCATCAAGGGAAATCGCTCGTTCACTTCATCCGAAGACATGAGTTTTTTCTCCCTCCTACGCCTGTGTGCTCTCGGCATTGCCGTCATGTCGATTGGTTCGCCATTCTCATCTTGCTGCTGAGCTCGACGATTCCTCTGATTGTATCTGAAGCAATACTTGACACCAACGATGATCCTAACAATGAAGTGTTAGCTAGGCTCGAGAGAAAGTTGTAGTATCAGTTGCTCGCAATATGCGCAATCTGAAATTACGTACCATAAGTTGGTGAAGACGACACCGAATCCCAAGGCCACGAAGAAGAGCAAAGGAGAGCTAGTCGGTCCTCCTCCCCCTCCACTATTTCCACCGGCCGGCGAGGAAGTCGCTGCTGGAGGAGTTGATGGGGTGGTAATAGAGGATGTTGCTGACGTCGAGCTCATCTTGCCGGTGTCTATTTACTGTAATGGAGTCAGATTAGTTCAGTATGACTCGAATCTGAGAGAAATCCAGCATACTGGAGATTGTAAAGTTTAAGAGGCTAGCTCATCCAAAGAAAGGTGGATGATCAAAGGTTGCGCGGTGGATCCGGCTGACGAATGGTATTCTCCACTTCAGTGATCTTGGCGCGATGATTTCGGCTCTCTCTTCACTTGAACTGGGCACTGTCCATTGGATTGTTGTCAGAGTGCGATGAGATTGTAGAGACTGGTGGCGAGGTGAGGGTGTGCACCAGGATTACTTAGGGTGATGGTGGTGGTGACGAGATAGAATAGACGATCGGCCGTCTTTCCGGAGGCTGTTTACTTCCGGAGATGTCGCACGGGACCGTGAGAGATATGCCTCAACACCAATGCTGCATCCCTTGTGGTGATATCAAACGATGGTTGACTTCACGTCATTGTGGGTGTTGACTGGTGCTCCTCGTGATAAGTGGAGAGGGCTGAGGAGGGTGGAAAAGATTGGCAGTGGCAGTGGCAGTGAGCGCTCTCGACAGTGGCGGGCTTCTGCTGAGCCTGCCGGTACAAGCGGGAGGTTCCAAGGGCTAACGCCAATCTAGCAGCCCCTAAATCCACCACCTGAGCCTGGACTCGGGAGGACGATCTCTACTCGGCAAGCCATACGATTGATTCCTCATCAAAGGTCTGGAATGCCAGTGTAAAGTATTCAAGGTTTGCCACAAAGCGTTTGTGTGCTGCGAAAAGGTCACAATCACGGTTGATGCAGCTCGGGGAGCCTGCGCGAGTCGCTTCCTTTGGGACGCGGAGGAAATTCGAGGAGGGGCTTGGACACGCGCCTTTTCTACGCACAGTTTGTGGGGTAAATCGCAAAATTGTGTCATTGGTCGACTCCAATAGAATACAAGTGGCTACGGTCAAGTGGGTAGGAGAGGGATGTATTGTTTCTATGAAGCCTGCAGCAACTAAGTACTTAGTGGCTGACTAAGCTACATTTGCCCCGCTACTTCCAAACCCAGATTTCTCTAATCAGACCACACCAGCTTTGCTAGAATTCATATCAATATCAGTTATTCGCGTCGTCGCAATTCCAGTGGGACGAGAAAGCCTAGACGATATGACTGAAACCAAGGCAAAACCCTCCAATCCCGCCAATCCGGTTGTCTTCTTCGACATAGCGTTAGCAGGTAAGCTTGCTTAGGAGTCGAGATATCATTTCTCCGGTTGATACGCAGTCATGGCGATACGCTATGACATTGATTCTGGTATAATCGTCTTGTATTTGCGTTAGCAATAATGCTTCAGTCTCATTTCAAGTACTCGTACGCGGATGACTTGGCCCGATATCTTCGCTTGTAGCATCGTGGTCATCTTCCGTTGCTGCGTTAGTTTTCCTTCGCTAAGATCCACCTTTGAATACCATGAGTGATGGCTCCCAGTCCCTAGGCTCACATCGTCCGATGTCCAGGGGAACCATTGGGCCGGGTCAAAATGGAATTATTCGCAGACATAACGCCCAAGACCGCAGAAAACTTCCGTCAATACTGCACAGGGGAGACGAAAAATGCACAGGGACGGCCTCAAGGCTATAAGGGCAGCAGATTTCACCGAGTCGTCAGTATAGCTCTACTCTGATTCAGAGGCGAGGAAAGGCATGAAGTCTGAGTGTACGTAGATCAAAGACTTCATGATTCAAGGTGGAGATTTCCTCAATGGCGACGGCACTGGCAGCGCCACCATCTACGGCACAAAAGCATTTGCGGATGAGAACTTCAATCTCAAGCACGACACTCCTGGGCTCCTCAGTATGGCTGTGAGTACTCATTTGCCATAGACCGATTCTGGACTCCCCTGAAATTCATCATTTCAGAACTCGGGACCCAATTCCAACGGCTGCCAGTTCTTCATCACAACTGTGGGGTCTTCCCCACCAATTCTTATTATACGAACGGCCAGCTGAATATTGCTGACTCCAGGTCGCTACTCCTTTTTTGAACAATAAGCATGTTGTCTTTGGCAGGGTCACTGATGGCATGGATGTTGTGCGGAAGGTTGAGAACACTCGCGTGAGAGGAGAGAGTAAGCCTGCAAATGATGTTATGATTGCGCAATGTGGGGAGATGTGAAGGGTATGATAAGGGGAAGGGGGAAAAGGAAAGAAGGAAAAGCGACGGCTCAGTGTACGCAAGTGAGTCTTCATTACGCAATTCATTGGTTTTGTTGCAATGGCTGAGTTCTACTCCGTTCAGAAGGGAGCACTCAATCATCCATTACTAGGCACGCTCGTCAAGGGTGAATGCTTATTAGCTAGCAATCAGGAGTAAAAAGGCTCGAAGAGGTGCACTCCCGAATTACGTGTAGGCCTAACGATATGACCTGGGGTTGTGGTGACGACGCAGTGGGTCTGGTCTGACGTAAATTCATAAAAGATCGAGGACCAGCCCCAAAGTCTGTTCCCATCAAATCAAAATCCCTTTCTTGTATTTCTGCTCTATGACTGTTATCTAAGGCGATCTACGAGACAGTCATCTTCATCACCATGGTTCATTGATGCTACAATGAGATCTCAATAAGCCCACCCTTGATATAGCCAACGGGTACCAAAGACCCCATGCATCACGAGAAAATCCTCGCAAATATAGCTATAATGCCGTTCATCAGGATGGGAACGGCTAGCGTACTCTCAGTAATTTTCGTTTGTAGCTTTGTGGGCTGCTCGACGACATCTGCACGATTATAGTTCCAAGAACTCTGAGTGCGTTTCAGAACCGGTGGATGATGAGACTGGGCACATACATTCCTCAGAGTGTGCTTCACCTTACTCTTTCAGGCTGCTCGCGCATCCCAGAATGTCGACGTGCATAACCCTTGCAGGGACTCAAACTCAGTCCTCTCTCTTTTCATATATCACTATGCGTCGCAGAAGTCTCAAGCCATCATTGAGTCCACCATGTTGCACCGATCTATCTGTACAGCAGGCTTCTTGCCATTTCCACGTCCGCTCTTCATCCTCGCCAGGTTCAGCAGGCCCAATAGAACCCCCCTTTCTTTTCCTAGACAAGAAACCAAGTCTTTCCATACTAGCCCGTGGAAGCCACAGCAGCATCAAGGTCCAGTCTGAAATCTCGGCTTTTGCTCCCTTTCCTCTGACATACAACAAGACATAGCCAAACCTGGACACCGCGAGCCCATTATGCAAGACCCCACCGCAAATGAAACAACCATCTGGCCAGACCGTCAGCCAGCTCAGCCCAGCCTTAGAACATTAGTCCCCGACTTCGACGAGGGTAACATCGACAAAAGGCTGGCGAGGATCGCTGCGATTAAGGCCGACGTGGAAAGCACCATCCCTGAGTGCAAAACTCCGTAGGCGAAAGTAAGAGGTGAAAGTTTCATGAGAGAATTGGATGAGGAGGAGAAAAAGATCAGGGACTCGGACCGTTGGTATTACAAGATGTTTCGGACCATAGCTTGGGGACCTACCATCCATCATGATCGGGTAATACTCATCTTTGTAGGCATCAGCTCCAGATGAAACGAATTGCGCGTTCTCATGACCCGTGGGTATATGACAATTGGCTCACACATCCCAGCCACAAGAGCCAGAAGAAAGGCCAGAGGTCGGGGTGCTTTAGAAAAGGAGGTCGGCGCATAAGAGAGACTTTGTTGTAAGGGCGATTTCCCATGTCCATTGCAAAGGGCTGGTCTCGATTGTCGCAGTCATAGGCACAGACTGGGAATACCTCGTGAAGTATATAACTCAGTCCGCCGCGAAGTCATAAATAATTGCCACCTGCAAATCTCGACCCAAAGTCCTTCGCTCGGTTCAACATCTCTTTCTTCTGTGCATGGCCAACCTTCATCCCGAGTCCGATATCCTTTTCCTTATCAAATACCCTAGCGCTAGGATCGTCTTCTTTTTCCTTAGGCACAGCCTTCTTGTGTTCACTGTACAAAGATGAATTCCTATTCTTCTCATTGTATTCCTGTATTCTCTTTTGCGTCTCCCTTGCCTCTTGCTCCTTCCACACATCTCTCTTGTCCTCTGGACCCAACTGTGCCGGCTTCTTCACGCCCATGACTTCATCCTCCAATCGACGCCGCTTTTGCTCGGGAGTCTCTGTCCATAAGGCATTCTCGTCTCCACTCTTCTGCATAGGCGCCTTTGAGCCTTTGCCGGTATTGAACTTTCTATTGCGTAGTTTTGTAGGGTCCACACGTGCGGACCAGTCGTCCTGCTTTGGAGGGACAAGCATCCATTCTTCTCGTTGGGGCTTTTTCTCTGCTTCACGAGCTGCGAGGTCGTCTTTCAAGTCTTGCTGGCGCTGAGTTTCTGCTACGTGCTTGGCTGAGCCTGGCGCTGGAGGTAATGATGGGCCGAAGTCGTCGTCATCAGAGCTGCTACTGTCTGCTCCTGGCTCAGGTTCCGTGAAAGGGCGCTCTGAAAGCGGAGCCGGAGGTGCGGCTGGACCTATGATGCGCCTTGGTTTTGCGCTCTCACCGCTCGAAGAGCTTCGAGCTCGTTTTGGTGGGGTTTGCGAGGTGTCTCGTGCTTCATCGTCTTCATCGTTGCGCTTGCGCTTTGTTTGGAGGTGCGGTGGGAGCTCTGGACCAACGGTAGCCATATCGGAGAAGCTTACTAGAGGCTGAAAAATTCTCAAGTCTATACTTGGGAAATTGATATTAGAAGTGTGAAGAGTGCAAGGACTGTTCAGCATAGGCAGGAACATCGAAAGGGCTTGGCGCAGATCTACTCTATGCTAGCCCTATCAAAGGAACAGCCTACTCCTGTACATTTTTGAAAGATTCGTTTCAATTGAGTTATGTAACCTGCAAATGGTCTTTACGTGCGTGGCGGCCACTTAAAAATCCAATCGTTGCTTGCATAGAGTGAATGTGTAATCAGCATGATTGACCAGCTCCGATGATAGTCACGGGAGAAATGAGGGCTAACAGGCTCCGATGAGCGCTGCAAAAGATGAGGCCGAGAATGGTCCAGATCTGAGCAGTGAAGACGATGTGCATGGAGAAGAGTCTCAAGAAGAAGACAGGAGCGATCAGTCACGGAGGAATGAGCTCTCAGCGCAACTACTGGTAAAGCCGAATGGCGCGATAGGAGTGGAGAAGGCAGCTGTGGGCCGCGAGAGCACCCCAAAAAACGGTATAGAGGAAGAGAATTTGGAAAGCGAGGACTCGAGCTTTGTACAAGCTTCTCGTCTGCTGCAAGGAAGACCATCAAGTGCTGATGAATCTCTTTCAATCCCAGATGATACACCTTCTGTCCAGGTGAGCACTGATCTTTATTAGAGAAAGAACGCATTCTGACGGATATAGGACTCCATACTCTCATCATCACCAGGTAGAGGGGTGCATCTGTCTAGCTATGGACGGAGTCCAACACCCTCCTTACGACCTTTTGATCGACGTTTCCAGGCCCGTGCTTCTACCTCGCCCTTCAATTCCCCACGAGCCTCATCCCCAGCCTTCCTCAACTTACATTCACGTCAATCATCCACAGCTTTCACGATTCAGGATGTTGGTGAGAGCGAGAAAGCGGAGGCGCCATGGGAGGTCGTTCGATGGACAAAGCTCAGGAAAATGACAGGTCAGGCGTTCTCTGAAGTGGGGAAGCGTAACTTTGGACGGCCAACCTGCATTGCTATTGCCGCTTCTATTGTACTAGGGACTTCTAAAGGCATGATTCTTGTGTTCGACTACAGTCAGATTCTCAAGTCAATCATTGGACCAGGAACAAAAGCTGTTGAGTCAGGGTCAATTACGTCCATCGGTATATCTGCAGATCATTCTACAATCGCTGCTGGCCATGCATCCGGCAGTATCTTCACCTGGGAGATTGCCAGACCTGCAAAGCCTTTCCTTCATATCCCTCCAATTGACAAAGGGCGAACGCGGAACGCTGATGGGCATATCTCAGACGTCGCTATTCTGCACATTGGCTTTCTTGGAATGCGGCACACAGCTTTAGCTTCTGCTGACGACCAGGGGATGGCATTCTCCCATCTCGCTACGAGAGGCATGGGGGTTGTTGCGCGTTCTGTGAAGACGACCCGGATCCTTGGACGGTACCCAGATAAAAGTACAATTGCCACCGGGCAAAGGAAGCCTAGCTCCGTGCTATCATTCTCTTCTTTGCCATTCGGCAATGCCGAGCATGCGGCTGATTCAATGGGACTGGTAGCATTGTTGACCCCGTACCTCCTAGTCATTGTATCTACAACACCAATTGCGCAAACTCAGTACAAGGCTCCAAGACCAAAAGAGGTAGCTGCCCATGGTGCCATGACAGCGGCATTGGGTTGGTTCCCTAGTGTCAAGCTAAAGACAAAGGATCCAGCAACTGCTGAGACTTCGTCACGGGTGAAGCTTGCTTATTGCTGGTCAAACATTCTTATCATTCTGGACATTACTGAAGTCGAGGCTTCTGAAGGCGGTAGCAAAGAGGAGGCCCCGAGTCTGCAATTCAGACCGCGAAGCAGGTGGAAAGCTGAAGAAGCCATTGTTGGTGTACAGTGGCTTGCCCGATCTGTGATGGCTGTCTTGACTATAACGCAGCAGCTTGTCATTCTCGAAGATCCTTCAATGGTAGTCACCGACTCGTCTGACCTGATCCAGAAACACATCTATCATGTGGATCTGTTCTCGCCTCAATTGAATCAGCTCGTTGACCAATTGGAGGATGAAGAGGTTGCTGGAATGCACGGAGTCGTAGCTGACGCCTTCTACATGAGCTTCAGGGCTTACAAAGGGCGCCTATTTCTTCTAGGATATAATGAAATCTCCTTTGGCACGCTCTCGAATTGGGCTGACAGACTGCTGGCCCTGATGGAAGATGGGAGCTATATTGGTGCGATACAGTTAGCAACGGCATACTACAGCGGTGAAGCTAATAAAGTCGCTGTCGGTCTCCCGGAAGATGACGATCTGAGACACAACTTAGTCCGAGAGAAGTTAATAGAGATGATATCCGCCTCGCTCAAATACGCCTTCGGTAAAAGCAAAGGAGCAAAGGAGACGAGAATCGACAAACAGCAGATGGAGGAGCTTTCTTCTGCTTGCATCACAGCTTGTGACAGGATGGAGGACAATAGCTTCTTGTTTGACGAGATTTACGATTATTATCAAGATGCGGGCCTCGAAAGCATTTTTATCGAAAGTCTTGAGCCTTACATCCTTGATGACAGTGTGACTGTGATACCCCCTGCGGTGATCAAAGACCTTGTGGGGCACTACGCTTCGCGCAATCTGAATTCACGACTCGAGGAGATGATTTGCCATCTGAACTCCCAGACCATGGATATCGATCAAATCACTATTCTGTGCAAGAGGAATCATCTTTACGATGCCTTGCTTTATGTCTGGAACCAAGCGTTAGGGGACTACACTACAATCATGGGCGACCTATTGAAGTTAGCTGAACGTCAATACAATTCCCACACAGATGGCGACCCATTGCAGAAAGATTCTCAACTGGCCAGCGCCTCGAAGATCTTCCCCTATCTATCTTATGTTCTCACGGGCCGCATTTATCCAACTGGAAAAGTCATGTCTAACGATTCGGCGACTCTAGCAAAAGCCGTGATTTATCACTTTTTCTTTTCGGGCAACAACAGAGATGGCATTCCGAAAGAAAATGGGAATTCACATATTCCAAGGCCTGAATCTAGCGCTAATTTCCCTAACCTCCGCAAGATATTGAATTTCGATGCACCGAGTTTCCTCAGCATGCTCAATGAAGCCTTTGAGGATGGGTTTCTGAATGGACCTCAGGACAGAATGGTAAATGAATGCCCCGGCCAATTGACAGAAGAGCAAAAATTCGGATTATCGGTTAATCGTCAATGGGTCGTTAGCATTCTGCTTGAAGTATTAACGTCGCCCCACTTCGAATCCGATGATACCATCTACCTTGACATGTTTATAGCCCGCAATTTGCCCAAGTTTCCTCAGTTCATTCTCCTTCCAGGTCATGTACTTCATCGAGTTCTTGTGAGACTCTGTCAATATTCATTCGAGGAGGTTGCCGATGACTGTCAGCTCAGTGTTGAGTACCTCCTCTCGGTTTATCAGCCTCCGGATCTGGCATCATTGATACCACTGATTTCGAAAGCACGTTTTTATCGAGTGTTGAAATCAATCTACAAGGCCGAGAAACAATATGCAGAACTAGTCCGAACATGCTTTGAGGACCACGATGACTCAGACGCTATATTTGGCTGCATTGCTGATTGTCTGAGACCTGGCGCTGGACTAAGTGAAAAGCAGATCAGCGATGTTCGACAGGTGATCATTGACCATGCATACGACCTTGTGGCGGCAGACGTCGAAAAGGCGGCTTCTATAATTGATGAATACGCTCCTGACCTTCACAGGATCCTGCTAGCCTCTATTCATGACGACAAGAGGGCGCAATATGAGTATCTGAAATCCGTCCTTGAACCAACGACACCAAACACAGAGACGGCAAAAAAGAATTTTCAACCGAGCAACTTCGTCGAGCAGTACGTGCGCCTTCTATGCGAGTTCAATCCTTCGCATGTGAGTAAATATGTCGAGCAGCTTGGGACGGGTGACCTCCGCTTGGACGAAGTTTTGCCAGCGTTGGAGAATCGCCATATAATTGATGCTGCGATCGTCTTGATGGCTAGGGCGGGAAAAGTCCGAGAGGGTATTAATCGGCTGACAAAACATCTCCACACCCTTGAATCTGTCTTGCTTGGTTTACTAGAAGGTGCTAGCGATAGCCCGGACGTTGCAAATACTGCGGAGACCGGTCGAGATCTAATCAGCTCAATCCAAAAGTATGCAAGAGTTGGGGTCTGGCTTTGTCAGCGCCATACCAAAGCTGTCGAGGAGAGCAAGCCTAGGCTTTCGCGAGCCAAAAGTGCGAAGGCACTGCACGAAGCACTTTCTCCAGACGAAGAGCTCTGGTTGGACCTGATTGACGCTGTCGTTGAGGTGACCAAGAACGCCACAGAAGTACTGGAAAGGCAAGGGTTACACGCGGATACTAGGGACGATGACAATCTGCGGCAGATGCCTGGCTCATTCCAATTTGAGCCATCAAAGATGATTACAGAGTTGCGGACGGTGGTTCAGGAGACGTTTACGGCCCTACCTGCCGCCACTAGCGCTCCACATACGAAAGATGCAGATCGTGCAGATGCCTCATTTCTACGCATTTTCCAAGCCTTCCTGAGCCGAGCCTCCTTATCGTCCCCGTCCTTGTCTAACCTGAGGGCTGTATTAGGGGCCATCTTCTCTGCCTATTCGTATGAGGAGTCACTGCTCTCGTTGGCTAATCGGCTTCTCGACAAGGATCTCTTTGTGCATGTGACTGAAGCCGATGCCTTGAGACGACGAGGTTGGAGACCGTTTGGGCAAGTCTGTGAAGGCTGCGGCAGGAAAGTATGGGGCCCTGGTGCAGGTGGCTATATCTGGGATGCTTGGCAGCACCAGAATGAGGAAAGAGAAATGAAAGATGAAGATGGCAGGCCAAGGCCGGCGTCGAGGTCGTCCTCCAGAGAGGGCAAAGGGAAAGCTGTGACGAGGAGCGATGATCAGCGCGCAATCACGGAGCAAGAAACCGAAAGCGGTAATGAAACAACCGATGGGCGGGGACCCGTTGTAATCTTCTCATGCAGACACATGTTTCATCGAGCCTGTCTGGAGACGATGCAGGAGGGAGAAGCCTCGGATAGGAGAGATGAGACCCCTGGAGGGCCGGGTCCAGACCTGGAATGTGCAATATGCAAGTAGACATTGACGTCATTTATCTCAAGGATGTATGATACCTGTTTACAGCTCTAGCGCAGGAAATGTTCCATAATTGCAGGCGTGGGGAAAAGGAGGAGAGTCGAGACGAGTAGGCTTCAGAATCTTCAGTCTGTGGTGTCACAGACGCTCATACCAACCGGAACAACGGAACGCAGCAAGTCGTAAGCATCTCTTCCGTTTTGAGGAAATGTCATTAAGATACCCCTTTCTGCCCTTACACAATCCTTGCCTCGTGCCATTTCATCTACTTCTAGCTTTGATTGTCATTTTCATTGCCTTGAGTTCTAGATCCCCACTTAGAGTTGTATATTGCGTTCGCGCAGCTTAGTCTGGTGGTGGTCTTTCTTTTGCAAGATTGGCAAGATGAATCTCTTATCCAAAGAGTGACACCCTCATCTCCACGTTCACCACCGTGATGGATGACGGAGTGAATGGGCAAGTCTAAACGCCATCAAGTGCCGGAATGTGATACAATGTGTCTGGGAAGGCTGATTGGCTCCTCGGAATGGCGCTAAGGATCTACACCATGAACGGGCCGAAGGGGCAAGAGTCTTGCGCCAGCAACAACGTCTGATTCGACCTCGACCTCTTAATGTTTCACGGTCTCGATACCTCTAAAAATCCTGCAACTCTTGCCTCAAGCTGAATGTGCTTCCTCACTGGTCGTCACCAAAATGGGTTGATTCCCACCACTTGCCGATCGACTCCTTCACTCAAGGTCCAGAAAGCTGCTAGGCGCTGGCCACAGCGGTCTCCTTTGCGCCTCTGGGCCGCGCGCAAGACTGAGGACCATTCACAGTGCGTCTCAAGGATTGTCGTGTATAGGAGGAGGTCAACGTGGTTTCCAGTCTCCACTTCCGGCACATCTCATCTCCATGGATCTTATCTCTAGATCAAGATTCGATGAGGCCTTCCGCGGGTGTTGCCAGGATGTTGAGGCTCTTTCTCTTAGGCTATTTAATCTATATGTCTTTCTCCTGTCTCCCTACTTTCCTCGTCACCTGTAGATAATCTGTCGTTCTTGGAGAGCTCTCTCTGCAAGGACCTTGCACATATCTTTCTTTTTCATACACTCCTTTGGTATTTGTTTGCATATAGTCACTCCTTACTATCAATATGCATTTTTTAACGACATTCTTTGGCGCTGGACTGGCTTCGGTCGCCCTTGCAGCTTATACCGTCCAGGATGATTACAGCGGGAATAATTTCTTTGCCATGTTCGGTTTCGATACTGTATGGTTGAGATGAGCTAAACCCCTCCCTCTGTATCATTATTGACGCATGCCTCAGTTCAACGACCCTATAAACGGATACGTGAACTTTGTCGATGGCAATACTGCGCAGCAGGACAACCTGACCAGCGTCGATAATGGCGTCGTAATGATCCGCGCCGACTCGACCAACATCGCTTCTGGTCGTGGTCGAAACGCAGTCCGCCTCACAAGTTATAAACAGTATACCCACGGACTAGTGGTGCTCGATCTGCAGCACATGCCGGGATCAGCGTGTGGGGTCTGGCCTGCATTCTGGATGACTGGTAAGATCACTGCCAACAATTCACCATCCCCAATCACTAACATACACCACCTCAAGGTCCTAGCTGGCCCAACAACGGCGAAATCGACATCATCGAAGGCGTCAACTACCAAACACAAAACGCAATGACCATGCACACCAACGGCGGCTGCACCATGGTCAACAAAAACTGCCAAGGCGAAGGAGGCTGCGGTACCGAAACCGGTGGCTCCGCTTCCTTCAGCGACGGCTTCAACAACGCCCAAGGTGGTGTCTATGCCATGGAATGGACCAGCTCCGCCATCAACATCTGGTTCTTCCCCCACAGCAGCATCCCAAACGGCGCCACGGGCTCCAACCCCGACCCCTCCAGCTGGGGCAACCCCACAGCCTCTTTCCAAGGCGGCCCAGGCTGCACGATCGACGACCACTTCAAAAACAACAACATCGTCTTCGACACCACTTTCTGCGGCGACTGGGCCGGCTCGATTTGGGCGCAGGATACCACTTGCTCCGCTAAGGCGGCGACGTGTCAGGATTATGTGCAGAATCATCCTGAGGCGTTTGAGAGTGCGTATTGGAGTATCAATAGTCTGAAAGTCTATTCCGACAACGGGAATGCAGCACCTGCACAAGCTGCACCGGTCCCTTCACCGTCTCCAAAGGCTGCTGAGCCTGTCGCTCAGCCAACGGCTACTAGCACCAAGCCCGTCGTTCCGGCGACGACGCCTACTGCCACTGCCAATGAGGGGAATGTCGGACTGGGGAGTTCGACGCCTGGAGGAACGGTCACGGAGAATCCGACGACGGGGGGACCTGGCAAGCGCGAGCTTGATGGTTCGCCGTTTAGTTCTGTTGTTGAGCAGCCTGCTGTTACGAGACGGGAGGGGACGGAGGAGGTGGTTGTGAAGAGGGGGGGTGTGGGGAGGCATTTGAGGAGGCATGCGAAGGCGGGGCATGCGCATCATCGGCATTCTTGAGGGTTTGGGGAGGAGGGAAGGGGGGAGTCTAGAACGGGCTGGTACCTGGGAAGACCGGAGTGGGTTGGAGATATTCTATTTTGGGGGTTTAGGGACTTTGCATGGTTATATATACCCCTTTCTCTTGGCCTTTGAGGGAGCTATTCTATATACATAGACAAATCTTACATCCGTTTCCAAAAGAGGCTTGCTCAATGTGTAAAAAGTCTGTTGGTTCAAACCTATGCAAGCTTATCATGCCACTCATGTAGTCCTAATTCTATCATGCGTCTACGCATTTTTTCCATCTACTGAAGCATCTACGCCCCATTCGTCCCATTACTCTGCTGCGTCGCCCCCTGCAAATTCTCCACAACCAACGCACTCGCACCGCCACCTCCATTGCAAATCCCGGCACAGCCAAGCTTGCCCTTCGTCTCTCTCAGCACACCCAGCAACGTCGTTACGATCCTAGCACCACTGCAGCCGAGCGGATGACCTAGCGCCACAGCACCACCGTGCAGGTTCACTTTATCTTCGCTCACGCCCATCAGTTTCATGTTCGCCAGCGCCACGACGCTGAAGGCCTCGTTGATCTCGAAGGCGTCGATCGCGTCTTTTTCTACGCCAGCGTGCTGGAGCGCTTTTGGCACGGCGAGGCTGGGCGCGGTGGTGAATTTGCTGGGTTTTTGTTCTGCGTCGCCCCAGCCGAGGATTTTGGCTAGGGGGGTCAAGTTGTGTGATTTCATGAAGTCTTCGGACACGAGGACGACGGCGGAGGCGCCGTCGGAGAGGGGGGAGGCGTTGGGAGCGGTGACGGTTCCGGAGCCGTCGAATTTGAAGGCTGGTTTCATGCCCTTGAGTTTCTCGACGTTGAGGGGCATTTCTGCTTTTTCGTCGTTGGAGACTACCGTTGCTGGTTTGCCGCGAGGGCCGGGTACGGAGACGGGAGCGATTTCGGGGGCGAAGAGGCCTTCTTTGGTGGCTTTTTGGGCTTTCTGGATGGTGCGGATGGCGTATTCGTCTTGGGCTGCGCGGTCGAAGCCGTGGTCGTTGGCACACTCTTCGCCTTGGAGGCCCATGTGTTCTTTTGAGTAGGCGTCTGTGAGGCCGTCTTTCAAGAGGCCGTCGACGAGCTCGGTGTTGCCGAATTTACTGCCTTGCCGGAGGGTGGGGAGGTAGTGGGGGCAGTTGGACATGGATTCGGTGCCGCCTGCTAGGATGGCGCTGGCGCTGCCGGTCATGATTGCTTGGGCGCCGATGATGATGGCTTTGAGGGAGGAGGCGCAGACTTTGTTTACGGTTGTGCAGACGGTTGAGTCGGGCATGCCTGCGCCAATGGCACATTGTCGGGCGGGGTTTTGGCCCAGACTGGGTGAGGGTGAGCTTGTGACATGTGGATGTAGGGGAGAGCGTACTTTGCTGAGAGGACATTGCCGAAGAGGACTTCGTCGATTTCTGAGGATTTGACGCTTGGTACTCTTTCCATGGCAGCTGTTGAGGGTTGGCATAGCTCATGTACTGCTTAGAAGAGGATTGGGCGTACACTTGATCGCGTGAGCGCCCAATTGAGTGGCTGTCTGACTTGCAAGCGACCTACAACCAAGAGTAAATCAATGCCTGGCTTTCTGTACATTTTCTGCACTTACCCTTGAAATTGCCCAATAGGCGTTCTGACCGCTGAAACGATATACACTGAAGGACGAGGAGGAGGTGCCATGTTCGCTATTTGCAGTACAAAAGGAAGATTTTTCCAATTTTTGACAAGCGAAGGATTAATATAGAGGTTGATTTTGTAAAGGTCGGCGATTACTATTCACAATAAGTTCACCGGTCTTCCAAAGGGTATCAATTCCGAGGGATCACAACATCAAAACCGAAACCGAGCATAGGAACAGCGGGAGCTAGAGAATTAAGGTTTAGCGTTCCATGACCTGCATAATTTAAGGTAAAGTATCGATCTTTTGGAGTCGCGAAAGTCTTAAGTCATTACTGCTGGTGGGACTTTAGGACGCGAAGTGAGGATCTCCCCGACAAAGATGGACGACCTCTATGATGAGTAAGACTTTTCCTCGATATCCTTATAGATGCAGCTCACTGAAATCATTCCAGATTTGGCAACTTCATCGGCGAAGCAGAAGAATCAGAAGAAGAGTCGCAGCACGGCGCCAATGGGGACGCCTACGTCTTCGATGACGAGGCGGAAGAGGATGACGTGCCAAATGATCAGGCCTTAATGGAGATTGACGAGGATGGACCTTCGAATGCAGTCGTCCTTCACGAGGACAAGCAATATTATCCTACTGCACAACAGGTGTACGGGCCCGGGGTGGAGACTATGGTACAAGAGGAAGACACTCAGCCGCTTTCACAGCCTATCATTGCACCCGTCGTTCAGAAGAAATTCGTCATACAAGAAGCCGATCTACCACCAGTACATTTTGCTCGAGACTTCATGACGGATATGATGAATTTTCCAGAGCAGATTAGGAACATCGCATTTGCGGGGCACTTGCATCATGGGAAAACTGCGTTGATGGACATGTTGGTACTGCAGACTCACGATATCAATGAGCGCCTCGAGAAGAGGACGGGTAGGAACCTGGATGAGCAGCTGAGGTATACCGATGTTCATATTCTGGAGCGAGCACGAGGGCTATCGATCAAAGCTGCGCCGATGAGCCTGATATTACAGGGGACCCGTGGTAAATCGCATTTGTTCAATATACTGGACACGCCAGGCCATGTAAACTTCGTGGACGAAGTAGCAGCGTCGTTGCGGCTTGTGGATGGAGTCGTCCTTGTAGTTGATGTGGTTGAGGGTGTCCAAATCAATACTGAGCAGATCATTCGATATGCGGTCCTTGAAGACCTTCCTCTGACGCTTGTGATCAACAAAATGGACCGGCTGATACTCGAGCTAAAGCTCCCGCCTACCGATGCATATTTCAAGCTCAAGCATGTGATAGAAGAAGTCAACACAGTCATCGAGAACACACGGCCAGGGCAAGGAGCAAAGCGAAGACTAAGCCCAGAAAAGGGCAATGTTGCTTTTGCATGCAGTAGCATGGGATGGGTCTTTACACTACCTTCGTTTGCAAAGATGTTCGAAGAAAACTATCCGGACGTCAATGCCAAAGATTTTAGCGTCAGATTATGGGGCGACATATTTTACAATCCAGTGAGGAGGTCGTTTACACGGAAGGGTGTAGAAGAGCGATCGAAACGAACGTTTGTGAATTTTGTACTTGAGCCGATCTACAAATTGTACTCGCGTACAATCAGCGAGGCGCCGGAAGATTTGAAAGACACACTGGCAACCCTGGGGATTGTTTTAAAACCCTCACAATACAAGACGGATGCGAAACAATTACTTCAGGTTGTCTGTGAGCAATTCTTCGGCGGTGCTGAAGGTCTCGTGGACATGGTGGTAGAGCATATCCCGTCACCGTCTGAAGGGGCACAGAAGAAGCTTGATCGGTATTACACAGGGCCTGTAGATACGAAAACGGCAACTGCGATTGCTAATTGTGATCAAGACGGTCCTTTGATAGTGCATGTCACTAAGCTCTTCAATACTCCTGATGCATCGAGCTTTTACTCATTTGGTCGAGTCATGAGTGGTATTGCAAAAGCTGGACAACAAGTTCGAGTATTAGGTGAGGGCTACACAATAGACGATGAGGAAGACATGGCGATCTCGACAATCTCAGATACTTGGATCGCCGAGTCACGGTACAATATCCCCACAAGTGGCGTCCCAGCTGGTAATTGGGTACTGCTAAGCGGGATTGATAATTCTATCGTCAAAACAGCTACCCTGGTGCCACCCAGACTCCCCGATGACGAGGATGCATACATCTTCAAGCCAGTCAAACATTTCACAGAATCAGTGTTCAAGGTTGCCGTCGAGCCAATCAATCCGTCTGAGTTACCGAAGATGTTGGACGGATTAAGAAAAGTGAACAAAAGCTATCCCTTAATCACCACGAAGGTCGAGGAATCGGGCGAGCACGTCGTTCTCGGAACTGGAGAGCTGTATATGGACTGTGTCCTCCATGATCTGCGCCGGCTCTACTCAGAGATGGAGCTCAAGGTATCAGATCCAGTGACTCGATTCTGCGAAACCGTAGTAGAAACGTCCGCCATCATGTGCTACGCCATTACCCCAAATAAAAAGAATAAGATCACCATGGTCGCCGAGCCGCTGGACGACGGCATAGCTGAAGACATTGAGAGTGGCAAGGTCAACATAAAAGATCCCATCCGAAAAGTCGGCCAATTTTTCGAAGAGAAATATGAATGGGACAAACTCGCATCACGAAGCATCTGGGCTTTCGGACCAGACGAAATGGGCCCAAATATTCTGCAAGATGATACTCTCCCTTCGCAAGTCGACAAGAAACTCGTGAATACCGTCCGTGACACTATCCGCCAAGGTTTTAGCTGGGGCACCCGAGAAGGCCCCCTGTGCGAAGAACGTAAGTCACTACCTTCGTAGTGATCTACATAGTCTAAGCTAACCCTTGTCCAGCGATCCGCAACACCAAATTTAAACTCACCGACATCTCACTCGCCGGCGACTCCATCTCTCGTGGCGGTGGACAAATCATCCCTACCACCCGCCGCGCTCTCTACAGCAGCTTCCTGACTGCTTCCCCCCGCCTTCTCGAACCCCTCTACACCGTCTCCATGACCGGACCAGCCGACTCGGTTTCAGCGCTGTATACTGTGCTGTCGCGCCGCAGAGGCCATGTCCTCTCAGACGGCCCAATCGCCGGCACTCCCCTGTATGGAGTTAGAGGTCTAGTGCCAGTCATCGACAGCTTTGGATTTGAAACGGACGTCCGAATTCACACGCAAGGTCAGGCTATGGTGAGTCTAGTCTTCGATCGGTGGAGTGTCGTGCCAGGAGATCCTCTTGATAAGGAGGTGAAGACGAGACCGCTTGAGATGGCGAGCGCCATGGCTACGGCGCGAGACTTTGTGCTGAAGACCAGACGGCGGAAGGGATTGAGTGAAGACGTGAGCGTGGGCAAATATCTGGAGGCAGATCTATGGAAAAGCCTTAAGGAAGGCGGAGTTCTTGATGGATAGCGAGAAAATGGGAAGCATCAACGTCACAAACCTTTGCCGTCGATCTTGATATCTTGCCATATCCATATTTTCTTCGATGGAAGAATGGCTCAGATGAGCTCAGATACCGGAAGTGTATGCGGAACTCGACTGGGAAGCATCACGTATGACCATCTTTTGGTTGAAACAACAGATACCATCCTACTGCCCTGACACTGACACGACGCCTCTCCTAACCCTTTCAGGGCTAGAGTACGACGTTGGAAATAAAGTTTCCCACAGACTCTTCCGAGGTTTTACCGGTTGCTGCGCCCTTATCAATTCAGTCTAATCCATTTAGAATGAACTTTGAAATACATCGGCAAATCTCAAAAGTTTATGTTAAATCCGGATTTGCTAACTCCGGAAATACGGGTAAAATCGTGATTTTATCGCAATTAGCAAATGCGCGTGCTAATATTACGATTTTAGCAGGTTTAGTAGGTTTAGTAGGTTTAGCAAAATCACGAATTTTTAGCAAGTCACGTGATTTTAAAAAGTTCGATTTTTTCGATTTTTTTAATATTTATAATCGACCAAAACACTCGGGAAGGCTATAGGGGATGAACCACTAACACCACCTAAAATTAGACCCCAAATTCGGTCGATTCGGCCGATTCTCTCGCGGGGGTGGTGCCCGGGTGGTGCTTAGGGTGATGTCTATAGTAATGCGCGTAGCGATAATGGTAGTGCGCTGGGCCACGGTCGTAAGGCCTTCGGGCCACGGTTATAAGGCCTTCGGAGCTACGGTCGTAAGGCCTTTAGGGGCCTTCGGGGGTTTATACGGCTAACTTTTAGGGTTACTATTTCGGGTGTTAGTAACCTAGGTTACTAATATAGCTAAAAGCGTTAGATATAGGCGGAACGTGCGAAACGGGCTAAATCGTGCTAAAACCTAGTTTTTCCGATAATATCTAAAAAAGCGTACTAAAATAAACTTTTGAGATTTGCCGATACTAATATATCTATAGTAATGTTAATAGTATATATTAAAGAAGTTAGGTTTATTAATATATATTAGTAAGGTAGTCTACGAGAATGTCGTTATACGCCTACTTAGGTTAATTAGCTCCCGCCGCTCTACTTACTTACTACTTATCTCTACTCTCTTTTACGCACCTACTACTTAGGTACTACTCCTTTATACTCTCTTACGTTCCTATTTTCGTAACTCTTAGTATATTCTACTAGCTCGACTTCGTTAACTTTAGACGGCGAGCCCTAGTAGGATCGAGGGGGGCTATAACTAGCTCCCCTAGTCTCTAAGACTAGATATAAAACCTATATTATATCTACTCCTCGTTATTTTATATAAAAACTCGCTTACTACCCTTATTCTTTCTATTCTTTCTCCTTACCTATTTACTGTACTCTTACTATTATACTAATTATTAAGTAATACGTCTTACTCTTACTAGGATATAGCTCTACTAAATCTACATTCTCTCTCTTTATATCTCTCTCTTCTATACTCTCTTATATTATTATATATACTCCCCTTCGTCTCTATAGGTCCTCTTACCGCCTCTAATACTAGAGAAGAAGTTATCGGAGGATTTCTTTCTATAAGATTATATTAGTAAATCGGGAACCTACAATTAGCTAAGCGAGTTACATTTAGCGTATTTAGCTAGTATCTAGCCGATTAAGCCCGTTTAGTAGGTCTTAGCGCTAAGATTTTATAAGGTTAAGGTTCGGGAGCTACGGGAACGCGAAACCTTACGAGAAAACGCTCGTAACTTTACCGTTAGGCTACGTAATTAAAAACGAACTTTAGATTCGAAGTCTAAGCTAAAAGTAGCCCTAGTAACGTATTCTATACCCTATATAGGCCTAGTATTTAAAGACTTATAAAATTTTAAAGTTCGGTTTTTACGTTCTAGCTAATCGCGCTTATCGCTAGCTAAAAGCGCTTAATAATTTCGGTATAAGTAGACCTATTTAGCGCAGCTAATCGCTACTAATTCGGCTAATAGTACTAAAATCCGTTTCTCCGGATTTATAGATATAGGAACTCGAACGTAGCTTTAGGAGAAAGACTAGTAGATCTACGATAAGCTACGGATACGAGTAGATATATAGGTAAATATCTAGCTCTACGTATTTACTTTAGTAAGAGTAGGGGAGTATATAGAGTCTACCTACTACGCCGGTTCCGGTCGCGGCCTCTATTACCGTTTAAATATACTTCGTAGAACAAGGTAATCCTTAAATAGAGGAGACTATAAAGTAATATCGCCTTGTATTAGAATATAACCTTTAGAGTCTTTCGAAATAAATACGGAAAAGTCGAGTTCGCTATTTAAGTTATACGGGATACTAAAAATATAGTCTAGACGCCGGAGAAAAAGTTCGCCTCCAACTATTTATAAGCTTTATTATACGTATACGCTAATAGAGCGCTAGCGTAAGACCTTTCTTATAGAAGCTAGCGTCTATAACGTAATATATAGACCTAGAGCCTTAGCGCCCGTATATCTACTAGCTCCTCCCCCTAGTTTCTAAAGTTCCTTAGAGATTAGTTTATCTAGTAATAGGAATATCTTTATTACGCCTACTTAACGCTAACGTAGTAATATTACGTCTTTTATTTATTAGGCTAGCTATCTACTAGTAATCCCTCTTATACTATTCGAAAGATAGAACTAACTACCGTATACTTACTAACTCGATAAATAGGCTAGAATACTCCGTATACGAGAGCTTAGAGCCTCGACCGCTCTTTTATAATTTAGTACTAACGATACTCGCTAGAGCTATCGCGAACTACGTATTCCGGGATTATAGTATTATAGAAGAGCTCCTAGAGATCGAGCCTCCGGAGGACGAGATATACTATCTACGGTAGAATAAGAGTATACTTAGTAAGTCCTTCTTCTACGTAATCTCTACCGGCGAGATAGGAAAGACCGATATCTTTACTAGGCGTCTAAGAGAACTAGGTATCCGCGCGGGATACTTTCGGCTCCCTACTATCTACGACTTTAGGGCGGAGGGCCTATATTTTATTAGTATATTTGTTAGGGAATAAACCTATGAGGGTTGATTGGTGGGTGTAAAGATGATGATATTCAGTCTATGGAGTAGAATGTTGGGATGTAGGCCCACGCCAAGCATGCCAAGCATCTTTATCTAATCAGATCAAGGTCTTGATATTCATATCCATGACAAGAAGCTTCTACTTAGTCCGAAGATTTCATAGGGACGTTCGCCTCTACTGTCGATTTATTATCTTATTCCTCGAGTGCTTAGCTCGTAAGCATCCTTATAATTAAGTCTGTCTAATGTCATAGGCTTTTATACCGTCGGTCAGCAATTCTTTAATATCCACATCCTCTTTTAAAGTGATTGCGCATTAAGGCGGAGTCAAGGCTCTATTGCTCCTGCTGAATTCCTCGTCTCACACGTGACAGTAGTTTTTTGAGTTGGCACGCAAGGAACTACTATCATGTGACTTGGCTCCTTCCAACTTTTGAAAGGTGGGGAGTACTCCTCCCCCCAGCGACCCTCAACTTTTCGAGGGGGGAGTACATACTCCCCCGACGAGTGCTCCCTGCACGAGCCCGCGTCCAAAAGTGGAGAGCTCGCTTAGAAAGGAACATCGCAAGAGGGGGGCAAGGGAATACTCTCCGCGGGCAGGGTGTACTCGAAGCACTCTAGAGGAGCCAAGGCATATGACAGCCACCGCCCAGGGGGAAGCTGCGCGGGACGCCGTTGCATTTCGTGGGACGACGCCCGTCATTGATGGACCGTTGATGGGTCATGAGAGGTGCCACGTCGAAACATTGTGGAGGTTTCTTGGGATGCTGCACAGTTCGCCCAAATCAGGAATTGCCACGTCGAGGAGTTCGTGTGCAGAAGATCTGCATCAAAACGTGATGGACCCTTGGACGGCGCCTTACCTACTGCATGCGGAGAATATCAGAGCCTCGCGATATCTAAGGTGCGGGATTCTATGCACAGCCGATCCAGGGATGGGATGGTTGTCCGTTTCCCCGAAAGCACCTAATTTGTTGCGGAAACCGCCCCATGCATATGGCCTATTCCTACCCACGCCTGAGGCCAAAATAGCCCTCAAACTCAGCTCTGCTTTGCTCTTCGAATTGATACACCTTCCATATGGGTTTAGAAGCAGTCTCTTGTTCGCTATCAGCTGTGGTAGCTGGCGCCCCGGAAATTCTACCTTGCCATTGCTACATAACCTGGAAATTTTCTATGGCGTCATTAGTCTCCACCGTTTGCAGACGACTAGCGCGTCGAAGGTTCCGCTCGAAGGGCTGTCCGCATTATCCACACCACCTCAATTGAGCGAGAAAGCGTCTCCGTGCAGGAATCAATGATGTGTCCACATATGATTGATCCAATTTCGCCTCGTCCTACTGATCCCACCCTTCCAAAGCTGAGAATCGGGTTCGATGGAGATCCACGAACGACAGCGAGAGGCTTGGAGGACCTTATGGCTTCTTAAACGTAGAGGCGACTATCGGTCGAGTGCCCGCCCTCATCTTAGAACAAATGATCATCAAGGTAGGGTATATATGATTCTACCGGCATTTGCATATCTACCTCCCATTTCAGTCATTTACCTTACAGCACATAGTTCGTGTTCCACCGGCTGCTACGCCACCTCTCGATTCTCTAAGCTAGATTCGCTCCAGATTCAAAAGAGCAGGCTAGCTTAGCACATTTAAATAATAACCCGCTTCTAAGCCTAGCGATGCAAGTAGAGAACTGCGAGAAAGGTTATTTCGTAACACTGAGTATCACAAGACCCGATACTACTTATACAACTCTCATCCACTTAGGGTCGTTAACGAAATGCGCAACAGCCACACCAATTGGACAACAAGCCATTGGGACTCCAACTCGGACTGCAGCGTCTGTCACCAACCAGACCCCAGTCTCTAATAGTCATGGTAACACCTCAGCTACAACGATTGGAATTATCGTAGGATGTATTATTTTAGGGTTTCTATTGCTACTTGCCATTTGCTGCATCCCAAGACAGCGGGAAAAGCGTCCACCACGGCCGATAGCGGGCCCCCTAGGACCGCCGGGACCGGATGGACGACAGGGAGCACCAGGTATTCACGGACAGCCAGGTCCGCAGGGAGCACCAGGTATTCACGGACGGCCAGGTCCGCAAGGAGCCCAAGGTTATCCTGGACTACTAGGACTACCAGGGGCAGCTGGTCCAGCGGGACCAGCTGGGATTCCAGGAGCACGTGGTGACCCTGGAGAACGAGGAGAACGAGGAGAACGAGGAGAACGAGGAGAGCGAGGAGAACGAGGAGAACGAGGAGGACGAGGACGAGGAAGACGAGGAAGACGAGGAAGACAAGGACCCCAAGGACCCGGCTGGGTTCCTTGGGCAGATAGATATCAAGGACTCCAAGGAGCCCAGGGGGTGCAGGGGGTGCAGGGGGTGCAAGGGGTGCAAGGGGTGCGAGCCTGATGGGAGTTCCATCCAAACTGTTTGTGAACGTCTCATGATATGAAAATGGTTTATTGTATAGAGCCGCGGATTCTTCTGTCTCAACTTCTGCTGTATAAGTGGTTGAGTCTTACGATTGCCATAAGCATAGGTCCCTTACCCCTCGACAACGGAGATCAACTGGTGAAGGAAGGGCGAAGACAACAGGTCAGTCTAATTTTGGAGCCAAGATTGCTCTGTCAAAAAGTTCAAATGGAGAAAGGTTGAAAGGCTCGCGGTCGACCCCAAGGGAGGAGTTTCTGTCCGACGCTCGAGGTGTCTACTATACAAGCGAGAGTAGCAAAGACCTCACTGGCCGACGGCAACTTGATATCTTCATCAAACGGAAAACCAACGCATCCGGAACGGCACACAACTGGAAAGACGTTCAAGTTATTGGCGAGCACAAGACATCAAACAGCAAAGACTTCAAACCTCTACTGCTCCAACTTGGCCGGTATATGCGTGTATCAGTCTCTTGCGGTGGGAGGAGCTTCGACATGCATCATACGACTTACAACTCTAACGATGAATCTGGAGGGATGAGTGCCGGAAAACCTCTATTGTAAATAATGGTCATTAATCAGCCTAGGCTAAATGTGAGACAAGGGTAGTAGGTTTAGTAATATCGTGCCTGTAAATACTCTGTTGTAGCGTGGTTTTCTCGCGCCCGGGCGGCCAACTCCTCATATAAAAAACTAATTATTAGATAGCTTATTAGACCACGAGCATAAGGTATATAGACTTTATGTTATCTATATAGAATCACTATGGCCTACGGAATTATTTGCCCCCCGTTACTCTAAATTTATAGGGTTATTAATAGTGAAATATCATCGGCAAATCTCAAAAGTTTATTTTAGCACGCTTTTTTAGATATTATCGAAAAAATCAGGTTTTAGCACGATTTAGCACGTTTCGCACGTTCCGCCCATGTCCAACGCTTTCAGCCATATTAGCAACCCGGGGTTGCTAACACCCGAAACACCGGGAACAGCAACCCTAAAATTTAGCCGCACGAACCCCCGAAGGCCTTGCGACCGTGGCCCCGAAGGCCTTGCGACCGTGGCCCAGCGTTGGCCCAGCGCACCACCATTATCGCTGTGCGAATGACCCTACGCATTGCCCCGAGCACCACCCCGGGCACCACCCCCGCGAGAGAATCGGCCGAATCGACCGAATTTGGGGTCTGATTTTAGGTGGTGTTGGTGGTTCATCCCCTATAGCCTTCCCGAGTGTTTTGGTCGATCATGAACATTAAAAAAACCAAAAAAATTGAACTTTTTAAAATCACGTGATTTGCTAAAAAATCGTGATTTTGCTAAACCTGCTAAACCTGCGAAACCTGCTAAAATCGTGATATTAGCACGCGCATTTGCTAATTACGATAAAATCACGATTTTACCTATATTTCCGGAGTTAGCAAATCCGGATTTAACATAAACTTTTGAGATTTGCCGATGATGGGGTGGCTAGCAAATGGCTAAAATGCTAGACCGCCAGCAAAACGGCCGTTAAATAGCCAAATTAGCTATTAGCCACGTCGCACAGCTAGTAAATAAGCTAAAGACCTAATAGATAGAGTCGCTATGTATTAAATAGTAGTATGTTAAGTCTATAGCCTATTTACTAGCTGTGCGACGTGGCTAATAGCTGATTTTAGCTATTTAGCGGCCGTTTTACTGGCGATTTGGCTATTCTAGCTATTAGCCACGTCGCACAGCTAGCAAATAGGCTATAGACTTAGTATACTACTATTTAATACATAGCGACTCTATCTATTAGGTCTTTAGCTTATTTACTAGCTATGCGACGTGGCTAATAGCTGATTTAGCTATTTAACGGCCGTTTTGCTGGCGATTTAAGGTTTTATAATAGGGCTGAATTTGCGACGAAGCTATAACCACTATTTAGCCATTTACTAGGCACGCATATATAACCCTAGGATTTACCGGAGTAAGGTAGTAAATTATTAAGTAGGGTATTTCGATAGTTCCCATAGAATATAGGGCCTATATACCTCGTAGCTATAGTTTAATAGGCTTCATTATAATTAGTTTTTTATATAAGGAGTTAGCCGCCCGGGCGCGAGAAAACTACGCTATAACAGAGTATTTACAGGCACGATATATTAATATCGGCGTAGCTTACTTTAGTCTATTGTAAGGGGGATTACTAGTAGATAGCTAGCCTAATAATAAAAGACGTAATGTTACGGCGTTAGCGTTAAGTAGGCGTAATAATATATATTACTTAGTAGTAGAACTAATCTCTAAGGAACTTTAGAAACTAGGGGGGAGTCGCTAGTAGATATACGGGCGCTAAGGCCCTAGGCCTGCCCCGCACGTTATAGCGCTAACCCCTATAAGGAAGGTCGTTCGCTAGCGCTAAGATAGCGTATATATATAACGTAGGTTATAACTACCTCCCCTTCTAAGCTATTATCCCTAAGAGCTACTAACGTCCTAATACTTATTAAAAACCCTTTAAACCTAATAGGTAATATAAGGGAAAAGAGTTATTAGTTATAATAGCGCTCTAATAGCGCTAAAGGCTAACGCGAAGCGCGTATATTAAAATAGGGGTACTACTAATTAAACTAATTATAGTAATAGTTATAAGTGTGTTATAATATAATACCCTAGAGTAGTATACGTATTAAATATTAGCGGTAGCGCTTCTATAGCGTTATACTAGTAGCGAAGCCCCTATAAGAATACTTTATATAGTACTATCTAACTCTAATTACTATAGCGGAGTAATAGTACGGAGGCCCTAATACGTAGTAGAGTAATCTAATTACGAGTAGAATAAATACGT
>JAABUP010002405.1_pt1 | contig 36268 bp, 51 predicted proteins | sample 5559201 | NCBI WGS metagenome assembly JAABUP01 (sample SAMN10711887, study PRJNA513373) | rock metagenome | isolation source: Antarctica rocks | place: Antarctica
CAAGAGAACACGGGCTTGCCAACTTGCTGCAATCGACTGTAAAACGACTGAGGCAGTTTGATTGAAGGGCTCATCAGGGTAGAAGTCTGCAGGTTCTGGCTGGTGATGCCACCCTGCTCGTCATCATTCATTGTGTCCTGCAGAACGCCAGGTTTATGACCAACTTGGGCAACCTGATTTGTATCAATGCGAAAAATGCTGAGTAGTGTCAAGATGACAAATGCATTGCCATGCTGCTTGCAAATGCACTTGCAAGAATGGTGCAAGAACAGACAACAGCACAAGAGAGCAGCAGACGGATAGCACTGCAGTTTGCAAGCTGCAAGATTGCCAGTCTGTGCTCCAGTTGCGTAACTTCAATGCCACAGTTGGGCAGCAGTGAACACTTACACGGAAGCCACGTATGAGCAAGCCTTGCCAATGTGTTTGCTGCGCCAGCATGCCAGGCTGTGTGTCATCTGTGACATACAGAGCCACATGGTTGACTATACCAAGCTCCAGCACTTCTGCCCAGAGCCAGTCTATAGCATCTGTGTTGAATGCAGCTCCTTTGAGCTCTAGAAACACAAAAGGCATCCTGCAGCATACACAGACTTGACAACTCCTCAGCTTTTGCCCTGGCTCAGCCAATACAGGCTTGATGTGTCTTGTATCATCCACTTCATGCCTTGCCTTATAAGATACAGTGCAGCGTAAGGAAGAGCTGGCAGTGGCGCACATGTACTGACAGATTTTGAGCCCAAAACCATTCTCACATGAGCCGCCTTGCTTTGGTGCTGATGCCTTCAAGTGATTTGACAAGGAAAAAGTGACGAAACCTAACCAACACAAGCAGAGACCCTTGAAGAGACACCACGTTTTGAGTGCCAGTGAGAGCAGGGGATTATGTAGACACACCTGTGGGGATCCCAGTCACGCCACGCATCAGAGGCTTGAGCTGCCTCTCTGATCAGCCTGGCATACTCCTCCAAATACTGCAGAAAAGAAAAGAAAAGACTATGCCTCTTGGCGTCAAGTACAATGAGAAGCCAAGTATTATACCGGGCTGCCCAGGCCAACTACTGCACAGTACTCAGCACTTGGAGCAGGCTACGCCATGGCAGCAGCATGCTCTGCAGCTGGTGATTCTACCACACTGTTCAGGCACAAAAGTGCTGGTTCGCATGTGCAAAGTTGTTACGGGGCACCAGGGAGGAATGTGCAGCTCCATGAGTTCAGTGCAACATCACAATTATTCTGGAAAACTTGTGTTTCTTCAGAAACTACGGGACAGGTTCCATTGTGACAGGTGTCATTCTCACTGGGGAGATGTACCTCAGCTGCAGAAGGAAATGATGACGAGTTAGCGCCCAGCTGCCGTACACCCTTCAAGGTATGAAAGTGGATTTCTGATTCAGATCTGTCCTGTGTCTGATCGACCACAGTCTGATCAAGGATGTCCTGCATGGCGTGAGGGGGTGGACAGCTATAGCCAAACTAAGCAGTGAAGCAAGAGCAACAAATCTTCTCTGCTGCACTGCAGATAGTCAGGAGGGGGGCTCAGGTAAGCACACATTGCTGCAACGTCTACAGACAAGTGAAAAGTACGTTGTCACTTGCTGTGTCCAGATGGCAAGCAAGACACAAACTGAAGCAAGGCTGACAGTGGAGCTGTGCAAAGAGGTTCACACCATCTGTCTGCTGTGACTCACCTGCAGAGCTGAAGGATGTGTGACAAGCAGCTGCTGATCTGAGGTCGTCACAATGTCAATGTCAAAGCAGCAAATCCCCATCTGAAAGAGCTCCCTGCATGCAGATACATGGTGTGCTGCTCTGTGCGTATTGCAGTGTGTTCCAGCATAGACAGAAGCTGGTGAGTTGTGCTGCTGGAACAACAGCTGAGATGGGTCAAAACCAGCTTGTCAAACACAGTGGATCCAAGCTGTCTGTCTATGTGGATGTCGGTGCCACGCACCGCAAAGCTGCCAGGATCCCCCAAGTTGTGGTGGCTCCTCTCATTTGATGAGAGCACATGCGAAGCTGTGGTAAGTGCTTGCATTGCTCCAAGTCAAGAGGACCAGCTAGGCCTTCACTATTATGGCCTGCACTTGTTGCTCATGTTGAAGAAAGCTAATACAAAATCATTGCTGATGAGCAGCTTTGAATGGAGCGGGACTGACTTGTTGTTGGCTGAGCAGTCTTGTCTCTGAAAGTCACAGCCCCGTTTGAGGCGCTGCTAGCAAACGCCTGCAAGCTAAGCATACCAGTCAATTTACCTGTGTACTGATGACACCCAGTGGAGGGTAATGGGTCTGCCAACACTGCGTGTGTACTTACCCTTGTCAAAGCAAACACTGACAAGCAGAGAGTTATGCCAAGAATTGGCAAAGAACACCACCACCACTGAGGCTGCCAGCTATGTTTTGGTCTTCGCTGGTTGCTAGTAGGTAAGCGTGTGACCATGAATTGCGGGCTAGACGATCATAGACTTCTTGCGCATACCATTCGTCGCTTGATCAGCTGCACGGCGTTGCAACATAGACAGGACACCAACCTTCCAAAACGCCCGTACTTTGTCTGAAAACAGCTGCTCAATGCGCAATCTAAGCGAACTGCTCGGGATGTTGATTATCAACGGAGTATGTCTTTGAAGCGGCCAGCTGTAGGGCGACGCAGCAGACTGAGTTTTGCAGAGACCGAAGAGTGGCGAAGCACGTGCATGGCCACGTGATTTATATTATCAGGCCATCCCGTAATGGATTCCCATGGATGACTGCCAGGCTATAGCTCCTATACCTACCTATACAGCCGGCCCGAAGAGCTGCAAGGCACAATGCTAGCGTGGCAGGAGGCGAAATGCTCCAAGCCCATTTGGCCTTGGATTTATGACGCTTGGGGGATGTAACAGAGTGGGACAGCTCTACACACAGCAAAGCAGACGGAAATGCAATTCTAGCAAAGGTCTCACGGCCACTGCCTCAAGTACTGGAATTAATTGATCTGAACCTGTACTAGCTGCCATCAAATGGTCACTAGCTATAGATAGGCTCAAGTGCAAGAAAAACAAAGCAACATGTTCAGTAGCAACAACAGCGACAGGAGCAGCGGCAATTAATTATTGCTCCTGTTGAACATTTTGCACACTTCAGTATCTGTAGCCAAGCGCCCGCAGACACCTTCCAAATGTAAGCATCACACCTGTGTGAGCTCATGTAACAAACATATGTAATGAACGAGGGTCGAAATCAAGACATGCATCACAATATAGGAGACACAGTTCCACACATACACCCCTAGCAGCACCACTATTTTTTGACTGTAGCAACAGTTTGCTTCAGCCATATCTGTTCCACGCCATTTGCACACATTGGAATATGAGCAAATAGCTGCTGATGAAGCCAATTCCATACATGTACATCCTCCACTCCCAGTGAAATGGCTGGGGATAGAAGTGGAACACGTTCAACACATCGAACCAGTCTGGTCCCAAGGTGGAAGACACGATGCAAAACCCTTCGAACACTGCTAGCAAAACTACCTCTGGTATGCTGACCCATTTGCAGTAGCCATACACATCGACCACAAAGGTGACCACGGGCAAGACAGTGTTGTTGATGGCTATGAGCCAGACCAGCGTCAGGGTTGGGCTCTGCACAACACACACAAGCTGTTGTGCTGCAGACCTGGCTCTTCATAACACACACAAGCTGTTGTGCTGCAGACATGGTTCTTCACAACACACACAAGCTGTTGTGCTGCAGACATGGCTCTTCACAACACATGTAACTCAACTGCTCAGCAGATGTATGTTGCATCCATAAGCAGAGGTCTGTCAGTAGGTACGTGCACTTGTCGTTGAATGCATACATGTCCATGCAAACACAGCAGGGGGGCCAATATGCCTCATGCAATCTTGCATCATCATTCGTAGCACTCAACACCATATCTGATCAAGCAAATGTGACCGACAACCCTTCTGTGCACAGAATGCTTGGCTGCTGTACTGAAGCTTGCTCAAGCTGTTGTACATGTCACGGCAGTGGTGAGACACCTACGCTTGTGTTGGCATGGTGGTCTTGCCAGAACGTCTGCCGCTGCAAGTACTTGTTCAGGCCCAAGTAGGCCATGCTGGGGGCTATGAGACTGATGAGCAGCATAGCAAAGTTCCTCGTTGTACACAGCAGCTGTGGCGGGCGTTGCACGGTGAGCTCTGTTGCGGCCTGCCTCAAGCTCAGCACGATGCCTAGACTGAGTGCCACAAAGTCTATGGTGGATCTCTGCATGTAGCATAGCAGGCTCAGCATCAGTGTGCTATTTGGCACACAAAGAGGACTAGAGACTGTGCACTATCAGGCATGAGCTATAGGGGTTATCTTGGAGAAAACAATGGCATTTCTGCCTTAGAGAGCAGCTTGAACCCAGAGAGCCACTGGCTGGCCTAGCTGCAGCTTGCCGCCTGGCATGATGTGCAGAGACATGCAACCCTACTAGCAGCAGCTGCAGCCTTCATTGCAAGCAAGTAAGCTCCTTCTCAAGCAATTTCTATTGCTGGCAGTTGTTTGGTCCAACAATGGGTGTGTTCTTACCACACGCAAGAGCCGTCATCATCATACACGGTCAGTGCACAACATCAGCATGTGACAGCAAAAGCCACGACACGCATGCTTAGACTGCCCTGTTGCAGTTCAAATTTGCTTGACATACCAACATGTGGGCCAAACGCTGCGAATCCATCAAGAACACTCTCAACCAACTTGTAAGAAGGTATTGCTGGAGACTGACCTGCACAACTGAAAACTCAGAGCCATCAATCAGGAGCGCGAAGTTGACTGCCATTGACACCAGCAGCTCATATGCCACCATGAACTGCAGCACATCACAGTAAGTATAGCAAGGAGCTGTGCCACAAGTGGCTACGTGTACCCTCACTTCCTGGCATACCAAGCCTCACGGTTTTCAAAATTGGGTTTTCAAAATGGTCGTTGCAGGTGCTGGCCTTGACGAAGAAAATATTGCATGGCGTGACCCAGTCATGCAAGATAAACTTTGCATGTAATTTGTCCAGTTGACAGCAAAGCGCATGACTATGGTGACTCTAGCATGCAAGAAAACATAGGCCGGCTGCCGGCTGTTGGTCTGAGGTGCAGTGGTCAGCAGGACATGACACAGGACAAGCAATCAGCTGTGCAAGAAAACATAGGCCGGCTGCCGGCCGTTGGTCTGAGGTGCAGTGGTCAGCAGGACATGACACAGGACAAGCAATCAGCTGTGCAAGAAAACATAGGCCGGCTGCCGGCTGCTGGTCTGAGGTGCAGAGGTCAGCAGGACATGACACAGGACAAGCCATCAGGTGTGCAAGAAAACATAGGCTGGCTGCCGGCTGTTGGTGTGGGATGCAAAGGTCAGCAGGACATGACACAAGACAAGCAATCAGCTGTGCAAGAAAACATGAGCCGGCTGCCGGCTGTTGGTGTGGGATGCAGAGGTCAGCAGGACATGACACAAGACAAGCAATCAGCTGTGCAAGAAAACATAGGCCGGCTCCGGCTGTTGGTGTGGGATGCAGAGGTCAGCAGGACATGATACAGGACAAGCCATCAGGTGTGTACCTTGATAGCTGACAGCTTGATGACTTGAGCAGACCTGGCTTCCAGCAGCACACTTACAACGCCTGCGCACAGCTTCATGACTGACACTTACATGTGCTACAGTGCATTGCACAGTCTGTCACTGTCGTGAACCCAGAAAGCATGCGCACAGCAGCAGCAAAGCATTGACAGCTACGCAGCAAAGCAGTAACAGCTGCAGTATGCACAATTGCTGCATTTCATTTTTGACGTTGTCATCTGCAATCAAACTGTAAACAGCACAAGTGTAGTCGTGCAGTGTACATTCAGCTTCAAATGTGTCAGTCACCAGACATAGGACGTGACTGCTTGACAGCATTTACAGTAATTCATAGAGTTCAGTGTTGGTTGGCTGCAAGGAGTCTGGCCCTGCTGCTGTTGGGTTACTAAACTCAGCTACCAGCAAGCGGCCAACACACGATGCTGCAGAACATAATAATAACAATAATGTAATAAACAGAATACAGGCATTTCAGCTAATCATTTTTGTCAGGTACCTACTAGGTGTGCCTAACCCTAGTCCTGTGAGCCAGCATGCACTAACATGAGACAATAATTGCACCCAAGGGGTGCGCTCTGACAAAGCCAAAAAAACAAAAAAACAAAAACGAAAAAAAACGAAAAAAAAAACATGGCAGCAGTGAACATACCTTCTACAGAGGCATGTTGGTCAGAGATGGCTGCAGCTGCAGAAGCACTACCGCTGCCAACAGCCATGCCCACATTTGCAGCTGCCAAGGCCACCAAATCATTGATGCCATCTCCCACATACATCACAGTGTTGCCCAAGCCCTGCATTCAGGAGTCATCACAGCTTATGCTGAGCTCAGCTGATATACATGTCAGTTGTCTGCTTTTGCTGGAGTTGGCATGTCCATGCGGTTCTGGCTAGTGGGATGCCCATCTGGGCGAGAGCAGCATAATTGGCCCAACACCTGGATGAAAGAAAAGACAAGGAAAGAAAAGACTACACCTTTTGGCATCAGTTTAATGAGAAGCCAAGTATTACACCGAGCTGTCCAGGCCCTATATCGCCACATTTCTCAATGTGAACAGATAACAAATCTGTGTGCTGGTAGTCGTCATGTCTGCACGGCTGCTGCACAAGCATGGCTCAAAACAGGCGCGCGTTAGCATTGTGTATGCTGGCATACTTCAAGCATGCAAGGCTTGAATCAGATCTGCTGGCTTTTGTTGGTCAGCGATTGAGATGACCGCATTTTCTGCTCTGTTGGGCAGTCAGCTTGTAAATGAAATGCAACAAGTGAGCACAGGAGTGGCATAGAGAAGGCCCCAAAACGGCATTGGAATGTGGAGATTCTCTCCATCCAGCATCTGGTGCAGACCCTTTGTTCTCTGAGTCAGCAGCTGCATGACCTAGTCCTTCTGAGCAGCCAGAGCTTGAGGGAGTTGAGATTATTGCATAGCACTTGCACAGTCCAGACCATGACAACAGGTAGTCTTGCCCATGCTTCAATTTGATGTTTGGGAAGAATGACAGAAAACATCTGCTGGCGACAATGTAAAAATAGTACATGTAGACAAATGGAGTTGTCTGAGTAGCTGTTGCATCTCATACAAGTGCCGAGGATGGTCCAGCACATGTTGGTCACATTGCAAGCTGATATGACCTTGCGTTGATGGATTCTGTGGCAAACGTATGCATTTGTCCAAAGACACTGTAGCATCTATCAACATGAGCTTACACTGAGAACACATGCATGTTGTACAACAGATTATCTATGCTAGCAACTGCTCCTGTCAATGGTCAGACAGGTTTCATGAGTGGCATGCACTGCTACTGATACAACTTTCCCAGCTGAGCCTTTTCAGATAGGCCAAAATGAGAACTGACTTGGGGACAGCTCATTGCGTCTATGTTTGCGCTCAGCTCGCGCCCTAAGGCTGCCTACTTATTCATTGCATGACTGACAGTTTTGCAGGCAATGAGTCAAATGACATTCCTCCCAGTGAGTGACTTGAGTGAGTGAGTGAGTGAGTGAGTGAGTGAGTGAGTGAGTGAGTGAGTGAGTGAGTGACTGAGTGAGTTGAAGGTGTCATACAACACTGGTCATGTACATGCAGGCGCACAAAAGCAGCTATTACAATTGACAAGTAAGAAAGCTGTTCTATGCTTACCATTAGATGGCATTGCTCCCCTTGGAGCGTCCGGTGGAGACCTCGTTGGCTCAGCAGATCTATGACCTGACCCTTTTGTTGACCTTTCATGCGGGCACACACCACCAGGCTGTTCATGATTGCCTGAACCACTGGGCCATCTGCTTGCATCAGCATCTGCTCAAACGCCGGTCCAGTCACACAGCATTGCAACAGGCCCTGCCAACAGCAACAGCCTATCTTGACACATCACTGCATCAATCCAGGCCAACAGAAGCATGCCCAGGAGGAAAGCACACAGTATCGCATCAACCAATGCGCACAGAGGTAATGAATGCTGAGTGCAAGCTGGGGCGCAAGACACACTTGAATGACACGTCCTAGGCTGTCAGCACTGCATCAAAGCCTGGCAACAGAAGTATGGGTACCATTTGCAACCTGGGGTTGGGGAGTGTACCAAAGCAATGTGACTACGCTGTGAAAGCTGCATGCATGTACTGCCATGGTGCTCTATGAGTTGCTGCTGCACTGTAATGCAGTACAGCCGTAAGGTCGTACGGGGCAGCAATGTGCTGCAAGTCATGACAGATGTGGAATGCGGTGCTGCAATGCAAGGCAAAAGCGTTGAGTCAGGCAAGCATGTTGTCAGCAGCACGCTCATCCAAAACAGCAAAGATGCACAAGGCAGGTGTGGGGTGCAAGGCAGCATTGCTGCAGACATTGTGTGCAGGGGCACTGCACCTGAGCCAGGCTTGTGATTGCATGCTGTGCGTCAATCTCCTCCTCGTCATCCTCGCTTTGCAGCATGAAAACCAAACGTTCACACAAGCTGCGCTGCAGACGATCAACTACTTGAACAGTGCCTTCCTGAGAAGACACTGTCTGGGCTGTATCAACTGTGAGAGGATGCACAGATGAGCCAACTCTTGACAGCCTGACCTGGTGAGACTGCTTGTGAAGCGACTGCTGCTGAGACAGCTTGACCTGGTAAGACTGCTTGTGAAGCGACTGCTGCTGAGACAAAACCTGCTGACATGATTGCTCCTGTGATGTGAGCTGATGGCGTGAGTGCTGCTGACTTGACTTCTGCAGCGATGGCCGCTCCTGTGCGGCACCAAATGGAGAAACAAGGTCATAACTCACAGCATTGTCGGCAGTTGTGGTACCAGACATCTGTGTGAAGCTAGCGTGTCGGCTGCCCATGCTTCCAGCAACTTTGCTGCCAGACACTTGTGAAGAGCCAGCTTGTTGGCCATCAGACTTGCCAGAACCGTTGAAAGTGCCAACTACAGGGTAGGCGGGGGGCCTGAGACTGTGACTGCTGTCCAAGGTGGAGGGGGCATAGCTGGGGGGCTGTGCTGTGCTTTGCAGCTCAGATCTGGCCTGGATGATGATCAGCTGGCTCTTGGAGGGCAACATACCAACACCCCTGGCAGCTGCTATTGCTGTTTGGTGGTAGTCTCCAGTCAACATCATCGTCCGGATGGCCCCCCTGCATCAAACACCGGCAGTCTGAGAGGTTGCAATGGCTCCGAAAAGAAAAGAAAAGAAAAGAAAAGACTACGCCTTTCGGCGTCAATTTAATGAGAAGCCAAGTATTATACCAGGCTGCCCAGGTGCAATGGCTCTGCCTCCTGTGCACCCAGATGATTTGGCAGTCCCACGCAGACAATATCGATAACAGCTATCATGATTTGATCATACAACACAAACATACTACCTCTGACACTCTTCAGATGAACAGAGGGTGCGCAACATGCTGGTCATTGGCCTACCGCTGCTGGGTGCCTGGACTTCACACCCAAGGGAGTGGAACATGTACACAATGGAACAGACCATGCAAGCTATCTGCTGTCACTGGCAGGCACACTTGTGCAGACCCAAAGAAGACATGGATGCAATGGTGTGCATTACAAGAGACAATGCCCCCTCACGGGGTAGGGCCTTAGCCTCAGCAGGACTTGCTGGCAACCATTGGGGTATGCCTTGAACAATAGGCCTATTATGACTAAATAACAATAACAAAATGCACAAATGGCGGACCTGTCACGGAGGTGGGTTATGGTTTGTTGGGAAGATGGGCGCAGGCGATTGGACAAGACCTGCAAGCCCAGTAGGTCTAGAGGCCCACAGCGTGCCTCAGCCTGCTGTTGATCCATGCCTGCCAGCTCAGCAGGTGACACATGACTGAGGGTGCCACCTGCCACAGCCAGTAGCCTGAAACTCTGGCCTGCGTACTGTGCCAGCACCTGCAGCTTCACATCTGCCCTCAGGGGACCTGACCAAAGAAAAGAAAAGAGAAGAAAAGACTACACCTTTTGACGTCAATTCAATTCAAGCAAGCAAACAAGCAGCAAGCAAGCAAGCAAAAGCCTCTGCATCAACATTTGTGCGCTCACGGCAAGGCCCTATATGCAAAGGCCCTATATGCTCATGCCAAGGCCCTCATGCCAAGGCCTTATATGCTCATGCCAAAGCCCTATATGCCACAATAGTGTGGGCTCAAAACCAGACAGGGCATCCGGAATAGGAGGCTACAGGAGGATTTGATGACCTGCTGGAAATCCTCTGGCACAGAGTCTCCTCGCAGCAAGGGCTTTATTCTGGATGGGGCTCCTTTGAAAAACAGCAGGGCTGCGCCGTGAGATGTGCTGAGTTCAGCCCTGGCCACAATGCCAGACTTCATCAAGGTAGGCTCAAAGTCAAAACGCTTCAGCACTTGAAGCGTCCTAAGAGCAGCGGGTCTACGAGGATGGGCATTGTCCTTCAGGGGCAGGGCTATTGCATCACGCCCCTGCATGCATGCAACGCAGTGATGCAGCCTCTACTCATATTCACACGTCTCTCAGCGTTGCGACAAATGCTGGTGCACAAAAGATCCACCGAGCTTGAGGCGATCTGTCAGACCATGCTTCACTACACAGAGTAGGTCAGTGTCTATTTGATTCATCTGCGTGTATTGTACTTGTGCAATGACATGGGCCAGAGGCAGGATCATGCGTAATCAAGCCGTGCTCTTGTGTGCATGCTTGTGGCGCACAACATTCATGACATGCACGAAAGTGCAATAATAAGCTGCACATGTATCCCTGTGACAACATGTGTGCGTTCTTCTGCCGAGGGACGCGCTTTGACAGTTGTAAAGCATCCTTGCACAAGTGTGTTGCGTACTGAAAGGCAACTCAGAAGCTGTCAATGTGCTTAGATCTCATTGATCATGAGTTGGGGATGACAGAATTGGGGTTAACTGAATTGAGGTAGACTGCTGCGTACACCATTGAGCCCGTGTCTCACACGCCCACCAGGTGTTAGCCTCACTGGCTCCTCACTGAGAAGCACTTGGCACACGCAGCCAAATTGAAATATCCAGAAACAGTGCGGAAATTGCAAGTGTTGGAAAGATCGAAGGACTGAAAAACATGGGCGTGCACGATAAGAAAGTTCTAGCATTTGTACTCCCAGACAGATATTTACAAGCAAGGGGCTTGGACCCGACGGTGGAAAGGGGTTTGTTGCAGGGGGGAGCAGCAGACGCACACACAGCAAGATGAGGCCGGACATGGTGACAGTGGAAATGGCAACAGCAGAACAACAGCAGTACCTGCGTCATGATGACGACTCTGAATCCAGATTGACATCCTTATCACCAGTGATGCCTAAAGGAAATAAAATTTATGGAAGGAGGATATCGCCACAAGTGATATAATGTTGCATGCTTTTGCTGCAAAGCAAAGCAAAGTACTTGTCAGCAGGTAACGGTGGTGATCAACGCAGCCACTTCTGAGTGAATGCCTATGGTCATAGCTCTGGGCTGCTGCCTTAGGGGGCTCATGTTATGATTGCTGAAAAGTTTGTGCTTTTCCGTTTTCTTTCTAGAAAATGATGTTATAGAAACTATTGCAACATGGTACCTGACAAATGAAAGGGTGTGGACATCAAGGACAAGCAAAACAGAAAGGGCGACATCAAGGAAAAGCGTAAAAGAGAGGGTGTGGACATCGAGGAAAGGCACAAAACAGTAACAAAAACGTGAGTAGAGAATGCAAAAGCAAGTTCAGGAACCCTCAGAGCAACAGAGACTCACCACAAAGCGTGCTTCGACAGCCTTGAAAGTCTGCTTGTCTGCTACATCCCCAACAACCTGGATCTTTCTGACCAGCATGAGAGAGGTGCATAGCGCAGCTGCTTGCTTGAGTGCTTCTGGCCAACGCACTGCTGACTGCTGCAGTCCCATAAACTTGGCTTCCTCCACTGGCAACATGCCATGCAGCTCAGGCTGCAGCCAAAGTTTTACACCTCAAGTAGAACATAGTAGGCACGTCATGTATCGGTAAGGCAGGGTACTGAGGCCAAATTTAGCTCAGGCTGCAGCCAAAGTTCGATCCTGACTTTCAGTTGCATTTGATACCTTACAGTTTGGGGTGTGGAGCGAGTTGTGACTCATCGGCCATCCTTGCTTGAAAGCACAGGTGTATGTGGTGTGCAACAAAACCAAACTGGTGGGACTTGGATGAGTATGGATATGTGAGTGGATGTTATTGAGCATGCTGTGTGATGTGACTAAAGGTCCAACATATTGCACAAGTGCAAGCAAGTTGAGACAGACAGTTGTCACGCTCCACAGAGTGTTGGCTCATTCACGCACCTGCTTGCTACACATAGCAAAACTTCCAAAGCAGCACACCAACCAATGATGCATACAGTGATGTGATTAGGGCATGGTCGAAACAGATGTAATGGTTGCAGTCAAGGCAACAGGTAGAAGTTCAGAACGGCTCACCATGCTGCCAGTCAATGTACCAGTTTTATCGAAGGCCACAATCTGGACATCTGCAGCTGATCTGAGTTTGCCCAGGTCCAGCACATGTATGCCCTTGGCTCTGAGCTTGCCAGCACATGCTCCATTTGAGCACACCATCACAGTGGGTATAGCAATGGGCGCAGCCGCAACGATGGTCCCTATCACTTTCAGGATGATCTCTTTGCTGGGCACCTCATGGCTGAGGCAATATGATATAGCTCCCACTAGGAAGAGGCAGGTTTGTATGCAGAGGGCAAAGGCACAGAAACGGAACAGGTCCTGCAGGCGACGATCAACTCACAAGGTTGTCACACTGTACAGTCCACATGTGTTGATGCAGCCTCTGCACATTCTGGCGCGATGGAAACAGCAAGGATATGTGCAGGCATGCAAAACCTAAGAGGTAAATCAGCATGATGGCAGTCAGCACTCCATGACACAGCAGGGCAGCATCATGATTGTGATTTCGGGTGCCCCAGACATGCCCAAGCACCCAAGCTCTAGGGGTGCTGCCACCTAGCATGACAGGCAATGTTGCAACGGCTCATCTGAGGTGCAATACAGTGACACATTGGTGAACGCAGCATGCATGAACCATGTGGAATCTTACCAACAGGAAGGGGTCCTTGACATCCCCCGGGCCCTTCAGCGGGGCCACAATTTGACGCAGCATGTTTCCCATAGTGGACCTCAAGCCTGTCAGGCATACAGACAGGGCTGACCAGATGACAAGCAGTTATACGGCTCAGCTAATGAGCTGAGCTGGTCTGAGACTGTAACTCGGTGATTTCTGAGCCATTTCCTGATTGTTGTGCTAAGGCTGTTGATCACAAGCAATGAAGCACAGCCAGCCATGCCCAACAGCTTTTGCAACAACTCCGGCTCCAATCGATGCACAAACAGATGCAATGCGTGCCATCTTGACTGAAAATCCCAACAAAGCAGGCAATTGCACTGAATGTGCAGTGCAGTAGCAGTCAATGTGCACTATGATCCGCTGGCTGTGCCCAGGGTTGTATCATGCATCAACATGCTTACAGAGACAGTTTGACTGACCAGTTCTGACCACCATCCCAAGCACCTCTTCGTCTGTGTCGCCATCAGCCCAGACCTGCACAGCTTTTGGCCCTTGATGGCAATGCCAAGTTGTGGCAGGACTAAACATGTCTGTGTAACAACTCAATACTTGGACATGGAACACATGTATATTGATTGGACATTGAAACTGGGCATTGGAGCAACTGGGCTGTATGTATGTGCACTACGCAGTGCCCAGTGTTTCACATTGTACCAAAAGCACATACACATGTATGTACACATACGTGCACATACGTACAGAAGAGTATGTGAGACAGGCTGTATCTTCAGCAGCAACTGCCAGGGTTGACTGGTACTTCAGGCGCTGAGTGCAAGCGCACCATGGCATACAAAGTAGGCCTAGCGTTCTGCCATGTCATGCAAATTGTGAGTGCACTGTTTCAATGCAACATACAGCCCATCTGAGGCATCAAAGGAGCCTTATCGAACCTGTTGGACGACAGTGCCAGCGTGGATAGTGCAGGAGTGATGAGTCTCTGGGTGGTAGGCACGCTGTTTGTCACCACTGTGTGCCACAAAGCTACGCACTTGCGCAGCCTGCATTCCCACATCTGGAGGTCAAGTGCATGCCAAAACTGGCAACAGAAGTTGAGGTTGTGGGATCAAAGGATTGATGTGCATTGAGCATGGCTGCAAAGACAGATGCATCACACAGCAGATGCCACCTGGTGCATGCAAACAGCACCAGTGAAAATTTGCTGCAGGATGTGAACTCATTGTGATATAATGTCCTGTTGACAAGTGTTTGCCTGTCCAGGTAAAGGGACTTGCAAGTAAGCTGACATCAAAGCACAGACGTCAGGCCTACACACATGCAGTGCAGACAAACACCAAGATCATTGGCTGTAAGTATTGACAATGATTGTGAGACATGTGCAAGCCTGGCTCAACCTCAAGCATGGCAAACATGGCTGTACATGTAACACAAGACACCCACTGCCAAGATCCACGCAAGCGTCTGACTGCACTGAGCAGACAGGCAACGCACAAGAGCTGCCACACACTGTTAACAGAAATAGGTATAAGACTAAAGCTTGATGGCTGAATTGAGTCCCTTCCAGGCAGAGCTGAAGTGTTGTTTCGGCAAAACAAAGCCAGCATGTATTCCGCTGTGTTAGGCTCATGACATGGTGCAGGGAGAGTGCGTTTGTGCTTGATCCTACCTCACCAGACAGACTAGACTCCTCAACAAGGCAATTGCCTTGCAATAGGACCATATCGCATGTTGTTGTGCCAGGTAAGAGGACTATGACATCCCCAGGCACCAGCACCCTTGATGACACAGCCCTGCACATTGAGTGATTCCTCTGTACATGATTGCTGAACACCCTGTTTTCTGTGCTGATTGAAATGCCAAAAGGACAATCATTGAGTGTGCTTTGCGATTTGCAACAGAACCTGGCAGGCATGCCGTCTAGCAGGCTTGGTTCTGGCATGGGCGAGCCTCTGCTGTACACCCAGCTGATTGACCCAAACAGAGTGCAAGAAGGCAGATCTCTGCCCAGCTCTGAAGCAGCAGATTTCTACAACACCTGGTGACTCAATGGGATGGGACCTTGGAACAGTTCCTCAAGCTGTGAAGCAAAACAGGATGCACAAGTTGTGAGAGGGGCAGCAAACAACAACGGTTATATACATGATGGTAGCCATGTATTCAGTATGTAACGATGCATACCTTGTGTATTGAGAAGTACCAGATGAACAAGAGTGCAGTTGTCACCATGCATGCATCAGCAGTAAAATCGGCAACAGTAACAGTTGGCAGCTTTGTTGCAAGAGCAGTGCAGGACCTGACACGCCCATGATGCACCAAAGGGGTGATGCCTTGCTTATCCACAGACTTGAAGAGCTCCAGCCTGATCTCATGCAGCTTGGCTGTCGACAAGAAGGCAGAGATCAACGTAGCCAGCAGCAAAGCTGAGGCCAGCACATAGTAGCCTGTGTAGTAGAGGTACGCAAGCTCATAGTACTGCATCAGACAAGCATAGTACTTCAAAGCATGCTGTTTGGTATACGCCAATGTCACAAACAGCCGAGTCAAGGCTAACTTGAAGCAGCCAAAATGCGCAAGGGTCCCAACTCACGTTGTTGCATCAGACACAGACACAGACAGACAGACACACACAGACAGAGACTGACCCATACACACACAGCATGTCAGAGCATGTTGTCATGAGGGGCCTGCAGTTTACAGTGATGTGTGGCTCATCAATGGGCTGCAATTGTCCAGATGTCGAGATTGAAACTTCATGGAAATGATGATGTCAGGAGGCAAGCTGTCTGGAATTGGCTAGCAGCAAGGGGCGCTTGACTTTGACCATGAGCATGTGATGTGCACAGGTTGTTTGTTTGTTTGTTGAAGGCAGCAGAGTGAGAGCAGACCTGAACAATGAACGGAGGGTAGACAAGAAAGCCTCCAGCCATTTTCAAGAAGCTGGGTCGCCCAGTAGCCATGTCATTCCCCCCATATAACAGATGGACATCCCTCCGCTGCCATGAGGAAGGTGGATTGAAAATGTTCCAGTCTGCCCCTGCATCAATGCCATTCAGCTTTGGTCCAGGCCTGTTCAGCATGGCCCCTGATCAACTGATGTGCTAAGCAGGGCAGGATCAGTCTGTGCTATTAGGGCTCAAGCCCTCAAACCATACTGTCAATGCAAATGCTGGCCCTGACTTTGGCTTGTTGCCCTGAGCTGGGCAGTGGGTATGCTGTCTGAGTCTCAACTATGACATGGCTGCACATCAACACCATACTGCTTGCTCTACTTGCTGCGTGCTGTTGTGTTGTACCTTGCTTGCCTGTGCCCAAGCTGTCTTGTACTGCAATGCATTGTGCTGTGCCATGCTGCAAACTTTGCAATGGTGCTATATCATGCTCTCCAGCAGCAGAGCCAGCTACAGCGAGCAGCATAGGTTTTGAGCTCTACTGTACAGGGCTGTGTTGATGTAGAGCATGCCAGATACCCAGCAGCACCACAAGCTTTGGAACATATAGATAAGGTACTACCTTCATTGATCAGCTGAAGTGCCTTCATAGCATTGTGTATCTGCAGAGGCATGTGGGCTGGCATGCCCGGCACCTGCTTGAAGGTGTCTTGCACAGCATCATAGACATACACAACCAGCAACACCTTGATCTTGCGGAGGGCTGTTGCCTTCAACTCACCACTCCCACCCTGTACGTCAGCTGCAAGAGTTTACAGGACATAAAGGTACAAAACTCAATCACAACGCTGTGTGGCTCGCTGGTGGTAGGATGATAGACTGTGATTGAGCTTTGTGTACATGCAAGTCAAGCACAGACATTCTGACTTGCAGCGAAAGACGATGCCGAATTGCATATTATTGCTGCCAAATAGCATACTGCTATATCTACTTTACAAAGGATCACTGCTGGCCTTTCTTTACATGCCATTTGCCCTCAATAAGAAATGTTGAGGCAAAGGGTCATAGTTGCTGCTGTCATCTCGACATTAGGCACAAGGTCAATGAACAATATCAGGAATTGAGTGCAAGCTCTTACAAGCTCTGAAAGCTTGATTTGCAGACAGCAACATCATACCTGCTGGAAATGCCGGTCTGACCGATGGCTCTGAGATGGAGGCTGCTCATGTACCGGTACAAGTATCTGGTGTCCGTTGATGAACTGCAAGCAAAAGCTGAGTGCTGATGAAATGCTGTACATCGCTCAGCAGTGCTCTTGTGAAAATCTGTACCTGGACGGATACAAAGTTTGCTTTTCTGAGGCTGCATTTTCGAAACCTCCACAAACTTGCGTTGGTGTTGTATAGACCAAGAATCCAGGTTAGGCCTAGGCTGAGTGGTATCAGGACTATATACAAGACTTCTGCCCACCAGACAGAAGCATAACCCACGAACTCACGCACAACCTGCACGAGTGAAACTTCTTGGACTGTTGGAGACGGGCCACATACATTCTTGCACTTGTGGAGTGCCCCACCGTGCTGTCCACTGGAGTAGATTGCGTGACTGCCCGTGTGCGCTGCTCTCGTTGAAGCTCATCTTCCATCTTGTGATGTTGTGGGCAACGCAATGTATTGCAGCACTGTTTGGCCCGGTAAAAGTATTGAACCTTGAACAGGTCTAGGGGATCTGCAACAGTCCCATATTGCTCTTGGCTTTTTCACGCCAACACAATGCGCAAACGAACAGATCTCTTCATCAGCAATTACCGCGCAGTAACAGTTGTGTGACCAAGGTGACCAATAGTCCTTCCAGCGGAGAAGTTCAGAGACATAGTCTGTGGCTGGTCCTGGTGAGACGAGTAGAATTGCAACCATAAGTGGTTGCGCCTGCCGTGCCAAAATTTTGTGCGGGATTTAGGCGAGATTGAAGGACGAATGCCGGGGTCACAAATCCGCAGAGTGGTGCGCTGAGTTGATCCGTTGATCGGTAGTCATAGTCAGTTACTCATATTTAGTTAGTCATACAAGGCACGCGTCGCGTACTTTCATCAAGACAAACGCTGGCCGAATCCAAACCGCTGACAATTTTGTCAGTGACAAATTCCCCGCAAATTTCGAAAAATCAGCTTTGTCACAGACGTCTGCGGCCTTTGCGTATCTGCAACTTGCAGCATTGCGTTATCAAATCTCCACCCAGCGCAGTCTTGGTGCATCTTAGCTCGTACTTGCGTGAACAGCAAGACCGTGGCAACGCACGATCCTGATGTCCGACGCTGAGGGGAGTTGTGAGTTTTCTGGCGCGCCAGACAGTGAAGGTAATCAATGCGGCGGTGGCTCACTGCCCTGCTATGCCTTCTTTCATATTGACACACAATTGACTGGGGTTGTTGTATGTCAGAAGGTGACGATGGCACCTCTGCATCTGCTGACGAAGACGCGGGCAACAGCAAAGCGAAACAGTTTAGTGATGAAGTCGTTGCTGCACAGCAAGAGGAACGCAGAGCTGCCAACATCAAGGCCTTGAAAGAGAATAGGCATGTACTTTATATGCTTCAGAAACACCTTACCATATGAAGCCACTGACAACTGAACTTTCAACAAGAAGAAAAAATGCTTGCTTGTGTTGCAGCCTGGCCATCAAGCGATCCTCTATGCTACCGGCCCTGTACAATGTATCAGACGATGCTATATGCTTACGCAAACCTTTCAAGTCGCCCCACCCTACAGCGAGCGGAGTGTCTCAGGTCTGCAAGCTTGTCTGGCAACACCTCAAGTGCTCTGGATGTACTTCAATGCGAGATTACCATCCTGAGTTGGCACTCAGTCTCATAGTTGGTCATGTACAGGCACTCAGAAAGACTGTGCTTTCAAGACGAGCTGTTGTGCCATGGGGCTGCAAAACACCATTGGCACCACCAAAGCCTGCAGTCATAGAGCTCCCACAGCAGATCCAAGAGGTACCATTCCTCTCCTCACTTGCATGACTCAGCACTGTCTTCTGCACATCTGTGTAAAAACCTTTTTCTACAGCTTAGATGAAACTATTGTTTGCGCTCATAATTTGCAGTATCCAACATTGTGAAGGCACACCCAAGCCCTTTCATTCCATTTTCTGGTAGCACACCATGACAGACACGTCACTTGTAAAGCTCATGTGCTGTTACATGCAGGTGATAGAGCTGCCACCTGGGGTAGAGCCTTTGGTGCTTTGGGAGCCTCCTGAGGGTTCAGCAGAAGAGCCAATCCTGGTGGACACCATGCTGACCAGATGGTTGCGTGCACATCAGAGAGAGGGAGTTCAATTCCTGTTTGATTGCGTGACAGGGCTCAGGTCAGACATTGGACAAGGTGAGCAGATCTCAAATTCAACACTGATGTTATTTTTTTTTACAGGAAGTCTTAGTAGCTTGATACAAACGCATGATACAGACGCATGTTTGCTGTTTCATCTCTCATGTCATTTTGCATCTGGTTGGTTGACAAAACTGCACATCAAACAGCTTTCTTGCCAGGCATGCTTGTCAGAGTTGACTACGCCTTTTACACTCTTGCTTTTGCAGCAACAATGCTGGCACTTGCCTTGCTTCAGAGGCTGGTTGTCAGCTTCAGAATGACTGCTCATGCAGGTGCTATCTTAGCTGATGACATGGGTCTGGGGAAGACCTTGCAAAGCATCACTTTGCTGTGGACTTTGCTCAACTCAGGCAATGAACTGCTTGGTGGCAAGCCTGTGGCCAAGCGCGTCATCATCTGCTGCCCCACCAGCCTTGTCAGCAACTGGGACAGCGAGATTCAGAACTGGCTTAAGGTGAAGGTTCCAGGCTGTTGTACGCACCCAACTGCTAAAATAGACAATGTGCATCTGACATGAGTACTGCCTTCTCAGGGGCGCTTACAAACATTGCCCTTGTGTGAGTCTTCACGAGAGGATGTGATAGACAGTATCAACCAGTTCCTCAGTCCACGCAATTTTGCCAAGGTAATTACAAAGACCATACAGGAGATCATGTGATTGCTGACTCGTGGGCTCAAAGCTCAAGAGCACGCCAGGACAGCACTACAAGACTTGTGTTGCGCAGGTGCTGATTGTGTCCTATGAGACCTTCAGGCTCCACACAGAGAAGTTCAAAAGTGAGACAGCATGCGATCTTCTCATCTGTGATGAGGCTCATCGCCTCAAGAACGACCAGTAAGCTCCTTCATGCTGTGTTCAGCTCTTGCTGTTCCAAAGCCAACTACACATAGACTTACGCTGGCACTGTGTTGCTGCAGGACACTCACCAATAAGGTGTGACAGGACAGTACTCACACACAAATGACAGCAGTTCTGCGAAGCTTTTTGCTGCTGACTCCAAGCAGCATTACCTGCAGACATCAATTATGCTTGTAGCAACACCATGTGGTGTGCCAATGCAGGCTCTTGGTAGTCTCAAATGCAAGCGGCGCATTCTGCTGTCAGGCACCCCTGTCCAGAACAACTTGGATGAGGTAAGCGTCTGTGCTGCCTAGCTTGACAGAAATGGTTTTGGCCACACTGAGAATGCTTCTGTTCCTCCGAGTGAGTGCAGCCTGCGCTGGAAGCCAGGACTGTGAGGTCCACTCTGGCTGTAGGTTCATGTCATAGTCAATATATATATAAAGTAACAGTCACAATCATGGTTGTACATTGTGCCTGCAGTTCTATGCCATGGCAAGCTTCTGCAATCCTAAGGTGTTTGAGAGCCCAGCGCACTTCAGAAGGTACTATGACAGGCCCATCCTGGCAGGTCGGGAACCTGGTGCAAGTGACAAGGAGGTGCAGCTGGCACATGAGCGCCAGGAGGAGATGAACAAGCATTGCAATGACTTCATCCTCAGGCGGACCAATGACATCCTGTCTGACCATCTGCCTCCCAAGGTATGGCATTTCCAAATACTGCTTGTGCTGTTTGCTGTGCCATGCTTTGCAGCCTACTTTGCTTGTGCTGTAGGTTCTTGCGTTGAGTTGTGCAGGCTCGATATGTATTCACAGCAGCTATGCCCATGCTTTGTTTCTGTTAAAAGCTCTGATGGTGTCTGTCTGAGCTGTGACAGCAAGAGAACGCAGCATGCATATTGTAGTGCGCCTATGCTCTTTGATCTTGCTGAGATCCCCTCTCTGTTGTGCCCCCAGGTCATTGAAGTAGTTTGCTGTAAGCTGACAGACCTCCAGCGGGATCTGTACAACCACTTCCTCAAGTCCAAGGCGGCACGCAAGCTGGTGTCCGGACAGAAGTCTGTGGGAGTCCTGCCTGCTATCACCAATCTGAAGAAGCTGTGCAACCACCCAAAGCTCATCTATGATGCCCTGAACCATGTCAACAAGGACTCTGGGGTTGCCGAAGGCTTTGAGGCAAGTCGCTCATTGCACCATCAATGACTTGCATTGCATCCTGCACTCAAGCCAGACAACATATGGCCTCTCCCTTGACCTCACTGCTGTTGGTTTGTCTTCAACTGCATTCTGATGTGACTTCATCACCAGCTTTTCTCAATGACTCAGGCATTCCTGTCAATCCACCACGGATTCAGATGCTAAAGATCATATCAGCATATGTTCTAGCTACCTGCATGCCTCACAGGGAGATGCTGATACAGTCATACATAAGATCATCATAGCACGTGTGCTCAACATCCTGAGCATGCCTTTGACAGGGATGTGGCCAATTCTTCCCACCTGGGCTGTTTGACAATGGTAGAGTTGGCAGGGGTGGCCTAGCCCAGGGCTGGGAGCTCTTGTCTGGCAAGTTTGCCCTCATGGCGCGCATGCTGGCTGTGCTGCGGACAGAGACCAATGACCGCATTGTCATTGTGTCCAACTACACACAGACCCTGGACCTATTCAGCAACCTTTGCAGGGAGCGTCAGGTCTGCTTGCTCACAATCTGGGTGCAGTTGCAGACCTTCTCCCTCATACTGCCTGCTCTTTGGTTACAACCTGTGAGCTGCATGACAAGGGACTGCATCATTGCAAAGAACCACAGTGTAGCAGGCCCCTGCAATGTTTTACAAAGCCCACAGATGTTTTGCCGGCAAAGGCTGGCTGAGCAAGCATGAATGCAGCTGGTGCCTGCCACATATAGTAGTATCCTTTGCCACTAGTCCTGTGAGCAGCACTGACAAAGCATAAGGTCATTTGTATTTGACCCCACACAATGTGCTGCAATGTCCCTTTGACTGTGCTGCAGTATCCCTTTGTGCGACTGGATGGCAGTACCAGCATCAACAAGCGCCAGAAGCTGGTCAAGAACTTCAACGACCCCCAGCAGAACCAGTTTGTCTTCTTGCTCAGCAGCAAAGCTGGAGGCTGTGGGCTGAACCTCATTGGAGGCAACCGCTTGGTCTTGTTTGACCCAGGTGTGACGCCATCTTCTTATCATGCTGCTTTCTTCCTGGGCTTTTGTTTGGCCACATCATCACCTCACCCACATATGCCTTAGCTTTTACTGATATTTTGGATGTCAGTGCAAGTCTTCTGGGTGCAGAGGGTACAAGTCTTCTAATGGTAGACAATGTAACTTGAGGTTTGTGTCACACACATACACCATGTGCAGATGGACTTTGATAATGTGGATGTGCCACAGGCTGTGCATGGACTCAACTGTGGAGTGGTTTGTTGCAGACTGGAATCCTGCAACAGACAAGCAGGCTGCTGCCAGGGTGTGGCGTGATGGCCAGAAGAAGCAGGTGTATGTGTACAGGTTCATCACCACAGGCAGTATTGAAGAGAAGGTGAGCTTGCACACAGTACGCACTGCTCTCGATAAACAGCTGCAGCTGAAGTGTTGAACCTCCCCCCTTTGCTTGGACTTGGTACTCGGACTCTTGCTGAAGATACTAATCTCTGCACCAGTAAGTACGCAGCCTGTCTGATGTTCTATGATTACAGCCCTGAGAAGTTACAATAAATCTTGATAGTGCCAGCAGTTTGCTGTCTGCCTGAACAGGCTTGCCCACATGGCAGGACTCCAGCACCTTTGCGGACTATGTCACAAGCAAAACATACATTTCTTGTCTGTGCCTTACCTTGCTACAAAGGATTCATTCAAGGACAGCCGCACACTTCTCATGTAGTACATGCAGTCGGATGGCAGTTCAGCACATGGCATGGCACAGTGTGTGCTGCAGTGGCCACAGTTGTTGGTAGTGATGCAGGTGTTCCAGAGACAGATGTCCAAGGAGGGTTTGCAGGCGGTGGTGAACGGCAATGATGCAGCAGGCGGCGGCTGGTCCTCTGAGATGCTGCGTGACCTGTTCACTCTGCGAGAAGACATTGCCTCAGACACCTACGACTCCAGGTGCAGATCTACTGAGGAGAGCACAGTCGATGATGATGATGAGGCTGGGCCTTTGCCTCCTCCTGAGTACAAGCAGCAGGTGCTGTGGCATCATCGTCATCCCAGTTTTGCTTCATGGCATACTGAGCAGTTGCAGTTCTTGCCGTCATCATGTCGGCAGGGTCAGACAGCTGCCTATTGTGCAGCTGCTTGTCTGTTCCTCCAGTAGCCCATACTTCAGTAGACCATCATGTGCAGCTTTGACAACACTGCTCATCAGCAGCAGCTTCACCGCTTTCTTGCTGGATTCAGCAGGGCTGCATGTCGCCTGCCGTATTGCTGGTTAGTGTGCCTGCTTCATGTTGCTTACTGCTGTACTTCTGAGGCAGATTTTGCACGTACCTAGCTCATCATGAGCTGGAAAGCGTTTGAAATATTATTGTTTTAGTATTTTATCATTTTTAAATATCAATTTTATTATCATTGTGTTATTAGGTTGCCGCTCCAGCAGAGGAGGACTTGATCAACTGGGGCCACCACCCAACTGTCTTAACCCTGCCAGATGATGTCATGCAGAAGGCTGCTGAAGATGATGTCAGCTTTATCTTCAGCTGTCAGGTATGACATCCCTGATGCTGAGGTTGTGCAACTGTTCAGATGTCCGTGACCTGGGTACCTCCATCTGAAGCGCAACAGTGAAACAAGGTTGTGATGACAGAGCATCAGTCACAGACATGCTTATGCAAACTGCATTGACTCAAAGCACAGCTATGCTGCAAGAAGTTGAAGAATGTCTAACTGTTTTGCTAGGCTTCTGGGGCAGACTGTGTGTGACCGCAAGCTGCTTGCCCGTGACACACACTTCAGGTTGGCAGAAATGAAGCTGCTTGCAAGTAGACAGTCCTTGGCATGCTGCAGATTGCTGGAATGAAGCTGGAAACAGACAATGCGCCACCAGTCCAGCGCCATTCTGCTCCTACCGCTGCTAGTGGCAACCCTGAAGGACCTGTGCAGAAGCTTGTCTCTGCAGCCCTGTGTCAATCTGCCCCAGCAGTCAAGGTGACTTCACAGCTTCTCAGCCACTTTCTGGCATTGATCATTTTCTCCTTTGACATTACCAGAAAGAGCCGGCTATGTTGTATCAGCTGCATGACACATATGAGGAGCCACTGGTTGACTTAATGAAATGGGCAACAATGCTGTAACGACTGCCCGTACAAGGTATATGCTCAATATGCCTTCACATGCTATGCAGGCACCAAGGTTTGCTGCACCCAGGCCATCTCTACCACTGTCTGCCAAGCAGCAGCAGAAGCCCACTCCCAAGCCCAGCAGACATTCTGCACCAGGTCCTGGCTTTGTGCCCTTTGAAGATGGGACTGATGCTCCGGTCAGCAGGGCAGAGGTCAAGTCAAGCAACAGTAAAGGCTTGATGCGCACTTCCTTGCCTTCCATGCCCCGCAAGCCACTGGCATGTGTGTCAAACAAGGTCCTTCCCAAGGCAAAGGCATCTGACAACGGTGTGCCTCTTTCTGGCAGCAAGCGTGCGGTTTCAGGAAGCCAGCAGGCTGAGGCTGATGGTGATATCTTGCCTGTCAGGAAGCGCAAGGTGGAAGATGGTGCAGCAGTCAGAGTAACAAGTGCCAGGGCTATTATTGATGATGATGATGACTTTCGCTAGGTCATGGATTTGATACTTCATTAGACAGCTTTAAAATTTAGCATATTTCATTGTAGTATAGGTTTCGTATGCAGGGTTCAGCTGGTTCAAGTTCTTGATAGTACTTTCATCAAACACTGAAGATTTTGCAGCGTCAGGCGCAAGTGCATACTTTCCCAGATGGTCCTGATTTACATGCTTCATTAGTTCAATATTGCACAGGATAGTCAAGTCTATGGCAACTGTATCACTTGAAACAGCTCCCTAAGATGTGATTCATCACTAGTCAGCTTGCCAGCTTCAGCTGCATGGCTTGATGAATGATGGCGTGAACATCCACAGGTGGATAATTTTGCAGCAATTTAATGTTGTGAGAAAAGTCACCCTGTAGGAGCTCTTCCCTAATGTTGAGCAGCATAGCAATGCAAAAGCGCAACAGACAGTCCATGTGACCGCCAGGGTCACTGAACAAACTGTCCCACAGCCGAACCACATCAGGGAAAGGGAATTCCTGTGTGAGGAGCAGTGTTATCCATCTGAAAGCATAAAATTGGGGGTTGACCTGCATTTCATCAGATCACACTGAGACATGCCAACACTAATCAGTTGCTTATTGGTACCACGGTACAGCTTGCAAGGGTACCTTGTTTCTCTGTTCAAGATGTGCCCAAAGCTCTGGATCATACCCTTGCAGCATGCTGTTCAGCTTAGCAATTGTTGCCCTAATCCCAACAGCGCTGTTGTCCTGCAGTGTCAGCCAATCTGTAGCAAGCATGCATCAGCAGCAGAAACTAGCATGACCAGCAAAAACAAAAGAAAGCCTCAGTGCCATCAATCTTTGTCACTCAAACAAGCAATCAGCATGTTGCTTGGATATCATTTGCTGCCTTGCTTCATGTGCTGCTGAAATAAGTCTGTACAACCCAGCTTTGCTCACCAGGTGTTGGCAGAAGTGGTCTCTGAACTCGCTGATCAGCTCCACAAAGCAAAAGAATGCATCTGCTTCAGCGTGCTGTGCAGCAACTGAGTCTGTGTCTGTGGCAAACTGATGGTAGATTGGCGCATATATCTCATTCATTCCTTGAACGTACTTGATGCCAGGATTCAGCTTGGCATAAACAAACAAAGCCCTCTTCATATCCTGCAGGCATGTCCAAATTACGACCACACTCATCCACAGGTGGTGGCGCCACATGCACAGATTAAATTGAAGAAATGAATTTTATTCGTTGAAAGTAGCAAAAACAGCGTGCAATGTACCATCATAGAGTGAATGCCTAGTCAGTGAGGAGCTCAACAAATGCAAGCAGCGATGTTGATTGTTTGAGCAACTACGACATGACTTCAGTGAGTGCACACCTCTCTGTGACGCTTTGAGGGCTCCCCGTCTCCACTGAAGAAGTGCATGTCAGGATGGGTGCGCATAACGTCACGGTCAATCTGCTCCATCATTTCTGCATCCTGTCAAGACATGAGCATCAGGTTGTGCAAGCTACAAAGCCCCTTGCATAAGCAGGGCATTAAGAACGGCCGCATGTACATACAGTACAGCAAGCAGGCTGAAGCCATGGCAGCACCAGAGTGATACCCGAAAGTAAGCATGCCACGAGCTGTCCTCGTGCTGATTCAGGGGGTGGTCATTGTGTGGATCAGGGAACTTTTTGGGGTCCAAAACAAGCTCCTGCATCATTGGGCGCGATGAGACACTGTAGAGCTGTCAATTGAGTAACTTGTCTGCACAAAACGCCTCACCTCACAAAATTCAGCATAAGCCTTCCTTTTCTTGCCCAACAACGCTGGCCAGGCAGCGATATCAACAGGCAGGTAGGCCAATAGCAGCTGCATCATTGAAAACTGAGTCTCAGTACAGCTGCATGCTGCAACACATTTGAAATGCACTGCAGACTATGTGCAGGTTGTGTTGCAAGTAGACCCTGCAGCAGTTTGTGGCTCAGGATCGTGGTGACAACAGACTCACTTTCCAAACCAGGGGTCTCAACCCGTGCTTGTCAGGAACGCCTTCGTATGCTAGCTTGCTGACGTCAACTAGGTTAATCGTGTTGCTTCGCAGTTCCTGGCGAAACCTGATCACTCGAGCAGCACTCGTATACGAGGGACTCCCGTTGCTGGTTGAAACCGCCTCGCTAGACTTGTTATCCCCCATAACGAGTCATAGGAGCTGGCATCTTGAATATACCCACGCCCACGCTGTGGTCGGGACCAGCCGCATGCGACACGATCTGCGACCTAAACCCGGTGAGCGACAGCGCAAGTTTGATAGGCCAGGAACAGCCTCGCAGCGCCTTAATTCGTTGCACACTGGTGATGCGAGCTGACAGTCCTGGTGCGCAGAGGGAGAAAGGGAATACGTATACAATGCTTTAGCCAGCCAATAAGTCTGAGCATGCGACTGTTCATATATGCAACCAAGCTATCGAACAAAACCATCCAAACACCCCGTGAGCTTGCGAGCTTCCTGAGCAGACTTTCGCTTGTGCACGCGTGATCACGGTATCATTGCGTGAATCTTTGAGCAGCGCACGCGCCGCAGCGTTGCAGGGTGCGTTCCTCTGGCACGCCTCGAGTGATGCATATCGATATGCCGGCATGTCGGCACCCCCAATCACTGTTCTGCCGCAGCTGAGCCAACCCACTCCATCACAGCAACGGATTTACTGCGTCGTGAGGAGTATGCTCGCCGGCAGTGGACGGCCGCGCCTTTGCTGTTATAAGTCCACTCACAGGCATAGCTTTCTGCCTTGCAAAACGCCACAGCGTAGCAGAAGCAGCAGACTAACAGCAAACAGCAACACAACCAGCATAGCTACTGGTGCGTATTTGACGAGTGGTGTTTGATTTTGGAAGTCTGTGACCCGACAATTCTGGCTTATGCAGATCACCTCCAATACATAGAGGAGGTGGCTGCAGCTGGTCAGCCAGAGAATCTAGGAGCTTTGCTGCAGGTGATGTACTTTGACTCGTGACTTGTGTACGGTCTGCCTGTGAATACAATGTGCCAGCGAACCCAGAGGTCTGTCTCGGCTGAACAACGCATGGCGTGCCTGTAGGTCTTGCAGGCGCAAAGTCAGACGATTGTGCAGCCCTCAGATCGCAGCAACTTGCATCCTCTTGTCATACCTCTCTCAGCACACTCATGCAAAAATGGAGAGTCAGACACAATCTATACCTGCCTGCTGAGACTAGTAACTTTGTCGGGTACCAATGACCAGGTGTGTATAAGTCTGCAGGCTAACTTTTGGGACATCAAACAGCATCATCTCATGCCAATGAGCAGAACAGTGACAAAATGATTGCAGGTTATGCCTGTAGTCCAGATGCGCAGAGGATCATCATACCTGACCTTGGCAGCGCGAAACACACAGGAGTACTTACACAGGTAAAGGCGCATAGGCAGTGTATCAACATTGAACTCGTTTGTCTTCTGTACTCAGTGTGTCTGTGATGCAGCTCAGCCTCATCTTCTGGGATGGCGTGCTTATGCAATTGGTTCTCTCGGCCTGCACAATTTAGACACTACATGAGTTTGCTGGCATCGTGATTGCAGACTCACACACATGCGCACCTTGCTGGGCACCACTTGTATCAGCAGAAAACAGCCTGCCACTTGCAATGCTGTCTTCTCTGGCTCATTGCTTCCTCTTCACTCACTCCCATGCAGCTAAGCTGACTGCCCAGCTGTGCCAAAAACTGCGCATAGGTAAGCAGCAGACATGCTTGGCTGACAACAATGCATAAGCAGTCGGCAATGAGTCGCCCCTGACTGCAGAGCTTTGGCAGAAGAGGACATCACCTCTGGGCCTGGGGTAATTGCAGAAGCTGCAGGTCAAGCAGGACAGGCCATCTATAGCACCGGCGATGCAGCATCCAACCTCAATGCATACCTCACTCGCAAGGCTGGCATGTACCCAGACATAGTTGAGCAGCTCGTTGCGAATCACCTAGAGAAGGGCGACAACATGTCGGCGCTCATCACTTCTGAGTGGTACATGCGACCCAAGCACTTCTCTGGATGGGCTCGCCCTTACGAGTTCAGTGCAGGCCTGTACAAACAGCTGGGCAGGCTTGAAGAATCCCGAGACAGTGTGAGTGCATCTGGATTCCCACTGTCAGCCTGATCCTCTCTGTCACAGGCTATCACAGTGTGTACAACAGGCTTGCATGCCGCTCCTATTTCCGCTCTGAGTGATGTGCAGCTTTCGACAACAGATGTTGCAGAGTTTGGTGTCTGGATGGATGCACTGTAAGCCCTGTGGTTCACTCCTCACTGCTGCTAAGTCACGTGATAGCCAACACAGTATATGCATTGCAGGACTCAGCACATAAATCAAAAACAGCACAAACACTGTTTCAGCATGTCTGCAAACACATGCAATGATATGCATATCACAAACAACATTCGTCACTGCTTTGTGATGATAGCCTTGCTGTCTTGCAGGCCAGGGTGGCGCTGAGGTTGCCATGGTGGAGCTTGAGCACTGGCTTTGAGGCTGTGAGGCAGATGGCCGGGTTGCAGGGGGATGCCTCTGGGGTGCATAGGGCCCTGAAGGAGCAGACATATGCCGCCAATGGGGCCCTTCCTCCTGGAGCCATGCCTGCCAAGGATGACCGACAGGTACTGCAAACTGCAGCTCTTCAGACCTGTCAGTACTTTATGGTCTTTCATGTCATTCGCGGTGTCACCTTAAGGAGCAGACACAAGCCACCAGGAAGCAACTGGTGAGATGCCTGCCAAGGATGATTGACAGGTACTGCAATCTGCTGCTGACTTCTGGTTCGTTCTGGCAGATTTCCTATGACAGCTGCACTCTAACGCATGACATGCAGCTTGTGAGTCAGCTGTGGTGCCTTGAAGAAGCAGCTCTTCAGACCTGTCAGTACGTTGTGGTCTTTCATGACATTAATGGTCTCACCTCAAGGAGCAGACACAAGCCACCAGGAAGCAAATTGTTAGTTTGCCTGAGAGCAAAGAACGAGAGCAATAATGTTTATATGATGTCCACAAGGCCACCAGGAGTGAGGTCTTCTAAAGATGGCTCATGTACTCAAAGGTTGCAGTTTGTGATTGTTTCCCTGTGCTGTGTGACTTTGTGAGCAGACATAGGCTGCTGGTTAGGGTGTAAACCTGTGTCAAGGCTGTATGTACAGCTGGCATGGGCATCATGCTGGATTGTTGTCAACTGAACATTAGCTGTGTTCCTGGCTACCGAAGCGTTTGAATAATCTGCAGGTGTTGATAGAAGATGCTGAGTTCTTGATGAACAGGGCGTCTGCTGGTGAAGTCAGCTGGGATGAGATCAGACCCCAGCTTGCAGACAAATATCAGCTAGCAGGCCTGCCTGATGTTGCAGAATTTGTTTTACAATGACTTTTTGTTGGGGCCCGTAACGCCACTTGACATGACCTCACACAGTGCCGTGATTGATGTCAATCCAGCCATAAGGTTTTGCGACAAAGGTACCCAACTAAAGGGATTCCGGATTTTCCAACAACTACTCAAGATCCCTTTTTCAGGTTCACCCATGCATGCGTGCATCCAATCTGGCATGCACACGCATACTTGTTTGTCCTGACAGTGATACCCTAATATTACTTGGTGTCATTCATGAACTTTCTTTTTCTGCTTTCTGAAGTTATGACGGTCTGTGAGCATGCAACTATGCGCCTGATCACGTAAGCAGGGGATCTTTTTCAAAACTTGATGTGGCATCTCACTGACAAACTCGCTGCATAGTGAAGAGCCTGCCTGGAGTACTGAACAGGCTGTGTGTGGTGCAACGAGCAAGGTTTGCTTGCTTTTGCTCGGCGAGTGCATTTCGCCATAATGGATCAAGTTTAGCTGCAAGAAATATTGTTGCTGCATGCATGATTGGTTGCAGTCCTAATGACCATATGGTTGCGGTCCTAAGCACCATCTAACATCACAGACAAAGAGATCACAGACGAAATCACCATATGAAACCGGATACTATTTGCTATGAGTGCTGTCACAATTGGGAAACAAGCTCCTATCTATCTGAACACAAATGTGTGTATTGCTGCAACTTCCAACAAGACCAACAGTCTGGCCGGTTGTGGACCTGAAGGCAAAATCAAATAGTTCACGACAGATGAAGCAAACACCCTCACAATAAGCAAGTACACTCAGGCAGTTCAGAATCGCAGAGCCCAAAAGCAAATTTTGGGCTGTATGCAGCTCTGCGATCCTCAAATGCCTGAAAGCAAGCTTGGACCCGAAACATCAAACAAGCGTAGCACAAACAGCGTTCCTGATCATTTGTTCACAAACAGAATGACACACCAACACAGCTTGTACAGTCCATACCTCCGATCACATGACCCCAGGGTTTGCAGGTGAATCAAGATCAGTCTTTGTCGCAGGCTTCTTCCTCAAGTTGTACACATTGCCAGAGCCAGCAATGTAGTTCTGGTTGAACTTGCGCAAAGCCTCTCGTACAATCAACAAGGATGCTCCCAGCCCCAGCTCAATCATTGTGCTGTCTGTGATTGCTGATCTGTACTGAGCTGTTGTGAACAGTGCCAACACCAGCAATGCTGCAGATGCTACTGTCAAACCTGTTCTGATTTTGTCAACAGTTGCCATTGCCTGCATAACACTAGATGATGTATGAACGCTACACCTGTCAACTACACTGAACAGATTCAGCAAGGACGTAAGCAAGACAAGATAACGCCATGTGCAGCACGTATGCATTGCCATCTGATCAGCATGCCGCTTTGCAATGCAGCAGAATTGGCAGCACACACAAAGAAAACAACAAGAAAGTTTGAAGGGGGGTGCCAACAAGGATGTGAGCAAGGCATGATCACAACACATGCCACACAACTTAAGGTCATTAGATCAGGCTTGATGTCGCAATGTGGCAAAGTCAGCTTCCCAAAAACACGGCAAACAACAACGATGTAAGACTTTGCAAGGTGACACACACCTGCTGACCAAAGCCAACAAGCAGAGGCACAACACCAAAGCACTACAGCAGACGCAACACCTTGAGAGAACAAGCCAAGAATGATGAGGAGAGCTAGCCAGCTTTTGGCATACACACCTATTACATCTTTCTAGCGAAATGCCCCATTCATAGTGACAGACTTGAGTCATACAATGTATGGGGACCAGTAAGGAACATTGGTCCTGAGACATGTCAGGACTGATGCTGGGAGTCACCTGTTTACAGGAGGCACAGTCCTTTGTATGCCTGTCCCATCTGCTCAGCAGTTGATCTCTGCTAAGCTTGGGTGGAAGGTCTGCAGAGGTGGCTCCCTTGGCCCAGCCAACATCTCCTCCTGCCTTCTCATGCAGCCACACCCTGAAGGCTGCTACAGCCCTGCATACCAGCCAGACTCACATCCAGCTGCCGTTGAAAGGACGTGCATACAGCTGCAAGCTTTGATGAAGGCAGAACGCATTCAGCTGTGTTTGAAAGACCGTGCATACAGCTGCAAGCTTCTTGGTTTCAAAGGCAGAACACGTTCAGCTGTCTTTGAATGGCCATGCATACAGCTGCAAGCTGCCGTGAAGGCAGACTTACATCCAGTTGCCCTTGAAAGGACATCCATACAGCCGCAAGCTTTTGTAAAAGCAGAACATATTCAGTTATTCTTGGAAGGCCATGCATACAGCTGAAGGCTTTCATGAAGGGCAAATGGGAACACGCAGCAGGCAAACCGTCTGACATAAGGCACGGTTGGCATTCCATCAAAGATGCAGGTGGCAAGCAGATTGCATGCAGCACCTTCATCTTAGATCTGCAGAAGCAAACCTCAAGGTATTGGATGGGAGCCTTCAGTCATCATGAGCTGGAAAGCGTTGTTATTATTATTGTTATTATTAGTCATGCCAGGCAAGATCTCTGAAGGTGGATGGGACATAAGGGAGGGAGAATTACAAAGCTGGAAACCAACTCATGCTGATCAATATCCCAGGTGAATGGCATCAGAGTGTTGCATACCTGTCAGCCTGACTGGGCAGATAGTAGCCTCGCCAATGTTTGGGGTCTTCTCGCAGAGCATAGTCCTGCATACAGGGAAGGTCATCAGACCTCACCCTGGCATTTGTGAACTCATATCATGTGGCTCCATCTGTTGCCTTTCATTGCATTTCTCATGTTGTACCCTCCTGTTCAGACACTGACAATGATCCACAGAATGTGTGCGCAGCACCGATGTGTGTATGTCTATACTAGACCAGACATGCAGGTAACAGTTTCCCCTGCAAGTAAGATGGGGCGCAGCTGGCAAAACCCGGCACCTTATGGCCAAGCAGTGTAATGCGGCGCATACAACTTATTTTTCTACGCTCAAGGCTGCAGAGTGAGGCTGCGGAAAACAGTTCACAAAACACTGCATGTCTGGTGCAAGCATAGTGGCGGCACCCAGCATGCAGCAATGAAATCTGCTAAATGCACAATAGAATGCACAGTGTTATATGGCAAATGACCAGCCAGATGAAGCAAGCGTCAGAAAATTTGCAAAGGAGGTCAGCGCACCTGTGTGTGGAGCATGACAGCATCCTGGTCACTCATTGAGCCACTCAGGTTGTGGAAGAGCCACTGGGGAACCTTGGACACCAGGGCAAAGCCTTTTGGGGGGTTCTGTGACACAAACTTGAAGAAGGAGCGTGTGACTCCTGGCGAAATGGGCGTGAAGTATATTGCAAAGATGTCCACACGACCATTGCTGTACTCATACACGTATCTGCACATTGCAAGACGAACTGCTTTGGAGAGACAGGACTTGTCTTGCATGTACCTAGCTCATCATGAGCTGGAAAGCGGATTTGTTATCAATACTGTTATATCTGCAGGCAGGCAGCAGGCTAGACCTGCTGTTGTCTGTGAACTGCATGCTGCAGTCTTTTCTGGACAGCATCTTAAATGCAGGCAGGTGAGTACCAGAAGTGCCGTTTTTTATGCAACGCAGCATGAGGGGTTCAGTGCAGCTTATATTGGCTATCAAGGCCTGACAGCACCCTTGCTCCATTCAAAGTCTGCATCCGCTGCATCGCCAACCTTTCTGTTGTGGCCTGATGCATACTCAACATCAAATCCCAGAACAGAAATTTGCTGCGCAAGCGTTCTTTGGCTTGCTTGGTTTGAAATTTCATGTGCAAAGTTCCAGTGTGTGCAACCTCCAGTGCAGTCTTGGACCCTGCAGGCTTATGACAGACATATGACAGACATATGTGCTGCGATGACTCTGCATCCAGACCACTGTCTGTATCCATGTGCTCACCCACGTGACATCAAGCTGTGCGCTGTTTCATGACAACTGGCGACAAAAAGTGGCCATGAGCATGCGGCACACCAAAGACAATCTTTGAATGTCATCATGCTGCATGCATCAGGATGAGTGTTTGACTGACCTGTTTGTACATGGTGGGAGATACTGCCGTGTGACTTTGAGGCCTGCCTCATTCTGTGTCTTGCTGTAGCCATCATGCTGCACAGTGAAGCCCTGCAGCATGCAGGGTGGCAGACCAGTGAGTGAATGGCACAGCCATAAGGGTTGCATGCAAGGTCTACATACAATGGCTGGGATGGTGCCATCCCTGGGAAATGGTGCGGCTATGTCTGATGGAACTACCTCAGCAGCATCTGCTGCACTTGAATGTCTGCATGAACCTGTCACCTACCCGTTCACAATGCCTTTTCTTACTGCTGAGAGGACATGTGTGTGCAAGTTGTCCTGTGTGCTACGCAGGTCAAACACTGAGGCATGCAAGCAAATCCACTTGCGCATTGTCAGCATGGGACTGAACATCACCACCGCTGCAGCTGGATGCCTACTTTCACGATGATGGCAGATTGCTCTTGGCCACTAAACCCCATTGCCAGGCCACGAGTGATGTATGGCAATGCACTGTCGAGATACATACACCCATTGTGAGTTACATGCATACAGACACACATCCTGACGGCTACATTAGTTCCGGGCTGCCGCATTAGGAGGCTCCCGTTATGATCGCTGAAAAGCGTTGACTTTGTTTTCTTTTCTCTCTGACGGCTGTACCTTGTGAGCATCAACAGCGTTGTCCAGCAGCCGCATCTTCATTGGGTATGCATCCTCCCACTTGCCAGCAGTGCCATCATGCAGCCAGTTCACATGTGAGGGATCCATTGTGTTCTCCATCCACAAGTCCCAATTGGCTCGCCATGTTGAGAAGACAGGCACCCTGCACAAACACACAACATGATATCTGATGTACATACCATGGGCACTCAACAAGCATTCCGCATCAGTGCTGAATTGCGGATACATCAGCCTAACGCAGCTACTGCAATGTTCCTTCACCTTATTTGCAGGTGTGCTAACATCCAACAGTTTGAATATGTCGCATAAGCTTACACATGTCCCATTGCCCCCCCCCCCCCCTCGCCCCACCCCAGGGACAAAGACAGGGCCATGCATGGCTGAGTCAAGCCATGCATGAGGTCTTCATTCTGACATTAGACAGACAGACAAAGTATGTGCGCGTGCAGACAGACGCAGTGGGCTCAAAGCAAGCCTGTCCAGCGTTTTATCATACTCACGCATCAGATCCTGTCCAGTTGGGGTCAGCAGCTTCAGGGACAAGCACAGGGGCCTGCATGGCTGACTCAAGCCAGGCATGAGGGCCAGACTCGGGCCAGATCCACAGCATCCCTTGAGCCACTTGCACTGGAAAAGCCCTGGCCTTGGCTTTGTCTGCCTTGCATATTGGGTCGCTGGCAAGCATGCCTGACTGCATGCAGCCAGCCCGCCAGGAAGCTTATGAAGCAGGAGACAACACTAAATGCTAATGCAAGAAAGTCTGATACTGTTGATCTGTATACAATTTGGTGCTGTGCTGTACAATGTGCAACCAGCAGCGTGGAACTTTGGTCATCACTGCTCTGGTTGCACACATTCTGGTTGTGACGCCTCCCATTGTGGCGGTCACCAGAATCCCATCTTGCACTTTGAAGAACCTCATCGATCATCGTGCGATTGGGTGATCCAATCTCATGTCCAACATGCGCGACCAGTGCGAACTACAGCAAGGAAGCAGAGGACCAACCTGTGGATTGGCCAGGCAAGCGCCCTTACGATCAAACTCCCAGCCATGGTAATTGCAAGCCAGGTTGCCATTCTGAATGCGTCCTTCTGAAAGGGGAGCCAGCCTGTCAGTCAGCGATAATCTGAGTCCCATGCCTATGCATTGGAGGTTTGATGTTGGGGGGCCCCATGCTGATGCTTGAGGGGGGGGG
>JAABUP010002406.1_pt1 | contig 36264 bp, 37 predicted proteins | sample 5559201 | NCBI WGS metagenome assembly JAABUP01 (sample SAMN10711887, study PRJNA513373) | rock metagenome | isolation source: Antarctica rocks | place: Antarctica
AGCTGACAACAACAAAGCTATGAACCTAGCTAGAAACCCTGAGTTTCATGCTTGTATCAAGCACATTGACATACAATATCACTTTGTTCATGAAGCTGTTGATTGTCACCTTGTCAACTTTGAATTTGTATCTATTATCAAGCAAGCAGCAGATGAACTTACTAAGGCTTTGTTTGCTGTCAAGTTTAGCTGTTTTCTTATTCAGCCAGGTCTTATATTTAATTAATGACCTGTCTTCAACACATGTTCAAACCTCATCATCATTGACCTTTTTTCTTTGTTGCCTTTTACATTCTCACTTTCTTACCTCACTGTTGCGGCCTTCTTCATGTCCTCACCACCTTGCTGTCAGGCCCACTTTCTAGTGGGATTGAAGGACTCTATACTGGCTAGTGAATGGATATTCAGGTCGTCTAGAACTGAGGGGGAGTGTTGAAATAAGGAGGCTTCGCGGGGGATTTCAGTCCTATTCTGACCTAGCGCCGGAACTTGCCGTGTCACGTGACGCTGCTTAGTCAGCCCACACAAAAGTCATGCTGTCGATGCAGACTCTGCATCCTAGTTATGAAAAACAACAGTCGTTCCATAGAGGTCATTATATCAACGACTCGACGTCTTTCTGTTCAACAAGATGATGTATTGTGTTCAAATGCCGTCAATACACCGGTGATACAAGCTTCTACTCTTCTGTATTGGCTGCGGGGCACACCCGTTGAGGAATTTGGCGAGGCATGTAGTCGCTTTCGACATCCTTTCAGTTACCATTATCATGATGCAGGAGATACTTTCCTGAGGAGAGTTTTGGTTGGGTATCTCTGAACGAACACATGGATCTTGTTCGGATAGTCTATGCTACACCCCGAAGTAGAGGCGCCGAAGCTATGCATGCCTGTAGTCCATAAAAACACCCTTACAATGCTAACACCCTAAGCTCGGAAGATTCCACAGAGGAAGCTCGTGGACATTATGAGGCGAAGTCCAACCAGACGGACAGAAAAAGTCATGTATTCTCTTTCGTAACGAATCAGACGTATGAGGCCGTAACCGAGGCTCCGAGAGCGCCGTAGAACTCCGTCAATGACGGTCAGGGCGATGGTTCAGCTCTTCACCAGCCGTCAGGATTGTATGATCCTCTGGTGTCCCAGGACGCGGTAGATTGGGTCGTACCTTGAAAGACACCACCCCAAGGTATCGATGCATTCGCGTCCGAACCAGAAGCCGTTGTACTTTCTCCGTTCGGGCCCATTATCGCCATCTCAGTAGGTGGCTCTTCAAACCCTTCCGGCAAATGTCTACACACTGGGTCGACAAGCTCGTCTTTTGCCTCATCCTTGACGTAAATCAAAAAGTATGGCGTGGCAGGATTGTAGGCCTCTTGCTCGAGTATTTCCTCACGGTCCCTAACTTGGGTGACATAGCTATCATTATATTTACGCCAGATACACTTTGCGAAGTCGTAAATGTAAATCCAATAGTGGCCAAAGCTGACGGAACCGCGGTGAATGAAGACGGATTGAAGGCGATAGGGAAGATTACGAAGGTCGGTGAATTGGCTACTGATATTTGCGGTGAGATCCTTGATCTCAGTCTCTATGTCTGCAGGATCATAGACATCAGTCATTCGCTCGAGACACCATCATATGATGCAAGGAACAAGGCGGTCACTCACCGTTGAGTTCCTGCCTAACCTCTGCAGCCATGTCTCCCACAAGACTGAGTACCGTAGGATTAACCTCGATCATGTCATCATCCTCGATGGATCGAAGACTGGTCAAATATTCCTTGGTGCGGTCAAGCAGGTCAGGGAGGTCAAGATGCATCTATGTGAAGCCATGTCAGTCCAACCCCTTGTCATATACCATGAGACCATCTATCTACCTTGGTATCACCAAGTACGGCTTTGCGAGTCTCAAGCTTCCTCAACCTGGCCTTCCATTTCCAAGACGCTTGTCGCCGCTGCATAAGCTCAGCATCGTCATTATCCATGTATCGATCGAGAAATATAGTTTCCTTGAGCTCGAGATGGTGATTGGACTTAAAAGAGACCTTCTTCTCCGCATCAAATTGCACCCGATGAATTTGGATCTGTAGGACAGGTGGCAACTGGCTTATAGTACCATATTGTGGTGCTTGCGCGCCTTCAACATCGACTATTTGCTCGTCGAAGTAACCATCGAGAGCAGAATAGATGTCGCGAGGACCGGAGGCAACATCAACCTTGATGTCAGAGAAGAACTCTTCTTTCATCCGGACCTTCTCATCCTTGACAATGTATGACTTCGTCTTACCGAAAAAGAGACTCTTTATCTGGTCGATTTGCTCGCCATTCTTGTCAATGCTCACAGGCGTGATAGCGCACTGGAGTTGAAATAGTACATTGCCAACAACTTCTGTCACATCTTGTTGAGCGCCAAGTTCTACCTCGTCTTGTACAGTCGACACCGGCTCCTCAGCCTTAGGCCTTGGCGGTACAGGCGGAGGCCGATTTGGAGGACCCTCAGAGGGTGGAGTTGGTGGGGCTCCATTGATCATGACCGTGTCGCTCATAGTGTCACTATCTTCTTTGGCGGTGCTCAACAGGCGGTGTTGCTCGTTAGCTTTAGAGGGTGAAGATTCTCCAAGAGGCGCATGATACATGTCCGGAGTTGAAGGTCGGGGTACGTCAGCTTTCTGGGGAGGAAGGTTTTCCTTGTCCTCCATTATCTGCTGTTGCTGCTCCTTTACACCAGAGTCGATAATCATGAAGTCATTTTCCTCGTTCGTGAGTGGCTCGACAAGGGTCGCTTCGCTTGAAGTATCACCATCGTAAGACCCATCCATGTTGGTCGCTTCGTTCACGGCTCCTTGCTGTGGCTCAGTATCGATGTCCATTTCATGCTCACCAACAGCATAGTTCGCAGCTCCGTTCCTTTTCTCTTGACCTGGTGGAGGCGGTCCGAGAGGGCCCAACACCGGCATACCGTTGATGTCTCCTAAGGATGGTCGTTTGCTGGTAAGAAGCGACATCCGTCTAATATTTTCTTCGTTATTTGAGCTGATCAGTGTGAGTCGGGCGAGTTCTTGTTCGGGAGTAACGGCTGAGGTAGTTGCTGCAATCATGCTCTGGAAAAGTTTCTGCAGCTCAAAAGCAACTATTGAGTCAGGATCGGGAGTACTACATTGATAGATGGGACCCTACACTTCTGTGCCCGCACGACCTCCTTGACCGTTACCCTTCTTGATCCTACTTGCTTCCTACCGAGGCTCTCTGCGTCCAAGGGCATCTTGTACTTGTCGAAATCAAAAATCAAATCCCGTAGTGGCTTCACAGTGAAATAGAATTGTAGAAGGCTGTTGAGATAGCAAGTGTTCCCGATATTCTCGAGACCGACAGGCCATCCAGACAGGGCGTGTTCGGAGGAGAGCAACCCAGTGTTAAGAAAACCTCCAATGCGACGGCTGTCTTTCGACTTAGCAATAGCCTTCAAAGCCATGCGCAGATCCTGAAGCTGCGATGGGGCTTCGGATACCCGGATCTCGTAGGTTGTCAAGATCATGTCATCGTCCAGTGTGCGGTCTTCGATGCCAAGGCGATTGTATGCGTGGCCAACATCCATCTCAACCTCCCCCAGTTCGCCGGTCGCCAACCAGCTTCTCAGAGCCTCGCTATTGCGCTTTCCCGCAATCAAACTAACTGCGTTACGCGCAACCTCCCTCTCGTTATGATTTTCATTAACCTAGATCACAGGTCAGACGCAGTAAAGACCTAAAGACCGCACATCCCACGCTCCGGAAGGGGAGCGAGCAAATCTCACGCCACCAGCAGGAGTTTTCCAATCATCAATTTTGACAAACGCACCTTGAGAGTATACATAGACACTATAAATTCGTCCGATGTATCTTTGTCGGCACCCAGCCATGTAAGTGCCTGCTCGTAGTTGGTAACAGCTATTCTCCCTATAAGCTTCTGGCACTCTTATCCATATTGGTATTAGGGCAGGGACTGGGGTATGGAGAAAGGGTTGTTTGGAGAGGGGAGTGCGCGGGCAATATCTCACAGTTCGCAGCTTCAAATTGGATCTTGACACTTTTCCGGTTCAGGCCTATTATGCCTAGAGCTCGCCTCATCTCTGTCTCTTGTCTCGGAGCGTCACCCACCCTAGAGCGGAAATTCCCAATGATTGTATCATCATCTAATTCCCTAGACCTTGGATCCATTCCGAAATATCGATACGCATTGTGGATGTCCTTCCGACTGATCTGGCCTTCTGACTCCATCAGTACGGCTTTTGTCTCCAGGAGTTCGCTCTCTCTGCCCTTTGCCAGGTCCTGCAAACATTCCAGATAGTACGGTGCATTATCTGGATCGCAAGAGGTCTGACGCTCGTACGAAAAGATCAAGAGCGGGTCAGAGAATTCCGACGTCGCGCCTAAGCTTGCGTAGTATCTAAACATTATCGGCGTCAGCCAATTCCAGACAGCCAAGACGAGCCTGAAGAGTGACAAAGACATGACTTACGGATGCGCTTCAGCGGTTAAGTCAATCGTACGGGAAGCATGTGTCTTCTCATCTACAAGGTATTAGCTGTGCTTAGTACTACGCACGGCGGCGGACGGAGGAGCGCTGACAGTCCAATGAGCCCAAAGACCTCTCAACATCTTTCAAGGATGGGAGCGGAAAGGATTGGATATTGGCAACACGCTGTTCATCGCCGGGTCTTTGTGAGATCAGTACCATGAGTTCTTTCTCGACGTCATCGAGCAATATGTTTAGAGGTTCCTCGAGAGGGAGTGTTGGATTTATCTTGGGATTGGGCGGTGTCCATGAACACTCTCCGCTCTAATGGGCGTACGTCAGCAGTGCAGACCTGGGTTGGTCTTCAGATTCGGTGTAAGCAGATCATACATCATACGTAAATCCAAGATATTCCAAGAGTTCTCGGCATGGTTGGCCGTAATCCCCAAAGCTGGTTACGAACTTTTTGTTCAGGGAAGCTATCTTCTTGGCCCCAGGATTCCGCAGAGCATTATTGAGATAGGATCTTAGGTTCATGAGCACATTGATCGGTAATGGGTGCGCAATTCCTTCAAAGCGTTCGGGGGCCATCTTCATTACTATATCAGCACGTTCTTTGATCCTTGCTGCGTCGGTCAGCAAGGTTTCCCATTCTGGTGTGATCCTCGGGGGGCTTATCCGGACCGTGACGGTGGCAGGACAACACGGCGAAGAGCACTCGAACCGTTGCTGATCCGTCCAACGCTCACCTTTAGGTAGATCGGCAGATTTCCGTCGACAACTTGAGCTTTGAGGAACGTGGACGAAATGATGGAGAGGATACTGCGGGTTTGGGCATGGCTGCTCGCCACTACCAGATCGAAAGTCCACCATCAGTAGCATGTGACAACGACATTCCTGGCAGAATGAAGCCACCCTACACAAAGTTGATTTGTCGGGCTTTGAGTCGAAGCGTGGAAGATGACTCTGATCTTGCTTGGTCATGTACTTGTGCCGACAGCTGCCCGTCACCACCACCATAGGTAGCTGTCCATCGTTCTGGTAATGCGGCGCGGGATCAGTGAGGACATTCCGGCCAGAGAAATGTAGCTTTCGCGGATCGTAAGAGAGAAGATCCTGTATGAGACGAGGCGCAGTTTTGCCTGACAGAAGGACCAGCATTAGGTCTGACCCTTCATTTAGAGGGCACCATAAAACGCACCTGGCTTGGACGAGGGTTGCACCCCAAGCTTAGAGGTCTCTTGAAGTCTCGCATTCCCCTTCAAAGCTGCCACTCTGTTATTGGCCATAATTTAACACCCAAGGATGTGTTCTGATTCGGGAGAAGTAGATCATGAGGCAAAGTTTGCTGAGGGGTTGAACAACTGGACATGGAAACCCTGGTTTTCTCTGGAGGAAGACGAGTTGGTGCTGCCGGAAAGCTCTCGTTGACTTCTACAATTTAGGTATGTTAAGTCTCTAAAGTCATATTTTGTAACCTTCAGGTTTCTTAGTCATGTCGAATCTCTAAAATAAGATCTCAAAGAAAGAGATATGCTGTACGAGTAGAAGACAGTGGAGTGAATGTTCGAGCGAAGCTTGAGCTGGGGCAACGCGAACGATAGTCCACGAATCTGTCAAGCTAGATCTGTAAATTACGTTACGCACATCCAATTGTATGGACCAGCCGCAAACGCGCAGCACACTAGAGGGAATATTACTTGGTATCGTAGTACAGATCAGCCATGCTTTTCGCTTGTGGCCACGAGCTTCCTTGCGCCGTGATCCCCAGTCAACAGCCTACATACAAGTACATGTACCCATGCCCACCTGCGCTTAGAGTCTACTAAGAAACTCTGGTCTGACGGCTCGATCATGGCCACAGACGAGGCTGTCTATCAGCCTAAGGATGCCATCAGCACCTCAATCAAGTCGACGATGATCACCGGAGCGGCAGGCGCATTCGTGTCGGGCGTCCAGAACACCTTGACGAAGCAGAATGTCACAGCTTGGGGGATATTTACAAGGACAGGGGGCACGATTGCTGTCTTCGGTACGCTGTAACAAGATTACGAGAAGATTCAAGCGAACTGATTGCTACTGTAGCTGCAATGGGTGGCACCTACGAGTTCGCAAAGACCGCTTCCGCTAATCTACGGGAGAAGGATGATAGCTGGAATCCCACGATCGGAGGTTTCCTGGCAGGTTCAATCATGGGTCTGCGATGTTGGTCGATCCATGACCGCGAGATTGAATGATTGCTTAGAACCTCATAGTCCGCACACTCCCGTCAGTCCTAGGCTACGGTGCCGGTCTTGCGGTCCTATTAGGAACCTTCGACTACACCGGTGGTGTTTTAACGGGCTACACCAAGGACCCAGAGGTGGATGAGTACGAGCGGAAAGAGCAGCTCAGGAGGAACAGGAGAAGGCCGATCCAACAAACTGTGGAGGAGCTCGGCGAGGGCAGAGGTAGGATATTTCCATGTCATCCGATATGACACTTTCATTATCGATCACTGATGCCGCGGTGCAGGTATATATGGACCAGGTTATGACGAGAGAAGACGTGAGAGGATGAAGCAGAAGTACGGCATTGATGTCCCTGCAGCGACACAATGAAGGTTATGCTAGATTTGACTATGATGTACCTATAAGTACTGTATTGCAGCAGAATTGCACTCCAGAAGACCCTCTAAAAGTTTGCATTTGTCAGCAAGTAAGGCAGTTAGCGCCGGAGATAGGTAGCCCCAAATGCACCCCGTCATCTCTCATCACCACCACGATCTCGATCACGACCCTGCATAGAACTGATCACGAGCCTGACTTTGCACTCATCCTATTTGTGTCCAATAGCTGGAATCGACTCTGCCTAAGTTGATACATTTCTTTCCATTGGAATGTCCGTCTGACGGCGTGCTGGGTTTGAAATTTCTCTATCTCACCATTAACCATCATCATCGTTTTGCCACCACAACAGGACCGGGAAAAAAGACATCGTGTGAGGACCAGGCGCCTTACTACCAGTAGCGCACACTAGATTATATGATCTTGCCCACGGGCTTCGTTCTTTGTTTCTCCTTGAAAATTTCCTAAACCTTCGAATTGTACTACACCGCACCAATGGCCACCATGACCGCTCGTCCCCAGCCCACCGTGGGACCGAAAGAACGATTTTTCCGGTACTTCCAACATGAAGTTACAGGTCCGTCGGGGTTCTTCGATCTCTATGCGTGGACTAACCCCTACGAATGATAGCTCTACAAGACGAAATGGATAGAGTGGGGGATACGGCACTCATTGGTGGCGAACGAACAGATGCCGTCGACCATTGCTTAGCAGGCATCTCCCGTCTTTCGAAGGAAGTAAAGGATGCCTCTGGTTACCTACCAGCTTATGACCAGCGCACATACTCTGAGGTATACCTAGCGAAGATAATTGACATCAACCGTCTCCCAAAAGAGGGATAGTATTGACCTGTTTCTACACCCTCAGGCAATCAAAGCGCTGTCTGAGAAGCTTCATGAGACCCGCGCTACATTCGCCCCAAAATCAAAGTTCACATTCAAAACCGCACGCAAAAACGCATCCGCCATCTCCCTGACCGATGCCGCCGAGATCGCATCCGCGCAACGTCTACACATTCCCGGCTACCGCTCCGATCCTTCATCTGTCGAGTCCTCAATATCCCCGACCCCAAACCGCGTTCCCACTCCCTCCAGCGAACCAAGCAACAACGCAGATCTAGAGACAACCGCCAATGGCTCAATCAGCAAGGCAGACAAAAACCTCCTGAAACCCAGCACAGCAGCCATCCGCAAACCGTCATTCTCCACGTCCAATTCCGTCGCTATAAGTGGACATAGCTCGGTGCATATCATCCTTCCTTCATCCGCCGCGCACGCCACATCTCCCGGCTCTCTTGCCTCCCTCAAACGTTGTGTCGTCGACTTGTCCGTACCAACTGTCAATGGCCAGCCCTTGGCCGGTCTAACGTTAAAGAACATCAAGGAGAGCTTGCTGGTGTGCGGACATGTCAACGGGCCCGCGCATGTGACAGGAGTCGAGAACAGCATCATTGTGGTGGAGTGTAGGCAGTTCAGAATGCACGAGTGTAGGAACTGTGACGTATACTTGCAATGCTCGAGTAGACCGATCATCGAGGATTGTCACGGGGCGAGGTTCGCGCCTTTGCCCAAGGCCTACGTAGGTGGCGCTATGTTTCGGCGACGTGACGCGTAGAATATCAAACGGAGCTGACAGTTAACGAACAGGCGATTGACCCAGGGAAGCCCGTTGCCAACCAGTGGGACCAGGTGGACGACTTCAAATGGCTCAAAGCCGAACACAGTCCGAATTGGAGCACACTCGCGGTTGACAACCGGGTGGTGGACGAGGTCTGGAGGGATATTGTTCCTGGTGGGCCAGGCTGGTCTCTGGACGATATCCTGAAAGCTACGAACGTAGGTACGCCATAACTCATAGGCTTGGCGGGTCATCATCCTATATATACCAGAGGTCTTTTGTTTACGATTGCTATGTTTTGAATTGGTGGCATGTCGGTATCATCGCATGGATTTGTCAAGGTGGGCTGGAGGGGTCTTTGCAAAATAGGTTTCGTACGATTAGTGATTGTAATACATATGTGAGTCTATACACTAGAATACACATCAAATTGTAACCCTCATACCGAGAAGGGACCTTGTAGATGTGGACTCCCACCAACGCTGTTCCACAAAGTACCTTATTCAGACAATAGATCAGGATCAGCTTGACCGCAGTACTCAACCAGCTTTCCATCTCCTTCCCCCACCTTTCTGCCACAACCACACCGCCTCTGTCGCGTACGCCTTCGCAGACACATGACCGCCGTCTCCATTCGCCTCCCCCTGCACCGTTTCCAATACCTTCCCCTCCTCTCCACACCTCCACAATCCCATCACCAACTCACTGCCCTCATCCCCAAACAACCCTTTCCCAAGCTTGTAGAGGATCCTCCCCAACGTCTGAAACGCCACACACCTCTGCGCCGGATATCGACTCCTCGCCAGCCTCGCCAGTTCAGGGATAGTATACCCGGCCGCCTCTGCCGCCTCGCCGTGATGGTGCAAACCTTTCGTTACTGGGATTTGGCGAGCTGTTCGTGGTGGGAGTAGGTCGCCGCGGAAATCGAAGCGGATGCTGGACGGCGGGAGGCTTTGTTGGAGTGGTGAGTAAGCCGAGTCTTGGTCTGCAAGGGAGTTCTCGGACGGGATGGGGGACATCCAAGCTAGTTTGGATGGATCGGAGGGAAGCATTGGGAAGTATTTCTGGTGGAGGTTCGTAAGGAAAGAGGGGTCTGAGGGGTCGAGGTCTGGCGGTGCTACGGGTTGGGGGAAGTGGATGATTGGTGGTGGTTGGAGAAGAGCTGTGCTGTGTTGTTGAGGAGACATAGAGGCAGGGTGAAGGTCGGTTGGAGGAAAAGCAGGCGCTGCGTCTGGATCTGAGCGTTGCTGTTGAGGCTCTTTTGAGGTGGCCGTTGCTGGAGGTTCGATGGATTGAAAAGTTACTGTCTTTGGCTTGGAGGACCTCTCGTGCGCGCCGTGCTTCTGCTCAGTAATCTCTGACCTTCTGCTGATATATTCTTGAGGATCATCGATGTTAGCCTTTTTCAGTAGTCTTTCGATAAGTGATGGACTAAGTCCTGCCACGAGCTCTTGTTGCTCGCGTTCAATTTCTTCATCAGACATCCGCGCTAGGCGCTGGTTGTTCTCTACATCTATTCTTTGTCTCTCGATGTCATCGACAGTGGACACATTCCTGGAGTCTGGCCTCGTTTCTGAAGCTGTTTGCGCTGATCTACCGTTCAAGGTCGGTGAGGAAGCTTCTGAAGCGGTTGCATCCCGATCACCCGTTCCGTATGAGGACACTTGTCCGTGTGTACCTCTCTGTTGCTTGAAGGCCGAAATTTTGGAGCGCTTCTTGTGTGCTGGAAAGCCAGTGTCAGAGGTTCTGCTGTTGGGGGCCGTGGGAGGCTTCGGTGTTGACGAAGGCGAGCGCTCTTTAACATCTTTGATGAATCCTAGGTTGGAACAAGCTACAGAAGAGGCTCTTCCTTCCACTCGGGCGATCTCTTCATCGTCCGAAGATAGATCTATGTGAAAGCGTTCTCCCCTTATCGCCATTGTTCCTTGCAGACAGGAAGCACGAGTGGAATTTGTCAAATTTAGAGTTATTCGCTTAAAAGCGCCACGCTGCGGGTCAGACCATCAGCCACAGTCGCTAACCTTATCGAGAGAATTTCCAGAACACCACATCCAATGATTGAGCAGCATCACTTCACACCCAGAGGTCAACAAGATGCATTTCGCATATCGTCGAGCTCCCTTATGATGAGCGTGAAGCCAATTCCGTTTTGGGTTCGACTCAACTTCAATTCGCTCAATAGACATAGCTAGAGCTTAGGTAAGACTCTGACGCGAGATACGTCAGTAGGCTATATCAAGTGGCTCAAGGGCCTCTCCAGGAACTGCAAGAGCTGTCGATCAGAAGATATTTGATTGGCAGATCAGCATCTGGCATGAGCTCTCATACCAGACCGGGTCCCGTGGTACTCTAAGCCATGGCGGCATCCAAAGTACTTACCCTTACAATAATATACCCCCCTCTCATCCCTTTGCGGCCTAGTAGGGCAACTCCCCGTAGACTCTCGGTAGGCCTCCGGGCCCAGCAGGAAGGTCGTGAGTAATGGTGAATCCAGATGATGTGTCCCAGTGTGTTCTCTGCTCGCTCGTCTGCGCTCTGTCAAACCTAGTGGTCCCTTCCTTCAATCGAAATTGCCCGACGTTATATCCGCCCATGTCCCTCTTTCCTTTCCACACTGACCTTCCTTTCTCTCTCCCTCTCTTCTCTTTACATATACGCACAACGCACGTCACGGTCACCAGTCTCTTCATCTAGAATACCTTTGACAATACCTTGAATTCGACTTCTTTGAGGTGTTTCATCAACGTTGCACCTCAAGTGACGGTCTGATGAGCGCAACGCCGAAGATAACAACGCTTTGAGGGCACAATCCGACTAACAAGAAGCAAACGTTGTGGTGTCGCTCGTTTTTGAAGCCATCGCGACCTTGCACCGTCGCGGTCCAGTGTCTCCGGTCCTTACACTATCCAGCGTGGAAGAGTACCACATCCGCAGGATTCGCTCTCTTAAGAAGAAGTGCGCCTTGAAGAGTCTCAAGATCTTTCGAGATCCTTTATTTGTGGTGGAGCTGGAGTTGGTTCGGTAACTGTGAAGAAGGTGATGATGGCGACCGCCGAAGCAGGCCACCGACAAGATGAGGTTGTTGGTCCCGCTACTTACAGTTCCTCGCCAGAGCTTTCATCCCCACCAAAATCTCCAGAGTCGCCATCAGAAGCCGCAATTCCCACAGCCAAACACACAACCGATAATTCAACGATCAGTGTGAAAGTTGGAGGAGGAGTTGACAAACTCGCTTCGGCGACAACCGCGACCCAGAGCCTCGCTAAAAACAGCACCACCACACTTGCTGCGGCTCCAAAGAAACCGCGCAAGAAAAAAGATCCAACAGCAAATGGAAGTTTGACGGCCGCAACTGACGGCAAAGAATCGAAACCGAAGAAACCACGAGCACAACCCGGCACGTCCGCGACAGCAAGGAAAAGGCAGAAAGTAGATGCATCGGCCAGCACAAAGCCAACAGGGTCGGCGGCGTCGCGTCAGGCCAAACTTACCGACTTGGTGGGGCCGTCGCATAATGCTACCATAACTTTGAGTGTTCCCCCCAGATTCGCGTCGCCTCGAAACGGTAATTCTGATGCTATTCCGAAGACGAGTCTTGCTTTTGTTGGGGCAGGGCAGCCAACGTCGACACCACGGTCAAGCGGCCAGAATTATGATCCAATCCGTTCTACCACCATGGAGGCGCCGCCAATTGCGCACAATCCATTCAGTGCTCCTCCTGTTTCACCAAGTCCAGCGAGGTCTACCAATCGTGCAAGCGCATCACCATCAATCGCAAGCTTAATCGATCCGCCAGCATTCACCAAATCGATACCGTCGATACCTTTCTCGCAGCCAATGAGGCAATCATCTGCAAATCGTGCGAGTCCGACGCCTACCACTGTGTCGCCCCCAAGCGTTCCTATTTCGCCGTCGATCCTTCAAATTAAGCAACCATCTCCGGTACTTGTTGAGGACCTACATCCGCAACACGTTCCTGATCAAGCCATGCAGATTGATGCTGAGAAAGACTGTTTACCTCCGAAACTTGCTCCGAGAAAAACCGCGGCAGGAAGCAGCACCGGGCAATCATCCTCAACAGCATCGCCAAAACCCGCACGTCAGAAGGAAGCACCACCACCACTTCCATCAGGCAATGGATTGCTCTCCAGCGCGTTCTTCGGCGGCCCCTCTGATACCTCCACAAATGGCACCGACAACACTGCACCAACAGTGATCCTGCATATCCCCATGAACGGCGAGACAAATAAATACATCAACTTCGCTCGAATGGCCGAAGAGCGCTACGGTTTCAATGCTCTCCATCCCCGGCTCGCAGCACAGCGAGAGCGTCTCGCTAGAATAGCAGCTGCCGGTGCAGCGCTAGAGAAAGGCTCCGGCTCCGGCTCGGCTGATGAGATGAGTCTCGATCTCTCTGAAGGCGAGAGTAACGTGGAAATGGGAGGTATGGAAGGTGGGAGTGCAACAGAGGGAAAGAAGCCGGCCAAGAGGAAGAAGGCGGATCAGTACGACAAAGACGATCCGTTTGTGGATGATAGTGAACTACTGTGGGAAGAACAGGCTGCTGCGAGCAAGGACGGATTCTTCGTGTATAGTGGACCGTTGGTGCCGGAGGGCGAGAAACCCACGATCGAAAGGTATGCTCCCAATTTCCTCTCAGCATGTTTCACTTTGCTGATAGATTGTCTTTAGGGCGGATGGCACTGTCAAGCGTGGACGTGGCAGAGGTAGAGGAGGAACCGCACGTGGACCTAGCTCGGGAAGAGGAGCTGCAGTCGGAGGGGGTACCGCGACTAGAGGTTCCGCTGCGACAAGGAAGCCAAGAGTCACCAAGGCTGCCAGACTAATCATGGAGCAAGAAAAGCTCGATAGAGAGAAGATGGCAGTCTTGGCGGCTAAGCCGAGCACTTATCCTGGATAACCAGCAGGGGGTATATATCCAACCTACAGATCTCTCATACTTTGTGTACGTGTTGAGGTCCTTACGATGTACAAGATTTTCGCCCTTGTCTCAGTCTATCCATGAATTTTTTGAGCTGCACGGTGACTCCCCGCTTACAACGGCGTCACTCTTACTTTGCTTGAAACGTCGGATGGATCCTTGTCACTGTCAAGGGTGGTGATGCAGCGGGAAGATGACTGTTCTCATTCTGTCGATGCTAAAGTCTCTTCAAAGCTTGTATGATAGAATAGATGATCTTGCGCATGCAGTCTGAAGATCTAGTGCATTATTCTGATGTGACCCTCTGGGTGCCCCATGAACCATGTAACATAGCTGGCAGGGAAATTTGCTGCCTGAGATACGGCGAAGACGAAGGCTGTTCAGTTGCGTCACAAGGAGAAGAAAACCTGAAAGTCCCCAGAATGTTGGCCATACAGGTGGTTGGCGAGCCGGCGCATTGCCATAGTGATGGTGTGAGATGCTCTTTTCTGGTACCATCCAACCCTCAAGAAGGACATATCCCCGTGGTAATCGCCCTCTCGAGTTCTCCGCAACGGTGCTAATGATTGAGATGAGGAACTGGGTGCGCGCTCATTGATAAGCTACCATCACACAGTGATCGCAACCAGCAGAATATTGACCTAGTACTGTCAATAAAGACTGCCTTATGATAGGATGGTGCAAGAATTTAGCCCTACCCAGCGTCCAAGACGGACAAGTAAGAAGTATATTGTACATTTCCCAAAACACCTTTTCGCCAAGTCATGCGCCGTCTATGCCCAAGCCGGTTGTGTAATACAGATCGATGGCCGCTGTGCATTTAAGAAAACCGCAAGAACCCCTTCCATTTATTGATCATGCTTCCAAACCAAGATCTCCTCGGCGCCTCTTGCAGCTCTTTCATCAGATTTTGATAGTAGGTCGGATTCGACGCAGGCTTCATGAAACCATCGGAAAGCGGATACTGCAACACCAGATCAGTTAGGACCAAGGATCGTGCTAACCCCAGATAGGATTCTGAGTGAGCCCACCTTGTTGCTGTACCGATTCTCGAGGAATGAGTACAGGACATTGACCTGCTCTAGCTCTGCCTTTTCGTCCAATTTTACGGGGCTAGGTACCGTTGCTTGTGCCCCGTTGGCGACAACGTTATCTTGAGGTCGAGTCTGCGATGGGAGAAAACGCTTGTCTATTCGCCGACGCATTGCCTTCTGGAAGGAGACTTCAGGGCGGAGCAGGTCCACTGGCCATCGGTTCAAAGCCCGAAGGTAATGTTTATATGCAACCTACATTTGCAGTGACAGTCAGCGAAGGCAATAGCTTAACACAGTAGTCATGGACTTACAGAATTTGCCATTGTTATGTTTGCGCCAATGCATACAAATGTATACGGAATCCGAGAGACGTAACTTATCGAGTCTCTTTGATGACGTCCTAGATGGGTTTAGCGGGGCTATGCCGGGCGCTTGCTGTGTCAGAGCCGTGGCGGTGCGCGACAACCTCCTGATGTCTTGATTACGATTCTGTGGCCTTCCACTACTCCAAAGCGACTTAAGGTGTCGTACTCACCTAAGAGCACTATCTTCAGTTTGTAATTCTTTCCTGTTTTAGCTGACTGGTATTTACGGTCGCTGCGACAAGCTCATCATGAGCTCGCAGCGTTACGAGCGGGTAAGTTCATCAGCCCGGTCAACGTTGCCACGCCGCGACGCCAACCCCAGCAGCCCACAAGTCCTTTGAACCCATTTCAAGACAGTAGTTGACCCAAAGATATGCAGGTATCCGGTAATGAAGACGAAGCCTCTCCGTTGACCCCTCAAACCGGTCACACACCAGACCACTTTCCCACTTCACCACCGCCTTCATTTCGATCACGAACTTCATCACCGACATCTCAACATCTCATTTCTTCCCAAGATCCTCTCACTTCACATGCAGATCGAACGTTGGCGGATACATTCGATGACGGTGAAGGCTCAGATGGCGAAGGCGAGGATGATGGTGATGACCGGCAACGGCTAATGCGCGGCACTGCAACACAGCAGAATACCGATGGAAGGACTGCGCATGACGGAACTAGGCCAGCTGTTGTCCAGAGAAGAGTGACTGAGTTGCCTAATTTCACACCGCGGACCGTACCAACCACTGGCGCTACAAGGAGGGTGTATGGAGGTGGATCAGCATCGGTCAATGATGGCGTCTTCGCAAATTTGAATGCAAAGCCCGAGAGGGGTGAGAAAACCGAAGAAGAGAAGCCTCCGGTATGTAGTTAGAGCACCATCCGTGGGTGACTTACGCTAATTCATGTTTACAGACTTATGAGCAAGCAGCAGCGGATGCAACCCCACCATATTGGGAAACGACCATTCTCGCTCCCGGCATGGTATCCGATGAGGTTTTCGTTGATGGCCTTCCTGTCGGGTCCGTTTTCTCGTTTGTCTGGAACGGCATGATCTCCATGTCATTCCAGCTTGTCGGTTTCCTCCTGACCTACCTTCTCCACACAACACATGCGGCAAAGAACGGAAGCAGGGCTGGGCTTGGCATTACGCTTGTGCAATACGGTTTCTACATGAAGGGATCGGGATCTAGCAAAGTGGTGGATCCACAGCCACAATATGGCCAGCCGCCGGATCCGAATAGTCACGATTTCAACCCTTCGACAGTATCTGATGGTGCGGCTTCGGCTGCGGCTGTAGCTGCGATGGCGGATTCTCCAGGAGGAGGTAATGGTGCTAGTGGACTGTCGAGCATTCCGAGTAGCGAGTGGCTGGCGTACATCCTAATGATCGCGGGTTGGTTTATCCTGATACGGGCGGTGAGCGACTTCTTGAAAGCGAGACGACATGAGCAGCTTGTGTTGCAGAGCCCCGACCGTGGCTTGAGCGTTCCTGTCATAGCGGAGGGCGAGCGTTCTGAAAATGTTGTCTAGTTTTAGAGCCCGTCCTTTTTTTTCAACACAGGATCCTTGGAGTTTCTCAAAGGTTGATCCATTCGCATCTTTGTTGGTGTCAACATGGTCGGTATTATAGCAAATCGCATTTCGCACCTAAGCTGGCCTGCACGAGAGCGCGGTGGCACCAAGGCGCCGATGCATACGAGTAGGGCTAATAATGGTTACATGAGCTCTGTGTGTGCCTGAGTTGTGACTTCGCGTATATAGAACCGTTGCTCAGCCACGTCAACCTACGCATGGTTGAGCTGACCAAGTTTCTCAGAAGCCTGATGCCGCCCGCCGTACTCTGTATGGCGTTAAAGTCTCATGGCTTCCATTCATGGCGACTTCATCCTACAGTCACTATGTGACTCAAATTCAATTGTTTGATGTGTTGTCCGCTGTAAATAGGCAAAACGGCCCAAACGGTATTGGACATCGATGTCCGGAGATATCATGATGCGATCCTATTGAACACCGTACATCGATGATACCTGTTGAAGATAGAGACACGAATGTCTCCAGTTGTAGAGGCAAGGTCTCTATCATCACTTACAACATTAGCAGCAAATCCTCCAAGATATCCACGTAATCCGACGCAGGAGATCCAGGAGCCTCTAGTTCTATACATTGCACGAGTGCCAGGCAGTAGAGGTAAAAGAGACCCCTTCAGCAGCGGCCTTCAAGGAAGCGGAAACTTATAGATGTTCAGATGTCTTTCTCACGACATTGAAACCCCCGGAAAAGGTGGTCACCGTTGAGGACATCCAGAGCTCACTCTATTACCTACACGTTGATAGTCCAGAGGACGACACGTTTCTCAATGATTTAGACATTGCAAAGGACTCGCAAGAAATTGATGAAGAGCAGGGGACACGGGGCCGAGGTAACGAGGCCCGTACTGAGGTGCATCGAAAGGCTCTGCCTCAGAAGCCTCCATTTGCATGGTGGAGTCACCCAAAGCCTCCATCAGAGATCTATCCGTATTCTCAACTACCCCACCAGGGACCACCAGGTATTGAGACACTCAGGCGAAAGCCAGTAGACGGAGCTGCTACAACAGAAGAAGATGAGCGCCGGCGGCAAAGCATCGGGTCTGCACCTCCACCGCTCTCACGGCACCTTCTTGGTCCACGGCCTTTCCATCCTCGTCTTCACTCCGTGGATAGTGGAAAGCATTCAGCGGAGAAGGAGATCGCAGATACTCCGCCCAGGCCATGGTCGGCGCAGCCAACTGTCCATATAACAAAGCCACCAATGCCGCCCCGCACCGAGTTCCAGCGGAAGCAGGTACCAAATGACCATCTACGTGATAACAGTAGCGACAGCACTCAAGCTCTTCCAGGTCCGCATAGGCAATTTAGCAATTCATTCGGTGGTGGAGCTGCTATGGATGAATTGTCTTTTACATTGATACGCCGCGACCCAGCATCTGGAGGTCAATGGAATGTAGGCAAGATCTCAAATGCACCGCTCGGAGAGAGTTATTCAACCGGTTGGGATACTCCGCAAAACATGCCAATGAAGGGTCTAAGACGGCAAATACATATCGAAGTTCGCACGCCTGGATACGGCAAATTCAACTCAGCCACCTCTCAGCTTCCTAAGACGCTTCCTGATCAAGACGATGCGTTCCAGGGCAATAAGCGAAGTAGTGTGGCCGCGAACAGCAGTGAACTTCAGAATGATCGTGTGTTCAGACGACGATTATCTTACGAACGATCAAATTCAGCGCAACACAAATATCGGCAGCAAAGGCCAGGATCTAATGACATGTCCAATGCGAGCGACATCTCTGGGCAAAGCTTCGACACAAGGCTAACCAGAGACCGGCAAGATACTGCTGATGCTCTTGACCATACCTTTAAAGATGACAATACCAACTCAGCTGCAGTAAAGACGAAGGCAAAAGCCCGAGGGTACACCTTCCTCAGCCCTTGGAATGGGGCGTGTGAGTTCTCGACCGGTATCGCTGGAAGAAGTTTGAAGTGCAAGCACAGCCTGCCGGCTGGCGCAGCGGCTACGTCTTCTTCGCCACCAGTGACAGTCAGTGAGCTACGGTTCAATCTGCCAAGCTCTGCACTTTTCAGCGCGCCAGCATCCAATGCATCAACACGAGCCGCTTCTGGAGAGCAAAACAGGTCATCATTTCTTTCTAATCGCAGGCACCGCAAACAGCTTTCTTCTGGCTCCGAGTCCAAATCTGTATCTCTGTCCAAGCATGCGTTCGCGGCGGCGACACCTTCCATAGAAGAGACCGGCGTAGACGAAGGCAAGCTTGATCTCTCCCTGGGCCAGGAGCATGCTGGAGGCGGGTTTGGAGGCAAGCAAGCTAAGCTAGGCAAGCTCATCATCGAGGACGAGGGCCTGAAGATGCTCGATCTCCTGGTTGCTGCAAATATGGCTATGTGGTGGCAGGTCTATGAACGTTGTATTGATTCTCAACAACAAAATGCTTAGACGGAGCAGCTCATTTGGGTTTCGAACTTTGATTGAAACTGAGAGGTAGGTCTCTTTCCTGCTACACTGCGCCACCTGGCCATTTGGCGGTCTAACGATCCATTCAGAACATGTACAAGTACGAAGTACTCCGTAAAGTCGTAGTCCCTGCGTGCCCTCGGCTGTGAAGTACAAAGTATTGTACATACATGTACCCCGATTCCAAAGGTCCGACCTGTTCTTTTCTCTCTCGACGACTCAAAACCCTTGTGGTTTCTTGACCATGCGTGCATCAAGGCCCTCATATCCGATCGGGCGACTACGCACCACCAAAACAGCGGCGATCTCAGATGACGTGGGTCACAGCCATGGCCTTGTCATGGCGTCATACCGCTCGTGAGATGTTTCCAGAGTCAATCTGTGACGGACTAAGCCCTAACGTGTGGCATCCGATTGTGAAACCCGAGCGGGAGGAAGGCTCGTCAATCTCAAACGTTCCGGCGCATCGGAGTCCTGGGACCTCATTAGGTACAAGCTGCGCTCGTGGCGAATGACTGGAGTATTGTAAGATACATGAGTGGCTACGTAGCAATGAGCGAGCTCAGATGGAAAGACCTGACTGATCTTCGCCTCGGCTCGATGTTAATAATACGACCACAGATAAGTTAACAATGCACTTTCTTTGTAATCGGAGTGGGAGGAATCGACGATGATGCTAAGCGAAGCAACGCCAAGTGGGCCGATCCACAGGAAAGGCGCTAGTGGGAGGGACGACTTCCGCGATCGAATGCCGTCTGCTGGTATCTGGGAAACAACCCAGTCGACGTTGTGGTGACGAGGACACGTCAAAGCCAAAGCCGCAGCCTCGCCTCACCCACCAAACACATCTGTGCCCTGTAGATCCGAAGGAGACCCCTCCTCCGGCTCGGTCATTGGCTCCCTTGATGGTGCTCACATGTCCGATCCGATGCAAGCAAGCATGCGTCCTTTCGGAATACAACCATCTCGGCCTCGTACTGTGGCTGACAGAGGCTTCGCTGATGACAACAGAATGACCTGCTGATGTCGTCTCAGGTCTGCTCACAGCAATGCCTCCGCGACCTCCACACATCGTCCCACTCGGACATGACATTCCTGCGAACAATTACGAAGCCGTCCAGCTCATTTGAGCACAGTTTCTTCGCCTCAGCGCAATGACGCTCTAAACAGACTACGTCCTTGACAGTGACACGCTAGCGAACGGCGTTGGCTACCCGTCCTACAGCGCCTTCGTAAAGACACCATCTACGGCGGAATGCCCTATCAAATGACGCTACACACATGTCAGGCCATCGTCATCCAAAGAGGTGTCCTGCCCATCTGACCGCTTGCTTGAGGCCTTCCCCATCCATCCTACACCGTCATCATTCACCGCCAAGGCATGAGGATAGAGCAGATCGGAGACCGCAGATTGCAGTACTCAATCCTCCAGCCGTTGGCACCGCAAACCGGATGGAAAAACCCGTACCGGGCAACCGAAGACGTAGTTCCGACGTCAGTGACAGTCCGGAAGAATGGTTCGAAGATTCCAATAAGAATGTTTCCAACCGAAGTGGATTATTCGTTGATGGTCTGTTCTCCGATCCTGCTTTATTCACAGCAGCCGCTAAACGGAAGCAGAAGATTCCCCATTCTACATCAATGAAACTTCTCCTTCTGATTATGACAGTGCTTGCGCTGTCCCATCTGGTGCCTCCCATCATCGACAAATACACTCGAGACATAGGGCTATCCCTATCAGATCAAGTCTATCACAGATGGATTCGAGCGGGAGCAATAACGAAGACTTCAGGAGTGTCATTGACGACTTGACGGTGGAAAACAAGAGACTGAGGCAGAAGTTGAGGAAATACGATGAGGTAAATTGCTCGCATTTGCAGGGAGACAAGCTATTCGAAATAAGAATTCACGGGCTACCAATGCACAAGAAGAGAGAGCTAGAGGAAACATTGAGAGTGTTTGCTTCAAGCTTGGATGCATATCCTAGCAGACCTAAATCTTATTCCGCCCCACAGTCACCCACCCTACCTCCTATTACACTGCCTTCTCGTATGAATTCTTCCTCAGTTACGTCATTCTCTAGACCAGCCGACTCTGCTTATGCTTCTATGTTTGCGTCCGGGGACACGAGTGCCGCCAAGTCGCAGGTTAAACAACGATCCATGCGGTCAACGAAGTTGACCGAGCAAAACATCAAGTCTTATCTTCTTGATATACCGGAGGGCCTTTTTCCCAACCACTCGCCTGTGATGACAGAAAAGGCCAGAATGGAGGTTGTTGTCAAGAGATTGGAGCAGCTGTTCACGGGGAAAGAACCCGCGTCCGAAGTGTACAGCCAACCTCGGCAGCAACAGGAAGTTTCCCAGTCAGCAGCGAAGGCAGACAGGAATACGGTTGAAGCTCGTGGTCATCGAGTAGACGTGGAAGGGGTGCGGGAGTCTCGTATCCTACCAGCTGATGCCGAGTCATTGGCGGATGCAAGGAGTGATGAACAAGTGCCAGCGAAGCTACGGTCGACAAACCGTACTCGTTGCTCTAGCGCTCAGTCCAGAGATGGGGATACGAAAGTCAGTAACGACAGCTCACCAGTTCAACGTCCAACTCGACCTCTTGATCTAGATCCGAATCGAGCGCAGGTACCCACTGAGAATATAGAGTATATTCGTCATCTTGGGGTTTCTCCCCCTAGGAGAGACGTCAATCCTTCTACCGAGAATAGAGAGGGCTGGGTCTATCTGAACCTACTGACGAGCATGGCCCAGCTCCATACGATCAATGTCACCCCTAATTTCGTGAGGAGAGCTGTTACAGAGGTCAGCGATCGATTCGAATTGTCTCGAGACGGACGAAAGATAAGGTGGAGAGGTGGCACAGAGGGAACGCGGATGAGTAGTGACTTCGGTAGCGGCAGCGAACAGCTTAGTGGAAAATCACCCGATGACGGACCTGGACCGAGCAGCAAACGGCGTAAGTTGAACGATGAGCGCTCAGGCTATGGCCTTCCCAGACCGGATTTCGAGCTGGGATCCAGCTCAGATAAGGTACTTAATGACAAGTTCGACTACAAGCCACTTTTCCTCCATACCGCTTGCCCCCAAGAGGAGGATGACTATTGTTTCCACGCTAGTGACTCGCTGACGTCGCTTGGACCGGCTGGTGATGACAGAAGTATCCTCCCAGACTCAAGTGCTCCGTCACGCCCTGGAATGAGCTCAAACTTCCCAGAACAAAAGCGTGGGAATGGACCTATCATTTTCTACCACGGGGCTATTTTCTATACCGATCTTAGCGGGGATCGGAGCGGTGTATCTTACGATGATGTTGAATTTGCTCATCAAAAGCATGATATCATCGGCTGTGCTCCATCCACGTCGAAGGATATTCTTGTGCATGCTGAAGATGTCAGAGAATTTTTAGCAGAGTATCCCATGTCTCCAGACCGGATGGAATATGAAGATGATGACACTGGTTTCACAACTGCAAATTTCAACTTTCAAACAATGCGGTCGATCGATAGCGATCGCGTCTCTGATGGAGCAGCGCCGCTGGAACTCGAAGCCTCGGGCATTGGTGGAGTTGAGCCTCTAGACAATTTCGCCATCAATGTCCAAGTTCGTCACGTTGTCTCATCTCCAGGACATTGCAATCGAAAGGTTCTTCGAAGTCTTCGGCAGCATTCTTTCAGTGCTGTTTGTACCGGGATGTTAGGTAACAAGCTCACAGAGACGATTGTTAGGAGCGAAGTCGTCTCTGCTACTAAGATCAACCTTCCGCCGTCATTGCTTCCTCCACCGTCTTACTTCTTTCTTGACTTTTCTTCGTCGGATGGCGACGATGACAACGATACCGATTCTGATTCGAACGATAGCGGCAACGACGCCTCATGCAGCTCGGCTACGGACATTGAATAATCAGCGGCAGAAGGTTCTATGCACATGTTCCCAATAGATTGGTCTGAACATTTATCGGACATCTCCGACCAAGCATCCGAGGAAGACCTAATTTAGATCCCGAAGAAGGCTACGATAGTAACTCTTCGCACAATTCCGATGATGACTGAACGATGAAGCTCCCAGCGTGAGCTTGTGGATCAAAGCCCGATGCCATTGCCGCGGGGGAATGGCCATTCTACATTTTTGGCGTTCCGCAGTTTGTGAAGGGCATACAGCCAAGCAGCCTGGCTACACTGCAGGTGGCGGAGTTGAGCGGTAGAGTGATGAGAGTCATGGGACGCTGAGATCAGGAATCAAGAGACGATGAGGTAACACAAATCGCTCATCGCGTACCTGAAGGCGTCGCGGTGATTGAGGGTGCAAAATAGGACTCAACCACGCAAGAATCTTCTTCCCGTTCTTTCTGCATGTCATTTAGGGGACTTCAAGGATTAAAGGTCGGGACTGTTGCATAGCGTTGGCGTTTCATGGGGCTTTTCGGCCGCATCGAATTGCGTGAGATCGGAGTTAAGGGCCCGTGGAATTGCCCAGCTGTTATTTGAAGGTACACCTAGCTGAGGATATGGTTGGTGTTATGAAGGATTACAACTAGAAGTATCCTCATGGTTTTGGTATGTAGCGAATTTCATCATTGATGTTGAATGATCTTTCATCATCTTGTTGCTATGGATCGCGCACTTGATCGATACATGTAGGATGGAGAATTACCGGGCGCCTTAGCCGGAGTTACTTCCGTCCATGTGGGGAGATAGATGTAGCTTAGCCGGTAAGCTTTCGAGTTCATGGAGGAGCCCGTCAGACTCTCGTAGATATTAATACCTTACTCTGCCCGCAAGTTCTTTCCAAATGAATCAACCACATCGAACGACTGCACTGGATCCGGTAGGCATCATTAAACTATATATCCATCCACTTGGAGCTTTGTCAAGACTCGCGGTGAGGCGCACGGGCACATGATGCCCTCGCCGGCAGCATTGTGCTGGCGAACAGCAAGGCTCTTTTCGCCAACGACCGCAAAAGTACCGTCCAAGAGTCCCTGTTGTTGTGCCACGCTGACTTCAGCGCAGCAATCCCTCATCCTCGCCCGCTCCTTCTCGTCGACTTTCCGGCGCGATGAGATCAACAAAGTCATGCCCTCGGCGGCGGAAGCAATCAAGGACATGCGATCCAACTCGACTCTACTAGCCGGGGGATTCGGACTCTGCGGCGTGCCGGACACGCTGATCAATCAAGTCGAAAAGACACCCTCCATCACGGGCCTGACCGCCGTCTCCAACAATGCCGGCATCGAGGGTTCCGGCCTCGGCCTTCTGCTAGCAAGCAAACAGGTCAAAAAGATGGTTGCCAGTTATGTCGGAGAAAACAAAGTCTTCGAACGGATGTATCTGAGTGGGGAGATTGAGCTGGAGCTCACGCCGCAAGGCACCTTGGCCGAGCGGTGTAGGGCCGGCGGGGCGGGGATACCGGCTTTCTACACACCCGCCGCTTTTGGGACTGTCGTGCAGACGGGTGAATTACCTCTGCTCCACAATAAAGACGGGACGGTGAAAGAGTACAGTCATCCGCGTGACGTCAAGGTCTTTGATGGGAAGAGCTACGTCATGGAGGAGAGTATCAAGGGCGACTACGCGTTCGTGAAGGCGTGGAAAGCAGATAAGCTCGGGAACTGTCAATTCCGCTTCGCGGCGGCGAATTTCAACGGGCCGATGGGGAGGAATGCGAAGATGACGATTGTCGAGGCAGAGAATATTGTCGAGCCGGGAGATATCGACCCCGCCGCCGTGCACCTGCCGGGGATCTATGTGAAGAGGGTTGTCCAGAGCACGTCTGAGAAGAACATTGAGAAATACACGTTCGCAAAGGAAGAAGGTGCAGATATGGCCGCTCTCGGGAAAGGAGACACGGCCAGTAAGAGGGACAGGATCGTGAGGAGGGCGGCGAAGGAGTTCAAGAATGGAATGTACGCGAATCTAGGCATTGGGATGCCGATGCTGGCTCCATCATTCGTCGATCCTGGCGTCGAGGTGCAGCTGCAGTCGGAAAATGGGATTCTGGGGTTGGGCCCCTACCCAAAGAAGGGAGAGGCAGATCCGGATCTGATCAACGCCGGGAAGGAGACTGTGACGTTGTTGAAAGGCGCGAGTTGCTTTGGGAGCGATGAGAGCTTCGGTATGATAAGGGCCGGAAGGATCAACTTGACGATTCTGGGCGCGATGCAGGTTAGTGCTAAAGGAGACCTGGCGAACTGTAAGTCGTGTCCTGTGCAAATAAACGATAGCAACGTTGATCGGTTTAGGGATGTTGCCGGGCAAGATTAAAGGCTTCGGCGGTGCCATGGATTTGGTATCGAACCCCGCAAACACAAAGGTCGTAATCACTATGGAACATACGGACAAGAAGGGGAGACCGAAGATTCTGAAGCAGTGCGAGTTCCCCTTGACCGGGAAGGCTTGCGTGAGCCGGATCATTACGGAATTGGTAAGCTGCTCTCCAAAACACGCGCGGATCACACACTAACGCGATACAGTGCGTATTTGACGTCGACTTCACGGATGGCTTGACGCTCATCGAGCTTGCCGATGGCGTCACGGTGGACGAGGTCAGGTCGAAGACAGAAGCACCGTTCAGCGTTGCGGACGACGTCAAGCCGATGTTGTAGGGCAAGCGACGGTCGAGCGGTGTACTTAGCTCTGCGATCTATTGGACATATTTTGCGGTCTGTAGATGATGTTTGGGGTCTGCAACGATGGCAGTTGTGTTGTGTTGTAACAACTATCCCCAAAAACGTACTCTCCAGACTCGAGTCCAGGAGCTTGGATGGAAACCCCGCCGATTGGATGCTGCCTCTATGGAACACACACAAGTCCTAATCCGCACGATACAGTCGACAAAGGCGGAAGAGATATACTTGCGACACCAAAAGTTCTTCGACTTGCAAAACCTCACCGTATCATGTACACCCTACCCCTCCATACGACCCATTCACTCACTCAAACCTCCCATCTTCTTCAATACCCAGTCCCCGACTCCTTCCAGAAGTCTGCAGAGTTCTACCGGCCGCCAGCTATTCACGAGGGGCCTACCAGGAGTAATCTCTCGCGATAAGGTTAGTCAACACAATGACAGAGCAGCATGCTTCAGAAGCGCGGTGGTAGCTGTGAAGTATAGAACAATGCATTAGCTACTAGCATATCGCCACTCCCGGGAACACCGCGCTCCATCCCACCCCTGAACGCCAACCAGGCTGCCCCGCCCATTGTCATGACTCCCTGAACCCAATCCTATCCATACAGCAGTGCTAGTACGTCGTAGCCGTGCGCCCTGTCAGTGAAGCTCTTCACCGAATCTGTCAAACTTCAACGCCGGTTCTAGCTGCACGACACCCTTCCAGTCGTCCACCACTAGTCTAGCAACGTTTACGCCCATAAGCGAACTCGTCTCCATGGTTGAGATAAAGCTTTCCCCACTGGTGTACCATAGATTCCAATCAAGTTGTGGATCATCGAAGGTCACTCTCGGGTATAGATATGGGTATGAATGCCACGCTTTCTCGTACAACCAGCTGACGTCTTCTTTTGGGATGGACGAGAGGTCGGATTCTGGATCTGAGAAGTCGAGGACTCGTGAAAGGAAAGCGGAGGTCAGGGGTTCAGGAGAGAAGACCTTGTACAGATATTCGGTTCGTCGTGGTCTGGCCGAGGGATTGTTGATCGTACGGAGCGTGCTGATGCTGAAGAAGCCGGCAGGGCCGACCCCGTCTTGTCTTTGGCCCATACTCTCGTTTGAAGGTAATGTGGTGAGGACGACCTCCGGCACTGCGGCATCTTCGGGAAGATTGAATGCTGTTGGAGAGAGTCTGTGGGGCGAGGCAAAGAGAGTGACTTGTAGCTTCACGTACGGTATCTTGTCCGGTGGTTTTGGAAGGGAGGGGCTGAGATTGATGTCGGAGAATTGTAGTGGCGCAGCAATAACAACTGTGTCGAACTCATCCGTATCTTGCTGGACGACTTCGCCGGTACTTTGGCCCGTAGCAGACGATATAGCATAGGTCCTGTCATCATTCCTACGTACCTCCACAACTCGTGTGTCCAGTCGGACATGGGCACTAGCGGCCTTCAGCATCTCGTCAAAGATCTGCCAATTGCCTCCTTTGACCGCCATAGCACCATCCGTAGCCATACAAACCATCGTTTCTAATCCATGGATAAGCCCCAAATTCTGTCCGTAGTTCACCCTCGTGCTTGCTTGTATGATATCCGTAGAAAATGGTGGTCCGATATTATGCTCCTCCAGAAGCTGTTCCCCTGTCGCGCCGGTGACAACGGTCAAGCCCAAATCATATGCCACTTGAGACAGCGACCGAAACGGGAAGTGAGGCTCCTCATACATCTTCAAGAACTTCCCCACAGTCTCCTTCATGAGGTTTTGTGTCCGTATAGGCGTCCATCCGTATTTCCAGACCAGCTTAGCAATGTTCCACCAATAATAGCCACCATTGCTCTGTGTGAAAACGAATTTGCTGCCATCCCAGACACCTAGCTTCTCAGGAGCTTCCTTCGGTCTTGTGTCCCCCATACTGTCAGTCAACAGGCCAAATTCTTCTGCTGCTGAGACGAGGTTCTTGTTCGCCTTGACGAAAATGGACGCGCCGAGCTCGACGGGTTCGGAGGGATCATCATAAACGTTGACAGTCGTTGAACGTCCTCCAACATATGAGGCCCTCTCGTATACTGTAATGTTGATCTTCAGACCCCATTCGCTTGCGTACTTGGTCAGGTAGTATGCTGCTGATGCGCCTCCGGATCCGGCTCCTGAACCGTGGTCAGTGCGCGAACAACATCACCACTACGATTGAGATCTTGTCGGCTGTGTACCTATGATTGCCACTCGTTTGGCGGGCTCATCGCTATACAGAACATACTGTTCGTGGCCAGCCAAAGGGACCTGTGTTCTCTCCGCGCGTGAGGTGTACAGCAGCCAGACTATGCTGACGAAGAGAATGCCAAACATTATCTTTCGTGTTCTGTCATTCATAGCAGAGGCGCTCAATGGACGATGGCATTCCTTCGTGAGCATAGGATGGCATTGGAAGCCTCCATCATGGAAGCCTGCTTGGTCGATCATCTCACCTTGATAATTGCCTCGCTAATCCCCAACGGCATAAGGGTTTGATATCAAAGTGTAGCGTTGCCTCTACATCGATGATAGGCTACTGGAAAACTCACTCAGACGCATCAACATCATCAGAGTTCAAGCTACAACTGTCCTTGTCATTGAAGGTCAACACTATGCCGCGTATCAGGAATATATGAAGTCGCTAATGGTATGATAACGCCATAACACCCAGTGTGAAGCAAGAAATGCTAGACATCACCGCCTCTATCCGCCTTCACTGCCAAACTCCGCTGTCCATTCTTCACTTCTCTTAATGTCGTCCGAGCTGACTGTTGGCCGGGCACCTGTGACTGCTTTAACAAAGTCTTTAAGTGATAAAGGTGGCTCAAGTAGCTTGTCGGAATCGACCTCTGTCCATGTCATCTCGATCGCCCCTGGATCACCTGGTGAACAAGGAGTGAGCTTCTCTTCGCCGTCCACATTGACCTAGATTTCGAGTCAGTAAAGCTCCACCATAAGCCCTGATGAGCAGGTTCAATTCTCAGAACAATACGTACCTTCTTGTAGTGTGTGGCAGTCTGAATCTTCCGAACCGGCTGCATAAGAGCGTCCTGTACTGCAATGCTAATGTCACTGCCAGAGTAGCCCTCGCTCATTTGTCCTAACGTTTTGAAGTCTGCAGGCTTCAGATCACAAGGGGTAGCGCCAACAGACATTTCGAACATCTTCATTCTCCCGGGTAAGTCCGGGAGACTGATATGTACTCTTCGCTGGAAACGTCTCCGAATTGCTCCATCCAGTTGCCACGGGATATTAGTAGCTCCAAGAATCAGGACACCTTTCGAGTCGCGACCAACGCCATCCATCTGCACTAGTAGCTCGGTCTTGATACGTCGCGATGCTTCTGACTCACCCTCCCCTCGAGGACCACATAAGGCGTCCACTTCGTCGATAAAGATAATCGAAGGCTTATTTTCCCGAGCCATGTTGAAGAGCTGTTTTACTAATCTGTACGGTGTAGACTTTAGTGATAGAAACGCTTTGCCGATGTCTGTCAAGCACAGAGACAAATAAGCTGACATACCTCTCACTTTCTCCCATCCACTTCGATACAAGATCACTGCTGCTGACACTGAAGAAGGTACTATTTGCCTCTGTTGCCACAGCCTTGGCAAGATAGGATTTTCCAGTACCTGGGGGCCCGTAGAGTAGTATCCCTCTCCATGGCTGCCGCTTTCCTACGAAAAGATGTGGAAATTTGATAGGTAGAATGACCGCCTCTTTTAGGGCCTCCTTTGCCCCCTCCAGCCCTGCCACGTCTTCCCACTTGACATTCGGCTTATCTGTAAGAATCGCGCCAGCTAGTGCACCTCGCAGCTTTTTTGCCTCGGGATCTAGCTCTTCGTCGTCCTCATCATTCCTGAGATGAAGATTGTCAGCAATTTATGCAGCTCTAAACCTAGCGGTTCCATAGCCATGTCGTAGATGCTTACTTTCCCTTCTCACCACCACTTGATACCTTTCCATTTGCACCCACAGCACTCGGCTTCTTTCTATGGCTCTTGTCACCCTCCGCTAAGTGGTTCTTCAGCTTCTCCGCCCTCTCCATGTATTCTCCAGCCTTCGCCCGTATCATCTCCTTTGACTTTGCATTTTTCTCCCACTTCAATGCTAGCATGAACAGCTCAAGTGATTGATAATACAGTTGGTATGCTTTCTCGTATTCGCCGGCCGTGTCATTCTCGATTGCCTTCTTGACCACGTCAATCGCGCGGCCGAGGAAGTCGGTATTGCTCATGGTGGTAAAACGCTTCGTTCTAGCTCTCAAATTTGTAGCGCCGTACTGTCTTGGAGTCTTACCAAGCTTCTAGAGAAAAGGTCGGTACGCGGTGATTCGTAGGGCGAAGAGGTGGTAATGCTTGGTAAAGGTTATTGGCGTAGAGTCCAGATTTTGCTCCAGCACGGTAATGGCTGTGTCTTCACTGAGAATAAGAAGCCGTTAGAACTTTGAGGATCTGTTACACAGATTTGGATCTGAAATTAGAAGGTCTGACGTTTTGCTCTGTACCTGGATCGCCGTTGTTGTCACCGGCGACGCCCCACTAGTGCCCCGCTAATATCTACGGAATATCAAAGTCGCGAGCCCATCGCATAGACGAATTCAAAGACCACTATGGCGGACGAGCAGAGACAATTGCAGAGTCTATCGGAGGATTTCCAGAACCTACAAGGGGGTGACTCTATTCAACGTTCCATAATTAAAGCCCAGGAGCTGGCTAATCGGCCACTATAGAGCTTCAATCCACAGTCGAAGCGCGACAGAAGCTCGAGTCACAGCAACAGGAGAACAAGGGAGTTCAGAAGGTCGAGAAGCCGCCCAGGAATAACCTGTTATATGGCAACGAGGCTCTGATAAAGAGTTCCCTAGGAGTTTGCCAAACTTGCGGATGATGCGAACATATACAAGCTAGTCGGGCCAGTGCTGCTCAAGCAGGACAAGAGCGAGGCCGTTATGGCGGTCGATGGTCGCTTGGAGTTCATTGAAAAAGAAATGTACGGATCTAGCGGTTCTTGGAGGAACCCAAGCTGTGCTGTAGCTGACTTGCCCTACAGCAAGCGGGTGGAGAAGCAGATAGGAGAGATTCAGGAGAAGAGTGAAAAGAAAAAGATGGAGGTAGGCTTTTCGCTCTATTTCTCGGTCGAGGCTAGCTCCATTGCCTTTGATATTATGGAGGGTATCATTGCATTGGCTGCTAAAGAAGCCTGGTTTCTTGACGCTAACGGCGCGATCGGTAGGTTTATCAGCTACAGAATAGCGTACAGCAGCAACAGCAAGAACCACAAATAGCATCATGACACGGGTCGTCGCTTCTATCACGAGTGGCATCGCTTCTATCGCTCTATCGACGTCACAACTCTAGCCCTTTATCAGAAGACTCGTACCGCTCATCTCTTTCGGCTGCTCTAAGCCCATAACCGCCAGCAGCGTGGGCGCAACATCACCAAGAACACCATCCTGCTTCTTCAGGCTGCAGCCTTTAGGTGCATTCGCCATGATGAACGGGACTTTGTTCGTAGTGTGCGACGTCTTCGGTGTGCCCTCCTCATTAAGCATCTCCTCAGCATTACTACGCAAATGTCAGCAAGACAATCTTCCTTATACCCATGGTAAGACTCACCCATGGTCAGCCGTCACGAATAATACATAGCCCTCCTCCTTACACTTCTTATAGACCTGCCCAATTGCCTTATCTGTAGCCGCCACCCCCTGAATTGCTGCCTTGTAGACTCCAGTGTGACCCACCATATCTGGAGGGGCGAAATTATTCATCAGGAAATCATACTTGCCCTCCCCAATCCGCTTGCACAATTGATCCGCCACGCCTGCTGCGCTCATCTTGGGATCTAGGTCATATGTCGCCACTTTTGGAGACGGCACCATATCTCTTTCTTCGCCGGGGAATTGCTTCTCGACGCCTCCGTTGAAGAAGAAAGTAACGTGTGCATATTTCTCGGTTTCTGCGACGTGGCATTGTTTGACATCTTTCTTGCCGAGCCATTCGGCCAGAACATTACCCATGTGCTGCGGTGCGAAGGCGATTGGAAAAGGAAAGTCGGTTTTGTACTGTGTCATCGTCGTTATGGAGATGTTTTTGGGGTAAGGGAAGTCTGGTTTTGGGGAGCGGTCGATGTCGCCAAGGAGTTGGGTTACTTCGCGGACACGGTCGGAGCGGTAATTGAAGAAGAATAGAGTATCATCGTCTGGAGTTCAGGTCAGCTTATGGTTGACCTCTTTTTCCTTACCACAGACAACCCTACCCTTGACTCTGGCCTCCTTTCCGCCAACAATGATCGGCTTCAAGAACTCGTCATTCTCTCCCTTCGAGTATCTCTCTTCTATCGTCTTGACGGGATCTGTGCTGTCCTCGCCTTCTCCGATGACAACCCCTTTCATGCCGATCTCTACTCTGTCCCATCTTTTGTCACGATCCATGATGTAGTATCTGCCAACCACAGTTGCTATCTGGCCAATGCCCAGCTCCTTGGTTTTCGCAAGGAGCTGCTTCATATATCCGGCCCCAGACTTGGGATCTGTGTCTCGCCCGTCGCCGAAGAAGTGTATGTATACATGAGGGACACCGATCTCCTTGGCCACTTTCAGAAGACCAAAGAGGTGGTTGATGTGGGAATGAACGCCGCCATCCGAGACAAGACCTAGGAGGTGTAGACGACCGTTGCCGCTCTTTGCGCGTTGAAACGATTTCTGGATGTTCTCGACCTTGTTGAGCTCACCCTGTTTCAAGGTTTGGTCGATCCGGACTACATCTTGCCAGACTACTCTTCCGGCGCCAATGTTCAAATGCCCGACTTCACTGTTGCCCATCAATCCTTCCGGGAGGCCGACGGCTAGTGACGAGGCCTCGAGCTCGGTATAGCCTTGCGCCGTCCTCGAGTTTTTGGCTGCGAAGTCATCCATGACTGGGGTCTCGGCGGCAGCAATTGCGTCGCCATCTTTGGGTGAATTTACATTAGGTATACCCCAGCCATCGATGACAACTATATACACTGAATTGGCCTCGACTCATGGTACCATCGGATTTCAGACTCACTGAGAACCGCCTTTTGTTCAACCTTGGCCATCTCGGCGGCTCTTCGGATCGGACCTATGGACTTCAGCAATTGAGCAACAAATACTCAATCAACGTCAATTGCTTCGACCGATGACAAGAGATATTGCCAATTTGGGGAGTTACTTGTAATAGTAGGTAAGAAAGTGAGAATGGCGGAGGTTGGAGTTGTTGACTCCTGTCGAGGTAGTGGGGCAAGTTATGGAGGGGCAGCAGCTTCCCAAAAAGCAAACCCCACCAGATATCACCTCGACACCTGTAGCTCGACATCACTGATATGAGCACCTAACGAAGGACATTGCCCTGAGAGTCAAAAAGGCATCACCAGCATACTTTGAACACCACCACTGAAACAAAAGTAGAATAGGGTAAGGTAGTCAATGTAATAATACTAAGGTAGTAAGTATGCTTACCCTATTGAAGTTATTGATGTCTCCGCGTCGCATTCACCTCACTGCATCATGCTGCCCATCATCACGCCTCGCTGCTCAGCCTTCACACTATCTCGCTGTCACCTCTATACATCATGCGCTTCAATTTACAGGATATATTGAACAATATAGCTGAGGAACCAAAGATAGTTAAGGTTATCTGATTCAGGTCTTGATAGTTGAACGTTCAGGAGGACGGTGCACAGAGAAGGATTGGCGACTCTACCGGTACTAAGATCATTCTCACCAGCTGCCTGATTGTTATGCGGCTGACTTCGGAACAGATACTAGAAAGCTATTACCCACCAAGTCGCCTAAGACCCAGTGATATTACCAACAGACCACTCAATGATTCAAACCTCGTCAAGCGGGTGCGCAAGGTCTTAGACGTATGCAATACTAACTTTAACATTCATTTTGCCTGCGGTTCGGGCAGCGATATCCTGGATGATAAAAGGAGTTATTGCTGGGAGGTCTTTAAGGGCGTCCGGCTTGATACAAGACTATCCTGCCTGCTTAAATGCGGCTTGAAAAGTGAAGCAAATGTCTGGAACCCTGCCAGCAGATTTCTCGCACGCTTGCCAGTATTGCCATCGCATCTCTTGGATCTTGACGAACCACGCTTTGGGACGGGGTCGAATCCAACTCACAGCAATTCATGGGGTGAAGACTATTACCTACCACATGATGACTCCTCGTTCGATATGATCGATACGCCTGAGATGGCAGCACAGAACCTCCAGGTGGTCAGAATCATCAATACCAATAATGTGAAGATAGCTCTACAGATCGCAGCAAGACTAACAAAAAAGGAGCCTTTCAAAGAGGGGCACAGGATGGACTTCAACGATCAGCTGATGCGATACATCGACCTTCTGACATTGCTGTCAGAGGAGACTTTTGCTCTAGATATCTATATCAGCGTTAGTAAGGCAGAACGTGGCTCAAACACTTCAAACCATTTTGTACAAACACTCTTTGATGTCAGGGATTTCTATGACAGCGATGACAACCTCAGAGACCATGTCATGTGATGGCGTTCTTGTGAACAGCTTGACAGCATTCCATGATGCTCGTCCTCTTCTACATCATTGATATTCAAGTGAAGTTCAGCGCTTCACCGGGATTGACCAGGTTATTTGCTTCACATGACATGTTTTGGCTTGATGAGTTTTATTGTGAGGAGAAATGCCTCAGCGCTGACTACATTTGTCCTTGAGCGCTTGAACTCCTCAGAACTTGCAGATCTTCAATTGATCTAGACTTCAGAACACTTCATGTGCATTTCTGACACAATTCAGAAACAAACCTTTGCAATGTATCTGTTTATCAGAATCACAACCACACATATGCCTCAGCACAAGCTCTGAAGCTTGTCAACAATTCAACAGTCTGACTGTTGCAGACTGAGATTCAGAACACTTCACTCATGATTACCTCTGTACTTGAAAGAGAAGAGAAAAATGCAGCTTGATCTCATGAGACAAGGGCTCATACAGAAAAGCGGCAAATCCTGCAAATTCATGAGGTGTAAAGCTATACAAGAGGGCAAAAGTGCTTAAATACTGTTATGCAAAGAAGACACTTGCTGTTTTGCACATTTAAAGCCACAGTTAAGGCAGTAGACCAGAGTCTGACATAAACAGTTGTCTGCATCATCAATATTGCAAGATTGCAAAGGATTATGACTGTAATTCATATTGAATTGATAAAGCATGCATTCTGAGTCAGAAGCCACTACACATAACAGTCATCAGAACAATTAATGAAGTGTTTAAGAATAGTAAGATTATGCTTGTCTGTAATAAAGCTATCATGAACATAAGTCTGTCAGACAAGAATCATACAATGAGATGAAAGACTATCACAGTGACCTTACTTGTTTCTGATTGAAAGGTGTGAGTGTGAACATTGCTAAAATCTCTTAAAGAAAGTAAGAACATTTGTTCACTGACTAGATTCAACAATGTTATATCTTTTAAGCAAGGCTTGAATTGTCTTTACTCTGATAAAGCTATTGACTTAACAGTTCTTCTATCAGCTGTCTCACATTTGATTTCAGATTCTTCAATTCACCTCAAACCACATTGAGGTGCAAAGAGCTTTGAAGAAGCAGGATATCTACTCAGTCATTAACATGTGTTTTGAGTGAGTGATGAAATCAAGATATGAAGTATGCTCAGCATTGACAAACTATATAACAACAATAAAGTTAAGGATTTTGTTTTGCATGTGAAGACTGTTAAGACAGTCTTTCTTCTTTTAAGTTCTTTTCAATGTTCAATCAGATCATTTTGATGAGCATTGAAAAGTTTAAGACTGCACTCTTATGCAGAGCACTTACATTTTGACACTGAAGACTATCATTTTTACAATGATGATAAAAGTCTGCTCAGCAAAAGCAGTGACAGTGGCTTCTGAGTGTCATGACTAGATTATTACATCAAAAGCTCTGAGCAGCTAGCACTATTGTCAAATGTTGCAACATCTGAGCAGAAGTGTTAAAAAGTTGTTTGTGAACTGTTTAACTCAAAGCTCATCAGAAAAATTATATTGTTAAAGATGTTGAATGCTGATGAGAACAAACCCTATTAAGAGGCTTTTAAACAAAAGCATGACCAATCACTGTTAATGACTGTATGTGTCAAGAACAATCAAACCCTTATAAACTGAGTTTAACAAGAAGTGCACCTCAGTCAGATGATGAAAAAAGTATAAATTAGTGAGAAATAGATGAGCAGAACCACAGACCTGTTACAACACAAGTTGAGTGATTAGTTTAACCTATATTACTAATTTAAGAAACAAGAAAGTCTGATTGTTTGAAGTGTCAAAAAAACTATGTTGCATTCTTTAAAAAAGAGAATATTGTTTCATTCTGTACAGCAGTCAACTTATAAGGTCATTGTTATCTGAAAGATTATAGCCTCAGTGTCATGAGTTTGCAATGAGACTGACACTCAATTGATAATTTCTAAATACAAGAAGAATACTATGAAGAGAAAAAGAAGAGCTTCATACAGAAGTGAAAGAATAATGTGCTTTAGTCTTAAAGTCTTAATAA
>JAABUP010002407.1_pt1 | contig 36262 bp, 66 predicted proteins | sample 5559201 | NCBI WGS metagenome assembly JAABUP01 (sample SAMN10711887, study PRJNA513373) | rock metagenome | isolation source: Antarctica rocks | place: Antarctica
GTACAGGCTCAGTCACAGAAACATCGGACTTCTAATCTGTTGTTATAGAGGTAGCTTGATACTGGGTATAATGCATGTCTATCTAACAGCGCATATGAGAGAGGGTATCTCAGCACGTCCCGGCGTTGCAGGCGGCGTTACCGGTAGTGGCGGCACTTCTAACACACCCCAATCCCAATCCTACCCCGCGGGGTATTTCGGAATTTTCCCGTCTCCTGGAATCTCTAAGTTATCCCACGCTCCCAAACCACTATCCCACTCGAGCAGTAGAGGGGACATCGCCATGTCCAATTTCCAGCTCCCACCCGGTTTTCGACCCTCCGACCCCTCCTCCTCCTCATCCCAACCCGGCCAGAACGGACAGCAACAGGGGGACGACCCAGCAGCCCGAGAACGAGCAGCAGCGCAGGAGGAGATGAAGCGGTCCATGATCGCAGCGATGCTCGAGCCCGCCGCTCGCGAACGATGTGAGCTCCTCCGTTTTCCAATTTTTGGCCTATTGAGCCATGATGAAAATTCAATGATGAGCTGATGGAGAAGCAGTATCGCGGATATCGTTGACGCGGCCGCAGCTGGCTGGACAGGTGGAGGATTTACTGGTTAGGATGGGTCAGCAGGGACAAGTTAGGGCGAAGGTATCGGATGAGGCGCTCAAGGGGTTATTAGAGAAGGTGAGCGGGCTATAGCGGAGCGGTCTGCTGAGAAGCTCGGCCAACGCTTCTACGAGCACTATCGTCGAGCCGGCTTGGGATAGTCGAGAGGGTGAGGCTGATATTATTCCGGTGTAGGTGTCAAATCCGCCTCCACTGAAAAGCTCAACACCGGTACCTCCTCCCGGCGGACGGACAAAGTCACTTGGCCAGGGTATCACTGTATGTCCTACCCGTCCTTCGTCAACAGCTGTGGAACTGATTCTCCACCTCTTGCCATTAGATACAACGGAAGCGGAGCGATTCTGACTCTGACGACTACGACCTGTAACTCTCACATATTATCCAGCACTTACTCAGCCTATACCACAGCATGTATACCTCTATACCACAGCATGTATACCTCTGTCATTATATGCATGATGAGCTGCCCTAAGCCACGACAACCCAAACGCGAACCAGGTTGTCGGAGAAACCAGCGAAGAGGATCTGACCGTCGGCGGACCAGGCGAGGGAGGTGCACTCTGGCCTGCGGGCCTTTTCGCCGAGCTCGTAGAAGTCGGGCCGGAGGTCGTCGACAATTAACCTAGACCAGGTGTCAGCCAGGTCTCAGCAGATAGGAAACGCATTGAACGAGGATTGGAGGATTTGCAATCCAGGCGGATGAAGTCACTCACTTGCTCTCAAGGTCGAAGATCTTGATCGAGCTAGCCGTAGCCGCGCATAGCCAATACCGGTTGGGCGAGAAGACGAGAGCATTGACGACATCTCCAGCCTCAAGCGAGTACAGGTGCTTCCCGTCGTTCAGATCCCAGAGCATGGTGATACCGTCCTTTCCGCCAGATGCCGCGAGCGAACCGTCCGGGGAAACAGCAAGGGTATTGATGTATCCCGTGTGGCCGTAGTGGTTGGTCTTGAGCTTGCATTCGGACAGCTCCCAGACCTGTCAAGGGAGGAAGGGAAAACTCTCGTCAGCCCCGCTCTCGTCCGATCCGGCTCAGTCCAACCAAGATGTAGAAACAGGAAGGATCAGAGATCTTGGTGGAAAGATAGTCTCATCGGGTCTGTTTCACCCCTCTGAAGTAGCAAATATAAAGATCGCATCATGCGGAGGAGAGAAGCGGGGGTCCAAGGACGTGTGAAAGCGCGACTCACCTTGACCACCTTGTCCCATCCACAGGAGACGATGACGGGCATGATGGGGTTGGGGGAGAAGCGGACGCACGAGACCCTGGGAGCGAGAGTCAGCAAGCGTCTGGCATGCGCACTCAGCAGGGGGTTGGCATGGATGGACGGTGCGGGGATGTGGTGTAAAACCTCACCACTCGGTGTGTCCGTCATCCACGATGTTGAATTTGCATTCGCCAAGTGTGTTCCACAACTTGATCGTCCGGTCTCTCGAAGCGGAAACAATCTGACGATTATCGGCGGAGAACGAGACCCTGCAAGAATGGGGAAACCACTGTCAACGGGCAGTGCGACCGCAAGGCAAAATATCGACCCAGATTCAATGGGCATTGCTGCTCGCTGAAACTCACGACAGCACATCCCCAGTATGTCCCACAAACTTCTTGGTCGTCAATCCCGAGTTGAGATCCCACAACCTCAACGTCTTGTCCCATGATGAGGAGAGGGCGAATTGACCGTCCGAGGAGATGACGACGTCGGATACGAAATGGTTGTGACCGTGGAGGATTTTCTTAGGGAAACCGAAAGCGGAGTCGTCTCGGGTGAGTTGCCAGACGATGATGGTTTTGTCTGGAAGGCGAGACACATGAGTCAGCACGAAGACAGATAGAGATCCGGCGCAGACGGCCAGAGACGGTCGTTTGGAGCTTGATAGAGCAGAAGGAACCTCGCTGTCGCTCGGGACTCACCTCGCGAAGCAGTAAGGATCATATCCGGGTTCTCAGACGAGGTGGCGATAGCCGTCACCCATCCTGTATGACCGGTGAGCGATCCCTTGTATCCGAGTCGCTGGCTCATTTTGCTTGAACGATCGTCGGTTCAAGTGGATCAGGTAGAGGAAAGCAACCAGGATTTTGAGGATGGAGGAGGTCAGGCGGTTTCGCCAATTTCAGGTGTGGACAAAGGAATCGCCGAATCGCCGGCGTATCGGGTACGCCAGGTTTTGGATCTCTATTCCACTAAGACTGCATCCTATCGCTTATTCAATGCAAGGAGACCGATCACCGCCCTGTTCCCTTCACGAGCCAAGACCGCAGATACCACAAGCTGCTTGTACTTGCTCCCGACGCACTCAGCGACCTCAGATTTACTGATCTCTAGCAACTCCAGCGGGGATGATTCTCCGCATCACATCATCGACAATCAACAGCGGAGCAAGACTCAACGGTTCATGCGTCGCTCACCATGTATGATGTCTGCAGGGATGTGGGAGTCTTACCGCTGCTCTGAAAATCCATCCGCCTTGGTCACATCCACTGACGAATACGCTGAGTCGAAACGATGGTAGCACACATTGAGGAGGCTGAAAAGGTCGAGCAACAAGCATCAATCAGCTTTGACCCATGACCCATGAAACATGGCCGTGCACCGCGAAGGAATGTCAATAAATCTTGTATTGCTGGTAATCGACAGGGATATGGACAATACATATTGACATGATTCCGGTAGCGGAAGTCGGTCTGCTGACAGGGACCATGAGGATGAGGGATGCTATGCACAGCTGGAAAGGGCCCGAGAAATGGTGTCGAGGGGAGAGGGTGGAGGGAGAAAGGGGAAGTAAGGGACCCGAGAGCGAAGCCGCCAATATTTACAGGTCGAGAAGTCGAAGAACCGACAAAGTCCTTTACTGCCTCAAAGTTGCCAGGCCAGTGGCGAAGACCCAAGAAGTCGTGGTGTCGAAGAGCTGTATCCATCCGGTCGTCCGACGACGCAAGGGCAACCCGTGCACTGGTGTTGGCACGCATTGTTTTCTTGAGCAAAACGGTATTTTTCAGGCGGGAGGCTGTTGCTGCAATCCCACATGCCATTCGTCCACACCCCCGCGGCGATCGTCCAGCTGGCCGAGGAGAGGATCGAATCGTCCTACTCGGGCATGCTGCAAGCCGTTCGGGAAGTTCGCCATCGCCTGTCTGAACTCGTCGTTGGCTCGCCGCTGTTCACGCAATGCCTCATCGGCTCGCTGCTGTGCTTGTTTCAACTGCTTCCGCAAAGCCGCCATGTCGTGTCCACGTTGATCAGGTGCCAGATTTAGCCGCTGAACAGCTCTCTGTAGCTCGCGATACCGATTCACATCTGGCCGGTTGCCGGCATCGACTGCGTGAGCCGGGAAATTCGCCAATGGACCGCCGACGAAGGCTGCTCCCTTGATTTAGCTCGTTACGAATGACATGAAAGGGAGACAATGCTCACCGAAGTGCAGCGGAGGTGGAACAGCAGGGTTGCCTGCAGCAAGGTGACGCATGTGGGGCAGGCGTGCCGGAACATTGCGGTCTCCATAGCGAACCATCGCGATATGTTGATGCGGTAGAGGTAGAATGGGTCGAGCCTCTGGCGCGGCGATGTTGAGATCCTCATCGGCGAGATCGATACCAACAGCTCGGGCGTGGGCTTGGACCCGATCCCGCGCTGCATCGCGAGCCGCAATGATCTGTCATTCGTCAGCATGACGCCGATGGCCAACTCGCAACTCACTGCCTCGTTATCGCGGATCTGCTCGTCTTTCTCCCATAGCGGACACTTCGACTTCTGCTTGGGTTGCCTGTAGTCGTTCGGATCTTCGCAATGTCAGGACGGCTCACACGAGTATTATGCTACCCTACTTTGATCAAAATGCGCATATCTGAATGCTTGTATTAGCTCACTGAAGCGCGGAACCAAGGCGGCGCACCCTTCCGGTATCGCCTTGCGGCATATATAGCAGGAGGCCGTGCCACACTTATGACACTATCATGAATGGTAAGATCTGATCTCTGTTGGGCTGATATAAGATCGACGAACCATGATTTTGCTACACCTAGTATAGTCGGATCAGTGTCATATCGCTACTTGTTTGGAGTAGCTTACCCGGAATCTTTCACGAACGGTTTCGCGCATTTCGGACACTTGCGGATGAGTGCCTCGGACATAGCATCCTCGACCACATGTCGGTTGTTGAGCTTGCTATCGGCCTCCATCTCTGCGTAGATATCAGTCAGCTTCATCGCTGATCTGAAGGATGGCTGAGCGAGTCCTCACCTTCGCACGTCATTGGAATGTGTTCCTTCGTGTATGTCAGCATTCCGACTTTAGTGAAGAGGCGGACTGACGGGTCTCCGGCATTTCCGACAAGTCACCTGTCCACAAGCCTCATTTAAGCACCTGAAGAGCTTCTCCCCTAGATCCTCGATGACCACAGCATAGGGACAGCTGGGACAGCTCTCCAACCCTTCGAGACCGGCATCCTCCAGCTCCTTCGCCTGCCTGAGGCGGTAGTATAGTTCCAATGATTTGGTGTCGAGGAGGCGAGACAGCTCGGACTCGGGGAAAGACGAGGCGCAACCGGAAGTATCCATGCATAGGATTGCCTAAGAGGTTTTAGCGACAGAGGTGACTGCGACGGGGAACTTACAGCGGATTGATCGCCGAGTTTGGTCTCCGCATGTCGAGTGGCACATTCGCGGCAAAAGAGATGACCCTCGGAGCACTGAAACATCTCCTCCTGCAGGGTACCGCTCATCAGCCGACATACTGTATTGCCGGGCCACGACGGATCAAGCCGCAAACTTACCCAGACCTCCTCGCCGAAGCAACAGCCGCATTCGATGCCCGCTCCGTTCGCTAAGGCCTCTTCATGTGCTACTCGCTTGGCTTCCGCTGCATCCGCTTCAATCTTGGTATTCGCTTAGGCCAAATCAGCTTTGCTTTCAAAGGGATTTGCATGACTGACCGATGTATGCGTCAAGGTACGCCTTCTCCAGCTCAAACTCGTCTTCGCCTTCCCTATCGAGTGGCTGGCTACCGCCAATATCCATCTCACTAGAACTCGTCGGATCCAGCTGACTATTGCCCGCTCTAGAGGACGCCGGCCGCCTGTCCTTACCTTTGGATGCGCGAGCGCGCTTGAGCTCCTGGTAGGGTTTGGGGTTTTTTTCGAGATGCTGAACGAGGCGGAAGTGGGCGGGCACGTAAAGCCGACCGATGGCGTAAAAGGCTTCCCTGATGCTGAGTCCAATCAGCTCTCAATCCAGTCGTCTGCGCAAAGGACCTACTAGGGAACGGGCATTCGGGGGAAGGACTCCTCCAAGGAGATCAAGCTTCGCAGCCAGTAAGCGCCTCCTGTCCTCTTCTCCTTGCGATGCTCGCCATCTCGGTATGTCGTGCCCGACGCCGGCTCGACCTTGTCCTTCTGCTTGCCTCTCAGGTCAGCCGCCCTCGGATAACCCTCGACCATCTCCAGCGCCATCTCCACGACCTTCCCTACCAACCTCCCGATCGGTCCTTCTTCAACCTCGATGGTCAGACTTCGAAGTGCAAACTCAGAGCAGAGATCTGGAAGGATTTCGAGGACCTGTAATAACAGGTCCGCAGGGATGGGCGGTGGCGGATGATGTTGAGATGGTCCGGCTTGAGCGGGTTGAGCCACATCATGGTTGGGGGGAGATGCAACAATGTAGAAATCGTTATCCTCGTCTAGGTCGTCCGGGGACTCGAATTGAAACCTCCTCCTCTTCCTCAGACGCTCTGTTGCATCCACTATCACCGCCTCGTCCTCGTCCTCCCGCTCGTCCGTATCCTCATCCGAGTCGTCAACCTCGATTGGCTTCGCAGCATTGCTGACCCGCCTCATATGATTCGGGGCTTCTTCCAGTGCTTGCACCGAGGAATTGTCATTGTCTTGCTCGCTGTCCACATACTCGCCGGGAGGAAAGGCGGCGAAAACCTCGAGGTTGGCGTCGGCGGCGGCGAGGTCGGCGTCTACGATGCGGTCCAGGCGAAACTAAGCAGACACAGTCAGCATGCAGCATATATGAAGTATAGCCCCTGAAGACAGATAGCAGCGAGACCCAGCCGTACATTCGGCATATCCACCGGCCCTTGCGGGCGGCGGACCACCGGCCGCAAGGCCAACGCGGGACAGCTCCTCTTCCTCCCCGCTATTCAGCGACTTCGCAGTGAGATTGCTGAAAAGTGATGCTCCAGATGACGAAGAACTCCACTTGGAATGTGTACGGTAGTATGTTGAGAAAAGTACAACTGACCGTCACGAGCGAGTCCGGAGGCCCGAGCCGAACGTTACCATCTTCTTACGTAAGCGATTTCAAGAGCGCGCAAGCGCTCTGCCTTTACTTTCCCGACTTTCGACTTTCCTTCTTGTCTCTCTACCTTCACGCGTCGTTCTGCTCGGCCTCAAACTTGTGAGACAAGCTCCGGCACCGCCCCTTCAGGATTTTTCATCATGTTTATGACCAGGTGAGGAAGCTTTCCCGTCCCTTTCGTTGCGACGATAGCTTCCTCTCGACAATCTCATTTACTGCGGTGTCAGAGCGGAGCTGATGGTCCTAATCTCAGATCCGAGTATGATCGTGGCGTCAACACCTTCTCCCCAGAGGTGAGCTATCCCTGGGACTCGCTTTGAAAGAAGAGAAATGAAGCTGATGCAGTGCTTAGGGCCGGTTATTTCAGGGTGCGCTGATGTGCTCGAGGTGGACAAAGGTCACGCTGATCAGATCGATGTACCTGTAGTCGAGTATGCTATGGAGGCTATAAAGGTTAGCTTTCGGGATCCTGACTTTGCGGCAGATCAGCACAAGCTAGCTACGACAGCTGCCGCCTTCCCATGTGCGAACGATTCGGGCACAAGCTAACGCCTATCCTCAGCTCGGTTCCACAACAGTCGGCATCACCACCCCTCACGGTACCATCCTCGCAGTGGAAAAACGTGTCCCCTCCCCCCTCCTCGAATCCTCCTCCATCGAGAAGATCATGGAGGTCGACAGTCACATTGGTTGTGCAATGTCTGGACTCACCGCGGACGCTAGGACGATGGTCGACCATGCTCGAGTGACGAGTCAGATGCATAACTTCACGTATGATGAGCCGATCGGGGTGGAGAGCTGTACCCAGGCGGTTTGCGATTTGGCGCTTCGGTTTGGGGAGAGCGTGGAGGATGATGATGCGTTGATGGTGGGTGCTCTGCCCGGGTTCAATGGATCTATCGGCTGAAGGAGGGGTTTTAGTCTCGGCCATTTGGGGTGGCGCTGCTCATAGCGGGAATTGACGAGAAGGGACCGCAATTGTGAGCCAGATGTTGTCTTCTGCGACGACTGGTCAGGCATTTGGCATAGTCAGCTGATGAATGCTTTTCCTCGCAGGTATCACACCGACCCCTCTGGCACATTTGTGCGATACGACGCCAAAGCCATCGGATCAGGGTCGGATGCAGCGCAACAGAGCTTGCAAGATGCCTTCCACAAGGTGCGGAGTGCTTCCCTCACCGTCAGATCCTGCTTACAAGCTTGTTAGCAAATGACGTTGATGGAGGCGCACATACTTGCATTGAAAGTGTTGAAGCAAGTCATGGAGGAGAAACTGGACGAGAACAACGTTCAACTAGCACAGGTCAGTGAGGTCGGAACGCTCTGCAGCTAGAAACGCCGGTAAGCGATTTGCGCCTCTGCTTACAACACATGCAGGTGACAAAAGACAAAGGCTTCCAAATCCTCGACGAGACAGAACTGAAAGCGGTCATCAACGGCATCGCCGCGTAGTCGCAGATCAAAGTAGATGTATCATGCATGGACATACTCATACCATCCCCATCTCACTTCCGCCAAGTCATGTCAACTCTCATCCGTCTTTTTTCCCTGGCCTCGAACTGGGCTTGAACAGCTTGAGCGTCTCCCACTCCCACCTCGCCGCTTGATCCCATACCCCTCCAAGACCGTTCTTCCTCTGTTCATCCGTAAGCACCCCCGCCCCCTGATCTCCCAGCTCCACCATGATTCCCACCTCGACCGTCTCCTTCTCCTCCTCCTTTCCCGAATCCGCGATACCGTTCATTCCGTCCCGGGAGCTCGCGGGAATGAGCTCCACCCTCCTCCACTCCATGAAGACAGGTACCCACCCGGTCCCACCGCCTTTCCTACTCGGTTCCCCAAAAGCGCCCACGAACTCCCGTCCCGTCGTCCCGCTCGTCACCTCCAATACTGCAAGCCTGTCAATCACTTGCGCTTCCTCGCCAGGCTTGAATGGGGGAACTGTGATGGTGGTTGAGGGGAAGGTGAATGGTATTGGCAGAGGGGGAGGGGAACAGCCCTCCCATGCGGCTTTTCTCCGACTTCGAGATTTGGGTGGTGGGTGCAGAGGGGGATTGAAGATGTCCACAGCGTCGAGGCAGCGGCTCGAGCTCGATGGAGAAGTTCCAGAAGCGAAGCAGAGGGAGAGACCGAGGGTGGGGTGGGATTCGTAGGTGCAATCAGGGAAGACTGAGTTCTTGCCGGGTTGTATAGTTGAGGATGAGGGAGGATGGAGGGAGGTGACAAAGTCAAGGAGGGCTAGTGAAAATTGAGAGGTACCGAAGAGAGAGGCAATGACGGTGGGATCAATCACCGGGGCAAGGACCGCTTGTGAGCTCATGATATGGCGCCCCAGAAGTGTAAATAGCATGGTGCAGGAACCATCTTTGGCTTCCGCCGGAATGATCTTGCCGGCATCCATGGTCCACGTGCGAGCTCGATGCAGTTTTACAAGCGTATAAACCAGGTGGAAGCTTGCAAACGATGCCCTGCGACAGGCGATGTGATTCACAGATATCAAATGTATGCAGATGATGCAGCTCGCCCGGACAGCTCACCGCTCCTCAATCTCCTCCTCCTCTTCCTCATCATCCACCACGCCTCCAGGTACAACCTGCATCCCCTCCCTCCCTGCGCCTGCTTCTCCAGAAGCGTTCATCATCGTCTCCTCGTCCTCCACTTGATGACCTACTTTTCGCCGAGAGAGCACTCCGCGTCGTTTCTTGCTCGGTCGATTTCGTCGTTTCTCGCCTTCTGCCTTGAGTTTCAGTTGACCTGGACGAGGTCGAGGCGAGGTGTGTAGATCTATCTGGATTGAAGACTATCCCAGAGATCAGCTTGATCTTTACAGAAGCTTGGCGCTACCTTGATCCGGACTGTCAGCTCCGGCTCATCCTCCTCCATCCCCCCGATATCCTCCATCCCCCCTATCCCATCCCAATTCACCCCCATCACCTCATCCTCCTTCTCCTTCTCTACCCCGCTGTCTCCCCTAGGACCCGCAGAAACCTCATCGACGCACTCCACGCTCCCCGTCCTGATCTCATACCACATCCCCTTCTCCCCCTTCGGGTACGGTAGGATATCCATCAGTGCGTGAAGGAGTAGCAGCGCTTGGGGGATCGCAGCTGACATCGCGTGCAGTCGGAGCGTCGTATATCTGTCATGCATCAGCTCATACCCCTCACCCTCCAAGGCTGAGGCCCACCCCTCTACGACGACGAGGCTTCGACATCGGCCGATCAGAAGTCCAAGTCCAGTAGAGCGCGTGACGAAGACCACCTCCCGTCCGAACCCGGGGTGGGTTGTGTCGTTCCGCTGTGTCTTGAGGCCTTGGGAGGTCTTGTGAGGCTGAGATGGATGTGCGGGTGGTCGGGGAGGGAGAGAGGGAGGGACTTTCCGGCGGGGGGCGGAGGCGAGGTTGGAGGGGTGGGGGGCTTTGGGTTTTCGTTTGGCTGGATTTCGCACGGGTTTGGGAGGATTCGAGGTTGAAGGGACCGGATCCATCGCTATCTCGCGGATACGAGGCGCGAAGACTTCGAGGAGTCCGTCTCTGCCCGGTCAGCGGATATCAACTTGGGGTGTATTCGTTCGGTTATAAATGGCTCGTGTAGAGATAAGCCTAAATTCGAAATGACGGCATCAAAACCCCAACTCCCGGCGTCACGCGATGGTGAGTATTGCTCACGTCTTTCACCCAAAGGCATCTCGTGATTCTGATCGACGAAGAGCTGCTACCGCTCCCACGCCAGGCCACGACCAATTGCTCCACACCGACCACAGGCTGAAGTCGTCAAATTCCTTATAGAGTGTGCTCAAATCCTCCGTTTTGTCCCGTCTCTGTCTCCCTCCCTTCTGAATCCGACTGACCAATAAATGCAGCTGGCCTCTTCTCCCCTCCTCACCAGCATGACCGACCACACAACCTCCAAGAAGCTTGCTTTCCCCCTAGCCCAACTCGACACCTCATCCCCCCGAACCACCCTCCCCACCCCTTCCGACCCAGACTCCCCCGCCGGACACGGTCCAACCGTCCTCGACAACGGAACCAGCCTTGGCTCCATGGCAGGGACGAGAACGAGTAGTTCGGCACGGTCGGGGTTCAATATGGAAGGACAGACGAGTCCGGGTGTTGCCGGAAGTGGGAGTGGGAGTCGCAGGACTAGTGGGGTGGTCACGACGACGAGTATGGGGCAGGCGATTTATCATTCGAGGATGCAGGTGAGTGATTCCCCTCTTTCTTCTTGAACGGTTGGAAAGGTGGTGGGAGACGAGAATTGATGGAAGTTGGGCAGGACGAAGTGGAGTTTCCTCGGGCCGAGAAAAGTGAGTCTGCGTCGGTTGAGCATCCACGAAAGACTAACGACGAGCTTAGAGACTATGGCGGACCTCTTCCAGAAATACGAGGCTCTCTTCACTGGTGGGTCCTCCGTCTCATCTTGTCGCCTGGCAAATCATTCTAGCAAGGGGCCACCCCGCTGCGTCCACGTCAGTAGCTGGACACTTTCGCTGACGAAACGCTCTGCCCATAGTGACGCCCGACCGAATGAGAAAGATCGTACATGCTGTTGAGCAAACGCTGGATAAGGGATTGAACACAGCGGGACAGATTGTGGTACGTCCCCTACCGCCCGGCAACACAAGTACTTGACTGAACCTGCTTGTCACTAGCCAATGAGTCAGTCCCGACGTGCTTTATCCATGTTAGAAACCGCTGACTCATGGACTGTCTTCCTCGCAGTACCCACATTCGTCTTTGGCGTATGACTCACCGTTCACCGATGAAGTCGACGCAGTCGAGCTAATTAATCTCTTAGTGGCCGACCGGGAAGGAGGTGGGCGAATACCTGGCGCTTGACCTGGGCGGGACGAACCTGCGAGCATGTCTCGTCACGCTTATGGGCGGGGGAAAATTCGAAATCACGCAAACAAAATATCGATTGACCGAGGAGCAGAAGCATGAGGACGGGCAAAAGCTGTGAGAGGCGTTCCAATCTCACATGGTGTGGCATGAGCGCTTACTGAGATTGGACCTTGAAAGTCTGGACTTCTGCGCCGAGTGCTTGGATAGCTTCATCCGAGATAGCCTGGGACGGACGGAGGCGGATCCGAAGCTGCCTCTTGGGTTTACCGTGAGTTGAGCATCCCAACGGGAACCTAGCAGGTGGCCGACGCCACTGCTCACTGACTTATGACCACTTCTTCAGTTCTCCTACCCTTGCTCGTAAGCGACCAATTCGAATGAAAGTCTTTGAGCTCAGCCCTACACAGACAAGTCCGAATCGATCACGGCGGTATGCTTGGTGCTGCTCCAATCCGAACGGAACGCTGACATGAAGTGCAGAACTCATCCGATGGACGAAAGGCTTCGGCGCGCCGAACATCGAAGGTCGGGATGTCACTAAAATGTTTGCGGGCAGTCTCGAACGATTCGTATGGCATCGACTTCACCCGTGAAGGGTACTAAGCTTACTGCTTGCTTGCTCTTCCCGCCCGTTGCCGATATCTGCCTCTGTGACAATCACTCGTCCATACAGAATGTCCTCGCCAAGCTCACCGCCCTCGTCAACGACACCACCGGAACCCTCATCGCTTCCAATTACGTCGATCCTCATACGAAGATCGCCGTCATCTTTGGAACAGGATGTAACGCAGCGTACATGGAGACGGGGGGGAATATACCCAAAATGGATTATGTCGGATTACCTGCCGATCAAGGAATGGCGATAAATGTACGTATGGTGGACACCGGTATAGGCGGTGCTGATCATTGCGCAGTGCGAATGGGGTGCCTTCGATTCCTTCGAGCACCAGCACTTGCGTAAGAAAGACCATCCCTATTGGTCCGAGAGCTGCTCATGCTGCAATAGCTCGAACACCGTACGATATCATGGTTGATGAATCATCCAATAAGCCCAACGAGCAGGTCAGCTCGCAGTTGGTCTTCGCTATGACGAGCTGACGCACACTCATGCATTCGAGAAAATGATCGCCGGTCTCTATCTGGGCGAGATCTTCCGGCTCGTCATCTGCGAGCTGATCGACGCTGGCGACCTGTTCTTGGGTCAAAATACGTACAAGCTTGAGAAGGCTTACGCTTTTGATACTGCCTTCCTTTCCCTTATGGAGAGGTATGTCTTGGTATCCGCCATGCTTATCGTCTCACCCTGAGCAGTGATCCTACGGACGAGCTGCTCACCATCATCGGCATATTCAACCACTTCTTCGGCGTCGACACCACGACCGAAGAACGACAATTCTTCAAGAAGCTGGCCGCGCTCATCGGTACCCGAGCAGCAAGGCTTAGCGCATGCGGCATCGGAGCGATCGTCAGAAAAATGGGGTATCTGGAGAAAGGGTGTGCAGTCGCAGCGGACGGATCGCTATACGGCGTGAGTATCGATTCGTCATCATTCAGGAGTTCTGAGCTGATGAGAGCGATTGCAGAAATACCCGAATTTCGCAAATCGAGTACATCAGGCATTAGAAGATATCTTTGGGGAGGAGGGAAAAAGGATAGTTACGCATCATGCGGAAGATGGATCAGGTGTTGGGAGTGCTATTATCGCTGGTGAGTCGCTTGTCCCTACCGTCACCCCACGAGAGGGGTGAGCCGCGGTGACTGAAACTGACGCACGATGCAGCTATGACACATGAGAGAAAGGCGAAGGGGTATTTCAAGGACTACTGAATGGGAATTATCATGGGGAGTAGTTGCGATATGCAGTGTATCTCGCTTGGTCCAATAACAACAACAGTCGTAGCGAGCGTCCAGGACGTATGATATACCGCCAATGCTCATTGGGTGAGGTCAAGGAAAATCCAGTCAGAGTCGTCGGCCGAAAATGCACGCCGTTACCTCTTCGGGATACCCCGATCGACTCTCCTGTAAAAACTAATCTGATAAGCCAAGGAGCGAGTATGCCCCGAGTCAACTCGTCACACCTCACCCTCTCACGTCGCACCTATGCACCCTCACCTCCTTCCATGCATCATCAATCATGAATCATGAATCCCACCATTCACCGACCTACCCAAACAACGCGCCTTCCAACTTCCCACCCATGATCACTCCGCCCAACATACCCTATAAGCGGGATAGGGATAGGGAAAGGAAGGCGAGCGTGAGTGTGGATGAACGGAGTATGACGGGGGATACGGGTTCGGGGAAGAAGAAGAGGATTAGTCTGAGTTGTGCGCAATGTACGTCGCGCCCCAGTCTTCGTGATGAGGTGGGATTGCTGATCCGGTTGGGTAGGCGCGAAGCGGAAACAGAAGGTGCGCTCGCCCCAGGACTTGGGGTTCACGGTCCACATTGGCAGCGTGATGACGAAGTGTCTTCCGCAGTGCAACAGGGAATTTCCGTGTCAACATTGTGAGCTCATCTTCTCCTCGTTGTATATCGCATCAAGCTGATCGTCCTGCTAGGTATCGGTGAGCCGTCTTTCCTACATCCCAATCCCTCCACGCCTCCCCCATTCTAGCGACCCAGCTGAGAAGCTGTCTCGCTCAGCCCGGAAGGTCCCAGAACTATGTGTAGGTCGACTGCATCACCGTTAACCCCGGAACTAGCGAATCGACGTCCTCACAGGTCTCTTACAACCCCTCATCCAGCCGAGACCCCTCCGCTCCCGACCCGGCCACCGCGGATCGCCTCGACAAGATCGAAGATGTCCTGTCCGTGATGGTACGCCACCACGCTGGGATCTGGAACTACAAGGACGTCAAAGAATGGATGAACAGTATGTCAACCCGTTCATCACTTAGCAAAGTATGACACTGAGGATGATTGGGATAGCCGGACCATTCAATCGTGTCTTCTCCGATCCTCAGCCGTCCAGTCCACAGGTGCACGAATACACGTATGGAGGACAAGTGAGTATGGACGAGGGGATGGAGGTGGATCGGGGGAGTGCGGGGGAGGAGGATGGGTTGATGGGCAAGGTGGTGGGGAAGGGATGGATGGGGGAACTGGATGGGTGAGTTCCTCCTGATGTCCTACGCATGCTTGCTAAGCATATCGTCGGGATCAGGGGAGTACCGGAAGGGGTATGTGGTATTCTGTGCGTCGGATCAGAGCTGATTGCGGGAGCAGCTGAGAACGGATGAGAAGGTCAATATGAAGCTTGATATTCACGGTACACCCGCAGAGAATCTCCAGCGCTTGATTACGGACTGCGGCGTCTCTACTCACAAGGTGCGTGACCCGTTCTCGTCCGCATGCTCGTCGTCTTGGATTGTTGAGCGATGTTGATGTCCGGGCCAGGTCGCTGAGCTCGTCCAGGAGCTTCCTCCGAAGCCATTCGCCGATCGGGTCGTAGATTGGTTCTTCTCCAGGATGAACTACGTCCGGTACCCCATTCACGAGAGGCTCTTTCGGATTTGTCAGTCCCTCTTTTTCACTTCCCCAACCGATACTGACTTGGCCAAAGCGTATGAAGATCTGTACAATCAACACAAAGCTGTGGAACCGAGCAATGTCCGGGCGCTGCCGCTGGTATTCATCGTGCTCGCCTTGTCTGTTCGACTTGCACCAAAGGAGTGGGCGGGTGACGAGCAGACGAGAAAGCTGTCCAGTCTGAGGATGTACTGGTCATGTGAGTCCTCCCCCTTGGACCTTCCAGACTGAGCTGTTGTTTGATTCAGCGAGGCGGAGTATCCTCATCGCCACAGCGGTCCAGTCCGAGTCTCTCGAACTAGTCGTCTCCCGTCTTCTCGTATGTTGGCCTTCGAAAGTGCATCGCACGGCTGACGGCAGGCTGCGTAGTCCGCCATGTACCTAGTCTTGATCCACGATCGCCGTCTTACCGAGTGTTGGTCCCAGCTCGGCGCCTCACTTCGGACAGCTCAGGCGATCGGACTGCATCGAGATGGTACGAAGCTGGGTTTGGAGTGAGTGCCCAGGAGCACCACCTGGAGTGTCTTTGATTGATGGTGGTGGCGCAACAGCCCGTTCCAGACTGAATACAGGAGGAGGTTGTGGAGTTACCTATATCATGCGGATAAGCTGTGAGCGGAACTTCTTATCGCGCGATGGCTAGTGCTGACTCGATCGATCTGTAGGTATAGGTATGTTCAGCGCCAAGCTCACATCGTCGACTCTTACACAGCTGATACACGCATTCAGCTTGGTGCTCGGACGTCCTCCGAGTATCTCTGATAGCTATACTGATACCCAGTACGTCAAAGCAAATACCCACGAGTGACTCGTCTGATCGCAGCTCGTCAATACAGGTTACCTTCCAATTTCGAGTTATCCGAAATCGATCCCTCTGGAGGTGTGCTCATTTCTGCCGGCTTTCCGTGTCTGATTCAGCGGTACCAGGCATCCCTCAGCCCCGTCCCCTATCCCAGCCAACAACCGCCACCTTCCTGATCCTCCGCAAATCGCTCGCCGAGATCGTCGGCCGTATCGTGCACCACTTCCAGAAACTCAACGAACCTGCGCAGTATTCTGACGTCGAAAGGCTGCATAAGGAGCTTTATGAGTTTGTGGAGGGTCTACCACCACATTATAGGTTGCATCAGTCTGATAAGGCGCTGGATTCGCGTGAGGGCGGGACGCTTGCGACCGCAGACTGAGGGCTGATCACATACTCGCCCAGAGCACTTTTGGTTGCCGGTGCATCGATTTATGCTGCTCACTGAGGTGATAAGCTATCTGTTGCCAAGATCCGGCTGACCGAGAATGTAGATACTGGTCACCACGATAGTCCTTCATGTTCGTGGTCTCTGGAATGACCCGCGGTTGGCGCTGATGAGCTGTTTTGAAGCGCCCATGGCTCCTTCGAAAGCTCTCCAGCAATCGCTATGCGGTGAGTCGTGAATACCGGCCTGGTGTGCCGCAACCGACGTCATCCCTCTCAGGCATCTCGCACCGCCTGCTTCGAAGCAGCTAAGCTTGACTTCCGGATCCGGTCGGTCCTACCGGTCTGCATTCGAAACCTATCTAATCTCCCCCCAGGCAAGAGTTCCAGCGCGACGTCCCCAACTACCGTCTCTACGCGATCACCGGTCAGTTTAAGATGTTCAATAGTGCGATGATGGCGGGAATCAGCGCGATCATCGATCCACGCGGTCCCGATGGGGATCAGATGCGGTGCGTCCCAGCCCTTCTCGAGATGAATTTACCATACTGATACAATCCCATAATCAGACGAATCCTCACTACATTCCTCGAGCAGAATCCCTGGCGTGATGTGCAGAACAAAGACGAGACCACGCGGAAGGAAGTCCAGATCGTACGCTGTGATACCAGGTACTCGGCATATCATCTGAACCCGGAATACAGATTCATACCTTGTCTCGCCGCGCTGCACAAATCTACGAAGACGCGCTCGGCCCCAACGAGCTGAACGCACAAGACAAAGACTCCGCCGCTCTCCTTCTCGCCTTACGCCAATCTGGTGATTCATGGACTCAAGCGAATGTTTATCCCCGAGGAGTACCGCCGAGAGAGGACGCTCCTACTCCCAAGAACGGTGGACCGAGCAAAAACTGGTTGACGATGTTCAAGGATGTCGGTGTTGGTGGTACGCCGGCAGTGAACCAGAGTCCTGCTTCGTCGGGTAGTCAAGAGGATGATCACTCCCAGCGGCTGTGAGTGCTTCGATCTGGACGAAGAGGAAGCTGATGGGCGTCAGTCTGGATCATTGGCTCAACGCCAATACTTCCCTCGCGGTCGGCTCGCTGAATGGTGTTGCCCCACAGCTGGACTCGTCTGGACTCGGCTACCTCTCACTACCCCTCATGTCCGCCCCGAGCCTCAACACCGCGTCCGATCCGTCAGGTGTCCCCTCGACGGCCGCTTTACCCTACACACAGGCGAACTGGATCGACGACCAGGATGTTTCTTTCCAGGGCCAATTTGGCGGTATAGGCGGATCAGCGGTTCGTATGGACCAGAATGTGGGTGGTGGGATGGGTGAAGGTGAAGCGGTGGGAGAAAGCGGGGAGAATAATGATGAGTATTGGAATGTGTTGATCGATGGTGCGTCGGGTGATTTCTGGGAAGGTCTCGCTGATATGGTTGTAGGTATTTTGGGGACGACGGGTGGATTGGGAGCTGGAGCCGGAGTTGCTGCTTGATGCGATGTTTCCCGATCGTTGACGACAAGTGGTATCGTGTGTGGTTGTCACACTTTGTGTGGATGCCATACAAGAGGGTCCAATCGTGCTTCAATCACCTCAATGCTTCTTTTATTTTTTCATCAACCATTCTCCCTACTCTTTCTCGTCTCATTTTATCCAGCTCCAAAGCATTGAGAGCACACAGAAAGTATAGCTTACCATTTTCACTCATGAATCGGAGGCTACGAAACGTATCAATTCACATATACAACCTGATCACCATGTCTCTCATACCCGCTGCCAACAAATCAACCGAGATCGTCATCACGGATGTCAACAAGGCGTACCGGGCTGAAGACACGGATATCCTCTTGGTGTCGAGCGATGAAGTGATCTTCAAGGTTCACAGCTATCACCTATTTTCAGCTAGGTAAGCTCTAGATGAGGTTACGCATTGAGAGATTGCTCAGAGTCTCGTCAGCCCAGTATTCCGTGGTATGCTCGGTCTCAAAGCCACATCGGAGGCGGGTCTTCCTCGGGTTAGCTAAGTTGACGCCGTCATCGAAAACTCCGTCATTGCGCTCTTTCTCGACATTCTGTATGGCAACATCATCCCGGCATCAACGACAGGGTTAGACAGCTTCATCAACGATCTCGTCTATCTCATGCATTTGCTCCGAAAACCGACTGCAAGGCCGCTATAATATATACCCTGTATGCCCTAGGCATCTCGATCCATTCGAAAGCGGTTAATCCCAAGATCCTCTTCCGAGTAGCGGCGGTAGCGGATGACGTCGATCTTTGCGTTCAAGCTATCGAGCTAGCCGGCGATTGGCGATACCCGCACGCGACGAACAAAGAATCCGGAACTACCCGACTACGCAGCGAGCAAACAACTGCAAAATGTCGCAGGAAGCAGCGTCTTCGACCTTACCGCTATGAAACTAGATTTCTTCGAGAAGATCCCCGTCAGGTATGTGCATGCGCTCCTCCGTTCCTGTCGCCGATTATTCCTCCATTCAGCAAGACGCCCTGGTGGAGGATCATGCGAAGGAGTTTCGACGATTGATGACCTGCGGCAGTGAGTCGATCTATCATTGAGTTCCCTTGGACGTGCTGACGGTCCACCTGTAGAAACCTCCTAGAACCCATTCTGTTCCTACAAAGAGCCCGACCTCTTACGCCAAACGTCTCTTTTCCGATCCCATTATGAATACCTCGAAACATGCTTCTCGCGGTATTAAACCGTATCGTCTCGCCTCACTATAACCTTCATATCATTCTTTCCTTTGGCTCACGGCAAGCAGAGTGCTTTCAGCATTGCTGGAAGTGATGCGCATCCATGCTCACCTACTCGTACGACTCAATGACGGGCCTAGTAGCGCAAGCTGTGCATCACCGGACATGTACCGCCATGAGAGGCCGTGCGCGCTCATTGATTCCACCTGACCCTCTTCGTTTGACTTTGGCAGCCTTTTACACCCCTTGCTTCCTCCCTTCCCTCCCGCAAACATCGCTTGAAAGCCCGAACTTCTCCGCGCGAATACTCAACTCGCTATGCCACCAATCCGCACCGGGGACACAAAGAAAGTCCAACCCCTCTCGGCGGACACCACTCCCGTCATCGATCAAGACAACAGAGACCATCAGCATTTCGAATCTGATATTGATCTTATCATCAGCGACAACAGAATCTTCATGGCTCATTCCTACCAGCTCATGGCTGCTAAGTACGTCTCGTGGCGTGCCAATTAGCTGATTCCCCTTCTTACTAGTAACGTTTTTCGCTCCATGATGGCCGTCGGTCAGGCTACCGGCTCTTCGGCCCCCTTGCCGGAGCCTCGCTTGTGCGATCGAGAGTCCGGGCGAGTGGCGGCTCTGCGACTCGTCTTCGATAGGCTATACGGCATGCCATTCGAACTCCTCAGCTGGGACCCGAGCCTGCTCTACGATGTTGCGACATTCCTCGCAGCGCAGCTCAACCGATATACAAGCTAGTGCTCAAGGACGCGCTGTGCATTCGTGATAGGCACTCTCTGGATATGATCCTTGCTGCGTCTCATATAGAAGATGTTGAAATCTGCACCTTAGCTTTACGAATCAGGGGTCGCTATCACTTCAAGCCCCTCGACACGGCTTCTTCGCGCAAAAGATCTCGAGCAAATCCCCGCAAAAGCTTGGGCGCACTGGCCAACAAGAAGAAGCTTAGCAAGGACTCGAAGACGAGACATGAGGAGGTGGCGACTGACATATACCGTCTGATGACCAGTGACGGTGCTTCGATCGATGAGCTTGATTGAGCCCTTAGCTGACTACCTGCAGCGCCACAGATGGCCTGAAGATGACCATCGTCTCACCTGCGTCTATCTCTGCTAAGTGTAAGTTTGTTGCACTTTATGTGAATTGCCCTTGGAGTTACCCAAAGACTGAAATGCTAGCCTAGTTTGATAATAGCATATTACCTCATCTCCTCTGTTCTTGAATAAACATCGATACGATATCCCATTCCCAGAAACTTCCATATGTTGGTACGCAGTCTTTCGCTTTTACTTGTTCCCTGCCTCCGTGATGCCTAGTCATAGCGTCTCCAGCACGACTGGCGTGAACGAAGTCAAGATATCCATGATGAGTGGTCGTACGTTTCTGTTGTCTGTAGGTCCCCTATCCCAGCTGACAGCTCACCGATAGAAAACCGCTCATTTCCTCGATCCGCTCTTAGTTCACAGACGATCTTTCAATTCAGTCCCGGTGGTCATGACGGTACATCTGTGTCGATCGCACAATCATGCCATCAAACCGGGAATATATTACAGTATACATGAACGTCCGATCAACGGGTCGACGAATGTAGCGATACATAAACTAGCTTTGAGATCGTGTCTATACTGGCCATCCATGCTGATTTATGGACAGAATCGCAGCTTCGGGAAATCCCGATGATACCGCCACAAGAGGCGCGGAGATCTGTCCGGAAGGGTTTCTCGTCGACTGTTCCCCTCTCTTTCCTCTAGCATTACTGAACATTGCTCCATCACACTTGTCTCGAGAAGTCACAATATCCTTCTCATATCCATCGAGGGCTCCGAGCGACACATCCACTCGCTATGCCACCGATCCGCACCAAAGACACGAAGAAAATCCAGTCCCCTTCTGCGGATACTCCCGTTATCGACCTCGACAACAAAATCACCAGCACGCCGAATCCGATATCGCCATCATCTCCAGCGAGGTCTTCAAAATCATCAAACACACCAACTCATAGCCGCTAGGTACGTCACATTGACGCTTGAAGAAGCTGAGTTCTGATTTCCCCCAGTTCCGTCTGATCCGCCCCATCGTCTCCGCCGGCAGAACTACCGGCTATTCAGACCCCATCCGGAACTTCGATTGGGCGACAATACCGTCGAACCAGCGAAGGTCCTGAAGGCGGTCTTCCACATGATTTACGGCATGACACTCCAACCTCCGAGGGAGTCTCGCGACATTGCTGAATTCCTCACGAAGTATGAGCGTAATGCGGCGCTACAAATCTACAGACTGGTGCTTAGCAGTGTGCTGAGCTTTGCAACCCTTTCATCTCTTGAACTCTTCCAGGCCGCAGCACACATGAGAGATATCGAAACCTGTACCTCGTTTCTTCGCAGCAAGGGTCATCGGACTTTCCAAACACGCGTCAAGAAAGGCGATGAGTCTTCTGCCGAGAGCTCCCACAATACTGAAGATGGTCTCAATGACATCGTTGTTGGCGGAAATGTTTTCGATCCTTCTGCCTGGTCCCTCAAATCTCGAATAAGTCCCGATGGAGTTCCTGAATTCAAGCAGGAAGGAAACAGCAAGAAATCGAAGGGAGCGTGGGATGAGGTGGCGGACGAGTTCCGACATCTGATGATTGGCTATAGTGCGTGAATACTCCGCTATGGAGGAGCCTGGTAATCGACCTCGTTAGCATCGAAGCTTGTCCGACGCAGTAGTCGAATCACGTGTGGTTAATATGAGACTTGTGCCCAGCCGTAGGTAACGCTACCATGGAGCCGATTCCCCCTGTCATCGACTGCCAAGTCAACATCCTCATTCCCTCAATCCGATCAAAAAGTCCAATAAAAGATCTTCCACATGTCGCTATACCTGTTGTTCCGATACTATTGATCCTGCTTCCGGCATGCATGACCTCACAACACCTCCAGCACGGCTCGCCTGGATGAGCTCCAGAGATGGCTGGACGAGTAGCTGTGCGTCTTCCTCGGTGGAAGTCCCTGGGATGAGCTGATATTCCACCCGTACTGCTCATTATCCTCCATCCGCTCTTGGTTTACGAATGAGCTACTCATACTCCGGAGACAAGGTCAATGTAATCCATGTCAATCCCGCATATATGCCAATAACTTCGGTTAGTGCACATGCATATGGTGTCTTCGTCACCAGCCTGTAGATGCAGTGAAGATAGACCACATGTTGCGAGAGAGTATCCCAAGCTGGCTTTCTTTGCATGGCGTCGCTGATAGGATACCCAAAAGCTCATGAAATCCCGGGAATCATATAGACAAGCGGCCCGTGCGCGGCGGTTTGCCCTGGATATCTGATTTTACCGATTCGACTTCTATCAATCAATTTTCTTCTCCTGCTGACCTTCAGACCTACAAGCTCTCTCTGAGGAACGCCTTACACCGACAGACGACCGTAGTCATTGACAAACAACTTAATCATAGCCATCCCCTTATTCCGAGAACCGTGTAAATATCCGAGCGACTTATCCATTCATGCCGATAGTCATTTCAACAGTCCCGTGAAACCTTATTGTCCTGTCCCTCGATCTTCGAAGGCCGTGATATTAGCCAAGAAGCTCTAACCAAATGCTAAAATCGGCATTCTCTGCATGTTTACGACGATATATCTTTGACACCGCCACAAGGGGCCCGTGCGCGGTGATCGTCCTGATTGTAGGGCGTCCCGACATGTCGTCAGCTTTTTCGACTTCTGTTTTCCTCATTTCACTACACCCGTACCCCATACCACCGCGTAGCCGCCCATTCTCGTTGTGATTCAGTCTCACCACCATTTCAAGGACAGCTACCATCACATGCCGCCATCTCGCAGGAAGATCGGTCTCAAGAAGCGCATCATGGCTTCTCCGCCAAAGAAATCTATCGTCATCGATGGAGACAACAAGAACGATCAACATACCGGTTCCGATTTCACGTTGATCTCCAGCGACGACAAAGTTTCCAGGCCAATGTGTATCCTAGCTCATGGCGGCGAGGTGATCTTCGCCATCCTCAGAAATGCCTGGCTGACGTTAGCTCATTCCAGTCCAGTGTTCCGTACAGTGCTACCGCTCGGCCAGGAGGCTAGCCCCGCCAAACCTACCTCCAGAATGCACCTCTGTGACTCCAGTATCGAGCGAGCGAAAGTCGTGAAGCTGTTCCTCGACATGATATACGGTATACCGCTCAAGCCCTTCGACTACAATACCGACCTACTACTCGACACCGCCGGCTTGCTCAAGAAGTACGATTGTACTGCGGCTCGGCAGACGTATAAGCTCGCTCTGAGGAACACGCTGAGTCTGCTCAAACGGGCTCCGAACGACATTTTTGCAGCCGCCGCTCAGATGGACATATCCGAGATCTGCACCTTGGCCGTGCGCGCCGGTGGCAGGAACGGTGGATGAATGGAAACCGCTAGAGAAGGATTCGAATCCTACAAGCGCGAATTCTCCCGGGCTCAAGCTCGCTGATTCTATCGTCGGTGCGAGTGTGTTCGATCCCATCGGCATGCCTCTTTTTTTCCTCGACAGGATCCCGATGAGATACCTGGCGGCGCTGTTCAAGGCTAGCAGGAAGAGGATCGGTATGGGGGTCACCGCGGCCTGGGATCCGATGGCAGATGACTTCCATCGCCTGTTGACCGAAATTGGTATGTCGATCTTTCGCGCAGGGTGAATACGTTGAACAACCGTTGATAGCCCGGAAGCGTGTCGCCTAAAGATGCCTGCTGTCCGAAGGACGCATCCGTAATCATATTCGTAAGTTCCACCTTCCCACCAGAAAGCTCATCTCCCCTTCACAGCTACTCAGCTGGTCGAAGCCCCTCGGCAATGATATCACGATCGATAAATTCAGACCTACCCCCGACTTGCGTCAACAAGCTGAAGACCTTGTGCGAATACATCTTGACCATCTCGAATACCGACATGAGAGCATCACAGGACTGAGACTGGGATGAAACCGTGCGTTCATGACCGACTGCCTCAGTTTACAAAGCTTGGCTTTGCGATACCTGATGATCCTCCGTTCACGATGAACTCAGAGCAGACGAACGCGACGCCTCTGGACATCGTCGTTGCCAAAGATCTGGTGATGATCGAGATGGTCGAAGGTCTAGTGCTCTAGCGGAGAGACTGTCCAATCTTCATGCTCGCGGGCGTTCAGATCCTATCATCTATACAAGTCCAATATCCAACCTACAACCTCAAGACTCTCCCGTCGTACACCTAGATCCTCATTCCCTCCATCCCCGACGGACCATCACTCAATCCCGTCTGAGCGCGTCCAACCGTTTCTGCAAATCCGCTTCCTCCGCCGATGTCGGCCCTCCCCCCCCCGGTGGTCCGCCCTGCGAAGGTTGCACCGGCGCACTCGGTAACCCCTCTGCCACAGCGACTCGTGACGACTGTAGGGTTTCATTCCCAATCGGGTTCGCAGAGGGTGCCGATACCAACTATCACCATCAATTAGAACATGATCTCCGCAAGAGGAAAAGAGGACGGAGATAGGAGGGAGATAAGAGAGAGAAAGCGGATTTACCGATTCGTTCATACTCATCCCAATCTCATCCAATACCTCCTTCAGGATCTTATCCCCCTCAACCTCCTCGCCCTCCCCTTCGTCCTCGCCTTCCATCGCGTCGTCCACCGCGTCCGACATCATTTCCTCTTTCATGTCCATGGTGGAGGACTCGCGTTCGAAGTCGTTCATAATTTTTTGGATCTAGGGGCGGGGCAGAAGGAGAGAGGGGGACGAGAGGAGATGCCAAGTGGGGGGACGTCCGATCGTTGGGCAAGACGAAGATCACGCAGAAAACGTCGCAGTTGGTGGAAAATGATGCGGCCAGGGAGTGCGAGATGCAGAGAAAAGGATCATAGTGATGTGCTCCCATCAGCGCTATCCAGCGATTCGACGACAGCTCGACGTACCTGAGGGAGGTTCAAGCTCCTGTTCATCTGTCCCATAGCCTATACAGGACACCACGATCAGCAGTCCTCCCAATGAAACCTCATGCGAGCTATCATCGAGCTCTCAGAGGCCTCGCTGGAAGAAGCCTCCTCACCCTCGTCGCCCCCTTCATCGCCGAAGCCATCTGCTCATTACTCCGTAACGTCTGCATCCGGAGCGAAACCGCCTGGAGCTGCACCCTCATCTGCGTGAACTTCTGCACATATCGCCGTGTCCGGACCAGATCCTTCGCTAGGATCTTACATGCGTTCTATCCACCCACACCATTTCAGTTGGATGTAACAATGGAGTATGTGCGGGGACGGACCATGTTGCCGGCCTTTGCATTCTTCTTGATATCCATCATCGTCTTCTTCTCTTGCGACTCGAGCTTGGAAGATTCCCGTTCGAGCTCGCGGACGGCTTTTTGCAGGGATCGCTGGTGTTGCCGGAGTCGCTCAGCGGGGGTTAGGGAGCGCCCGAAGAGGGTGTCCTGTGAGCGTCAGCGAGCGGCATAGCAAGAGGAAGTGTGGCTCACGAGGATGTTCATGTCGATGTGTATATAGGGAAGAGATTACCGGTGCAGGCAATTGCGGTGGAAGCAGAGCGGAGGATGGGTGAATGGACGTTGAAAAAGGGAGGATGACGTTCGCGGATGAAGGCTCACCTTTGTCACCCGATTCCTCCAAACGGTCACTTGGCACCTTTTGAATCATCATTTGGTCCTCGTCGATGCGCTTGCACCAGTCATTCCTCCTCTCGCTCGGTTTAAGCCTCCTTGGCGCCGCAACTCAGGGAGCAGAGGAGGAAGTCCCTCTTCGCCACTTGACAGAGGAGAATTTCCGGTCCAATACCTCACAGGGGCTATGGTACGTCCACCTTCGCTCTCGCTCATACTCGACCGGCTGACCCAGCTCAGGTTGGTAGAGCATTTCTCTCCGAGATGTACGTCACTCAATCTGGCTTGATCACCGACCCTGATGATGAACAGGTTCTCATTGCCGAGCCTTCGCGCCGACCTGGACCCAGCTGGCGAGCGACAAACTCCACCTCGAGCGATTAAGCGGGTTCCATATGGCTCAGGTGAACTGTCAAGCACAAGGAGGTGAGCTGGTCTGTTTTTGGATCGAGGCTTGAGGCTGAAGAAGCGGTGGGGGAAAGATCTGTGCAATTTCAATGGGATCAAGTTCTGTGTGTCTATCTCATCCCTCATGCTGTCAACCGCTGAGTGAACTGGACAGATCCCCAGCTGATCCTGTGCGTCCTCATCACCGAGCCACCGATCAGCTGACTGAGCTGACTGTATCTTATCCTCTCATTACCTCTTACGAACCCCTTCGAACGCCGTATCCCTATTTGACTTCATTCCCCTCGCACCGTTCAGATACTCGAACGGCCAACCCCTCCCACCCTACTCCGGCGACCGATCCTATCCCGACCTCTCAAAATGGATCGACGAGCAATCCACCCTCTACGCCCGCGGCCAGCTTCTCGAGTCGAACGAGGAGAAGGAGGTTGTGTTGAGCGGGTTTGGAAGACCGAATCCTGAGGGAAAGGTCTTGGAGGTGGATGAGGGTGGATTAGACGTGTTGGTGGGGAATGGGCCGGTGCTGGTGGAGTTTTATGCGCCAAGGTGTGCACAGTGAGTCCACCCATCGGGTGAAGAAGGCTGCGCTGATCTTGTCGTAGCTGTAAGAAGCTTAGACCGAGTAGGTCGGACGGCTGAGGTGGGACTGTACGTGCTGATGGAGCGAGTCAGTCTACGAGCAGCTCGCCGAAGCTCTCAAATCACAGCTCAACATTGTCGCTGTCGATTGCGAGGCACAAAGAGCATTCTGCAGAAAGCATGATATCCCGGGATACCCCACCATCCGGCTGTGAGTGGTCAATCATTGCTCTCCTGGCAACGTCGCTGATAAGGTTGTAGACTGCATCACGGGACCCGGTCGGAATACACGGGACCGAGGACATTGAAAGCCATGCGCAAGTTTGCTCTGAAGGCGGTGGAAAGGTGAGTGACTGCGATGGCATCGCTTCCTCTTCAGCCATCCGTCAGACTGACTTTCTTATAGGAAATCCCTACAGCCCATCAAGCTGGAAGATTTTGAGGATATCGTCACGACCGACGAGGCGTTCTTCCTGTACCTCCAGAACTTCGACACCTCGGTGGAGGACTTGGTGCGTCGTGCTGTTCAACGAGTCTCAAAGCGTCTCTGATTCCTGCCTTAGGACGCGGTGAAATCTTCTCTTGAACCTCTGCTTGATTCCATCCCCGCATACACGTCCTCCGATCCCATACTCTACCGCAACCTTTCCATCGCCATTCCACCGCCTACCTCCGTCTTGCTCGTCTTCGCCTCCTTCTCCCACCTGCCCATTGGATCTCTCTCCTTCCCCACTGATAAAGACCGCCTCGACCGATTCGTCAACCTCCATCGCTTCCCGCCCCTCGTCCAGCTCGTCAGCGGCAAGTACCAGGAGATCATGAAGGGCGATTCTCGAGCTATCGTGGTGCTCGGTGCGCTGCATAAGGGAGACGAGGGGGCGAAGGAGAGGGAGAAGCTTGAGGCTGTGGCTCGAGCGTGGAAGCGGGGTGGGAGAAGTTTTGAGCAGCCCGTGTGGTTCGTTTGGGTGGAAGGGGACCGGTGGTCGGGCTGGTTGAGACAGTCTTATGGGATCAAGAAGAAGGATCTCCCTGCTGTTGTCGTTGTTGATCCCGCAGTATGTCTGCAGGTATCGTCGCTTCTAAGCCTCGTACTTATACTGCGCCAGAACTCAGAGTACTACGATATGACCATCGAGGGGAACCATATCGCTCTTGACGGCAACTCGATCTTCTCAGTCCTCGAGGGATTCTACCAGCATTTTCTGAACCCAAAGAAGAGTGAGACTGCCTTGGAGTGGGGATCGCGGAGCGCAACGATTGCGCTCATCGACATCAGCGTGAGCCATTCAGCTCCTTGCGGTTCATGCGGAGCTAATGTAGATGCTCGTATCAGCAATTGGCAGTGGACTACCCGATATGGTCTCTGGTGACGGTAGTGGGCAGCGTCGTGGTGTTTGTGTATCTGTTACAGAAGTGCATTCCTCGGGATCCGAGGGAAGGGCGGGAGTCGGAAAATCGATTGGATTAGGGGACGCTGCAATGCATCGCATGGTCGGACCATTGTAATTGAACTGGGCTGGGACTCGAAAGGGAGAGACCACGGGGGAAGGACACTGGAATGAAACCAGGCACGAGAATTGGGAGTTTGTGTGCTTATGTTTCAAATTGCGCGGAGGTCGATCTGTGTGTGTACATTTCTGACAGTCACCGCGTCTCATCCCTCTGATGCCGATGCACCTCCTCTCCCCAACTTTCGCGGCTTCTCTTCTCATCCTACCTTCTCCTCATCGCCTCCTGCTCCCTTGTCCATCCTCGAATACGGCGTACGACGCCATCCTTTCATCTCTCAATCCTGGTTAAATGATCCACCGTTCTCCCTCCACCTGGCCCTCTTCTCTCTCCTCCTTTGATTCCCCGCAGCGCTGGAGGCCTGGAATCGCATCATCTGACTCATCGGTCCTTCTCACTCTTTATCTCCATTACTCATCTTTCCATTTCAAGCTACACTGATACCGACGAGTGCTTCATCCCTGGTCTGAGGGTCAGGGGCGATTCCTCATCAATACCACTTACACCAGCGATCAATACCCAAGCACCAAGCACCCGAACACAGGTAAGACCCCATCAGACGCTCGCCACCCGCACTGACCACTCGACACAAGCGCATCCCGCGATCAACTAGCCCTTGGCACGAACACGATACCGACCCATGTACGGCAACTACTGGTCTCCATATTCAATGTACGGTGGTTACGGCGTATGTCAATCTCCTCTTCTCCCTACTTTGCTCTCGGTTCCTCCTATCGTCTCCTCTCCCGATTTTCCACCTATTCTGTCCGCCTGCTTCGCGCTTCTGAGCTTTCTATTCATGTTTGAGGAAGTAGGCGTTGTAAGCTACGCGCTGATAAGTGCAGATGGGGATGTCGCCTTACTACGCCGGCGGACTCGGGATCCCCTACCCGATGGGGATGGGTGGGCTCGGTACGTCCTCTCCCGACTCTCGTACACTCCATCTTTGCCTTCTGAGCTTCGCCATCGCTTCGCCCTGTTCCGCCGGGAGAAGTCGGGTCGTGGCCTCGCTAATGGGTGCAGGGTACGGGATGGGCATGTATGGCCTCGGTATGGGGATGGGGTATCCGTATGGGATGATGGCGGGGAATCCGTACGCGTATACCGGGATGGTGCGTACACCTTACACAAGTGAGACCATTGGGCTGACCGGGTGAACAGTATGGCTTGGGGTTCTAGGATGACGAGAAGGACGAGAAGAGCGAAGTTTTGGGGAAGATCGGCGTTGTAATGATAGTGGAAAGGTCGGATGTGAATGCTATGAATTGACATAATGGTATGAACATGCACGTATCTCTACTCCTGGTCGATCCTGTCCTCCTACAGCTCGGCATGCGCGACGAGGTACCGAGTCACCATCAGTACCTTCGTCTTCTTCTCCTCCCTGTCGTGCTTCCCTCCGCCTCCCCCGTCGACGTCCATATCCATGTCCCCCTCTTTCTCGTCATCTCCCCCACTAGTCCGACCCGCTTTGAAGGCTTCCGGGCTAACGCAAAGCTCGATCTCCGCCCACGGTCCCCAAACCCCCACTTCCCAGCGCTTCCCCTCATCGAGCTTACCCTTCGCCACCCGGGGATCAACGCCGAGCCGCGGGCAGTCGTTCGGTACCGGCTGGAATACCATTAGCACCTCATCTCCCTTTTCCTCATGCCCCTCGCCATCCATCGCCGAATCGCCGTCACCGTTGTCAGGCGGTAGAAGCCGGGTGATTATCGTCGAGTGTGCGCGCCACTGGAGTACCTCACACCAGAACATCATCGCCTGATGTGCCGGGCCCGCCACAGCCCTCTTCAAGACCATCTGAATCGGTGCTGTCCGGGTATGTCGGGAGACAGAGGGTGGCGCGGTGGTGGATCGGGAAGGATGGAGTGTCTGGTGGAGAGACGTGTAGAACAGGAGTAATGAAGAATGGACGCTCGACAGCAGCGACGCAAGCTGTAACGACGGCGGTGATGGTCTAACCATATCATCAGCTGACGCAAACCCCGACGGGAGCGAGAGACTTACCCTTTCCCGGTCCATCGAACCCCAGTCCTACTTCTCCGCGGCGACACACCCAAACCTTCGTCCTCCACCACCCCCTTCACCCGCCTACCCAGATCCTCCGTCATCCGTCTCCCCGGGATGTCGCCCAGTCGCACCATCGCCTTTTCATCGCCACCATCTCCTCGTGGTTTATTACCAGGTCGGAAAGGCGATACCTCGTCGAGCAGGTCACTCAGTCTGTGCGTGGGCTTCGAAGGTCCGGCTTGAGGTGTGCCGTCGAGAGAGTATGGGAGGGGGAGGACGTCGAGGGTGGTGTAGATCTTCTTGGTGGTCGCATTCCTTACCGGGATAGGGGGTTTGCGATCGTCGCCGAACGGCGAAAAGGAGGATTGGGAGGCGAGGGTGCCAAGTGGGCGTGGCCGTGTTGGGGCGGGAGTGGAGAAGGTGAATGAGAAAGCTGAGGAGGTTATGGGACGTTTGGCCGGGGTGAGGGGTGTGGGACTGGGTAAAAGGCAAGGCTCGATGGGAGCTACCATTCTTTGGCGAGGTAATTTGGGATGACAGATATTCTCTCTCATGGCTTCTGACTTCTGATCCACCCGCCCTTTTCCTCTCTTTCCCAAGACCGATCCAGCACGCCGCCATGTCCGATCCGAAACTGGGCTCGATGCAAGCGAAACTCCAATCTTCTTCCTTGGCCTTCCAGAAGCTCGAATCAGGTATGTCCCCTTCCCTCATCCCGCAAAGGTTACGGCAGAAGTACTAGTCGCATCGGACAATGTTTCCTGTCGCCAGATTCCTTTACGCGCTCTTGGGAGGATGTGACCGTATTGATTCGTCTGATTAGAGATGACAGGGATCATCGAAGCTCGCCAACGGCTCGATTCGCAATCGTCCGAGAACGAGCTGGTCCTCAAAGTGGGTTACTTTTCCCCTCCCCTCACTCACTCCTCTCTCCTCCTCTCTCCCCAACTGTATTCCTCTCTCTTTCTCTCTTTCTCTCTGCCTCCTCCCCTCTCCTCCCCTCTCCCCAACTGTATTCCTCTCTCTTTCTCTCTGCCTCGTAGCCAGCGTGGATTCTTGGTCTGTTGCATCATCCAGGCTGACCCCGAGTGACTGTTTGCCCCAGGAAATCACCCTGCTCAAACCCCACAACACCGTCTACAAGCTCGTCGGCCCCTCACTCGTACCCCAAGATCAGGGAGAAGCACGGGTGAACGTGGAGAAGCGATTGGAGTACATCCGGAGCGAGGTGTACGTCTGCTCTGCTATCCACGCAATCGACTCCAGAAAAGGAGGAGAATCGCGTTGGACGTGAGCTGATGTTGGAGTAGGAAGCGGGTCGAGGGGCAATTGAGGGAGATTGAGGAGAAGGCGGGGAAGAAGAAGGAGGAGGTGAGCGGGTCTCTGCCTTCCCTTCCTCTATGCAGTTGACTCCGACCCCAGATCATCTCGCTGCAGCAGGAGTTCCAGGCGATGCAGGGGCCAGCGGCCGCAGGACCCGGTCGAGGCGTCAAGGCGTAGTGTAGCCTCGAAAGACTTGCTGGCGGGTGATACCAACACTGCATCTAATCCCGATCTAACGATTTATATGTACTATATGCGCTGAAGAACAACTCCTTGGTAAGACAAGATCCCCTGTACACAAGATGTACTTCCCTAAAATGTCCCGGTAAGCCCTCTACTCCTTGACCCAGCTCCCCTCACTTCGAACTCTGCATCACAGGCGTCCTCACCTCCCCATCCGAAGTCGGCGAGTCAAACATCACCTCCCCCTGACCCTCCTTATCCTTCGACTCCGTGTCGATCCGCCGCAGAGTCTTGTGCATAGGATCCGAATCCTGCCGTTCGGTCGCTCCCCCATCAGACATCTCGCTAGGACTGAGCATCGCCGACCCAGCGAGGTCTTTCCATTTGTGCGCGTCGTCGGACGTCGCGTCGGTGCTGGACGGTTGGGAGGCGTACGAGTCCATGGAGCCAGATGTGAGGGATGGGTTGGTGGATGTTTCGGTCTGAGATGCGTTGGAGATGGATCGGCGATGGAGCTGGAGGCGGCGCATTCTAAGTGGGAGATTATCAGTCATTGATAGATACCGCTTGGCAGAAAGGAGCGCACTTTTGGATAGCGCGGATGACGGTGCTGAAGCACGGTCAGCGTTGATTCTGATTTGCAGCGGATCTAACGCGCAAAACGCCCCGAATGCTCCCGATGGCATCGACGAGCTCCTCTTGAGTCGGCTCTTCGACGTGCTTCCCGATGTGATACAGGTTATCCTCCGTCTCGATCATCGGTTCCTCCCCTTCAGCCGTAACCCACGCATGTTCCTGTTGACTATCAGCATGACTCCTGGAGGGCCAGCATAGAACGCACCCGTAAGTCCGCCATGACGATCCGCTGCGAAGGATCTTTGGCGAGCATTCTTCGCAGCAGATCTTTGAGATGCGATTCCCAATCCGATTCCAGAGCAGGTCTGCACGGATCAGCGAGGACGAGACTGTGACTGAACTTACTCATGCGTCCGAACGACCTCCAGCAAGTCGATCGGATTATCCACCATGAACGGCAGATGACCCGTCACCATGCAGTACAAGGTGATACCTGGATGCTTGGTCAGTATAGCTTTTCTTCCTCAAGCTCCTGCGTACCCAGTGCCCAGATGTCAAGCGCTCTACCATGCACATCATGCACATGTGCTAGAGGCGATCAGCCCAATCATTCCCTACCAGAGGACGTCGGGCTTACTCGTAAAGCTTTCAGGACTCAAGAAAGCTGGACTACCCCCTGACCGCTTTATCCGATCATCTCCTTGCGCTTCAAACATCTCAGAGACCCCAAAGTCGCACAGCTTCACCACTTCACGATCCGCGCTCAACAGGATATTATCCGGCTTGACCTTTTCCGCTCTCAGCAACGTTCCCATTCCCGACTGAACCACTCACATCGCGGTGGATGACCTCGTTGGCATGCAAATACTCCAGACCTAGGCAGAGTTGCCGGAAATATTCCCTCGTCTGGTCGAGGGAGAATGGGGATTTGACGTCCTTATCCGGATGTCCCATTGACACCTGCATGAGTACGCCGCCAGGTAGGTATTCGAGCACGAGGAAGAGTGCGTCGGCATTAGGGACAGAGATGGCTTCGAAAAGAGAGACGATCTGAGCAATCGATCAACTCGATCCCAGATCCAAAGCGCAGTCCGCTCACATTCGGATGACTAAGAGCACCTGCGTTAGTGAATAAGACAGGGACGATGATTGACCTACTCGAGCTTCTTCATCACCGCGATCTCCCTCCTCACCAATCCCAGCGGATCATTCTCGATCGTCTCCATCCCCCAATCAGCTTCCGGTCCTTCTTTCGCATGCATCGCCTCGCTCCCCTCGTTTCCGTCTGCTCCTTCCCCGGCTTTCCGCTTGCCGTCGAACCCAGGTAAGTTTGGCGACCCAGCCCGCCCTTTCACTCGCGATCGAGTAGTTTGCCGTTGTTTCTCCTGCAGCGCGCGGAAATGGAGACGGGATTTACTAAACTCCTTGATCGCCTAGACACCCATCAGCTTCATCCTCATGGGTTTCCAAGCTCCACGTACGTATTCCGTGCCAGTGCCAACATCGACCCCGAGTTCCACTTTAGCGTACGCCCCCTTCCCCAGCGATAGACCAATCTTATATTGGTTCACCATCCGATGCCCATCATCCGAACTCGTCTGTTGCCCATCCATCGTCTCTCTTACCCGATGCGTCGAGCTCTCCCTCCGTTGTTTCAGACTCCTGGGTCGGTAATGTGGGGAAGAAGGTGAAGGCGATCGAGGTGAGTGAGGTCGTGAGGATGAGGCGCGAGGGGAAGAAGGCAGACCCGGCGAACCGGGATGTAGTAGGACGGCGCCATCCCGAGGAGAAGACGACCTTTGCGTCGCTGCTAGAGGACTTGGTCCGAGGTGATCCGACGCAGCTCGGGGTCGAGGTTCGGGATCCTTGTCTTCGCCATCGGACATGGAGGGATCGGACGCAGGCGAGTCATATTCGATATCCGGGTCGGATGTGTCGGCTTGAGGTGGTGATGAGAAGGTCGGAGGGTGGAAGGATTTAGGTTCGATGGGGGAGGGTGGGGAGATTATGGTTGCTGGAGGTTGGAGAAGCTTGGGACGGGCACGAGGAGATGGAGGATGGGAGGAGCTCTGGGTAAATTCGGTTGGCATGGCGGTTGTTGCGATTAAGGAGAAGCTCCAAGCCGATTCAGAATCTGCTGACGTCCACTTTAGCGCATCATTGACATCGAAGATTTGATGAATGTGGTGGACAGTGGTATCAAAGCATACCAGTTCACTGTATCAAATTCGCGAGGCTCAAGCCTCGAACGAGAGGCGCGTGGCGTTCAAGGCAAATCTTAAAATAGGCTCCGCCCGAAGAGGCGATTAACTTATGCGTGTAGTGATTGTCTCATCAAATGTCACAGGGCGACATTCAATGGGGCTGACCACCGTTCTTGGGTCCTGCTCACATTATTTTTCTGCGGTGAGGATATCTCAGCAAGACCATCATGAGTAGTCACAATTTGTACTACATCAGCTTTGGCCCTTCTGGGCCACTCAAACGCGTTGACCACATGCTCTATTTTTTGTCCTTGTCCAGATTGCTGAGGGATAGCCTCAGCGATCTGAGATAGAAGTCACCGGATAGACTCTAGACTTGCCTTTGCATCGAATCCAATACCCAACCAGTAGCCACGCCACACCACAAATCGCCACTCGACGAAATCAACGACATTCGCCATGCCGCCGACTCGCTCTGGGTACTTAAGGTAACTCGGTGACGCATCTTCCCCTTAACCGCTATTATATAGTCGCGCCATGACTTGTATGCAGCTTTAGCTCTGTCAGACCACCTGCCACCTGTCCGCCGTGACAGGTACCACATGCATGGTTTGCCGTTGGAGAAAGAAATCAGTCTCGTACCTTTGTTCCTGTGTGTCATGTCGGACTTTGTCTCCTATATAGTTGAAGGATTATCCCGGGAGATACAAGTCTCTGGCTTATCTGACAAGAAGTGGGTGTGCAGATCCTAGGGCGGGACTAGCATGCAGGTGATACGAATGACCAGTGTAGGTGTGTCCACCTTGACATTTGATCCCATGCTGCACAAGAAATCAGCAGGGGACAGAAGAACGGAATTAGAGTATCTTTGCAAATCTCGAAACGAGGGGAAGAGGAGATGTCTAGGGGTGATGGCTCCAGGTGAGGAGTCAATGTCTCAGGTCATGTCATGGGTCAAGACAACAGCAAGGGCAATGATCAAAGGTGATGATCCTGTGATGTACGGAATGGCATAGTTGGTCACACTAACCGCAAAGCTAGAAAGCATCAATATGACCGGATCCCCCCATGTCATCATTGTCATTGACCTTTGCCACTGACATTCTCAACCTTTGACACCCACCCTTGCCGTGGACCATGACACTATACAAACTACCATAAGTTGGATGTATTTTCTACAAGATCACCAAAGAAGAGATGTGCACTATATCCAAGGCTGCATGAAATCTCTCAGCCATCAAACCCAATAACAATAGGGTACTATCAATCCCCTAACCCCCTAACCCCCTAACCCAGCAACATCACCCCTAAGCAACATCAACCCCCTATAGAAAGTCCCAAATTGTCCCGGATAGCGGCTTAATTCGTCTTACGAATTACCCCCTATCTTACCAACCATTATTCTGGTTTGTAAGATGGATTAGGCTCGCGTTCGGAAAAATGGATTCAACATTCTCTAATACGATGTACACAAACCTATGCAATCCTATAAACCCCCTAACCCCCTAACGGGTTGGGGATGGGCTCATTCTTATCCTCTCGATGACTCCGACCGATCGGTACAACTTGCGGCGACGGGAACGAAAACCCGACGTCAACACGCCCGTCGCTGCCGCGA
>JAABUP010002408.1_pt1 | contig 36262 bp, 30 predicted proteins | sample 5559201 | NCBI WGS metagenome assembly JAABUP01 (sample SAMN10711887, study PRJNA513373) | rock metagenome | isolation source: Antarctica rocks | place: Antarctica
GCCAGATGAACAAGTACGTCAACTACTACCGGGAGCGGGTGCCGTCCTACCCCTGGGAGCGGCCGGCGGTCGGGCTGATCATCTGCGCGAGCGCCGGGCGGGAGGAGGTGCGCTACGCGCTCGGCGGCCTGGAGGAGCGGATCTTCGTCGCGGAGTATCGCCGCAAGCTGCCGAGCGAGGCCGCGATCGGCGTCGGCCTGGGGCGTGCCGGCGGCACCTCGCCGCCGGAGGCAGAGGAAGATGCGGCACCCCGGGGGCACTGATCATGGGGAACTCGACGCGGGCCGGTGAGATTGTGACATCGCCGATGTCACAATTCGCGCGCGTTGCTAGGGACATATCCCTCCCGCACGCCAAGGGTATCGTGTCAGGCGTATCGCAGGTGGTGGTGGGGCGTGTCGCGCCAGCACTATTCGTTGTTAGCGGTGGATGCGTTGCTCACGTATTGGTCGGATCGCCAGGCCCTCACCGCCGGCAAGGCCACGCTGCGCAAGGAAGAGGTCGACTTCCTGATCGCCTGGGCGGCCTTATACAAACGTTCGTGACACCAGATGTAGTGGCGGCGACTACTCGTAGGCGTTGAGTGGCAGGCGCTCGAGGCGCTCCGCTAACGCCGCCGCCGAATGTTGCGTGTAGAGGCCGGTCGTATTCAGATCGGCGTGGCCTAAGAGGCGCGCCAAGCCCACCAAGTCGCCGGCGTGGGCATCGAGATAGCGCCGGGCGAAGGTGTGGCGCAGGGTATGCGGGGTCGTCGTCGGTGGGACGAGCTGGCGCGTCGCGCAGTCCTGCACCAGCCCATGAATCGCCCGCCACATGGCCGAGGTGCTGAGTGGCTGCTGCTTCTGGCTCCGCCAGAGGGCGCCCCCAGTTAAGGGGTGCCCGCGCCGGGGCCACGCGGCGGCCACGGCGCGCAGGGTCGGGGCCACGCCGAGCCAGGCGGCGGCATAGCTGGCGAGCGCCGCGCGTGCCGACCCGTTCAAGGGGACGGTCCGCGCCTTGTTGCCCTTCCCGGCGCGAATCGTCACCGTCCCGCTTTTCTCGCCCACCGCGAGATCGCCCCACGTCAATGCCTGACATTCCCCCAGCCGGAGTCCCGTTTGGAGCAAGAGCTGGACCATGGCGTAGTCGCGGGCCGGATGCCGGCTGCGTTGCGCGGCTCGCAGGAGGGCATTGACGGCGTTGTCGCTGAGGGCCGGTGGCGCATCAGCGGGCGACCGCTTGACCAGCTTCAGGCGGGTGGCCGGGTTCGCCGCGAGTTCCCCAGCCGTCTCCAGCCAGGCACACCAGGCGCGCAAGGCGCACAGCTGGGTGTTGACCGTGCTGGTGGCGGCGGTGCGCTGGAGCGCGGTGCGATAGCCGACGAGGGCGATGGGCGTCAGGTCGGCGCGCGTACAGGGGCGACGTTCCGCTGCGGCATACCAGGCCAGGAAATGGCGGATCGCGCTCCCGTAGCGCGTCACCGTGCGCGGAGCCTGGTCCGCCTCCCGCAGGGCGGCCTGCCAGGTCAGTACGAGGGCCGCCAGCGCGTCGGCGCTGTCCTCGGACACCGTCGCCAGTTTCTCGTGCGTATTTCTCGCCGCATCCAGGGTCATGAACCGGCCTCATCCACGGTGCGCGCTGCCGCGAAATGCGCGAGAATACTGTTTCTCGTGCGTTTTGAGTATAGCGGCACGAGGCGGAGCGCGCCAGCGCGGCGGACTGAGGAGCAGGCATGCACCAACATTGGACGAGGGCCGAATTGCTGACCCAATGGACCCTGCTGCCCGCAGAGCAGGCGCTGGTCGACGAGAGTCGCACCGACCACACGCGGCTGGGCCTGGCCGTCGTCCTCAAATTCTTCCAGATCGCGTGGCGCTTTCCACAGAGCCGGGCCGAGATTCCCATAGTCGCCGTGGCCTATCTGGCCCAGCAGCTGGGGGTCCCCGCCACCTGCTTCCTGCGCTATGACTGGGCGAGTCGCAGCACGGCACAGCACCGGGCGAACATCCGCACCTTCCTCGGGATCCATGAAGCGACGCTCGTGGACCAGCAGGCGGTGACGGCGTGGCTCGTGGCCCAACTCCTCCCCCAGACCCAGCAATCGGAGGCCGTACGGGTCGCCTTCATCGACCGCTGTCGCCATCTCCGGCTGGAGCCGCCAACGCCCGACCGGATCACCCGCCACGTGCGCACGGCGCTCGCCACCTACGACGATCAGCTTTGCACGACCGTACTCCAGCGCCTGCCGCTGGACACGCAGGCCCAGTTGGATGATTTGCTGCAGGTACCCATCTCCGCCGACACCCCGGCAACGCCGGGGCGATCAACGTTGGCTGACCTCAAGGTTGACGCCGGCCCGTTCGGGGTGGAGACGGTCCAGCAGGAAGCGGCCAAACTCGCCCGCCTGCACCAGCTCGCACTCCCGCCGACACTGTTCACCGCCATCCCGGCGAAATTCCTGGACCGCTGCCGCCGACGGGTCCTCGCTGAGGAACTGCACGAGTTGCGGCGACATCCGGTCGCCGTGCGGCTGACCCTGCTCGCCGCCTACTGCTGGCGGCGCAGCCAGGAACTGACCGATGCCCTGGCGGAAATCTTCATGACCATGATTCAGCACATCACCCTGCGCGCCGAGCGCCGGGTCGAGCGGACCCTGCTCCGCGACCTCAAGCGGGTGACGGGCAAACCGACGCTGCTCTTCAATCTCGCCGAAGCCGCCCTCGCCCAGCCCGACGCCCCGGTGCGTGCGGCGATCTACCCCGTGGCGGGGGAGCAGACCTTGCGGGATCTGGTCGCGGAATATAGGACCAGCGGCCCGGCCTACCGCGAGCAGGTCTACACGGTCATGCGGGCCTCCTACAGCGCCCACTACCGGCGGATCATGCCGATCCTCCTCCCCGCCCTAGTCTTCCAGTCCAACAATGCGCTCCACCGCCCCGTCATTGCGGCGCTCGCCCTCCTGCAACGCTACGCCACGGTGCCCAGAACGCAACCGTACTTCGCGCTGGCGGAGGTCGTCCCGCTGGAGGGCGTGGTCCGCAGTGCCTGGCGCGCGTTCGTGGTCAAGCGCGACAAGGATGGCCGCGCGCAGGTGAACCGGATCAATTACGAGATCGCCGTGCTCCAGGTTCTCCGCGAGAAACTGCGCTGCAAGGAGATCTGGGTGGAGGGGGCCGATCGCCTGCGCAACCCCGACGACGACCTCCCCGCCGATTTCGCGACCCAGCGCACGACCTATTACACCGCATTGCAGCAGCCGCTCGCGGCGGAGACGTTCGTCGCCGATCTCCAGGGCCAGCTGACCACGGCCTTGGCGGCCCTTGATGCCGACATCCCCACCAATCCATACGTCAAGCTGCTGCCGACAGCCGGCGGGCGGATCGCCCTCTCCCCGCTCGAACCCCAACCCGAACCGCGGCAACTGGCCCGGCTCAAGGCAGAGATCGGGCAGCGCTGGCCGATGACGACGCTACTCGACATGCTCAAAGAGGCCGATCTGCGCGTCCACTTCACCGATCTCTTCACCAGCGCGACGGCCCGCGAGCACCTGGACCGGACCACGCTCCAGCGGCGGCTCTTGCTCTGCCTCTACGCCTACGGCACCAATATGGGGCTGCGGCGCGTCAGCACGGGCGACCGGGGCGAGGAGGAACGCGACCTGTACTATACCCGCCGCCGCTTCATCACGCGCGATCACCTACGGGCGGCCATCACTCAGGTGGTGGACGCGATCTTCGCGGCACGCCTCCCGGCGATCTGGGGGGAAGCCACGACCGCGTGTGCGTCCGATGGCAAGAAATTCGGGGCGTTCGACCAGAACCTGCTGACCGAGTGGCACGTGCGCTATCGCGGGCCAGGGGTCATGATCTACTGGCATATGGATCGGAAAGCCACCTGCATCTACTCCCAGCTGAAGCAGTGCTCGTCCTCGGAGGTGGCGGCGATGATCACCGGGGTGATCCGCCACTGCACCGAGATGGCGATCGACCGCCAGTTCGTCGACTCCCACGGCCAGTCGGAGGTCGCGTTCGCCTTCTGCAACCTGCTGGGCTTCCGCTTACTCCCGCGCCTCAAAGGCCTCCACCGCCAGAAGCTCTACCGCCCCGAGGGCGGCCAGCCGGAGGCCTGCCCCAATCTCCAGCCGGTGCTCACCCGCCCGATCAAGTGGGACCTCATCCGCCAGCAGTATGACGAGCTGATCAAGTACGCCACCGCCCTCCGCCTGGGAACGGCTGATGCGGAGGCGATCCTCCGCCGTTTCACGCGCACCAACGTGCAGCACCCCACCTACCAGGCGCTCGCGGAGCTCGGCAAGGTCTACAAGACGATCTTCCTCTGCGACTATCTGCGCGTGCCCGAACTGCGCCGCGAGATCCACGAAGGGCTCAACGTGGTGGAGAACTGGAACAGCGCCAACAGCTTCATCTTCTACGGCCACGCCGGCGAGATTGTGACGAACCAGCGCGACGATGCGGAGGTCGCGATGCTCTGCCTGCATCTGCTCCAGATTTGCCTGGTGTACATCAATACGCTCATGATCCAACGTGTGCTTGCGGCACCAAGCTGGACGGAGCGCCTCACCATCGACGACCGGCGGGCGTTGACGCCGCTCATCTACGGCAACGTCAATCCCTATGGGCTGATCCGCCTCGATCTGACGCAGCGCCTCGCCCTTGATGAGGAGGCGCTCAGCTAGCCTACTGCATCTGGTGTCACAAACGTTTGTATGAGGCCGACCGGGCGAATTGATTCCCACCGATGGGGAAGTGGTCGCCGGGCAGGCGACGGTCAACCAGGCGGCCATCACGGGCGAGTCCATGCCCATCGAAGCCGGTCCCGGCGCGCACGTCTTCGCCGCGACCGTGGCCACGCTGGGCAGCCTGCGGGTGCGGGTCACGGGCGTCGGCGCGGACACCACCTACGGGCGGGTCATCCGGCTGGTGGAGGAAGCGGAGACGCACCGCGCCGACGTGCAGCGCCTCGCGGACCGGTTCGCCACCTACTTCCTGCCGTTCGTGTCCACGCTGGCCGCGCTCACCTTCCTCATCCGCCGCGACCCCCTGGCGACCGCCGCCGTGCTGGTCGTGGCCTGCTCCTGTTCGCTGGCGTTGGCGACCCCCATCGCGATGCTCGCGTCGGTCGGTGCCGCCGCCAAGCGCGGGCTGCTCATCAAGGGCGGGAAATACCTGGAGACGCTGGCGCGGGCCGACGTGCTGCTGATCGACAAGACCGGCACGCTGACGCTGGGCCGGGCGCAACTGACCGACGTGATCCCGCTGAACGGGCTGTCGGAAACCGCCGTGCTGGCGCTGGCGGCGTCGGCGGAACGCTACTCGGAACACCCGCTGGCCGAGGCCGTCCGGGCGAGTGCGCGCGACCGGGGGCTGGCGCTATCGGACCCCCAGGATTTCGCGGCGGTGCCGGGGGCGGGCGTGCGGGCGGTTGTGGACGGCGCGGCCATCGCCATCGGCAATCGGCGCATGGTGCTGGGGGCGGCGGCCCTGCCGGTCGTGGCCGAACTGGAAGCGCAGGGCAAGACCACCCTGCTGATGGCGCGCGATGGCGTGGTGGTGGCGGTCCTGGCCGCATCGGACACGGTGCGCCCGGAAGTGCCCGCCGCGCTGGCCCAGGTACGGGCGCTCGGCATCAAGCACATCGAACTGCTGACCGGTGACAACGAGCGGGTCGCCGCCACGCTGGCGGAGCAATTGGGCGTCACCTACCGCGCCAGCCTCTTGCCCGAAGACAAGATCGCCATCGTTAAGGACTATCAGGCGCGGGGGCACACGGTCGTGATGGTCGGGGACGGGGTGAACGACGCCCCCGCGCTGGCGCAGGCCAACGTCGGCATCGCGATGGGCGCGGCGGGGACCGACGTGGCCCTCGAGGCGGCGCACATGGCGCTGATGCGCGACGATTGGCTGCTGGTGCCGGACGTGTTCCGTATCGCCCGCCGCACGATGCGGACGGTCAAGCTGAACCTCGCCTTCACCGCCGTCTACAATCTGCTCGGGCTGTCGCTGGCGGCGTTCGGTATCCTGCCACCCGTGGTCGCCGCCGCCGCGCAATCGCTCCCCGACCTGGGCATCCTGGCGAACTCGTCGCGGCTCTTGCGCCAGCGGTAGCGCCGCGCGGCCATCCGCGACCGCAAGGCCGAGTACCCCGCGACGCCTCGCCACAACATCGGTGACGCGGGCATGTATTTGGGATGGCAGCAAAATCGGCAGATACGGGGAGCGTTTTCAGCGCTGATAAGCCGTTTCGCGCTCATCAGAGACCCCGTTTTGCTGCCACACTGACTGCACGCCGGCGTCACACATCATACGGCGAGGCGTGCGATCGGTCGCCATGATGCCTCCTCCCGTAACCCTGGTTGCCGCTAGGTCGCCGTCGGTGGGCAACGCGGCGCGCCATTCAGACCCGGCGCACGGCGATCGGCACCGGCAGGGTGGCGTTCATGCTGCCGCTGCGGAAGCCTTCGAGGTCCAGCGAGACGAACGTGTAGCCGATCGCCTTGAAGTGCGCGACGAGCGCCGCGCGCGTCTCCGGCTCCACGAGGCGCGGCAGGCTGTCGAGCGGCACCTCGATCCGGGCGGTGTCGCCGTGATGGCGCACGCGCAGTTGCGCGAGGCCGAGATCGCGCAGGAAACGCTCGCCGGACCAGACCTGATTCAAGACCCCCGCGTCGATCGCCGTGCCATAGGCGACGCGCGAGGAGAGGCAGGCCATCGCGGGCTTGTTCCAGTTGGGCACGCCGAGGGCGAGCGCCGCCGCCCGGATGTCGTCCTTGTGCATGTCCGCCTCTTGCAGCGGGGCGCGCACCCCGCGCTCGCGCGCCGCGACCGCGCCGGGACGATGATCGCCGAGGTCGTCCATGTTCGCGCCGTAGACGATGTAGGGGATCCCCTGCTCCCTGGCGATCGCCTCCAACTCGTCGAAGAGGGCCGTCTTGCAGAAGTAGCAGCGATTGCTCGGGTTGCTGGCGTAGTTCGGATCGGCCAGCTCGGTGGTGTAGGTCGTCCGCACCGGGATACCGAGCCCCTCCGCCACCGCCAGCGCGTCCTTCACCTCGTCGCTGGCGATGCTCTCCGAGGCCGAGAGGACGCCGAGCGCGCGGTCGCCGAGGGTGTCGTGCGCCACTTTCAGCAGCAGGGTGCTGTCGATGCCGCCCGAATAGGCGACCAGCACCGAGCCGAGCTCGCGCAGGATCGCGCGCATCCGCTCCAGCTTCTCGTCCGGTGTAGCCGCGACGGTCACGATTTCCTCCTACCAAGCTGTGGAAGGGTGTGGGGGGCGAGTATGCGAATGCTCGGGGATGCGCGTGAACGATCCTCGTCCCCGGCCGCCTGCCGCGCCCTCTCGCGTACGTTCCGCATTGCCCTGTTCGCGGCCATCGCGATGGCGCAGGTCGGCGCGGGGAGTCCCGGCAGAGGGGTGACGACCGATGCGTCCTCAACCTGGCCTGCTCGGGCAGGGCAGGTACTACCCCCCCGAGCGACCCGGGGCCTATGCCGTGATCGAGGCCGTCGTGAGCCAGTGCGGGTTGGTGATCGTGCCGTCGAAGCGGCCGGTGGTCTTGTAGCCCTCGAGCACCCCACCCTGGGCGCGGGCGGCGGTCCGGGCGCGCAGGGCGTCCATCTCCGCCGGGCTCATCGGCGTGAAGTCCCGCCAGACGCGCAGCGCCTGCTCCAGGATCGGCAGCGAATCGCAGCCGGTGATCACCACCGAGGTCGGTAAGCTCAGCGCGTAGCGCAGGCACTCCTCGGCCGTCGCCGCGCCGCTCGTCACCGCGTCGCCCGCCGCCAGCGGCTTCATGCCGAGCACGCCGATGTTGCGCTCGACCAGCACCGGCAGCACCCGCGCCTCGAAGCTGCGATGGTGCGTGTCGACGCAGTTGAGGGGCAGCTGGACCGCGTCCCAGGCGAAATCCATCCCGAGCATCTTCAGGTGGATGTCGGGATCCTTGTGGCCGGTGAAGCCGATGTAGCGGATCTTGCCCGCCTGGCGCGCGGCCAGCAGGGCCTCCATCGTCCCGCCGGGGGCGAAGGTGCGCTCGGGGTCGTCGTGGCGGATCACCTCGTGGATCTGCAGCAGGTCGATGTGGTCGGTCTGGAGGCGCCGGAGGCACTGGTCGATCTGCGCGGCGGCGGCGGCGGCGGTGTGGCCGTCGATCTTCGTCATCAGGAACACGCGCTCGCGATAGCCGTCGCGCAGCGCCTGCCCCATCCGCACCTCCGCCTCGCCGCCCGCATAGTCCCAGCAATTGTCCAGGAAGGTGATCCCGCCGTCGATGGCGGTGCGGATAATTTGGATCGACTCCTGGGGATCCTTCGGCCGGGCGACATGCCCGCCGCCGATCGCGATCGCGCTGACGCGCTCCCCGGTCTCGCCCAATGTTCGGTAGTCCATCGGTTTCCCCTCCTCGTAATCATCCTTGCCCTGCTGGCCGAGCGTCGCGTACGAGTGTGGGCAGTGCGGCCCACGTCATCCCGGTCGAGGTTGCGAAGGGCGGCGTGGTCCCCCGGACTTGGGCGCAACGTTGAACGGCTTCAGGTAGTGATGGTTGGCACGGTACTCACGATAGTCGGTCCCCTTCTCGGCCTGATTGATCGCTACGAAGTGGCCCCTGCCACCCCAGGGAAAAGCGCGCAGGCCGTGAGCGCTAGCAAGCGTTTACTCTCGCTGCGGATCCCGTGCCCTGCCCGCACGTTGCACCGTCATCCTCCCGGACGCACCCTACTTAGGGGATGGGTAGGTGCCGCAGTATCGCGGTGGCTCGTGCTATCTGTCAAGTGGCCGGAGTGGTCGGGCGAATTGGGAGGAGGGAAAGATGATCCCCAGTGGGACCCATGAATAATGGGAGGGCACTGTCAAGTTAAGCCTTCTGGCTGCTGACGGCGGTCCGAACGTGGGGAACGATCGGCGCAGAGGCGACCGGATCCGGTTTGTACCAGCGCTAGCAACGGCCAGAACTGGCTCGGTGTGGGGAGGCTTCGTGCAGTCAAAACTTCGCATGATAGTACCATTTCAGAGCGTATCGATGCGGTGATGAAAAATGCTCGCGTAGCCTCGACCGATGGTGCCATAGTCGGCATCCCCCACGCTTCCGTCGTCGTGGCGTTGGGGCATCGCTCCCTCCCCGTTCTACGGCAAACCTTCGATGTGGCGATTAGCCCATATCAAAAGGAAAAGCTACGCGCGAAACGCCGGTCCGGCCACGACCCAGTCCGCAATCCGACCTGCCGCGCGGCGGCCTCGACCAGCCAGGCGTGTCGATCTTCGGACCTCAGGAAAGCGAGTCGCTCCAGATCGCCGCACTCGGGACAGGCCAATGTCCATTCCCCATCGCTTATATAGGTCGGGAGCCGATCGATGATCAGGCCGTGACGACCACAACAGTATTGCGGCAGGTGGCCTGGGGGGTCAAGTGTCCGATCGGCTAGGCAGGAGGGAGGGGGCGCGGCCCGGTCATGAGGGTGTCGGCACACTCGTCGAGCCAGGCGAGCGTCGCCTCGAGCTGGCCCCGACGAAATTGCAGCACCAACCAATCATATGGGTGCTCGGATGCCACCGTGGCGAGCCGCTCGTCGAGCTGACGTAGCAGATCGTGGCAGGCCGAGCGCTGGCGCACGAGGAGCGTGGCAAGTGCATCCCCGCGCTCTTGCGCGGCGAAGAAGAGTTTCGCCAGGAATTCGAGGCGGAAGTCGCGCCCGTGTCGCACCGGGGTCACGCGCCAGTGAGCGAAGGCGGCCTCGCCCTCGGGGGTGAGATGCAACATCTTGCGCGGTGGTCGTGCCTGCTGTGTCTCGAGCGTGCTGTCGATATAGCCAGCATCTTCGAGGCGCGCCAGCAGCGCATAGGTCTGGGCCTGTTTCAGTTGCCAGACCAGCCCGAGCGCCTCGGCTTGCCCGAGCATCTGGTGGATCTCGTAGGCGTGCATCGGGCGTTGGCGCACCAAGCCGAGGAGCGCATGTTCCATCGCCAGCGGGAGTTTGACCATCGGACTCATCGGTACCCTTCCCTCGCGGGCGCGCGACCCGCGCCCGCCTGAGCGGAGTATGGGGTGGCGATCACACGGCTGTCAATCGTCGCCTTCTCCCTTCGATCAAGGGCCCCAAGACAATCCCTTGCCCCATGGCAGCAAACCGCGTTCAGATTCAAGGAAGTAGAGGACAGCATATGGCGTACATGCGAATGATGGGGGCGCGTGTCAAGCGCAAGGAAGACCCCCGCCTGATCACCGGTGGCTCGACCTACGTGGACGATATTCAGCCCCAGAACCTCGGCCATGTGGCGATCCTGCGGAGCATCTACGGCCACGCCAGGATCAACGGCATCGACACGAGCGCGGCGAAGGCGCTGCCCGGCGTGATCGCGGTCTATACCGGCGCGGAGTTCCAGCGGTTCACCGGCCCGATGCCGCACGGCGGCGGCGAGGGGGGCGGCGGGCCGAAGGGGATGGTCGGGATCGACACCTACCCGATCGAGCCGGAGGTCGCCCGCCACGTCGGGCAGGCGATCGCGGTGGTCGTGGCGACCGATCGCTACATCGCGCGCGACGCCCTCGAACGCATCGTCGTGGACTACGCGCCGCTGCCGGTCATCGTGGACATGGAAGAGGCGATCAAGCCGGGTGCGCCGCAGATCTACCCGGACGTGCCGAACAACGTCGCGTTCCTCTGGAATAAGGTCGAGGGCGACCCGGACAAGGCGTTCGCCGAGGCCGAGGTGGTCGTGACGCAGAAGATGAACAATCAGCGCGTGGCCGGGATCCCGATGGAGACCCGCGCGGTGCTGGCCCAGCCCGACGCCCTCAGCGGCGGGCTGGTCGTCCAGACCTCCACGCAGAACCCGCACTCCGTCCGCCAGCAGATCGCCACCTGCCTCCGGATCTCTCCCCTCGACGTCCGCGTGATCGCGCCGGAGGTCGGCGGCGGTTTCGGTGTCAAGATTTCTTCTTATCCGGAGGAGATGATCCTGGCGACCCTGGCGCTGCAACTGAAGCGCCCGGTGAAGTGGATGGAAGATCGCGGCGAGAACTTGCAGGCGACCCACCACGGGCGGGCGCAGGAGACGACCATCTCCCTCGCGGCGAAGGCGGACGGCACGATCACCGCGATCAAGCTGCGCGTCCTCACCGATGTCGGCGCCTATCCGCGCGCGGCGGGCGTGGCGATGAGCACCGGCCTCCTGATCGCCGGCGTCTACAAGATGCAGCACGTCGATCTGGAGATCAAGGCGGCCTACACCAACACCATGCCGACCGGCGCGTATCGCGGCGCGGGACGCCCGGAGGCGGCGTACTACATCGAGCGGATCGTCGATGTGCTCGCCGCCAAGCTGGACATGGACCCGATCGCGCTGCGCCGCAAGAACTTCATCCCCAACGATGCCTTCCCGTACAAGACGCCGACCGGCGCGACCTACGACAGCGGCGACTACGAGAAGCCGCTGACGAAGCTGCTGGAGATCGTCGATTACCCGGCGCTGCGGCAGCAGCAGGCGGCGTGGCGGAAGGAGGGCCGCTACCTCGGCCTGGGCTTCGCCACCTTCACCGAGATCTGCGGCTTCGGGCCGTTCGATAGCGCCTCGGTGCGCGTCGAGCCGAGCGGGCAGGTGACGGTCACGACCGGGATCTCGCCGCACGGGCAGGGGCAGGAGACGACCTTCGCGCAGATCGTCGCGGACGAGCTGGGGGTCTCGATGGACGACGTCTTCGTCGTCCACGGCGACACCGCGCGCACCCCCGCCGGACAGGGCACGATGGGCTCGCGCGGCCTGGTGGTCGGCGGCTCGGCGCTGATGGGTGGCGTCACCAAGATCAAGGACAAGGCGCTGAAGATCGTCGCCCACAAGCTGGAGGCGGCCGAGGCGGACGTGGTCTACGAGAACGGCAAGTACGGCGTGAAGGGTTCCCCCGAGGGGGCGCTGACGCTGAAAGAGGTCGCCAAGATCGCCTACAGCGGCAGCGTGCCGAACGAGATCGGCACCGGCCTGGAGGTGACGGACTTCTTCGCGCCGCCCGGCACCACCTTCCCATTCGGCGCGGACATCGTGGTCGTCGAGGTGATGGCCGACACCGGCGAGGTCAAGATCCTCCGCTACGTGGCCGTGGACGACTGCGGGAAGGTGATCAGCCCGCTGCTGGTCGACGGCCAGGTGCACGGCGGCCTCGCCCAGGGGATCGGGCAGGCGTTGTGGGAGGCGGTCGTCTACGATGAGGACGGCCAGCTGATCACCGGCTCGCTGATGGACTACGCCATCCCGCGCGCCCAGGACTTCCCGATGTTCGAGCTGGCGCGCACGGAGACCCCGTCGCCGCTGAACCCGCTAGGGGCGAAGGGGATCGGGGAGCTGGCGACGATCGGCTCCACCCCCGCCATCGTCAACGCGGTGGTGGACGCGCTACGCCCGTTCGGCGTGGTTCACCTGGACATGCCGCTGCGCCCCCAGCGCCTCTGGCAGGCCATCAAAGACACCGCAATACCTACTGTGGCAGGTTGAAGGCGATGGTCGACGAAAGGGGGGCGGCAGCTCGCTCGGGCCCGCGAGCTGCCGCCCCCCTTTCGTCTTAAATCGGTGCTAGCTGACCTATTCGTTTGACATTTCGCCAAGAGGTATTTACATTATGTTGTGCGATGGGAAACATACACAATGTGATGAAGGGGCGATGATCGAGAATGGCCTGCGCGAGACGCGACGGTTGGCAGGACTCTCACAGGGGGAGTTGGCGGCGCGCGCCGACACCACGCGACAGACGATCGGCGCGCTCGAAGCGGGGAGCTATGCCCCGACCCTCGGCGTGGCGCTGCGCCTCGCCCGCGCGCTCGATTGCGAGGTCGGCGACCTCTTCTGGTTGGAGGAGACGCCGACCGTGCGCGCCGAACTCCTGGGCGCGGACGAGCACGCGCGCACCGAGACGCTGCGCGTGCAGGTCGCGCGGATCGGCGGGCGCGTCCTGGCGCGTCCGCTCGACGCCTTCGGGATCGCCGACGGCCTGATCGCCCCCGACGCCACCGACGAGGCGGGCTATCCGGTGCAGCTCCTGGCCGACACCGCCCTCCTCGACCGCACCGCCGTGGTCCTGGGCTGCGATCCGGCGCTGACGACCCTCGGCGCGCACCTGGCGCGGCGGCATGGGCGCGCGGGGCTCCGCCTCAGCGTCGGGCAGGCATCGAGCATGGCGGCGCTGGCGGCGCTGGCGCGCGGCGAGGCCCACGCCGCCGGGATGCACCTGCGCGACGACGCGACCGGCGAATACAACCTCCCCTTCATCCGGCGTGCGTGCGCCGGGCGGCGGGTGCTGGTCGTCACCGCCGCGCACTGGGCGCAGGGGCTGATGGTGGCGCGCGGCAACCCCAAGGGGATCGCCGGGGCCGCCGATCTCGCCCGACCCGAGCTCACGGTCGTCAACCGGGAGGCGGGCGCGGGGAGCCGCGCCGCGCTCGATCAGGCGCTCGCCCGGGCGGGGATCACGCCGAACGCGATCCGCGGCTACGGGCACGCGGTCGGCTCGCACCGCACGGTCGCGGAGACGGTGGCGGCGGGGCTGGCCGATGCGGGGCCGGGGATCCTGGCGGCGGCGCGCGCCCTGGGGCTCGATTTCATCCCCCTGGCGACGGAGCGCTACGACCTCGTCTTCGCGGAGGAGACGCGCGAGAGCGCGCCGGTCGCCGCGCTGCTCGATACCCTGACCAGCAGAGCCTTCCGCGACGAACTCGCCACTTTACCAGGGTGTAACACGATGTACACCGGCACGGTCGTCTTCGACGGCCTGATCCAGCACTGACCACTCATCGATCATTGTAGTCCGCACACGGCGTGGATAGGAGAGCCCCAACGATGCGGACCATCGATAGGACTCGCGAACTGCTGCGCGCTGGACAGCACGAGGTCGCGACCTCGCCGCACGCGCGACGCCGGGTTGCATCACGGGGCAGGATTGGGGGTGCTGTTCGTCGTGCCAAGCGTCGTCTTCGTGGTGGTGATCCTGGCCCTGCCGCTGGTCGCGCTCCTCTAGGTGCCTCAACTTGACAATCGACCGCCATGTCGCGCGCCAACTTGCGCCCAGTACAGTATGACCCCATACTACTCAAGGGATGAGCATACCCAAGGGGCGCGACACGCGACGGCGCATCCCCGCAAGCATAAAGGAGGAGGTACGATGGCGGTGCGCTTCGGGGTTTTCGTGCCCCAGGGCTGGAAGATGGATCTGGTTCAGATCGCCGACCCGATCGAGAAGTACGAGGCGATGACCCGCGTCGCGCAGGCCGCCGACGAAGGAGGCTGGGACTCGATCTGGGTCTACGACCACTTCCATACGGTGCCCGAGCCGACGATGGAGGCGACCTTCGAGTGCTGGACGATCACCGCGACGCTGGCGCGCGACACCAAGCGCGTGAACATCGGCCAGATGGTCGGCTGCAACGGCTACCGCAATCCGGCGCTCTACGCCAAGATCGCGTCCACGGTCGACGTGGCGAGTCACGGCCGCCTCTACGCCGGGATCGGCGCGGGGTGGTACGAGCACGAGTGGAAGGCGTACGGCTACGAGTGGCCGGAGCTGGGCGTGCGGATGGGGCAATTCCGCGAGGCGGTGCAGATCATCAATAAGATGTGGACCGAGGACAAGCCGACCTTCCAGGGGAAGCACTACCACCTCGATGGGCCGATCAACGAGCCGAAGGGCATTCGCAAGCCACACATCCCGCTGTGGATCGGCGGGGGCGGCGAGAAGGTCACCCTCAAGCTGGTGGCACAGTACGCCGCCGCCTGTAACATCGGCGGCGACATCGCGACGTTGAAGCGCAAACTGGCGATCCTGCGCGACCACTGCGCGACCGTGGGGCGCGACTATAACGAGATCGTCAAGTCCACCAACATCAACGTCCACCTGATCGAGAACGAGGCGACCGCCGAGCAGGAGACCGCGTTCGCGCGCGGCGAGGAGGACTTCGCCTCCTACGCGAAGCGCTTCATCGTCGCCACCCCGGCGCAGATCCGCGCGCACATCGAGCCGCTGGTCGAGGCCGGGGCCGACTACATCATCGCCTACATGCCCGGCGTCGCCTACAACCAGGATCAGGTGCGCCACTTCGCGAGCGACGTGATCCCCCACTTCGCCTGATCGCCGCGCGAGGAGTGACGCCATGCCCGCATCGAGCGCCGCAACGACAACGCTCACCGTGCTCCACGCCGGTGCCCTGACCGCACTGATGGGCAAAAGTCTCGGCCCCGCCTTCGAGCGCGCGACCGGCATCGCCGTGCGCGCGGTGCGCGGCCACTCGGTCGCGCTCGCCGATGGGATCAAGGATGGCTCGCAGGTCGGCGACCTCTTCCTGAGCGCCGACGCCGCCGTCAACGAGACGTTGCGCGGCGCGGCGAACGGCGACTGGGTACGCTGGTTCGTCACCTTCGCGCGCAACGCCGTCGTCCTCGCCTATAGCCCGCGCGGCGTGCTCGGCGAGCGCCTCGCGCGGGCGGGCGACGGCACGCCCCCCTGGTACGAACTCCTCCGCCAGCCGGGCGTGCGTATGCGGCGCAACGACCCGGACAGCGACCCGATGGGCTATTACACGGTCCTCGTCTGTCGGCTCGCGGAGCGCCACTACGGCCTGTCGGGATTGGCCGAGGCGATCCTCGGTCCACCACAGAATCCCGCGCAGGTCGGCCAGCCCGATCCGGGCGGGCTGGCGAGCGGCGCGATCGACGCGATGTTCCTCTACCGGAGCGCCGCGCTGGAGACCGGGCTGCCCTTCCTCGACCTGCCGGATGCGGTCAACCTCGGCAACCCGGATCTCGCGGCGGGGTACGGGCGGGCCACCTACACCACGGCGCAGGGCCGGACCTTCAGCGGACGCCCGATCCGCTTCAGCGCCGCGCCGCTCGCGCACGCCGCACAGCCGGAGGCGGCACGACGCTTCCTGGCCTTCCTGCTCGGCCAGGAGGGGCAGGCGCTGGTGGCCGCGCACCACTTCCTCCCGAGCCCGGTGCTGCTCGGCGGCGAGGGCGAGGCGCTGCCCCCGGAACTGCGCCCGGTCATCACGGGGATTTACCCGCGATAGCGTCGCCACGACATGGCGCGGATAAGGAGCGCGAGTGGATCGTCACGTCGCTATCACGCCCTGCGCCTGGTGCGGGGCCGGGGGGGCGGGGCGAACCTGTCCGGGATGCGGACACGACCTGGGGTGCGCCCGGGAACGCTGCGCCTGCCCGGCCTGCCGGTACCGTGCGACGCCGCTCCTCCTCCACACGAACGCCATGCTCCGCGACCGGACCGGCATGATCGCCTGCCGCCTCCGCGCCTATACCCCCGCGTCGGGAACGGGTGGGGACGAGGCGGCGGCGCGAGCGCAACCGGTGATCCTCTGCACCCGGCTCGACCGCGCCGACCAGCGCGACGGGGTGCTCGCGATCGGCCCGGATGCGGTCCTGGCCTTCGTGGCGCGCCACTTCACCCCGATCGGGCGGCCCGATGCGCCGACGATCGAGCGCTTCCTCTGGATCGAAGGGCGCCCGGGGCGCTACGCGCTCCTGTCGTTCGCCCCGAATCGGGATGCGCGTGGCGGCATGGCCGGTTGGCGCGAGGCGTTCGGCAGCGTACTGAGGCGGATCCCGTTGACGGCGGCGGAGGTGATCGTCCTCACAAGCGATCAGCACAGCGCGGGCTGAATCATCGCGAAGCTGGAATGGGGACAGGGGAAGGGGTGGGGGCATGGCTTCGGCGGGCTCGACCATCGAGGGGCGACGGAAGCTGCCCGCGCTGCCGGGCTGGCGGCGCGAGTGGACGGCGGGGATGGTACTCGTCGCCGCGATCGCGGTCGTCGCCAGCCTGCTCGCGGCACTCGAGGAGCGGGCGCTCGGGCACGCGCTGATCGAGGCGCTGGTGCTGGCCCTCCTGATCGGGGTGGTCGTCCGCAACGTCATCCCCCGCCCCGCTCCCTTCACCCCCGGCGCGACCCTCGCCTCGAAGCAGATCCTCGAACTCGGCGTGGGCTTCCTCGGCGCGAGCGTCGATTTCCGGCAGGTGCTGGCCGCCGGTCCCGCCGTGTTGGTGCTGGTGTTGGTCGGTGTCTTCGGCGGGCTCGGCGTCAATTTCCTGATCGGGCGCGGCCTGCGCCTCCCGGTCAAGCTGGCGCTCCTGGTCGCGGTCGGCAACGCGATCTGCGGGAACTCGGCGATCGCGGCGGTGGCGCCGGTGATCCGCGCGGAGAAGAAAGACGTGGCGAGCGCCATCGCCCTGACGGCAGTCCTCGGCGTCTGCCTCGTGCTGGCGCTGCCGCTGCTGATCCCCCTCTTCGCGCTGAACCATTACCAGTACGGTGTGCTGGCCGGGATGAGCGTCTATGCGGTGCCGCAGGTGGTCGCCGCCGCCTTCCCGGTGAGCCAGCTCAGCGGCCAGGTCGCCACGCTGGTCAAGCTGACGCGGGTTCTCCTCCTCGGCCCGGTCGTGGTCCTCTTCGCGATCCTCTTTCGTGGCGAGGGGGGTGGGGCGAAGCGCGGGATCGGGGCCTATGTCCCCTGGTTCGTCGCGCTCTTCCTTGTTCTCGCCGCCCTGCGGAGTATCGGCCTCCTCCCGGTGGCGATCGCCGAGCCGCTGCGCGAGATCAGCCGCTGGCTGACGATCCTGGCGATGGCCGGGCTGGGCTTCGGCGTGGAGCTGACGACGGTGCGGCAGGTGGGAGTGCGGGTCGGCGCGGCGGTGATCGCCTCGCTCCTTTTCATGACCGGCGTATCCCTCCTCCTGATCCGCCTGCTCGGCATCATCGGCTGAACGGGCAATCCGGCGACCTTGCGCCGGCGGAAGCGTGCTGGCAACTGCTCGCTACAGCGACTGGCGGAAGCATCGTCCACAAGCCTGCCGCCCCCTGCCGTGCCTCGCGGCACGATCGACCTCTCCATATGTCCTGTCCGCAGGGACAGGCGTCGCTGGGGCTATTAAGCACCGTGGCCGGGGGTGAAATCCCCGGCCACGGGCCGATCGCGCTGCATGCTTTGTAGGTGGAACTGGCGCCCTGGCCGGCTCAACGCACCAGGTAGATCCGATCGAAGGAAGGCTGGTAGGTCAGGCTCTGGCTGAAGCCGCGCACCTTCGGCCCCCAGGCGATGATCTCTTGCTCGTCGTAGAGGGGGCTGAACGGGGCATCGCGGACCGCGATCTGCTGCAACTGGTCGTCGATCCGCGCCCGCACGGCCGGATCGAGCTGGGCCCGGGCCTCATCCAGCAGGCGGTCGGCCTCGGGGTTGTTGTAGCCGCCGTTGCCGACACCCTTGGTATTCCAATCCGCCTTCGAGTACAGGGTGCGCCGCAGGATGAAGTCGGGGTCGCCATTCGGGAAGCAACTCCCGGCCAGGAACATGTCGAAGTCGCCCGCTTTCATGGCCGCCGTCGCCGCCGTCAATTCGAGCTGCTTCAGTTCGACATCGATCCCGAGCGGGCGCAACGCCGACTGGAGATAGGCCGCGATCTGCGGGAAGGGCCGCGAGGCCCGCCCGGTCGGTGGAGAGAAGAGGATCGTGGCCTTCACACGCTGGCCGCCGAGCGCCTTTTGGGCGAGTTGCAGCGCCGCCGCCGGATCGTAGCGGATCTGCGCCGCCGGGTCCTGGCTGCGGAGTTCCGGCGTGTACGAGGTGATCACCCCCTGCGCGGGCGTGCCGAAGCCGTAGTTGAGGTCGCGCACGAGCGCGGCACGGTCGATCGCCAGGTCGATCGCGTGCCGCAGCTGCGGATCGTTCAGCGGGGCCTTCGACCCGTTGTAGTTGATGTAGGTCGTGCAGGACGAGTTCGCCGCCGCACTCTTGATGTTCGGATCGGTGCGGAGCTCCCGCCCTTGCGCCGGGAGGAGCGCGCCGATCTCGCCGAGGATATCCAACTCGCCCGCTTTGAGCGCCGAGAGGCGCGAATTGGTATCGGGGTAGATGCGGATGGTGATCTTGGTCAGTTTCGGCTGCGTCCCCCAATATGTCTCGTTGCGCTCCAGGGTCGCGCCCTGATCAGTCGCCCAGGTGGTCAGTTTGAAGGGACCGGTGGCGGCGGGGATGCCGGTGAAGTCGCCGCCCGCCACGAAGGAGCGCGGCGAGAACATGGCGCTGTAGAAATTGCTGATCGAGTTGGGCAGGGCGGGGAAGGGTTGCTTGTGGACGATGCGGATCGTCAAATCGTCCACTTTCTCGATCCGGTCGGGGTTGCCGTACAACGCATTGAAATCGAGGCCGAAGAAGGGGGACGGGCGGCCGCTCGCCTCCTTGAGGTGCGTGAAGTTCGCCAGGACCGCGTCGGCGTTGAAGGGCTCGCCGTCGGAGAAGCGGACGTTGGGGCGCAGATTGAAGGTCCAGGTCAGCCCGTCGTCCGAGACCGCCCACCGCTCGGCCAGGCCAGGGACCGGGCGCAACTGCTCGTCGAGTGTGATCAACGGCTCCCAGACCATCAGGCTGGAGTGGACGAACCAGGGGTCTTTCGCCCCGGCCACGAGGTTGCGCGCGACGCCGACGCGCAACTCCTGCTTGTCGGCCAACTGCTCGTTCGCGGTCGGACTGGCGACGCCCGTCGCGGCGCTGGGGGTACTCGCCGGTGTGACCCCGGCGCCCCCGGCGGTGGCGCGGGCCGCCACCCCGGTCGGGGCGCTGGTTGGCGCGCTGGTTGACACGCTCGTCGGTGCGCTTATCGGCGCACTGGTCGACGCGCTCGGCGGTACAGCGGTGGCCGGCGCGGTGGCCCCGCCACAGGCGGCGAGGAGTGTGACGAGGAAGACGGCGAGCATGGTCGCGGCGAAACGTCGTTGCCGAACACGCGGTGTGTCGCCGGGGTGGTGACCGGGGGGGTTATTGGCGCGCATATCGGGGTTCTCCTTCGCCATCTCCATCGGCCCAGCGGGCAAACTGAATAGACAGCAGGGGATCATCCTCTGCCGCACGTTCGCTGGGACATCGGTAACGCGGGTAGCATACCACGTATTTTTCCAACAAGTATTCATCCTATGAGCGGGGCCGATAGTAGGCGAACTCCCACCGGATGACACAGCGCGCAGAGCCTAACTACACCGCGTTTTCCAACAGCCGCACCGATTACCGTAGCGCTGCGTGGAACGGCTAGCCCCGAGCACTCCACATCATGTGAAAGCGCACCCAAATCGTCTCGCATTGATTCGTGCGCTTCGTGCGCGTTGCTCAAAAGCGCTGGCATAGCAATGCGGGGAAGGGGTTGGCCACAGGCGGGCTTGGCATGCAATTCCACGGACCGGTCACACCCTTCGAGCACACAACCCGCCGTGCCGATGCGATCAAACCAATTGCTTACTCGAAAGCATGCTCACCCTGGTCATAGGTGCCCTCTGCCAGGCACAGCGCGACACTGCGACACACTTGCTTGACGATGTTCCCATCTTCTGTAATACTAATCGTATAAATACTTATTTATTTAGTATTTGTCTCCTACGTTCGTGTCGACGTCGTAAGCAGGCGCGAAATCGCGACCTACCCTATCGTAGAAGGGATGCAAGCGGAGTTCGCACGAGTTGGAGTACGAGGAGCTCGACGGGTCTCACAACGTCAACGCAGCCTGAATCCAGGCTACCAGGAGTCATGGTGCCGGATGACGCCCGGTAACGGCGACATTCGCGAGGAGTTGCCCAATGGACCAACGGCAGGGACGCGCACCGCCCGAGGAGAGCGCTTCGTAGCGACCTGCTGTATCGATGGAACGGCACCCGTTGTGGAACCAGATGGAAGGAAGCAGCCCGATGGCGACGACACAGCTCTCGCAGACCCCGACCTCGGCCTTGCTCGATGCGGTGACCGCCTTCCTCGGGCGGACGCACAAGCTGCTGATCAACAACGAGTGGGTGCCAGCGGCGAATGGACAAACGTTCGAGGTCTTCAACCCGGCGAACGGCGAGGTGATCGCCCGCGTCGCCGATGGCGGCAAGGAGGACATCGATCGCGCCGTCAGCGCCGCGCGCGCCGCGTTCGAGACCGGGCCGTGGCGACGGACCAAGCCCGCCGACCGCACCAAGATGATCTGGAAGCTCGCCGACCTGCTCGAAGCGCACGCCGACGAGTTCGCGCAACTGGAGAGCCTCGACAACGGCAAGCCGCTCCGGCAGGCACGCTACGGCGACATCCCCGGCGCGATCGGGCTCTTCCGCTACATGGCCGGCTGGGCGACCAAGATCCAGGGCCACGCGATCCCCTTCGCCGAGGCGGAGGTCGACACCTACCACGCCTACACCCGGCGCGAGCCGATCGGCGTCGTCGGCCAGATCATCCCCTGGAACTTCCCGCTGATGATGGCCTCCTGGAAGCTCGGTCCGGCCCTGGCCGCAGGGTGCACCATCGTCCTGAAACCCGCCGAGCAGACGCCGCTCACGGCGCTACGTCTGGGCGAGCTGATCCAGGAGGCCGGGTTCCCGGCGGGGGTCGTCAACATCGTCACCGGCGACGGCCCGAATGCCGGTGCCCCGCTGGCCGCGCATCACGACGTGGACAAGATCGCCTTCACCGGCTCGACCGAGGTCGGCAAGCTGATCGTCACGGCGGCGACCGGCAACCTGAAGAAGGTCTCGCTCGAACTCGGCGGCAAGTCGCCGAACATCGTCTTCGCCGACGCCGACATCGAGGCCGCCATCCCCGCCGCCGCGAACGCGATCTTCTTCAACCAGGGGCAGTGCTGCACCGCCGGGTCGCGCCTCTTCGTCCACGAGTCGGTCTACGACCGCGTCCTGTCGGGCGTCTCCGATCATGCCGGACGGCTGACCATCGGCCCCGGCCTGGCCCCCGGCACCGACATCGGCCCGCTCGTCTCCGATGAGCAACTCCGGCGGGTGACCGGCTATATCGGCGCGGGCACCGCCGCCGGGGCGCGCGCCGTGACCGGCGGGGAACGGGTCGGCGACCGCGGGTACTTCGTCGCCCCGACCGTCTTCACCGACGTGCGCGACGACATGAGCATCTACCAGGAGGAGATCTTCGGGCCGGTGGTGACGGCGGTCCCCTTCTCCGACCCGGAGGAGATCGTCGCCCGCGCCAACAACACCGCCTACGGCCTGATGGCGGGGATCTGGACGCGCGACATCAGCGTGGCGCACAAGCTGGCCGCGCGGATCAAGTCGGGCAAGGTCACGATCAACTGCTACGACGCGGGCGATCCCGCGCTCCCCTTCGGCGGCTTCAAGCAATCGGGCTGGGGCCGGGAGATGGGCCTGGAGGTTCTGGAGCTCTACACCGAGACGAAGTCGGTGGTCGTCCAACTGTAGGCCGTTATAGTCGGTGCCGCCACGCCGTGGCGGCGACACCGCGCACCCCGAGCGTGTGGAGGGCAGCATGTACGGGCCGCATCTGGAACTCCGCGAGGTCTGTTTCTGCGGGTGGCAAGGCCGCCTGATCGATCGCACGCCAGTGTACGCGGGTGACGGTGCCTGGGGATTGCAGTGCCCCCGATGCGGTCACCTCGACGAACTCCTCCCCCAGGGTCCGGCGTTGCGCGACCTCCTCCTGCGCGTGGCGACGGAGCGCCAGGCGGACGAGAGTGCGGCGGCAGACTAGCGTCAAGAGTCAGGCACACGGCGCACCGTTGCGAAACGTATCCCGATAACCGCGCCCCGGTAGCAAGTACCGGGGCGCGGCGTCGTGCAGCGACTAACGCCCGGCACACCGCTCGGCCAGCCTGATCGGCGACTGGTAGTACTTTTCCCGAAGTCCGGTTGACCGATGGAGTCGCGAAACGCCTCACTGCGCTCCAGGTGTGATTGGCGCAGTCATCCAACGACGCGCGTACCCCGCACCGCTACTCGCCCAAGTCTACCTATCGGGAGTGGCACCCACCCACCACCACCTCGGCCCTTCGTTGCGACCAAGACGCAAGATCGTTGAACAGAATGACGTACTCTCTTGACAGCAAGCGTGCATGCCTGGATACTCGTTTCTGGAATACTCATCCCGTGATCAGCGACACTGACAGCGGCATCTGCTCACCTCGCGTCGCATACCACCTCGTGGAGTGACCAGCGGGCACGGTGTATTGGGAACGCTCGGTGGTGAACAACTTTCCCGGGCATTTGTTTATAGGAGGACGCATGCGTCGTACAACCCCGGCCCTCTACTCGCTTCTCGGGCTGCTCCTGGCCCTCCTTGTCGCCTGCGGCGGTGGAACCACTGCGACGGTTGCGCCGACCACCAGCGCGGCACCGAGCACGAGCGCCAGCGCGGCACCGAGCACCGGGGCGAGCACCGCCCCGACGAGCGCGCCCTCGACCGCCCCGACCGCCGTCGCGAGCACGACACGCGTCGCCACGGGTACAACGAGCGGCGGGGGGACGGCCACCCGCGTCGCCACCGGTTCCGCCGCCACGGCGACGCGCGCCGCCGCGACCGCCACCCGCGCCGCCTCGCCCACAGCGAGTGCGGCGACGCCGAAGGTGACCGGCGCGCTGACGATCTTCGCGGCCTCCTCCCTCACCGACGCCTTCAACGAGATGAAGGGGAAGATCGAGGCGGCGAACCCCGGCACGTCGCTCACCTTTAACTTCGCGGCCTCCTCGGCGCTGCGGACGCAGCTGGAGCAGGGCGCGAAGGCCGATGTCTTCGCCTCCGCCGACACGGTGCAGATGGGCAACGCCCAGAAGAGCAACCTGATCAACGGCGATCCCTCCCTCTTCGTCCGCAACACGCCGGTGATCATCGTCCCCGCAAACAACCCGAAGGGGATCGCGAGTGTCGCCGATCTCGCCAAGCCGGGCGTCAAGCTGGTGCTGGCGACGAAGGACGTGCCGATCGGCAACTACGCCCGCCAGGTCTTCGACAAGGTGAGCGCGGATCCGGCCTATGGATCGGACTTCGGCACCAAGGCGCTCGCCAACCTCGTCTCGGAAGAGGCGAACGTCCGTCAGGTCGTCTCCAAGGTCCAGCTCGGCGAGGGCGATGCCGGGATCGTCTATTCCTCGGACGTCACCCCCGCCGTCCGCGATCAGGTCAAGATCATCACTATCCCCATGCCGCTCAACGCGATCGCCGAGTATCCGGCTGCGGCGCTCAAGGGCAGCAGCAACGACGCCGGTGCCCGCGCCTTCATCGCCTATCTCCTCTCGCCGGAAGGGCAGTCGATCCTCCAGAAGTGGGGCTTCATCCCGGTCAGCAGCGCGGGGAATCCGGCTACCGTGGCGATCAGCGGCCTCGTGACCAGCCCGCGCAGCTATAGCGTGGCCGATCTCCGCGCCCTCCCGCAGGTGACCGTCAAGGCGAAGGATCGCACCGGGGCCGACGTCACGTTCAGCGGGGTGCCGCTGGCGACGATCCTCCAGGCGATCGGCCTGAAGCCCGAGACCAAGAGCCTGGTCTTCACCGGCGCGGACAACTACCAGCAGGAGGTGCCGATCGAGGCGATCCGCGCCGACCCCGATGCGATCATCGCCCTGCTCGATGACGGTTCGATCCGCAATATCCTGCCGACCCTGGCCCCGCGCTTCTGGGTCAGCACCCTGGTCACGATCGAGGCACGCTGACGTGGCCACGTATGCGCTACGGCGAGGGGGGCGAGCCTGGTTACGGGTCGCCCCCCTCGTATTCACCCTCCTGCTCGCCGCCTGTGGCGGTGGCACGCCTATCCCCGCGACGAGCGGGCTGACGCCGACTGCTCCGACACCGAGCGCGCCGACCAGCGCCCCGGCGACCGCCACGCCGCCCGTAGCCTCCGTTGCCGCGACCGGCGTGATCGGTTCACCGACCGCTCCCACCGTCTCCGGTCGTGCCACGCCACCAGCAACAACCGTGCGCGGCCCCCTGACGATCTTCGCCGCCTCGTCCCTCACCGACGCCTTCGCGGAAGTGGGGCAGGAGTTCATGCGTGCCAATCCGGACGTTGCGATCACCTTCAACTTCGAGGCCTCGTCCAACCTCAAGGCGCAGCTGGAGCAGGGGGCGCGAGCCGATCTGTATGCGCCCGCCGATATCCCGCAGATGGACGGTGCGCGCGGGAAGGGGGTGATCGCGGGGGAGCAGCGAATCTTCGCCAACAACAAGCTCGCCCTGATCGTCCCGGCGAACAATCCGCGCGGGATCGCCGCGCCGCAGGATCTCGCGCGACCCGGCACGAAGCTGATCCTCGCGGCGAGCTACGTGCCCATCGGCTCGTACGCCCGCTTCCTCCTGGCCCGGATGGCCGGGGATCCCGCCTATGGCCCCGACTTCTATAAGCGGGCGCTCGGCAATATCGCCTCGGAAGAGGCGACCACCAGGGCGGTCGTCGCCCGCATCGCCCTCGGCGAGGGGGACGCCGGGATCGTCTATGCGTCCGACGTGACCCCGGCCGTCCGCGATCAGGTTCGCGTCATCCCCATCCCTGAGAGCCAGCAGATCATCGCGCAGTATCCGGTGGCCCTGGTCACGGGCGCGGCCAACCCGCCCGCCGCGCAGGCGTTCATCGCCTACCTGCTCTCCCCGGCGGGGCAGGCGACCCTGGTCCGCAACGGCTTCATCCCCGTCGCCGCGACAGCGATGACCATACCGGCCGCACCGTAATTGTCCGGACCCATCCCTATCGTCACCGATCGAGGAAAGGAGCTAACGATGAGCGAGCGCTGCGATCGTCCCTGGGAGAGTACCGGCGATGTGGAGACGCCGGTGCTGGAGACGTTGGGGGCGCTCGGTATCCCGGACGGGGCCACGCGCGTCGCCTTCATCAGCGCGGATGGCTATCGGCGCGAGGTGGCGCTCGCGGCGTTGCGGGCCGATCCGAGCGTGATCATGGTCACCGCCGCCGATGGGCGACGGCGGGTGGTCTTCCCCCGGCGCAAGCCGAGTTTCTGGGTCAAGGATGTGGTCTCCATCGAGCTGCGCTGAGCCTGTCAGGCGCCCCCTGCACCACTGGGATTAGCCCGCTGATACGGCTCTCCCGCCATCTCGCTGCGCTGCTATGCTGCCCTGAGGGCGCGCTTACGCACGAGGTCGACGTTGCCGCGCCCGTACATCTGGCGGCGGAGCAGCTTCAGGATCTGCCCCTCGACCACGCCCGGCCAACGCCTGGGGTACACATATGGGTAATGTCGTTGGCCGATGAATACGGGCAACTTGCGCCATTATCGGTACCACGACACGCTATTCGACTTCACCCAGGACGCGATCATCGACCAGTAACGCTACCTACATGCGTATCGGAGGTCATGACCGAGTGTGGTGTGTACCGGCCTGTTCTTCGAGAAATATAACGTTCGCGATCCCTACTGCCCAGTCGAGGGCGGGGTTTACGGGTAACTCGAGGGTTTCAGTTGGACCAACGTGGTCTTCGCCGCCTTCGCCCGTCAAGTGGCGCTATCAGGCTGCGAGACTCGCGCCGCCTGAAACGAGCAGCAGCGTGACTATCAAGGAGACCCCGATGGATGGGTGGGCCACGACGGAGCGACGAAGCCCTTTCTACCGATTCATGCTCGGGGGGGATGGCGATCCCCACCACACCCGGCCATGACATAGGGGGACACATTCCGGTCGCATCGTTGGCCGATACAACGTGGTTGGCAGGGCCGTCGGCGACCCCTGCAATCCGGTGTGCACATGCTGGTACACTGCATCCTTTGGCTTATCCGTTTAGGAAAGGAGCTGATATGCGGCAGGATGTGGTCACCCGCCCGGCACCCCTCATGCCCCTCTGGCGCAATCGCGACTATGTGCTCCTCTGGTGCGGGCAAACGATCTCGGTCGTCGGCACCCAGGTGACGCAGATCGCGTTCCCCCTGCTCGTCCTCGCCCTGACCGGCTCCCCCGCCGTCGCCGGCTTCGTGGCGGCGGCCCGCACCGTGCCGTACCTGCTCTTCACCCTGCCCGCCGGCGCGCTCGTCGATCGCTGGGATCGCAAGCTGACGATGGCCCTGTGCGGTGTGGGCAGCGCGCTCGCCCTCGCCAGCGTGGCGATCGCGTACCTACTCGGCGCGCTCGGCATCCCGCAGATCGTCGTCGTCTCCTTCGTCGAGGGGACCTTCGCCGTCTTCTACGGCCTGGCCGAGACCGCGGCGTTGCCGCGTGTCGTGCCCCGGGCGCAGCTGTCGGCGGCGGTGGCGCAGCAGCAGCTGCAGTACTCGCTCGGCAGCATCCTCGGCCCGCCGCTCGGCGGGGCGCTCTACAGCGCCTCCCCGCTCCTCCCGTTCGCCCTGGATGCCGCCTCCTATGCAGTCTCTAGTACCACCGTGGTCGCGATCCGCAGCCGTCTGTCCGGGGTCCGGGCGGCGGACGGGCGCTCACTCAGCGGCGAGATCGCGGAAGGAGTGCGCTGGCTCTGGCAGCAGCCGCTCGTCCGTTTCATGGCGCTACTGACGGGACTGATCAACTTCGCTGGCTCGGGCACCACGCTGCTCGTGGTGGTCCTGGCGCAGCGGCAGGGGGCGTCGTCCGCCCTCACCGGGGCGATCTTCGCCGCCGCCGGGGTTGGCGGCGTGCTTGGGGCAATCGTCGCCCCGCGCGTCCAGCGGCACTGCTCCTTCGGGTGGGCGATCATCGGGGTGTGCTGGTGCTTCGCCGCCATCATGCTGCTCTTCTCGGTCGCCGTGTCACCACTCCTGATCGCGATGATGCTTGCCGGCGTCTCGCTGATCGGCCCCACCTACGACACCGTGCAGCTGACGTACCGCCTGGGCCTCATCCCGGAACGCCTGCAAGGCCGCGTGAACAGTGCCTTCCGCCTGGTCGCCCAGGGGATGAGTCCGCTCGGCCTCGCACTCACGGGTGTGCTCCTGGAGCGGATCGGCGGGGCCGGCACCGCGCTGATCCTCGGCGGTTTCCTCGTCGGCGTGGCCCTCCTCACGACGCTCAACCGCCATGTACGCCACGCACCGGCCCTGACGGAGACCACCCTGGCATGAGCCTGACGCCCCACGGGCGTCAACTTACCCCTCCGCCTAGCCACGAGTACAACTGCCTTACCGGGTGCAACCGCACGGCCCACCAATTAGCTGAGGCATCGGTCAACGATGCGACCGGAATGTGTCCCCCTATGTCATGGCCGGGCGTGTCCCTCGACCTGCCCCTGGCTCCACGGTAGCGTCAGGCCCGCGCGCACCGCCGCCAGATCCTGGCGGAGTTTGACGGCGAAGGCGGCCAATTCGGGGAGGCCACTCGTGGCCGCGTCCGCCAGCCAGCGATCCAGTCGGCGTTCTTGCCCCGCGTCTCCCCGCGCGCGGATCAGCGTGGCGAAGCGGTCCAACGACGTGAGTGCCGTTGCGATGTCCGGAGGGAGGGCGCGTAGTTGCTGCGTTGCGGCCTCCTGTTCGGGCATGCGTTCGCCCGGCCTCATCAGGAGTAACCCGACCGCCTGGGGCGGGGTAAGGCCGTCGCTCGGCGCGACCACCGGCTGCCCGGTCGTTCCCGCCACGCGGAATTGCCGGATCACGCGGACGACCGGCCCATAGGAGCCGGGATAGCCCAGGGTGGCGATCTCGCGCCAGAGCGCCCGCGCATCGCGGCAACCTTGCCGCCACCGCTCCAAGAGATAGCCTTCATACGGGATGAGGATGCTGACGCTGCGATTGGTGTGGCGACGCTCGGGGGGCGCATCGAGCGCCAGGTATTTCTGGACCGTGTGGCGGTGGATGCCGAGGGCGCGGGCGATGGCCGATTTGCTCAGCCCGCGCGCGGCGGCGGCATGGATGGCCGCGAAGCAATCGGCCATCTGCGCGCGCGTGCGCTCGCGCGAGACGGCACGATCCGGCCGCAGGCGGGTCAGCGACGGCCCCCCCCCCGGCGAACGGACGCGGCGGATGAGGCCCGCATGGCGGAGTAGCACCCGCCGGATCACGTCGCCGAGGTTGCGCAGCAGGTGGAAGCAGTCGGCAACCTGCACGGCCTGCGGCGCGCCACGGCGGGCACCATCGGCGTACTCCCCGCCCCGGTCGCGGCTGACGACCGCGATCTCCGGGTGCTGCCGCAACCACGCGCCGACGCTCGTCGCCGACCGGTCGGGCAGCAGGTCGATGAGCCGGTGCCGCTCCAGATCGACCAACGCCGTCCCATAACGCCGCCGCTTGCGCCGGGCGAAGTCGTCCACACCGCAGACCCGGACCGTCGGCGTGGGCGGGTCGGGCGCGCGCCGGATCAGGCGCGGCAGCGTGTCGGGGCTTGTCGGCAGGCCGAGGCAACGGGCCAGTCGCGCCCCCGCCTCTCCGCCGAGGGCGAAGGCAACCGCTTCGAGGATCGCGCCTGCCCGCGCCGTGCGTCGGGCGTAGGGCGGCGCGAAGCCGCCGAGGCGCTCGGCGAAGATCCGCCGCGGGCAGTGGGCGGTCGCACACCAGAACCGCCGGATGGTCACGCGGACGTGGGCGCGGCGACCGCCCCACGGCATGTCGCCGAGCGTGCGCACATACTTGCTCTGCACGCGCGTCGCGGGATGGCCGCAGTCCGGGCAGCGGGCCTCATTCCCTGTCAGCCGGGTGCACACCACAAGCGTCTCGTCCATCTCCGTGATCCCCTCCACCCGCAGCGGGTCCGGCAGGAGGGCAGCTTCCAGCGTATACATCAGTCATCTCCTGGGCAGCATCGCACGACCGCACCTCGCGCCGGTCTACCCAAGATCGACGCCAGCGCAGCGAGATGGCGGGAGAGCCGTATTATCGGGCCAACCTCAGCCGGTCACCAGAAGATCGGGAGAGCCCCGATGATGTGGCGAGGCGTCGAACGTCGCGTGCTCGACGCAACGATGGCGCTGATCGCTCGTAAGGGGGCCCACGCGGTCACGTTGGCGCAGGTCGGCGAGGCTGGCCGGCTACCGCCGTGGCATCGTCACGCACCACTTCGGGAGCCGCGAGAAGCTGCTGGAAGCGGTCATGCGCGACGCCCAGCGCTTTCCCATCCCCAACTACGCTGGCAACGCGTTGGCGTGGCTGGCGGCCCTGGTCCGTGCCTACCTCGCAAACGTTACGGGCCGAACACCAGCAGCGCGAGCCTTTCTCCAGATGTGGGGAGAAGCCATCGCCGCCAACCCCGTTCTCACGCCGCTGTTTGCCGAGCAGGACGAGGCCTTTCGCTCGCTGCTTGCCGACCGCATCCGCGTGGGGATCGCCGACGAGTCGATTCGACCCGACGCCGGATTGGCGTCGGGTGCCGTCTTGATGGTGGCCCTGCTGCACGGCATCGGCATGCAACTGATTGCTACGCCTGCGCCGCCCAACGTGGACGCGATCATCGACGAGGCGGTCCGTTCGACCCGCAGCGCGTTCGGCGCGTGACGGCCGGCGATCGAACAGAGGAAACCCCACGCACGCACCGGAGGGCGGCGATAGAGCGGGTGCCCCTGGTCATCGCTCCGGGGGCACATCCGTCGGCATCGGCAAAACGGGTTTGCCGACACATCCAGACAGTGCGGCTTCGCAGGCGTCCTTGATGTCCTCGAAGGCGAAAGGGTGCTCAGCCGATCGAAAGGGAAGTTTCCGGCGCGGTACATGTCAAGCACCTGCGGTATGAGCACAGGGTCTATTCAAGGGCGGGTCGCGCGCCGGTGGCGAGGAAGGCGGCGCGCGGCTGGGCCATGAACAGGCGGCATGTCGCCACGACCGTGGTGGCCCCGAGGGCGTGATGGCCGACGTCTCGCCTCCGTCTACACGCAGAACACCGCCGGGACGCTCGCCAGCGTCGGGCTCCTCACGCCGGCCTCCATGGGGAAGCGCCGACGGCGGCACGAGCCCTCGTCGGCGGCCTCGGCGGGGCCGCAGCGGAGCAGGCGGGCGTCCGGTGCCGCGCGCGGATGGCCCGCTTGGCAACGTGGCACCGCCCCGTGAGGCACCGCCCCAACTGCGGTGTGAAGTTATCTCGCTTGCACGGACGGGGATATCCACTCCATCGCGAGGGCGTTAGGAGGGAACACGAGCACCGGCCCCGTGTGGCGCGGCCGGGCCGCCACCCGGTCGCGCCGGCGGGATCACCCCGCTCCCCCTACCCACGATCGCTCTCGCCAGTCGTAAGTAGCCCTATTGCGCGCGCCGCCGCCACCAGATCATCAGCCTGCGCGAGCCCCAGCTTGCCCCGCAGCTCTCGCAGCGCTGCGCGCACCGTGTTCCGGTTGATCCCGGTCCGCGCGGCCAGCTCCGTGCTGCTGATTGCGGCCGTCGGGCGACTGCTATCCGCCAGCGCCGCCAGCACGGCCCGCTGCGTGGCGGTCAGGCGGATCGGGGTGGGAGTGCCGCCCGCAAGGTCGCCCCGCGATCCCGGGTGGGCCGGTGCCGCCGACGAGGGGTCCCTCGGGTCGGTCGGCGGTGCCCCCGCCGGCCCGGGTGCATCCCGGCAGGATAACGCGGCCGGTGCCTCCGTCGCGCGCGGCGGTGCGCCCGCCGCGGGGACGAGCGGTGCACGCGCGGGTGCCGTGAGGGCTGCCACGGTCGCCACGGGATTTATCATCACACCGTCATCCACCGGCGCATGATCACCCGCCGGGTCAGGCACCACAAGCGCCGCGTCGGGCAGCGGGTCGGCGGCGCGGTGCGCCCGGAAGGGCGCGAGCGGGTCGGGGTCGCCGGGCGCGGCCGGGCGCCCGAGCGGCAGCCGCCGGACCAACGCGGGGACCCGGTAGTAGCGCCGCTGCCGTGCGAGGAGCGGGTGGCGGTCGGCGCTCACGACCAGCACCCCGTCGCCCATGGTCCGCAGCTCGTCCGGGGTGAGCAGCGGGCGTGCCGCCTCCCCGGCCCCCACGGTGCCCCGGTCGGCCAGCGGGGCCACGGTCGCGCGGCTGCGCCCCCGGCTGCGGCTGTGCACGGTCGTCGTGCCGGCCAGTCGCGAGAAGTAGTCGGCGTCATCGCCGCTCACCCGCGCCAGGCAGAGCTTCGTCGTCGCGTTCGTCAGGATCGTCGCGGCCCCCTCCCGGCCGTAGGTCGCCGCGATCTGGTGCAGGGCCTGGACGACCAGCACCACCCCGAAGCGCGAGGCGCGGATCGTCGCCATCCGCGCCGGGAACTGCGGGATCCGCCCGAGCACCCCGAACTCATCGAGGTAGGCCAGCACGGGCGTCGGCAATTGCCCGGACGGCTGCGCGCGCGCCGTGTCCGCCAGGGTCTTGAAGAGGTGCAGGTAGAGGCAGCCGGTCAGCGGGGCCAGCAGATCCGCATAGGCCAGGTCGAGCCCGACGTAGAGCGCCCCCGGCCGCGCCGCCAGCCCCGCCAGGTCGAGCTCGTCCCGCGCCGTCACCCGCCGCACCTGGGCGTAGTCCAGGCAGGCGAAGCGGGGGGCGAGTTCGCTGAACACCGAGGCCAGCAGCTTGCCGTTCTCCTCCAGGTTCGTCAGGAAGGCCCGCGCGAGGCGGCGCACCTCGGGCACCGGGCTGTCCGCCAGCCGCCCCCGGATCGCCCGCGCCGGATCGCCGCACAGGAGGTCCACCAGCGCCGCGAGCGGCGGGGCCGCGCCCCCGGCGGCCGTCCCGACGAGGTGGAGCGCCGCGGCCCCGATCAGCGTCCGGGCGGCGTTGTCCCAGAAGGCCTCCTTCGAGGTGCCGGTGTTCGTCACCCAGGCCTCCGCGAAGAGGGCCGCGCTCGCCGCGTCGGTCACATACGCCAGCGGGTTGTAGCCGACCGAGAGGGCCGGGTCGAGGAAGTCGAGGACGTGGACCCGCTCCGTGCCGAGGACGCCGCGCAGGTGCGCCCCGGTCAGCTTCGCGAGCTCCCCCTTGGCGTCGGCGATCACCAGCGAGCGCCGCCCCGTCTCGGCCAGCAGGTTGGGGACGATCAGCCCCGCCGTCTTGCCGGTGCCGTTAGGGGCGACGAGCAGGGTGTGCTCGTATAACTGGCCCTCGGGGATCGCCACCGGCCGCGGCCGCCAGCGCCCAACCTCCCCCACGATGAGGTCCCCGCCCGCCAGGCGAGGCCGCAGCGCCCGCACCTCGGCCGCCGTCGCCCAGCGCGCGCTGCCGTGGCTCGTCCCCGGCCGTCGCCCGCGCACCAGCGCCGCCGCCATCGCGACGGTCCACAGCCCCCGCAAGAGGGGCCATACCAGGAGACGCAGGAGGAGCAGGGCGAGCGCCGCCGCCAGGGCCCCGCCGCCGCCCCGCGTCGCCTGGCGCACCCCCGCCCAGTCGGGCCGCGCGTAGAGTGCCCGCCGGTCGGCGGCGGGGCGCGCCCGCCAGTCGGCGAAGGAGGGCACGCCGTCGGGCAGGCCCGGCACGGTCGCCCCCGGCGTCGCGTCGCGCACCCCGCGCAGACTCGCCCACTCGCGCAGGACCGGCCAGGCGGCCAGCGTCTCGGCGCGCTCCCGCCGCTCCGTCAGGGCCCGGGCAAGATGCGTCCGCGCCCGATACCCGCCCAGGGCCGCCAGGGCCACCACGACCAGCAGGAGCGCCAGGATCACCCATCGCCGCATCGCCCACCCCTCCCAGTCCCGGCCTCAGCCCCGCTCCCAGCCATCGTCCCGCCCGCGAGTCGGCGGTGCGATCGTCTCTCGCCCGACGTCCACCCCGCGCGTCGCCGCCGCGAGCGCCCGGTCCCAGTCGTCGCGCACCCGCGCGACCAGGCGGCAGTAGTCGAGGCCGTCCTCCTTGATCCGCGCGTGGTCGCCCCGGTCGAGGCGCACCTCCCGCACCGTGCCGTCGCGCTCCCCGCCCCCGCAGAGCACGATGTGGACGTGGGGGTGGCCCGTGTTGCGGTGCTCCACGGCCACCCAGTGGAGCGCCTGCTACCTGTCGCGCGCCAGCTCCGCCATGACGTGCCGGGTGAGGGCGCGGAGGTCGTCCGGGCACCGGTCCGCGGGCGGCGAGAGCATCAGCCGGTGGGCCAGGTAGCCGCGATGTGCGCCCCCCGCCCCGCCGCCGACCTGGTGCGCGTCCAGGAGGCGGTAGGCCTCGTCGCGCGTCATGGTGCCGTCCGCGCCGAAGATCGCCCGGGGCGGCTCCTCGTCGCCGCGCGGCCGCATCTGGTAGTACCGCAGCCCCGCCCGCGCGGTGTCGCGGCTGCGCGTGTAGGTGTGGCGCAGGATCAGCGGCTGCCCCCTCACGCCCCGCCCCCGGCCTCGTCGCCCGCCGCGCGCTCGACGACGTAGAGCGGCGTACCCACGACCAGGTCGTCCGCCGCGCCGAGGGCGTGCAGCCGCCGGTAGAGCGCGCCCAGCTCCTCGTGGGCGACGGCCAGGTTGAGCCGCAGCGCCTGGCGACTCCCGCGGTCGAGCGCCCCCCGCAGGGTGTCGCGCTCCCGCCCGAGCGCGGCCTCCAGGCGAGCGATCTCCCCCGCGATGTTCCGGTGTCGGCTGTCCATCCCGCCCCCCTTCGCTGGACTCGGTCTGTGAGCAGATCACGGCGCGCCGTGCCCGGACGGCTCAGGCGCGCCCGTCGCCGGGCGTCCCGCGCAGCCCCCGGGCGGTGTACGCCGGGCCGGCCGCTAGCCGCGCCTCCTCGGCGAGCCGCCGCGCGGCGGCCGGGTCGCCGGTCAGTCGCTCGAGGATCGCCACGCCCACGCCGTAGCCGCCCAGCGCGTCCTTGCCGCTCCTGACCAGCAGCGCGGCCAGCCGGTCGGTCTGCGCCGCCAGGAGCGGGGCGACGCGCGCCTCGACCGCCCGGGCCGCGGCCTCCTCGACGCGCCGCGCGATCGTCGGGGCCAGCAGCCCCTCCGTGCCCTCGTCGATCTCGCCCGTGAGCGCGCGCCGCAGCAGGTGCTCGACCGCCTGGGAGGTGGTGCGGAACCGGGCGCGGTGCCGCCGGGCGTATTCGGCCAGCGCCAGGTCCGTCTCGGCCGTCAGATAGATCTCGCGCCGTTGCCGGGGTGCCATCCGTGCCTCCTCGCCCCCTTCGCCGGGGTGTTGGCGGGGTGTTGCCCCGCGCCCCGGCCCCCGCATCGTCCACCACACCCCGCGTGCCGCCGACGACACCGGGGTGTTGCCGGGGTGTTGGGGCCGCGCGCCGCCTGGGTTCCGGCGGCGCGCGGGGTGCGCCTTTATCCTGCCTTCACGCGCGACGCCGCCGCAGCGGCCCGCGCCCACCGGCGCCTGCCCCTGGCAGTCGAGGGCGGCCACCGGCTCGCTGCACCATCCACATCGTCTCCACCTCGGACACCCCGCCACCTTTCACATGATGCTCCCGCCGATGGCGGTGATCACCCAGCGACCATCGTGCTTCGCCAGCTGGACCAGGAGATGCCCCCCGCCGCCCGCGTAGCGCGTCGTCTGCGGCGTCGGCAGGTAGGCGTACCGCACCGTCACGTCACCCCATACGCGGGTCTCCCACGTCGCCTGCGCGCGCGCATCCTCCCCCGTATGCGCCGGGTCGACGCGCTCCCAGGAAAATAGGGTGGGATGCCACGCGACGACCTGACGCTGCACGTCATCGCCGACCCGTGCGACCAGCAACGCTTGTATCTGCTCCTGCACCTCGGGGCTCAGCTCGTCCGGCAGCGGCCGCCCGGCGAGCGCCGCCCCCACCGCTTCCGGGACCAGGTCCACCAGCCGCCGCTGCGCGATCGCCTCGTCCAGGGTCGTCGTCACCCTGGGAGCGACCACCGCCGTCGTAGGGGGACCCGGCACCCCCGGCGCCGCCACCCACCAGGCGACGAGCCGGTAAGCGATGACGATCAGACCGACCACCGTCAGGATGCCGCCGATCGCCAGGATCGCGCGCGCACGTTGTCCCATCGCCCCTCCCTCCTGCGGCGCACGCGCCCCGCTCACTTGACCCGCCGCAGGGTCCGGGTCGGCGACACCGCCGCCGCGGTGGCGGTGTCGCCGACGAGACCCCGGATGGTCCCGCCGTGCTCATCCCGCCCCGCCGTGGCCCGGCCCTGGCCCGGCCGCTCGGCGGTCGCGGCGCGGCGATGGTCGCGCACGATCTGGATGGCGCGCGCGGCGGTGAACTGGGTGTGGCAGCCCCAGGGGGTGACGAGGATCACCAGCAGGCTCGCCAGCGCCACGATCACGCCGAGGCCGCCCTGCACCAGGTCGATGTTCCCTTGCGCACCGGTGAAGCTGATCCCCGCCCCCAGCGCCCCGAAGACGCGGAACTCGAAGGCGAAGAGGGCCGGCCAGATCAGGATCTTGACGAAATGCTCGGCCCAGGTGCCGACCCAGCCCGCCCCCTTCGGGTGGATCGCCAACGGCAGCAGGACCGGCCCCGCCGCGTACAAGAGGAGCAGCAGCACCAGGCCGATCACCTTGACCACCCCGATCGCCACGATGAAGACGAGCCCGGTGAGCGCGATGACGCGCCAGAAGGGGATCGTCAGCAGGCCGAGGCTGCGCAAGATGCCGCCGAACTCGGCCGAGACGGTGTCGCCACCGGCGGTGAGGATCCCCTGGGTGAGCGCATCGATCGCCCCCAGCAGCTCGCCGACGAGCAGCCGGTAGAAGCCGAGCG
>JAABUP010002410.1_pt1 | contig 36240 bp, 35 predicted proteins | sample 5559201 | NCBI WGS metagenome assembly JAABUP01 (sample SAMN10711887, study PRJNA513373) | rock metagenome | isolation source: Antarctica rocks | place: Antarctica
ACGGCGACGGATCAGAAAGATGTCATTTCGCATACCCAGCAACACGAGACCATTAGCTCCAGCAGCGGGAGCGATCTCAACAAGGAGTTGAGTGGGAGTAAGGCGTACAGTAAGGGTCCGACGGCGAGGGTGGCGGTCGTGCACGGGTTGAACAGGCCGCTGTTTCATACGGATCTGACGAGTGCGCTGCAGAGTGCGATTGCTAACGTGGAGGTGAGAGGGGAGGGAGGGGTCGCGAAGGGGGTTGGGACGAAGGGGAGTTGAATGGCGAGCCGTGGGCCGGAACGAACGGACTTTTTGTCAAATGGGTCTGAAGATGTTATCGAAATTTTCATACATTTCAAATGAGACCGTATACTTTTCATTGATAAGCTCAATATGGTGCGTGAGAAAAAGATGACACTTCAATGTCTTTTCGACCATGCTGCATATCGTTTGTGGATAGGCTCATTCTGGGACAAAAGAGGATCATCCCTCAAATTGAGACTTTATCGGATGTCTTCCAACGACATACTCAAGTCATCAAGGTATGCGCTCACCCGCTGTGGAACAAGAATGCCGGTACCGATTACCGCGTTGTGTATGGCACCGATCGAGTTTCGCAAATGCCACTTGCCCCATCGAAAGACCTTGGGATGAAAACATAAGCCTGATGTCCGATGATCTCTCCTTCAAGATCCCTCCATCGTCTCGACTCCAATCCCCTTTTTCCCATCATCGAGAGTATTCCCAAACGAACGATACTGCCGTCCACTTTCGCTGCACTCTTTGCTTGTTTCGAGAATATGTGGACGTTGCTATGATTCGACGGATCTTGTGGCCGAGATACCATCATGACTTCCCCGGCAAGATAGTTTGGAATGCCTTCATCACTTGAACTTCGTAGCGAAATGTCGGGGACGCTGTAAAGCGACTTTTAGAGAAGTCGAAGAAAAAAGGAAAGAGGTTTTAATCAAAAAACTTGAACAGAAGTCGCGTCCACGTCATATCATCGACAAACAAATTGAGCCAATGGATTCCTCGTACTCTACTTTCCTATCTCTAATGCTACAATATCTCGCACTTACTAGGCAACCCACACGGCCCCGACTTTCCCTCCTCACCCTGAGTCTGAGCCGCCGTAGCCGTAGCAGCAGGAGCCCCCGCCGTCTTGCTCACATGCCCTGGATCCTTAGTCCCCCCCGTCGTAGCCTTTGCACCATTAGCCCCATCGTTAGTCGTGCCGTCGCTGGTTGTCGTGTCCGCTGTTGCCGCAGTGGAAGGCTCTTGTTTGATTGCTGCGGCGGTGCCGGCACTGCCATCTAGTCACGCGAAGTTGACTTTGGCGACGGCCTTGTAGAAGGAATTGCCCTGGGTTTCGGCGATTTCGAGCTCGCGGGCGGAGGGTTGGCGTGAGCCGTCGGCGCCCTGGCATGAATTGTCAGTTCGCCAACCCCACAGCCGGTACTATCTACTAGAATCACTCACAGCGAAAGTACCAGCACCCCAAGCACTGCCACCCCTCACTTCGTCAAGGGCAACGAGGTTCTGGAACGCGGTCGCATAGCCCAAAGGCACGTAGATGATACCATGATGCGCAAAGGTGCTCATGGCCGCAAGCGCGGTACTCTCCTGGCCTCCTCCCTGAGAGGCAGTCGAGATGAAGACACCGGCGTACTTGCCCCAGTAGCCACCGGTTTGCCACTGCTTGCCGGTCGAGTCCCAGAAGGTCTTCCATTGGGCGGGGAAGTTGCCGTAACGGGTGGGGACGCCGAGGAGGAAGGCGTCGTATTCCTCGAGCTTCTCGGGGGTGATGAACGGGACGGCGTCGGACTGACCGGGAGCGTACATCTTGCTGAGGACTTCTTGAGGGAGAGTCTCTTTGACTCTGGGATTGATTGAGTCAGTTTGTGCATTGGAGCGAGTGTGAAGCCGTGTGATGTGTGTTGGGGTCGAATCGACACGTTCTAGGATAAGGCCACCACTCACTGGAACACATCAGCCTTGCCTCCAGCGGCCTCAATGCCCTTCTTCTCGGCCTCGGCAATCTTGGCGATATGGCCGTACATGGAGTACTGCATCGAGTGAGTCGGTCAGCCATGTTTGTAATTGCAGCTGCCTTTCCACTCAGGTTGATTCAAGGGGTGTAGAAGAAAGCAAAGTGTCAAGGTCACATGACGTACGTAAACAATTGCAATCTTTGGAGCCATGATTGCTGGTGATTCGGGGGTCAATGATGATGAAGGGTGCGTGAGGTGCAGCGTCGGTAGAGGATGGTGGACTGTGCTGAAGAGGAGGTGGTGGTTTGGATGTAAGGGTGAGAGAGGGTGGTGGTGTGTTTGGATGTAAGGGTGAGAGAAGGTGAGGTGATAGTATGGAAGCGAGAGAGGAGAGAGGAGAGAGCAGAGAGGAAGGTCGAAGGAGATATATCATTCAGATTGCTGACCCACTTCACTCGGAACACTGACATGCCCCGGACCCCACTCTTGGCGCCAAGCCTGCGCTCCCATTGACAATCATGACCTGAGCACGACAAATCAACGTCGCAGTCAGCCTTCCTTAGCGTCCCAGCTGAGCCTCCCCTCGGTCCCGCTCTCCCTCCCGACGTCCCGACGGACCAACCGGCTTATGCGTATCATCTCTGATTGGCTCCCGACCCCCGCAGTGGAGGAAAGTAGCCGACCTGAGCCACATTAGCTCGTCTTACTCGCAGATCCCCCTTTTACCCCTCCTCCGCCTTGGCAGCTCCAAACCGTCCTCCAAACCCGCCAAGATCTCGCTTGAAGAATTTCCCGATGTTGCGAAGATTCTCATTCAAGTTGCCTGTCTGCGCGAGCCCTGCCCCGTCTGGCGACAGTGCTCGCCTCTGCTGTGGTGGCGGGCTGCTCACCCGAGACTCGGCGGGGGTATTCGACATACTCGACCCGAGGCCAGGGGTGCCGAAGCGGTCGACACCATCCCGCGCAGCGGTCATGATGGCGCTGCCAAACGTGGATGGATCGAATCGCCCGGGCAGGTTGGACGTGCTGAGAGATGCGGCCGAGGTGAGGGACGGCAGGCCCGTTGCGATATGCACGGTGCCGGCGTTGCTGGTACTCGCGCCCACGACGAGAGGTGTGAGCAGCGGAGATGATTGTTGAAGGTTTTCGTTCCTTGGGCTTGCCCGATGGGCTTGGAAGAGCTCGATCAGGTGAGCCTGGTCTGGTTTCCGGATCCCTTTCAGCTCAAGTATCTTGCGGAAATTGGCGTCCGCTTTGTCGGCGATGTGGATAAGGTACGCTTGGACCAACGCTTCTGGGGGGGAAGGGCGTACTTGAAGAGTCTTCAGAATTGGATCAAGCCGGGACATGGATTGCGAGACCCGCTTGATGTAGCTTGGCGGTGGCGCGGTGTTCGGTGGAGACTGTAAGCTGAGGAGTTCCTCGAACCCCTTTTTGAGAACGTAAATGTCGAGGAGCATCTCCAAATTGTCAGCAAAATTTCTGGGATTATGGACAAGGCCCCTACCTGCTCAGCGCCAACTTCCGAGATGGGTTTGCACTGGAAGATGTTTGCAAGGTAGGCGTTGGCCGTCAGCTCCACGACGTTGTCGCAAAATGCTCGTGCGTATTGCGGCTTTGCTAGCATGCCTAGGATTTCGGCTGCCCGACCCTTGACTTTGGAGAGCATCTCGCCGACGTAGAAGCTCTGATCGCCGACACTTTCCATCCTGCTCCAGCCTGTGTTTCGCATCTCCCGCCACGTAGGTTCAATATCGACCTCGACTCTCCGCACCAGAGCTCGGACAGTGGCACTGGCAATCCCCATGAATGCATCTGCTTGACTTTGTAGATCAATGCTTGCCCTGAGATCATGGTCGACGCGGGCTTTGATTTTCTCTTCAAGCTGTGTGCTTGTATTATAGCAATAATCGGCAGTATTGAGCACAAGGACGAGGTCCTCGATCTGCGGCGTTCTGGAAGGTGTTTGCCCGCTTGGTCGTTCACTGACATAATATAGAAGAATTTGCTGGGCATATTGATCAAGATACTTGGCAAAGACCTTGGTCAAATCAACCAGACGGGCCCCGGGGGAAAGCTTGGCACACTGCGCCAACGTAAGGCGATAGAAGCTGAAAAGTTCGGTAGATGACGAGATGACCATCTGTGGAGAGAAATCTTCGTCGGGTGGCCGCGGCGGTTGTGCTTTATACTTGGGTATCATGGCTGAGAGATGCTTGTCCTGTGCCTCAACCCATATGCTCAAGTACGGTTCAAATGCTTCAGAAATAGCTTGGCTGAAGATGGGCGACTTTTCATCACTTGAGCTCAGCGTGTCCATAGATGCGCGAGATGTGCTCGTGAATCGTTTCTCCAGGCTATGCTCAAAGTCCAGGGTTTCCTGAAGACAAGAAAGTAGAAGGTCTACGTCCAACGTCTGGCCGTCAGCCCTCCGTATCGATCTCTGGAGAACGCCCTTGAAATCTTCTCTTGTGCTTTCGCAAAAGGCGTTCGCTAACAGCTCATTGACGCGCCACGAAGGTGGGAACATAGCCGCATGCTCGTCGTCGTAGGTTTTCAACATTCGTCTGAACCAGGAATATCTCCTTGAGATATTGTCCAACGAACCGGCCTCCTCACTGCCTTTGAATAGCTGTCGATACTCCCGTAACTGTGTATTACAGTACCACGTAATGAGCCTCGAGCGAGCGTTGTCCCCCAACGCATCCATGACCAGGCAGCCCTCAGCCAACATGCCTCTCTTGTGAGCAACCTCACCCTTTGCAAATGTAACTTCGAAATCCTCACAAACCTGCTCCAACATCTCCCTCTGCAGATCGCTTACATTCCTGCTTAGCGTAGCAATCTGGTCAATGGACCTGTAACTTTTGAAATGAGCCATAAGCTGTATGACTGCCTGCAGAAGCTGAGCACACTCCCGGTATTGTCTCGAACCATTTAATCCCCTCAGTTGCTCGTAGGCAGTCGTAAGCATTTGCAACCTCTTTAGGGCTGTCATAGAAAGTGTAAGATTTTTCTTCGTATTGTCCAGCCGTTTGATATCAGCCGTCATCTCTGTGATTGCTTCTTCCGTCTCGATAGCTCGCTGCCGTACGCCCTCGACCTTCTGGAAGAGCTCGGCCAGGTCAGCCTTGGCCGCTTGAATCCGCTTGACGGAGTCGACATCGGAAGTGGATTGCTGTTGCACATGGGCGGAGATTTCGTGATCGAGGTCACGTTGGTAGGCTCGAAGTGCGCGTGAGGTCCTAGAGATGGAAGAGAGGCTGGATGGATGGGAGAAGACGGCGTTGAGGTGATCAACAGGATCGTAGTTGGCTGTTGTATGTGAGTCGGCAATATGATATGTTAGCTGGGTCTGGTACCTGAATCTAAGGAGCTTAGAGGTGCCGTGTCCCCATTCAGCGGCGGCTGCGGCATGAAGCCTGTAAAACCATACACACAATACCTGCAAACGAGGCAATGCTTCGCCGGCTGTCGAGTTTGCGTGAAAAGTTTGGGCAAGCGTTTACATTTACAAATTCTCTAAAGTTGTAGTTTGACGAGAGGGGAGCCTTGCTTGGCGCGAATTCATTTGGGGATTTTGTAGTTCTCCTATCCCCTTTTCGTCATGTAATTCATCGCAGGCAAGGTCTGAGACATAAATTGAAGGTATTGAATCCAATTGCTTTATTCCTAGCTACCACGCTTAATTCAGAATACTGTTTAGAGGCGAAGAATGATGCAGACGGATTCATTATTTTTCATACCATTTGAACTCAAGCATAGACCAGGAAGGGCAGACAGAAGAGCAGTACCGAGAACCCAAGACCAATCTGTGCCCGATTGAAAGCCTTAAGCATCACTGAGAGGGGCGCAGAGTACGGTAGCCTGTTTCGACTAAACTCTGGAAATCATTTCTGTCTCCAGTCCCAGTCCAGTAGAACAATCCTCCCAGGCCTTTCTGTTTCGCATACTCTGCTTTCGCTCGAACCGTTGTTGGGTCATCGTACGTTACAAATCCACCATCTCCGCCAACGCAATAAACAGCAGTCGCCTCATTGTCATAGCGAACGACTGCTCCAGGGCGAGGTAAATCCCGATACTCAAAGACACCGTCTTCTCCTCCTTGGCCAGAGTATCGAGCTCCTGGACCAGTAGCTTGCAAGAATGATCGTCCGTATGCCGGTATACCGAGCACTATCTTTTCGGAGGCGACTCCCCGGTAAAGAAGATAGGTCACTGCCGAGTCGCAAGATATCCTCGCGGCATCGTTGTGTGGGTTTGACGGGCTGTAAAGCTGGCTCTGATGGCCACTAAGGTCCGTCCAAGGGCCAGAGAAATCGTAAGCCATAAGATTAATGAGATCAAGATTCACGGAAGCCTTCCGAAGATTGATGTTCTTTAGAGCCCATTCTCCCGCAGGTAGAGCCGAAGTCAAAAGATACTGTGGACTGGGGAGCTCTTTGCGAAGAGTTGCAAGCATCTGGACATAGTCGGCTCCCTGGCTAGAGTCGGAAGGATGTTCCCAGTCGACTTGCAGTGTCAGCTGAGAGTTGGCACCGTTGCCCAACCTGTTACTTACTGTCAATGCCGTCCAGGTCATGAGCATCGACGAACTGTCTTACGTTCTGCGCGAAGACGGACCGAGTATTTCCATTGCAAGCGATTGCAGGAAACGGCGCACTCCCTTCACCTCCGCCTCCGAGGGAAATAAAAGTTCTGATCTGTGGATGTTTACCCTTGATAGACCTCATATCATTAATACAACCCTTGACGCCGTCGATCTCAATACCGGTATCTGCGTATTCGTCCGTGAGCTATGCTCTCGTCAATGTCCACAAGGCGCTGCCTGGAGAAAGACATCGCTTACGGAAACGCTACCATCATTGTTCACCCTGCAATGAACCCGTAAATAACTTCCGTGTCAAGGGTGCCAAATTCGACTTACCTCGCAAAGGCATAGAAGATGTGGGTTATAAATTGTAAGTTCAAAGATGAAGGTGGCTGGGAACGGTACACTCTCCAATTAGGGTAGTAGACCGCATTGATAGTCGTCGAGATGGTGCGACAATTGCGCTCGTTTGAGTGATCCTCACTCTTACCCATTCGTTTGAAAGGGTTCCAGGAATGGTTACCCATTTTCCAACTTCTGTTAGGACGATGTAGTGAAGGTTGTAACGATAATTTGAGGCAATGAGCCGGTAGGAAAGGAGACGTGAGAGAATGAACAGAGGTCTTGGTATTGTACTACCGAGAGATTTACCTCAGCAGATAACAGTGTTTACTGGGAAGGAAGAAGACATCTACGAGTGCTACCTGAGAGGGGTATTCTAGAGCCGGTGAATAATATTGTGACTTGAAATTGGACGCGTCTTTCTGGTCACGAAACATAAGTCTACTCACCACTTGCCTATTGATTGTCTTGATATGGATTTCAAAGTGCTTCTCTGCCGGGCCCTTGAAGGACTTTGTTTTAGCCATCAGAGAGCACGTGATTGGCGCCTAGCGCGGCTCGCGCGCTCAGACCAGCTCTTGTCATATCTCATGCCTACTTATGTCCAGGCATTTATCCCTTCAGACAAATACTAGCACTATGGCTGTCGCAATAGATCGTCGAGGAGCCACCCCTATCCCCTTCGACAACCGATCAATGCCCGATATCTCTGCTGGTCCTATTGACCGTTTTGCTTTCGCAGACTTCCTGAAACGCGAATACCGTTTTGGCCTCGACCCCAGCCGCCCCATCTGCAAAGCCTTCCGCGAAGGTTTCTGTCCCCTGGGTAACTCGTGTCCCGACAAACATGGCACCCCTCATTCAAACAACCTTGTATGCAAGCATTGGCTGAAGGGTCTATGCAAGAAGGGTGACCAATGTGACTACCTACACGAGTACAACATACGCGCCAGAGCAGAATGTACGAACTTCAACCGAAGCGGATATTGTGTCAGTGGGGAGGATTGCAATTATCTACATGTCGATCCAGCAACAAGGTTACCCCCTTGTCCGCACTATGAAAAGGGGGTTTGTCCTCTGGGACCACGGTGTAGTAAGAAGCATGTGCGAAAGACGCTGTGCAGATTCTACTTGGCCGGATTTTGTCCGTATGGGAGGCAGTGCAAGGAAGGCGCTCATCCAAGATTCCCGGAAAATCTGCCGAAGCCCAGTGTGAAGGTGGAGAAGACCGCCGAGGAGCTCGAAGATCAGAGGGAAAGGCTGAGGGAAGAGGCTGATAGGCAGGAGCAGAGGGAATTTGAGAGAAATGAGGGAGGTAGAGGAAGAGGAAGAGGGAGGGGAAAGGGTCGGTACAATCGTGGTGGCAGGAGCGGAGGAGGCGACAGATGGTAGTTCTTTCTATTATGGGTCCTTGAAAACAGCATGAGGCACGACAATTAGTTTTTGCATAGCGGACTGGAGGACGTCAGACATGGCAACGGCGCTGTTATTGATACCCGGAATCATTCAGAGTCAACTGAAGTAATTAGACAAGGATACTCGGACGCAAGTGTAGCCTACTCTGCAAAAGGCTATCTTGAGAACTACACTGAGACCGAGTCATTTTTGTTCGATTGATATCAGACGTAGGATTGTTAGTCTTTAAAGTATTGCTCATGAATTGATTTCGTCCCTTCCTGAATTGAGGCGAGAAGATTCCCAGGCTTCTTACGCTACCTCTCAAGGCCTATCAATGCATGATCGTCCAACATCGTTCATTGTTGTGGAGAAGAGATGTGTGGCTTTGCTAGCCCTCCAAAATTCAAATGGCCAAATCAGGCTTTAGAATAGACTTATGCCTCTTCGTCACTATCTCTTTCGCCCACTTTGTCCCAGCCTACTTCGGAAGTACCTTCATGCTCCACAGTCTCAGGCGCCGAAGACTGAACCTCCGCTTTACCAGCTCCCACGATCCAGCCGACAATTCCACTAGGGACCCATTTGCCCACTAGGTCATAGGTCCTGCTACCACGTCCCACAAAGATGGTTCCATTCTTTCCCTTTTCTCGTACAATAGCATCGAAAACATCATTATGCAACTCTCTCAAGGAAGTCCCTGTTGCCGATTTCTTAAGTAAACCTTTATTCTCAAGTCTTGACCTTGTCGCTTCAGCTACCGAGAAATGCTGGCTTAGCACCAGCTGTTGATGGTCATTGTCAACTGCAAGGCCGTAATCGAATTGACCAAGTTGAAATTGTACTACATTGACATCTTGACCTTGAACCTCTTTCCGCAGGGTTGAAATGTACTGCTGTAAGCCTCCTGCAACTACACTTTCTGTTGCATGACACGGTAATGCGAGAGACGATACGATTGAGGGATTGAGAAAGAGAAGAGTAGATTTTTGAGATTGAACAAGTGGCAAGAAAGCATGTAAGGTGGTGAATGGGGCAAGGAGGCGGGTGTTCAAGGTATCAGACCAAGTAGGGGGGGAGAGAGAAGCAATCGATTGAGATGGCAGGGTGGGCCCAGGGACCACGATAAGAGCGCTCAGTTGTAGGGTATGCGGTGGTGCTTTAGGTATAGGACGCTGAGGAGAATTAATGTGGGTAGTAAACTTCCTTATCGTTTCTTCTGTAGAATCGGGCTATCTCCTCGTTTAGTGGTCGCTTTGAGAGAATCGTTGACAGCAGGGCTCTTACAGATGTTATGTCCAAGCTCAAAGGATGGATGTCACCCCTTGACTCGGACCGTATGAGGTGTTCCTCAGCTAGGCTGTTCACAGGAATATAAACAATAAACCCTCGTCGCTCGAGCTCCAACGAAAGCGATCGAGTGAGAGGCGAATGAGGGGACCCAGCAAGCACAACGACCTCGGTTCTCGACCCATTCTTCGCCTTCTTTGCCCGTCTTTTCGCTCGATCAGACCTCCGCGTCCGCCAAATGATGAAAGCTCCAGTTCCGAAAAACGCGATCACGGCCGCCGTCACGGCACGATGCTCAGATATCCAATCCCGAGACGCTTCAAGATATTTGACAGGAGATTTTGGCGTTATCCGTACGGAAGGAGGAGGTGGTACTGGTTTCATAGAGTCTGGGAGCCATGAGGAATCTCGGAATGTGTCTTTCAAAGAGCGGCTGACGCTCTCGAAGTGCTGCTCGATGCCCTCCGTGAAAGAGTCGATGGAGTCGAGGATGTACGACATACCCAATATATCATGGTCGTGAGAAGGCATCTCCGCGAGACTATTGTTGTTGATGGAAGCAGAAAGGCGGATGGATTCAGCCTGCGGGGAACGTCGCCATCTCCGCAGATTCAGCCGCGGTTCAACCGAGCGACCTACCCCTTGGTACTACCCCCCCCCTTCCCTTCCATTGATCTTTTCTGCTCAGCTTCATTCGACATTACTGTCAGACGTGACCCCCGGACGTCGTGCTGTTGGTTTCTTGTGGAGGTTGCATGTTCCTGTTGGTCTGAATCTGCCATGATTTTAAGCTCCCTTCTGGATACTTCCATTCGTGAGACCGTTAGATTTATTCTATGGATCCCCTCGGTACTTCTGTTTTAAATATCACCAAGATAGTCTAGATCTGAGAGATCTTTGAAACGATCCTCCGAGGTCGTCGCCAAGATGGATTACGAGATTGATCCATGTATCTCTGAATATCAGCATGAAAAACACCGTCATCGAGAAGCGGAGGCGTTACACACGCTCCGCAAAGTCGCCTCCTTGGTCAAGCCTATCATGAGACAGCGAGGCTGGAGAGTCGGCGTTCTGACGGAGTTCTTCCCTCAAGAAACCAACCTCTGGGGTCTCAACGTAGATAAAGGTCAGAGGATCTGTCTCCGTCTCAGACATGCCGGCGATGAACGCCAATTTATGCCTTTGGAACAAGTTGTTGATACTATGCTACATGAGTATGCTTCATGCTAGCTTTGAAAAACAAGGTCTAACTCCACCGTCAGGCTCTCTCACATAGTTCACAGCCCCCATGATGAACACTTCCACAAACTCTGGAACCAACTCCGTGACGAGTACGACCAGCTCATCCGGAAAGGCTACACAGGCGAAGGATTCTTATCGCGAGGTCGTAAAGTCGGCGGTCATCACATACCAAAGCACGAAGCCAAGCGTAGAGCACGTGCTGCAGCCGAAAAGCGAAGGGTTCTGGAAGCAGGATCTGGGCAAAAACTAGGAGGAGCACCAGTAAGAAGAGGTCAAGACATCAGGAAAGTAATCGCAGACGCGGCCACGAGGCGAGCAACCGTCACGAAAGGCTGTGCAAGCGGCACCAGCGCCGAACGAGAAAAAGAGATCATCCAAGAAACAAACAAGAATGGTTTCCGAACGAAAGCCGAAGAAGAGGACGCCAACGAAGAAGCCATTATGCTCGCCTTCATCGACCTGATCCAAGAGGAAGAGCGAGAAAAATACGGCCGCGACTACATACCCCCGAGCGCAGAAAACCCCTGGGGCAGCCAAGGCGCCCCTATACCTATAGAGTCAGAACCCAGCACCTCCCCCACAGACCCTCGACAGAAATACTTCGGACCCAAACCCCCCATACCAGTCTCCACCAAACCTCCACCTCCTACTCTGCTCCCCTCAAAACCAGCCCCCAAACCAGCCGCCCCTCCCATCAACGACACCTGGACCTGCGACATCTGCACCCTCGTCAATCTATCCACATACCTCTGCTGCGACGCCTGCGGCACCGACAAACCCTCTCCACCCACACCTCCAGCTCCATCCCGAGCGCCGTCATCAACAAAATCCTCTGCACAGGCACGGCCAAGCTCGATACGAGGCAGCAACGCGAAGAAGGCCGTCAGGTCTCTCAGGTCGCTCGAGGCCAGCACGTCGCGGCAGCCGCAAAAGCCGCTGGGATGGGTGTGTCATACGTGCTCGTCGTATATGGAGAGTGAATGGTGGACTTGTTCGCAGTGTGGGACGATGAAGCTTAGTTCGTGAGGTTCTAGGGGAGATGGTTTTTCGGATCACTTTACGAAATGTGACGATGATGAATGGCGCTAGATGACGTTACGGTGGATCTCGAGCCATGAGGAGATCGATGAGACATGATGTAATGATATTGCATAGTGTAGCTTGTTTCTTTTGGGCGTGCTGGAATGCATCATAGCGAAACGGTACCCAGGGAGTGTGCATAGCAATGGGCGTTTAATGTACTCAAAAGCCTTTTAGAGCAGAAGCATCAACATTTCGGTATCTCGTGAACAGCCATGGGTATTGATATGTATAAATAGAGAATTATGCAATCGCTAATCGATACTGCACGCTCAGGTTATAGGTACTGCCGTATACGGGTTCTCGTGTATCCATCTTCAATCCATAGCCCCAACTCTGCAACAGCCTCCATTAAACGGATCACACCTCCCGATCCCTCGCCCTATCCAACCACTTCCTCCACCCCTTCCTCTCCGAATAAGCCTCAATACCACCATACCCCTGGCTAATCCTCCCATTTCCAGCCGGCTCAGCCGGCCCATCCTCACCGCTGTAGCCCTCGCTGTCATAAGGAAGACTATCAGGACTCTCTGCATCTCTCCTAGCATCCGCATGATTGACACGACCATTCCCGGCCGAATTGCTCCGCTGCATTTTGGAAACACCTCCTGTGGAAGGATTGCGCTGCAGATTTGCCACACCAAGCATGCGATCGACTTTACTGGACCGGCGACCAGGGTATCCATTATTTCCACCTTCCCCTGGCGGACTGGGGTCGAGATGCTGGTGGTACTCGACGGAGTCGTCGCGTTCGGGGTTATACTGATCTGACGGGCTCTGAGGGCCTAGATCGCTGTACTGTCGTTGCTGTCTCGGTGGCATGGAGAATGGCCGTTGTTTCGATTGCCCGATTTGCTGGCTACGATGTTCAAATTGCCGTCCTTTCTGGGTTCCTTCTTCGCCGATCTCGCGCTCCTGATCATTCTGGCGCGCTAGGGGTGGTGTCTGGTCGCGGTACTGTCGTCTTTGCGTTATACCGAAGCTCCATCGCCGAGGTCGAGGCTGCCCATTGTCTTCTTCTCCTTCGCTTTCGCTGGGCGTGATACTTTCTTCTTGACCATAATTACCCTGGCCTTGGTTACCGGCCAGGGTGTTCCTACGTCTACCTCTGATGCTTGTCAGTCGTGACACCAGGCTCTTCCTTTTAAACGGAGCTGCATTCTCATCGCCGTGACCCTCGTAGAAAAGTGCCGGGACAAGAAGGCGATATGGAACCGTGGTGCCTGCTGGGTCTTTTTGGTTCACTTCACAATTGAGGACAATGTCGAGGCCGTACTCTAGATTGATATGGTCACTAAGATCGTCTGGGTCCCCTTTCGCGGCAGCTTTTTCGCTCATGTTAGTCGGACGACGATGGAAGTTGCCAGGTCTTGGAAGCGGTGCAGAACCGTTCAGAGGCGGCGCAGAGCTGTGACGTTGGCCGCCGCTCCCATTGACAGTTGCAGCTCGCTTCGGAAGACTAGGTTGACGTGGGAAGTAACCATCATTGTCAGGAGAGTCAGGAGAGGGAGTTCCGCTATGTCCGTACCTCTCATCAGCTGGATAGTCATCCAGTGGCCGTGTACCGTGGCCAGAAAGTCGGCGTAAGAGATTTCCGGGCTTCACGTCGCCTCGGGTTAGAGATAGAGTTCTTTGAAGACGAGTAGGAGGCGGCGGAGATACATCACTCTCAGACTCTGGCTCTGACGCTGGGGGAGTTGGAGGAGGTGTAGAACCAGGATGATACTCTCTAATTGAGCACCAATTTCGGCGAGGAAGAAGACGCTTGTTGTTCCTAGAGGCTCCATTCACGTCATGAGTAAACATTGGGATCATATCTTCATCGGTATCCTGGTCAAGATGATGAGTCTTGTTGCGTCTGTTGAGGATGTCGGCCATGTTGTTAGGTGGAGGCGTATTGACGATGGCAGACGAAACGATATTGGCCATGTAACGGTGGTCCTTGTCTTTCGGAATTCTTAGCTTCGGATTAGAGTAAAACTGACCTACGGCAGCCAGGTGGACATCACCCCTATATGATGAGTTATTACTTATCCTGGGACATGTCAATATTCGGGATTCTTACCCAAGTATGGTCACTCTAATGGACTTCTCCGCAGCAAGTTCTTGAAGTTCCTGGACGAACCAATTCCGTTCCATTTTGTGGTTCTTTGCAGTCCAATGATCATCTAAATCATCTAGGATCTCCACTCCGCCATCAAATTTATTTAAGAACCCCCCGAGCATGCCAGCTCGGCCTAGGTACTTCACGGGATCCATAACCCTACTTGTAAGCAGATTTTCGAGCCAGACCAGTCTAGGGTACGCAATAGGTATGCCAAGCAATACGATCAAATGCTTTGTATCACCTTCGAGAATCTCTCTCCTACATCTGTCAAAGACGAGGTCATACGAGGCCTCGCTCAAGATCTGCTCTCTCTACAATCTCAATCAGCATCGATAAGCAGCAGGTGTGTGGCCACATACCATCCGCTCCGTTCGACAATCAAGAGCAAGCAATGCGATGTTTTTCCCGAGAGATACGAAAATGCTCCTGCTCAACTCGTTGATATACGGGCCATTGCTGGCGCCCATTAGCCAGCTTGGTTCTTCAGCAGAACCCTCGTCTGGAACGCTCTGATGCTGGAACAGCATATAGTATTTGAATGCCACGGCACCAATGCCGCAAAAGACGGGTGTGCTCATGAAATGGTGTGGATACGACCCAAAACCATCAATGATATCTGCAATAATGTCCATCAGTCGGACACCTAACTCAAATCACGATTCGACACGATTCTCTTAAAGGAAGAAATCGGACCAAATGGTACAGAACTTGCAAACTTGAACGCTTACCATGATCATCCCACATATTGACCATTGGGATTTGAGAATTGGCCATGCCGAAGAGTCCTTGCGAGAACCACATGGAGTACCTTTCGAGATAGAAAGTCTCCAATTCTTCTCGTAGTGAAGGAGTAAAATCTGCCTGTTGCTTATGGTGTGGGTTCTTTAGTTCAAGCCAATCGCGGAAAAGAGGGCACTGGCTCATGACAGCGTCGTTATATATTTGATCACCTCCACCAATCATGACATGGAAGGGTCGCGTTTGGTGGCTATTGAGAGCGTCTCGCCACAGTGGATCCGGTCCAGAGAAATTATCTGGGCTGATTGCAGTTAATGTGAGTATTCGAGGGGTTGACAGTGGACTTACTTGACGCTCATACTAAAGCCGTTACAGCTATGAAACATCACGTTCATCGAATGACCACGAGCGGGAATCCAGAAGCCTATAGATGGGGAATTGTTGATACTGTAAGCGATGCGATTCTGTTCAGCACCAAGCTCTACCTCAAGGTTGAACCGCCAGAATGTGACTCCACGCTCCGCATGAAGTCTAACACCTCTGACATGATGACCTTTTTTAGTCGCCCTTCCTTCGCGCCGAACAGGTTTAGGATTTGCGGACGAGGCACGGAAGTCGGGCGTACCATACGCTGTTGGAACTGCAGCCGTACGAGTTTCTTCGAACAACCCGTCGTCGTCTTCGAGTCGTGATAAGTCTTTGGCATGCTCCAAATCGTCTACCGGCTTCACGTAGACAGTCTTGCCACTTCTCGAGAGCTTCGGTAAGCCTGCTATAGGGTCAACGTATTCAGAAGGAAGGTCTTGTGAATTTTCGGCCTCCGTATGGCGGGAAGGGGGAGGTAGGATATCCATTGGCTCAGAATACAAGCGCAAGGTAGGCGCAGGGTCATAAGATGAGTCGGCATCAGCAGAGACAATCATTACGCTGCCTCTCCACGTCTCCCTTTCGATGCTCGATACACCTCCGCTTCTGGCTTTCATCTGGCGTCTATCTCGCTTCAACCCGGTATAGCGTAACAAGGGACCACATTTCAGGTACAGCGGAGGGTCAAAGGTAGCGAGTTCTGGTGCTGGACGTATGCGGATAGACCGCATACTTTGAGTTAGCTCTTTGCTCAAGTATGGCTGGCAAATATGGTCTTGATGGGAAGGATCATGAATAGCAAGGTTAGGACAAGAATATGAATAAGCAGAAGCAAGACCGCGGTCATGATCATGTCCCGAACGATGCAGGAAATGGGTCAGATGGTTTTCATGCGGCTGATGCGACTCGTCCTTCAGCCTCGCATATTCATCTTCTCCCAAATACTGTCGTGTTTGGGTGAGACGAGTCTTTCCGCGATCTGCTTCCGCCTTTCCAAGTGGGCTTGATTGACGATTTGAATCTGATCTTGACTTACCAGTGGTATTTGGAAGACTTGCCTGAAGCGATTGCGCTCCCTTGTCGAGGCCTCGACCGCGTTTGCGTCGACTCCCGGATCCAGCACCTTCCCACCATGCCTTCTGTTCATCTTCGGATTCGTTCGTCGGGCCAAAGTCAGCAGCTGTGAGTCGAGCAGTTTCCGCCCGTCTCCATTCGTCTAAATGTCTTGGTTTTGCGCCAATCTGTTCATGATTATCTGCAGCGTGATCGTGACCTCTATGGAAGATGTCTGAGAGATGATGTCTTCGATGACCAGGTGCCTCCACAGCACCCGGCAGCTCGCTACCAAAACCGACAGCCTGCCTGGCATTTATACCAGCAGCTGTCTGAGGAGGAACTTCGTATGTGGAAGCTTGACCACGGCCTTTTACAGCATGTCGGGGAACGGGGTCCGCCGTCCCTCCGTAAGATGCGGCTGATGCAGCATCGTGATCGGTATCCGCTTTATTGCTATATAGATCTTTCTGTTGCGCCGGGACCATCTTACTCGCCGTTCTGTTATTCATGGTTGCTGGATCTCGACGAAACTTGTCTCGCTGAACACTGCGCGCTTCATCTGATCTAGCCAAAGCCTCAATACCGGAACTGCGTCTCCGCGATTTCAGCTCTGATGAGTCAAATTCAGGAGAGTAGCTGTCAAGATCTTCCGTACCATCTTGACCTTGGAATCTTACACCTCGCTCCTGTTGCTGGTCTCGTCGGGCTACTCTCTCTTGGCCTGCAGAGTTTCCTTGAACGTCTTCGCGGTTGGCTGCGTGGTTTGGCCCTGGCATAATCCTTCCAGATGTCATTTGGGGGTACGACCCAGCTGATGATGATTCTCGGCGTTTTTGCGATCGTGGTACGTTACCGGCTTCCCTAGATCGATTCTCAGGCAACGGATTATCGTCGTTCAATCCAGATCTTGGCTGAGTGTGAAATGAGGGCGGAGCTTGATCAGAGATTTGCCTTGATCCTAGTGGTGTTTGTTCTGCAGTAGTAGCAGAGGCTCTTCTCGATGACGTGCGATCCACAAAAGAATCTCGCTCTCGGTCAGACGTACGGCGTTTGTCGCCAGCTTGCGAAGCTCTCAGCCGCTGTTCGGCCTCTGCAACTCTGGCCCTTTTTTCTTCCTTGCTGATGTCACTAAGCTTAACCTCGAGCTTCTGCAAGGGCGAGCGGTCTGGAGCCCATTCTTTCCCGGCTACCTGCGCAAGACCTGCTGACGCACGTCTAGTACTTGACTGTGGCTGTAAACTCTGTGGTTTGCTATTTTGCTGTTGCTTCGTAGAATCGACTTCTCGGCTCGATGGATAGGGACCTATGGCCTGTTGTTGGTGTGGACTGGTAGGGTTGGAGAAACGACGAGGGGATACGGGTCCGTTAGGCGGTGGATACGAGTCTCTCTTGTACTGTTGGATTTCTGAGTATACCCCACCAATGGGTCGATTGAGGCTCCCGCGTCTTACGGGCTTCACTGGCGGCGGATCTGGTTCATGATCGAGATCCAGCGGCTGTGTAGCAATCGAATTGCCCGTCAGGGCTCGCGCTCGCTCTGCAAAAGATGGTGACGGATAATTGCCTTTCGGAGGACCGTAATTCTCGGCGTTGAAGGGAGAACGATATGATACTGGCGGGGCTTTTGGCACTTCTGGCGCAGGAGGTTGAGGAAAGTGGTCTGCTGGGACTCTCGCAGTATGCTCACTTCCACTTGCCCGCCGTCGCCTGGACGTCGTTCTTGCCAGTCCATTGGTCGAGGGCGACTGCTCAAAATCTTGCGGGGTGGGAAGGGACGATGGAAGTGGGTAGTTTGGATTGACTCTGGAGTTTCCCGCATACACCTTATGGGTAGGCATACGCTGTGTCTCCATGAGGTCGCTAGATGTACAGGTCAAGGAAGGGTATTCAGGCGTGCATAGCTCGAGGCGCAAAACGGTCCAGGAGGCGGGCGACGCTGTAGTGGCTCCTAGACTTAGCAGAGAGGAACGTGGGTGCGATCAGATGGTCATTGATACATGAGAAGTAATTTACAGAGAAATCCAGAGCTGACCGACGGAAGGTGACAGAAACAGAAGAGACGAGAAGCAGAGGCAGAAAGAGAGACCAAAAAGGGTAGCAGCTCTCGTCACCGTCAATCAGGGTTAGATGCCATTGCCAGCCCCAAAAGCGCTCGGCCCGCATGCCGGGAGAGCAGGGCATTGGATCCCCACTGGTGTCACCCTAGAGCTAGTCCGTAGCCTGCATACGGTATACGGTATGGACGCAAAGGACAGACCAAGTAGGAGATGGGACCATGTTGAACATTTCCACTCGGCAGCACTCCTTTAAAGGATTAATATGATTACTGACAGTCAACCGTTGTCAGACTTATCTACTTTGAGCCACGGGAAACCCTGACGTGATTGGCGGCGACAACCATCACCTTCGCTCTACCCTTATTATTGACAAAGCCAACGCTCCCCTTCTTTGAACTGCCTCTCCAAGCACCAACCCGTTCGCATCGCCTGGATCGATAACCCTCACGATCTCCATGGCGCCTCTGTGAAGCCCTTACATCCCGATCATGCACCTCCCCAAATGCCTAGGCTTGCTGGCCCTGGCTTGCCTCTCCTCCGCCGCGGGCCTCCACCCCCGAAATCATGATACACACAACTACTACGCACTTCATCTCCAGCCTCATACCTCACCCCAACAGGTAGCCTCTATCCTTGGCCTTGACTACGAAGGCAAGCTGGGAGCGCTGCCAGATCATCACACTTTCTCCTCACCCCGCCACAGAGACCATGGAGCCGACGGCGTTCTCGAAGATCTGCGCAGGCGGAGGAGGAAACGCGGTTCGGAAAGCGTCGACGTTCTTGATGGGATCTTGTGGTCGCAGAAGCAGAAGACCAAGCGGCGCATGGAAAAAAGATCTGTTCTGCCCCCTCTACATGTACGAGGGCCGCCAACAATCGGGGGTGAGGAGGGGAACAAGCCTGCTGAAGGTGCTGCCACGCCAGATGTTCCCGCTCAGCCAGTGGCCAATCCAGAGGCCGTAGCTGCGAGAGACGAACTCACGAGAGAGCTCGATATCAAAGACCCCATCTTTGGAGAGCAGTGGCACTTGTTCAATACGATGCAGCTTGGCCATGACATCAATGTGACCGGTGTCTGGCATCAGGGAATCACAGGTGAAGGGGCTACTGCGGTCATGGTGGATGATGGTATAGACATGTATAGCGATGATCTGAAAGACAATTATTTCGCCAAAGGATCATACGACTTCAACGATGATACAGATGAACCAAAGCCGAGGCTGAAAGATGACAGGCACGGTACGAGATGTGCTGGAGAAATCGCAGCTGTCAAGAACGGCGTGTGCGGTGTTGGGGTTGCCTATAATGCTCGGATTGGGGGCATTCGCATCCTGTCAAAAGTCATCACGGACGAGGATGAAGCACACGCCATGAATTATGAAATGCAGGATAACCAGATCTACTCTTGCTCTTGGGGTCCTCCGGACGATGGACGGTCAATGGATGCTCCGGGTGTCCTGATCAGAAAAGCTATGGTCAACGCCATACAGAACGGTCGTCAAGGAAAGGGAAACATCTATGTATTTGCCGCCGGAAATGGTCGGAATGATGGGGATAATTGCAATTTTGACGGCTATACCAACAGCATCTATTCGATCACCGTAGGTGGTATTGATCGGAAGGGAAAACAGACATATTATTCCGAACACTGCTCAGCTCAGCTGGTGGTCACGTACAGCAGTGGTAGCGGAGACGCCATCCATACCACTGATGTTGGTGTAAATCAGTGCTACGCGAATCATGGAGGAACGTCCGCTGCAGCACCATTAGGCGCCGGAGTATTCGCTCTTGCCCTCTCAGTTCGTCCAGAGCTCACATGGCGAGATATGCAAAATGTCCTCGTACTTACCAGTGTCCCAATCAACGAAGACGAAGACTGGGACACGACGTTCATCGGTCGCAAGTTCAGCCATGCATACGGCTATGGAAAATTAGACGCCTTCGCTGTGGTCGAAAAAGCCAAGAGTATTGATTTGCTCAAACCCCAGGCATGGTTCAACTCCCCCTGGCTTCATGTCAACCACCCCATACCTCAAGGGGTAGAAGGTCTGCTTAGCTCATTCGAGGTCACCAAGCAAGCATTAGAGAAAGCCAACCTCGAGAGACTCGAACACGTCACTGTCACCATGAACATCGACCATTCCCGTCGCGGCGATCTGAGCGTTGAACTTCGCAGTCCCACGAACCTGGTCAGCCACCTCAGTGTGACCCGTAAATTTGATGATGCCACTGAAGGCTACGTCGACTGGACTTTCATGTCCGTCGCTCACTGGTGAGTCTGATCTACTTCGGCACTCAGTAATTATAGATTGACGTACTCCTAGGGGCGAATCTGGCATTGGTAAGTGGTCAGTCGTAGTCAAAGACACAAACGTAAACGACCACAACGGCTCCTTCACCGACTGGCGACTCACCCTCTGGGGCGAATGCATCGACCCATCAACCCAGGAGCTCCTTCCCATGCCTACTGAACACGACGACGATGACCACGACGTCATATCCGCATCCCCAACCTTCGTCTCCATAAACCCCGGCCCAACAGACACCGGCGACCTACCCGCCAACCCAACCGACCACCAACACCGTCCCGTCAACGCAAAACCCACTCCGCAAAAACCAGGCGAAACACCAGCCTCGGCCCCAGCACCAACCACCACCGCATCAGCAGCAGCGAGCACCACCGCCCTCCCGGACGTCCCGCCCGAAGAAGACGAAAAAGACACCCAGTTCCTCCCGCACTACTTCCCCACCTTCGGCGTCTCCAAACGCACCCAAATCTGGATCTACGGCGCCTTCGCCATCATCGTTCTCTTTTGCGCAGGTCTCGGCACCTACTTTTTCATCCAGCGCCGCAAGCGGCGACGCAGCGAGCGTGAGGAATATGAGTTTGAGGCGTTAGAGGAGGAGGATGGGATGTTGAATGGCGGTGGGGCGGGAGGCAGGAAGAGGAAGGGGAGGAGGGCGGGAGAGCTTTATGATGCATTTGCGGGGGAGAGTGATGAGGAGCAGCTTTTGAGTGAGAGTGAGGGGGAGGAGGAGCCGTATATGGATGAGAAGACGGGGAGGGAAAGGGAAAATGGAGGGGAAGCGAGCGAGAAATGAGCTTTGGAAATTTGGGGATTGGAGTTCTTTGGCATTTTGCATGTTGGCGGTGGATTCTACAGCGCTTTGAAATATTTTGCCTGCATTGCGAAGGCTTGCGTGCATTTTGGTTTTCGACCAAGACATGGAGCTTGTACCTGCATTGCCTATTCCAAGCAACAAAGATCCCCAAACCAGCATTGTCGTGGCGCAGCCCTACATGCTCGTAATTATATTCATGCATTTTCTCTCATTTCATTACCGTCCGTATCATGTCCTCGAATCGTCATCCGCTTCCATATCCTTCAGATATCTCTCCCACGTTTCTATCACTCCAGTGTAGAATTCCACATGCTTGTCAGCTAACCCGCCTAAACAATCCCCGAACTCGTTGGCTTTTATCCTTTCGAAATCCCCCACTTCCCTCACCACCTCGCCATCGAAAGCCTCAGTCGTCAGTCTCGCCTGTTCCACTTCCTTGACCAGCTTTTCTATCTGCATTTCCAGTTTTCGGACCCTTTCGCGCCGACTTTGTTCATGATCGACGCCTCTGACGTCTTCGATCTTGGATCTTATGAAGCCTGTCGGTCCTTGCGAGGCGTAAGGTGAGGAAGCGAGGGTGTCTCGATCGTAGGATGCTTTATTTAGGTACTCGGTCAAGCCTTCATAGTCGAGCTGTTTTTGTTCTCGAGACTTGAGGAGTGCTTTCAGAGACGTGGCGTAAGCTTCCATGTCTCGCAGACTGCCAAGATAGTCCTGATCTATATGCTCTTTGAGGCTATTGATCCCTTTTGCTGATTCCTCTACGCTCTTGGCGAAGGCATGAACGGGACCTTCGACCCCGGGCTCTAAGGTCGCTAGCTTCAGAAATTGGACACTGAGATCTGTGTAGTCTGACTCAAGATCCGCTTCCCGACGAGCAAGACGTGCGACTATGCGTGAGACATGGCCAAGATCTTCATCTAGTTTGTCTGCTTTTTCCCTTACTTCAATGAATCGCTTATCTGGTTTATGGACCTTGGAAAAGGCGTTGACAAAAGTGTCGGCAAAGTTGTCAAAGACAGAGGTAGATTGTTCGGAGACTGATATGCTTCTTTTAGGATGCATACGCATGTGTGCGTTCCAGTCGCCTGATTCGAGAAAGTTCATAAGAAGTGCGGAGCGGCGGAGTTCAGGATGCAATGCTAAGCGCTTGAGAAAACGGTGAAGAGAATGGGCGCGGCGCTGAGTAAAATCAGGGCCAAAGCGGTCGCCTCTAACGTACTCCAATTTGTGTTTATCGGGGAGAGGGGGCACAGCACATTGAGGATAATCGCGGGAGAGCTGCTTGTAGAGGAAAACGAAATCGGTGAACCGCCGGCGGACTTTGGATGTACTTTTTGCAAAGGATTTGAAGTTCGTCTGTAGTGGCCAAGGTCAGCTGTGGCTGCATCAAGATTGGGGATCCTTAGGATTCTGCGTGAGGACAAGGCGTACCTGTGTGGTGACTAGGTAGGAAACATAGGCGTCTTTCGTTCCGTCATTCTCTTTCAAAGGTGTGTCGACTTTCAGATCCAGTCTGGCTTCTCCAATGCCCGCAAGATCGACAGCATCTGCCTGATCCCCTGCTTGGTTTGGGGGGTAGCTGGCTTCCCGCTTCCCACTCGAATTTGCGCCATATACAGGTTCCCCAGGCTCGGCAGTGAGTGCGGTGCTTGGCCGTGAGACCTCGTTCTCCGGCTCATCATTCTGCCATGAAACGCTGTCAAAGTCATTGTCCATTAGGGCTCCAGGCAGCGCGGGCCGGATCAGGCCCCGGTGAGACTAAAAGGGAAGACCTGTTTTGGCGCAATCCAGGGCTTCTTTGGTAGTGCAGCTTCGTGTGTCGAGACTTGGAGGATGCTCTTTCCGAATCTTCATGAACAGGATGTTTCAGGTTGAGAGTTGAGAAGCTTCAAAGTTGCCTGTGACGAAGCCGCACTTTCCTTGGCGGATCGACAGCGCTAGCACCGGCAATTGGCTGCACGTAGATACCTATCCTCCTATCCTAAGTGCTTTAATTGCAGTCTGGTCCTCCCCTGTATTGGGATTATGTAAGGTAGTGCTTTGGAATCTTATTCATTTTCACGATGCCTAAGTTTAACGGGCGCAGCTTTGGTCAAGCCCACTGCGAGTAGTTTGATTTCTAAATCATCCAACGTCAATATGCAATGCTTCTATAAAGTGCTTGGCGGAATTTCTCATGTGAATCTTCATCAGTGACATCAGTGACGTCGTAAATTTCATTGCAGCTAATGCAATTTATCAGTGTCGACATTATATTCTATCTTTGCGAAGGTTGTTTATCAAGGCCAATGGCAGCTTCTTCATCGCCGTCTCCGTACCGGAAGACATTGTCATCATCTGCAAACTCATCGCTATAACCATCTTCGGCTCCTTGGCCGAGGAAATCGATCCGATCATCCTCTATAATTGTGGCAGCTGCAGTCTGATCTTCCGGATCATCTGTGTATGAGTCGGCACTCCGAGTGGGCGGGCGCCGCACATTTGTTCGCTCCTCGGCTTCAATTTGCCGTGAACGGGCCAAAGTTCTGAGGTCGTCAGCCAAATCACTCTCATGAAACTCAGTGTCCTGTATCAATACCTCTTGTAGATAAGCCATCCTGTCAAACCTCCAAGGACCACGCCGAAGATGATGCTAATCCAATTGATAGCTTTGGTCCCTGCATCCATCTTTTCTCCGCTTTTTGCAATGACAGCTAGTCGGGATCCTATGAAAATGGCGATCAACAGTCTCGGGGTTGCGGCTGCCGTTGCAAGAGCGAACATCAAGGGCTGCACGGTAGGAAACGTGGAGATGGCGCCATTCGAAATACTGTACGGCAGCGGGCACAGCCGGATCATTACCAGAAGTTTGAGACCATCATGTTTAAGAACTGAGGATAATGCTTCGAATCTTCGGTCGTTTGCGACGATGCGGTTCACAAAGTTGGAGAGTAGCGTTCGAGAAACGATGAAGGAACATGTAGATCCCACGACGGTGGCAGAGGCAACTATGGGCCAGCTAAGACTAAGGTTAGCCTCGCTATCTTATATTGCGAAACAAGCCAATGGGGAACATAAAGGCAGGAAATTTTACCCCCACGGAAAGCCGTAAACGAAACCGGCCAGGGTCAGACATGTAGAATACCCAATGACAGGAGGGAATGCTGTCGCGAAACACATCAACCACAAGATTAACCATCCCCCTCTAAGATTCTTCCACTTCTCTGCTACGGGCTCCAACCATGCGAATATAGCCTCACTGTAGACTAGAAATAAAATAGCGAGGCCGATGGTCGTAACGCCGACGAGGACAGAGGCAATCATTTGGATTGGGGTCATTTTTTCAACTGTTTTGAAGAGCTGCCGCCATGTTCGCTCAGCGTAGTTGATGGTTTTGTCTACCAGACTTGTCCCACGTCGTTGCGGTGCGCTCCGAATTAAGGACTGACTTGAGCGTCGACGCGTCCATGGTGCCTGTGTGCTCTGATGGGGAACATTCGGGGAGCGAGGCGGTGAAACCGGCAAGGCAAGAGCCCTGGCAGTGGAGGAGTAGTCAGAAGGCATAGGCTAGCAGTCTACAATCGATAAGTAGCTGAGACAGTGATCAATGTCCTTAGGCTACTTTACTTTAACCGTTGAAACCGTCAACTTCGTCAGCGATAATCAGCCGCGGCGGGTGACGGGTGTTCCCGCCGGTCTGAAACACCCCCAAATAGGAGACGTCATATCAGGCTGAGATGTATCGTTTCATCTGCACAAAGCAAGAGCACTTGCCCATTTCGCTGTAAAGTATGACGTATACGTTAGAACGACCTTGATCAAGATTCCTCATGCTTGGCCTTCCCTTTTTCATTGTCGCTCGCTACTCTCAGTCGCGTGAGGAGCTAACGACAATCGATTAGCCTGTCAGGGAAGGTTGGGGAAAGAGCGAATTTCACAGTAGATCACATCGAATGCTTTTCGCATCTGGCAAATGTTTCTTATCTTGCTCATTTGGATGAGTACTCCTTTCTGTCACCTCTGTGCTGAAATGGGGCTGCCAAAGGAGTGGCAGGCTGTGTATTCGTCATCGTCCGGATGTCTCTACATGCGGAGAAGAATGTGAATAAATTTGTGTCCAAAGCAGTCAGATTATTTTGCAGATGAGCGATCTGCCCGGCCTGACGGTTTGAATAAACGGCGGATAGAATGGCATGAGCAGACCCCCTTGTGGTTTGGGAGTATGGGACATCTGTCTCTGACTAAGACATTAGGGAGTCACCCTCGCTTGGAACAAATCCTGCACCGGTAGCACAAATACATCGGCATCCGAACTGATTTGAAGGTGGCTGCCAGCGGGATCCCGGCTGCTGGCTAATAAAAAAGGTGACCGCAATAAAATGAAGCTAACCATATGCGGTCGGCAAGTACCACCCTTGACTTTTGCTATCAGGGGAAGTCCTTTCTCATGTACTTCTGTGATGGCCCTTTTTTGTTCCGTTCCTCCTGGAACGGATGCAAAGGCATGGTGGCTCACTCCGCCTGTCCCAGTATCTTTGTTCATAGGGAGGCAAAACTTCGATCCCTATTTCTTATCCATGTACCACGAAACCTGAAGAACGAAGCGATTCTCCATCGTTTGAACGACAAGTGCTTATAAATGGCCCCTACGTTTCCTGTGCGACTCAAGATCCATTTATTACGTGAGTCATCGCAACCTACGCCGTGGGATTACTGGACTATTGGGGGCTAGATATTTTCTGCCTTGCGCAATTTTTTTCTTTGTTTCGTTCTTTGTGTCCGAGTCTATCATTTCTGGTCCAGGCCTTAGCACGTGGTACGGTCTTTGATCTTGTGGCGACCTTCCCCCTTTATGTTACTGATCTAGGAGAATTACCCATCATCCCCGGCCTTCTATCCCTCGCACCTCTTTAGCTGTGATTTTTGAAGGTTTGTACAGCGCCGATATGTCCCGCCTGTCTCCGATTGTGCGACCAGTGATCATCCGCAGTAACTCTTCAACTTCCTCCCTCAATGGCATGGAAATAGCTACCCCTAAGTCCCCGCAACGAAAAAAGAAGATCAAGAAAAACGACGACTATCAGAATGCGAAGCCCCTACCGCCTACTCCCACTCTCAAAGTGCCATCAGTTGGCTCTAGCAGATCATCGTCGATTGCGCTAAGTAGGACACCATCAACTCTTTCGCTCTCCAGCGTCTATGCTGAAGAGGTTCCTCCGACGCCTAGATACGTACCATTCAGACGGGAGACTATCCTTTCTGCACCAAAGGCGGCTTATGAGCCTTCCACGTATCGGTCTAGCACGTCAATGGTACCGGATGAGCCACCTTCACGACCGAGACCCAAACGACAGGCGAAGACGCAGGCAATATTACAGAGACCAGCGGCTGCCAAGGCCCGTCCTCCAGAATCAATCTTCAGCGAATGGAAAGCGCCCAAGTATGAAGAAGAAGCAGAGGACGAAGGGCCTAGAATTCCAACCCCAATCAAGATGCTGGCTCAGAAAAGTCGAGATATGCAACATATTGCCGAGCAGCATGCAGATGAATACCAATCAATACTACCTCGCCGCAGCAGTACGCTACCTGACGTCGAGCAAGAACCATACTACCATGGTTTCAACTCTCTTCCGGCCCAAATGTCGCCAAGAATCACAGACGTGGTAGATGAAACCCTCGTGCCGCACCCACTAAGGATGAGTACCGACCTCGAAAGCAGCACTTCAAGCCACTTTTCATCCTCATCTTCCGAGCTTATGGCTTTGAGGGAGGAGAATGGAGACACGTTCAAGTCTCGGGCCAAGAAGGCTTTTCACTCTCGAAAACATTCACAAGAGAAATCTGCAAAGAAACGAGCCAATTCGAACATATCGTCCAAGTCATCTGATATCGGTGAGAGCCATAGGATAATCTCCATGACAGCATCAGAGCGAGCCAGTATTCAAAAAGGAATCATTGACATGTACGACACCTTAACCAGCCTGTACGATCCGTTGAACAGATATACCCCACCAACTAAACTCGCTCCATCATCTCGACCCAAGCCTACGATCGAGGTCCCCCCTCCTAAAAAGAATGTTCTACAGAAAGACCACCGAAGCCCAGCCATTCCAGTCACACCGTATCCAAGACTAGGGCGGAAGGCTGAGGAGTCTGCAGTAAATCCATCACCGTCACCGCGCTCGAAGTCCGCAACGGGAATCGTTTACGCGGATTCACCTATTACTAATACCCCCAAAAGAAGTCACTTCTCCCTATCTTCAAAAGCCAGCTCGTCAGATGAAAACCGGTCTTCCCTCTCGTCTGCAGAGACAAAGAAGACGAGAGGTCACAGTGTTACTCGAAGCGATCGAAGCTCAGACAGGAAAGGCTTAGTGGGTGTCAAATGGAAAAAAGCGGTAGGATTTGACAGGAAAAAGGGTGGAAAGACAGAAGGCGAGAGACGACGAGAGGATATGAAGAAAAAGATTGTGATTATTGGCGCATTGACCCAAGGACCTTTTTCATAGAAAAGCATGCTGCTTATTTAGCCCGCATTTCAATTACTCTATACTTATCATGTCCTTCTAAGATTCCTCGTGATTGCACAGATAAAGACCACATATTAGCGCCCCCCTTACCCACAGATCATGCCGAGCAGGAGCTTACCATATTGGGCACCTAACTTAAGGTATCGAAGATCCCGAGATCTAGATGTACCACGTGGGCCCTCCCGGGCCCCGCAATCGCGGCTGTGCTAGCTAGAATAGTGTAAGTACCTTATTCAGGAGCTTAGAGGGAGCTTCCAGATACTGCAGAGACGTCTCTCTTTCAACTTGTCTTCGTCTAATCCCGAGCCACTGTACTATTCTCGCATCATGGGTGGAGAGACGCAAATCAGGAAGACGGCGACTACCTTCCCAAAGCTCTCGGCTGGTCCGGTTGGGCAACAAATCCATAGCATCTACAAAGGTCGTCTGGGAACATTCACAGAGACCGGACAATATGCCAGCCAGAATCTACAAGCGTAGGGGATCATGCATCTATTTCCCGTGCATCTTTGTCTCAGCAACTGATTGTGTCACCGGGCAGGAAAATGTATGAAGGAAAGGCGTCTGGGGAAGAGTACATTAAACTCTCAGTCTATTCGCCTCCAGACCTCACTCGCCCCTCGTTTGGAGAAGCTACGTCCCACAAATTCGAAGAGACTCAAGTTGGCGCAGCCTTCGGCCCAAGTTGGTCTACCCATTGGATCAAGGTCCAACTCAAAGTGCCTTCGAACCTCCAAAATAAGCAGCATCTAGAGCTCCACTGGGACGCTGGCAATGAAGGGCTTATCTGGACAGAAGATGGCATACCGCTACAAGGTTTGACTGGTAACGGGGATCGAATTGAGTGGATTCTGCCAGACAACTTCCGCGACGGCAAATTCCACACTTTCTATATTGAAATGGCCTGCAATGGAATGTTTGGCAACGCGCCCGGGGGAGACTCAATTCAGCCACCTAATCCGAATAGGTGTTTTACACTCTTCAAAGCGGAAATGGTCGCGGTCAACCTGCAGGCTAGGCAATTATACATCGACTTCTGGATCGTCGGCGATGCTGCTCGAGAGTTTCCGGAAAGCTCATGGGAGTCTCATGAAGCCCTCCAGCTTTGTAACAAAGTTATAGATACATTTGTTGCAGATAGTGGAAGCCAGGACTCCATCGTGGAGTGCCGCAAGATTCTCTCAAAGTACATTGGCGACGTGAATTCGTCAAAGGTCTATGATACGGATTACCCGTATTTGATTTACGCCATTGGAAATTGCCATATTGACACCTGCTGGCTGTGGCCATGGGCAGAGACGAAGAGAAAGGTGGCACGCTCTTTCGCAAATCAATGCGATCTTATAGACCGCTATCCAGAGCATCGTTTTGTGGCTTCTCAAGCTCAACAGTATAAATGGCTGGAGCAGCTGTATCCAGCGTTGTTCGACCGAGTCAAATCCAAAGTCAAATCCGGACAATTCCAGCCAATTGGTGGTAGCTGGGTAGAACATGACACCAACATGCCCAGCGGTGAATCGCTCAGTAGGCAGTTTTTGTACGGTCAACGCTTTTTTGAAAGCCATTTTGGCGAGCGTTGCAGGACATTCTGGCTACCTGATACATTCGGCTACTCAACTCAACTGCCACAACTTTGTCGACTCGCGGGTATGAGTCGATTCTTTACCCAGAAATTAAGCTGGAACAACATAAACAACTTCCCGCATACCACGTTCGATTGGGTGTCTCTTGATGGCAGCCAGGTCATATGCCACATGGCCCCAGCGAACACGTATACCGCTGATGCCCACTTTGGCGATGTTAGCCGCAGTCTGTCACAGAACAAGTCTATGGACCAAGACGCTACTGGCCTTTTGGCTTTTGGCAAAGGTGATGGTGGAGGAGGTCCAACCTGGGAGCATCTTGAGAAACTTCGACGTTGCCGAGGCATGAGCGACACGACAGGTCTTCTGCCCCGTGTCAAGATGGGGGACTCGGTTGAAGACTTCTTCGATGGATTGGAGAGGAAAGCTGCCAGCGGCACCAAATTCGTGACTTGGTATGGCGAGCTCTACTTTGAATTGCACCGAGGCACCTATACCACCCAAGCGAACAACAAGTGGAACAATAGAAAAACAGAGATCATGCTGCACGACATTGAGTACCTTGCTACTTTAGCCACCATCAAAGACAAGTCGTACAAGTATCCTAAGAAAGATCTCGATGATATTTGGGAGAACACTCTGCTTTGCCAATTCCATGACTGTTTACCAGGGAGTGCAATCGAAATGTGTTACGATGACTCAGACGAGCTGTATGAGTATGGCTTTAAGACGGGCAAAAAGCTTGTGGAAGACGCGTTAGCGGTCCTTGGCTTCTCAAAGGAGCCGGTTTCTTGTGATGAATTGTGTGCAATCAATACTCTACCATGGCCACGAGCAGAAATTGTCCCCCTACCTCAGAGTACTCACAAACCAGGTTCTGTGCAATACACCCTTGTCCAAAGTAATTCCGAATCAATCAACGTTCACCAACTGTCGAACAAGAACATGAAATCCAATGCGTCTATCAAAGAAGTTCGGAAAGGCGTCTTCCAACTCGCGAACGCTCACTATGAGGTAGAAGTAGAAGGAGGTAGCATCACATCCCTGTTCGATATCGAAGCCGATCGTGAAATTATTGCCAAAGGTGGAAAAGCAAACCAATTGGTCATCTTCGACGATAAACCGCTATACTGGCAAGCGTGGGACGTAGAAGTCTACCACCTCGAGACTCGGAAAGAGATACCTCCCGGCACGAGTCAAATCCTCGAAGAGGGTCCTTACAAAGTCAGCTTGGTGACAGAGACAAAGATTAGTGACGACAGTTGGATCAAGACGACCATCAGCCTTGCAGCAAGCATCGAGGACCAGCCATCCTACATCGAAATGGCCAGCGAGGTTGAATGGCGAGAGACGATGAAATTCCTCAAGGTCGAATTTCCAGTTGATATCGTCAATACGGAGGCATCTTACGAGACACAATACGGCATCATCCGAAGACCAACCCATTACAATACCAGCTGGGACATGGCCAAATTTGAGGTTTGTTGTCACAAGTGGGCTGATCTATCAGAAAACGGCTATGGTGTCTCGATCTTGAATGACAGCAAATATGGGTTCGCAACGTGTGGGAACATGATGCGTCTGTCGCTTCTACGTGCACCAAAAGCTCCAGACGCACATGCTGATATGGGTAAGCTCTTTGATGATACCCCTTCCCTTTCGCAAAGACCCACTAAGACTCTTATACAGGACGCCACCACATCCGCTACGCCATCCTCCCCCACACCGGCCCCCTCGACTCCCGCACCGTCCGCACAGCCCGCAACTTCAACACCCCCATGCGACTTCTCCCCCACAGCTCCCCCTCCACCGCCTCATCCCTCCTCTCCGCCATCCAGCTCTCCGGCTCCCCCGCCCTAATCCTCGACACCATCAAGCGTGGCGAAGATGATGAGGATGTGAGTCGCGGGGAGCTGCCAAAGCGGAAGGGGAGGAGCATTGTTGTGAGGGTTTATGAGAGTTTGGGAGGGAAAGCCAGGGGGGTGATCAAGGTTGGGTTGCCTGTGGTGAAGGTTTGGAAGACTAATTTGCTAGAGGATGATGGGGAGGAGATGGTGTTGGAGGAGGGGGAGGTGAAGATTGAGCTGAGGGCTTTTGAGGTGGCTACGTTCAGGTTGCAATTGTGAGGGTGTTTGGGGTGAGGAAGGGAGAGACTGATGAGAAAATGTAAGAGCATGGAATGGCCTGTGGCTATCGAAAAGTCGGGATGTATTATGTAGCATGTCGTTAACAAATTAATGGGATCATGAAGACGACAATATATTCTATGCTACATAATCTATCATAGTAAAGGATTACTCCTATACTCCGGCGCCTCCCCATCCCCTTTCACCGCCTGATTCTCCCCCTCAATCCCATCCACCACCTCATCCTCCTGCTCCGCCAAAAACTTCTCCGCCTCCAACGCCGCCACACACCCACTCCCCGCACTCGTAATCGCCTGTCGATACCGTTTATCCTGCACGTCGCCCGCCGCAAACACGCCCTCGATATTCGTGTAGCTAGTCCCCGGCTTCGTGACAATATAGTTTTCATTGTCCATGTCTATGACGCCTTTGAACATGGTGGTGGCTGGATCGTGGCCGACGGCGTAGAAGAGGCCGTTGGCAGTGAGATGCTCTTCCGCCCCCGTTTCGACGTTTTTCACTTTCAAGCCGGTCATCAGACCTCTTTCCTTCTCCTCGCCTGTTACTTGCGTCGCCACTGTGTTGTATCGGACGGAGCATTTTGGATGCGCCAGCAATCGCTTCGCCATCGTTTTGCTCGCTCGTAATTTGTCCTTTCGCACAAGTATCGTCACATGGCTGCCGTACTTGGCGAGGAACATAGCTTCTTCGGCCGCTGAGTCGCCGCCTCCAATGACCACAAGGGGCTTCTGGCGGAATATTGGCACCGCGCCATCGCAGACTGCACAGGCTGAGATGCCGTTTTGCCAGTATTTGTCCTCGCCCGGTAAGTTCAGCCGTCGAGCGCTGGCGCCCGTTGCTACAATGACTGCGTTTGCTGTGACAGGTTCGTCGGTATCTTCAGGCCATAATCTAAACGGCCGTTGCGAAAAATCCACCTTCTCGATCGTCTCCGAGATGATCTTGGTCCCAAACCGTTCGCTCTGCGCGCGCATCGCATCCATAAGCTCACTGCCACCTATCCCGCCCGGAAAGCCAGGATAATTCTCTACGTCTGTGGTGGTGGTGAGCTGGCCGCCGGCTGCGATGCCGTTCGCCAGCATGCCTTCATACAGGACGGGTTGGAGCTCGGCGCGAGAAAGGTAGACGGCTGCGGTGTGGGCGGCGGGGCCGGAGCCGACGATGATGACTTTGGCATGCATTTTTCGCGTGGTGCCCGTGGGCACGGCGGTGCGCAGAGGCGCTGGCGGGAGGGTGATGTGGGCAGATGGTGGGGAGGTTTGAGGTCGGAATGAGGAGGCGGCGGCAAGGGTGAGGCCGAAGCTGGAGCGCAGAGGAGGAGAGTGGAAACGGCGGAAAGTGGAGGAAAACAGGGTGGAGGTTGGGAAGTGACCCGGGCGGTTTATAGGAGGATAGGAGGATGGCGTTGAGGGTGGAGAGAGTGAGAAGCAGGTCAATGGCTTTATGTCAGTGTCGTTAATGCCAGAGATGGCTGTGAAGCATTATAGAATTGGAGCGACTGAAGGAATAGTCGTGGTATTTGAAATCTTTCGCTGTAATGTTTCCACGTTTTGTCAAGTATGTAATTTGGCCCAGTCGCCGTCCAAATGTGAAATGTCGCGATGTTCGTCGTCACAGGGCTGAGCCGCGGCAGGATTCCTAAGCAGACGGGAAGTTCCAGACCAGCAGACAACTAGAATAAGCCCGAGTCCCCTGATTCGAATGCACAGGTGGAGTAGGAGACTCGTGTTTTCATATTTACCTATTCATGTTGAAACTACCCCGCTTGACGGGATTCTGTAGGAAGGCTCTTCACCACCTGAATCTTACCTCCCAACCGCTCGTCTCGCCCCTCTTGCTCATCCACCCCTTTCTTCCCCTCCAGCATGCTTTTGTCAAAGCTTTTAGGATCCACCCCGAGGATGCCCCCGAGATTGTCCCCTGAGCCGCTGAACTCTCGGTACGCGTACTTCCACTCGTTCAAGAAACTTCGAATGGCCTTCCCTACCTTGTCCTTCCCGTTTTTGCTGTGATGACCAGTGCCAGTGATGGCATAGACGGCGCGACTGGAGCTTTGGTGCTCGATGAGAGCATGCTCGAGGTACTCCGCCGCCTCTTCGGGGTGCAGGCCGTGCAAGTCGACGTAGACTTCACGCGACGCCGAGCTGTCCTTGTTCCGCTCCTCATACAGGAGGCGGGCGGCTTCCCGGTGGGCTTTCCGCATCAAATCATTCTCCGACTGACCCCTGAGGCTCAGGGCTTTGGCGGCGCGAGCGTCATTACGATTCCAAGCTTGAGCGGCGCTGGACGCGACTCAGTGGGATATGCCTCCATGTTGGTGGTGGACTCACCTCTGTAAGAACTTATTACGCAGACCACCGTGTTTGAACGCCTCTTGACGTGCTTTCAAATACTCTTGGTTGGCCTTTGCGCCTGTCTCAAGCCACGGGACGTGCTGTGGAGGAGGGATAGCATTAGCTGCAGCGCTGTTTTCACGGCTCCCTGTGTAGCTCTTCGTTTTCATAAGACCTTTTCGGAGCAGGCTGGGAGCCGGAGATGGTGACATTCGTACTACGTCGGCCAGAGAATTCGGGACATTCTCTTTGTTACTATGCCCGTGGCCGTGGCCACCGCGCTTACCATGGTGCTTCTTGGCGCCTTTGTTACCAGCCATTCCCAGAGACGGAAAGGCCTCGGTGTCGTCTACGGGAATAGATGGCGATGGTGTCGGCTCACGTGACCGGTGACGGCTCGTTGGGCGTGAGCCGTTTGAGCCATGAGACGAGGACATGCCGTTCATTGAAGAAGTTCTGGGTTCGAACTGACGTCTAGGGGTAGATATGTAACCGCTGTTTGAACCATGGGAGCTAGAATAGTGGTACGAGTTGAAATGTCCTGATGAGGATGATTGCGCCCATTGGTTCATATTCGCAGGTTGGAGTGACGGGAATGCATCGTAGTCTTGCACTTGAAAGCTGGGATGAACCTGAGACGGTGGAGTGCCGACCATCGCGTCACCTATACTCATCCGGTTTAATAAAAGGGCTGGGTCATGTGAGAAGATGCATGAGTCGCCAGCAAGGCAATTACCCATGACCCAATACCTAGATCGTTAGCAATCAGAGCAAGCATGCTCGGAGACCAATGCATACTTGCAGATATGACTGCTAAGGTCATGACTAAACCTGCAGTCCGCCCTCAGACAGCTTCCGTGTGACAACCAATACTTGCAAACGATATTACTTCGCCCTCGCTCGGTTTGATCGATCGTTATAGGTTGACTTGGCATCATGGATTTTCCGACGAGTATCTGCCCATCGTTTTCCGGGAAATAACTTTGCTCCTGCTGGTAATCTGTCTGCGTTGCCATCAGGTTCATGAGCGTTGTACTCAAATCATATCCATTAGCTTCAAGAGCGCTTTCGATCTCCTCGTCCGACTTCCCATCGCCCATGACTGAACGTAGCATGTCGTACGGCGACATTTCATTAGACTGCGGCTGGATCCACGATGCAGCGGTAGCATTAAGTCCACTTTCTGAGGCACTACCCGCACCAGAAGATGATGGTCTACTGCTATACTCTTCGTTGACGAGCCAGTCCACCGTATCGCTACCGTAGTCGCCATACTCATTACGCTCGGCGGTCGGTTCACTAAACTCGTAGGAGGCCAAGCTGGGGCTATGGGGCATTGGATGTGCGAATGCAAGTCGCGGCGAGGCGCGAGGGGATGTGAATGGGCTTCCACCACCGTAAGACCTTGATCGCATGAAAGAGGGCGGCGCAACACCGGAGCCCGGCGGGGGCGCTGGACTCGCTCTACCCAAAGCTGGTGATGCAGGAGTTGAGCTTCGTGCGTTTTGCCATGGCGCAGGGGAGTTGCGGCGAATGATGGTGTGTCGAGCACCAGAGGACGCCGCAGAAGGAGCTTTCGCATCTCGGAAGCGCCAAAGGATTGACAGGACGGCGTCTTCGAGTGACGGTCCGCTAAGTGAGAGCTCAGACCGTACTGTTTGCTCTATCTTCTCGGTCTTCTCCTCTTCGTCTAGGGCCTGGTCTTCCAGGACTGGCACACACGACTCATAGAGCGTATCAGGTACCATGGTGAAGCGCAACAGATGTCTGTACGTGCCGACTGTTGAGGTTGAGCTGAGAATGGGCAGAGTGTAAGAGGTTGAATTACATGAACTAAGAACGTAGGACCAAGAGGCTGATTAATTAAGGTAGATGTGATATAGATGGAAGGAACGACTGAAAGCAACGAGTATATCCTAGCCGCCGGCAGCTGCTACATTGCGAATACAAATGAAAATACTGTCAAAGTCCCGCAACTCAGGTTCGGGGCTGACGCTGCGCTCGGTTATGTGGGATGGATGATGTGCAGCTCGTTGGCGCAAGAGGCTGTCTATCCGACACGGCAGTCAGCCCTACTGATCATTCCTTATCGTCAAGTCGACTACTTGTCTACTACCACGCATGGATGACTTAAACGCACAGTATTGAAGTAAATCTAGAGCTGTCACGGCTTCAAGCTGACAATGTAAAGTCCTTGACTGACTAGGCCACATCGGTTATCCGAAAAATAATTGAGTCTGGAGTTCTATCATGACCACGCTAAGCCAATGCATTATGCTTGTAAATTTGAAGTATCATC